>JAABUI010000881.1_pt1 | contig 19401 bp, 22 predicted proteins | sample 5559111 | NCBI WGS metagenome assembly JAABUI01 (sample SAMN10711870, study PRJNA513365) | rock metagenome | isolation source: Antarctica rocks | place: Antarctica: Victoria Land, Buttleship Promontory
TCCAACCTTGATAGAGATAATTACTGACATTGTACATTAGGCAGAAGGCCATGGGCCTGAGGACCACAGACACGACCACAGATTTCTCGTCTATCCTCCGCTTTACGATAGCTTGCCCGCGAAAAAGATCGACGCCGCGGTTGAAAAGATCGAAGCGGAAAGAGGTGGGGAAAGCCACACTGACCACGGGATTCATGAAGACCATGCCAGTCACGAAAGCCATTAGAGCTCGCGACACTGGACACTGTCTCACTTGCAACTGTTCCAAGATTAGATAATTGATGATATCTAATGAGGGAGGATTTCGTCAGCTAGGTGATGTGTCTTGCGTAGTTAGGGGCTAGATGAGGAACGCGGAGGAGACGATTCTGCTGCCAGGATAGGCTGTGAATCGCTGCTGAAGGAGATTTAAGGCAGTTCGAAGGAGGTAGGGAGAGGCTGCTGCAGAGTTGCTGAGGAAGATCTGAAGCTGGTGGAAGTCGGTGATGTTGATTCAAATTCGGGGACAAGCCGAGCTTTGAACGAGGGTACCATACTTGGGGCCCCCACTTCAAAGCCATCCTGAGCTGGGCTATGTAGGAGAAAGCACTTGTCACCCGTCCGTGGGTGTTGGATTGCCCGTTGGGGGGTGTTGCATCACCCAGGGCACCCTGGCTCACCCATAAAGCGGCAGCCCTAAGGTGAGTGAGGTACCTGTCAAAGTTCGCTTAAGCGGGTGCCCATTGCGGAATGCCCTCGGACTTGTTTGACATAGCGCATCGATTCATGCATAATGGAAAATGATCACGCTTCAATGTTGAATGGTAGTGTGATTGATGATACGAGACTATGGGCTTGACCCGTTGTCGTCATCTGCAACGCTTCACCGGATGAGGTCTTGTCTTCTGAGACATTGCGAGAATGTATGACATTGACATGTAAGCATATCGAAGGATTGCAAAGAGGAGGCGTTGGCGGGATCAAGAAAGAGAAGAATCAGAAGACAGACTTGGAGGAAACCAATTTGAGAGTCGCCGTTCTCGAGAATGATTTTGATGGTCTGTAGTTGACTGAGCGTGTACTATGTAGTGTAGAAGACATCGTACGCAATGATTCCTTTATGGTTCCATCAGCGAAGTAGTTGTCGCGCACAAGGTAAAGCAAGGTAGTTTCGATAATCCGGTCACGTGATTCCATTCTGATCAGCCCTGCCAAGCTTTTGTAAACGCTGCTTTTGGCATTCTTCGAGAGCTGCCAACAAAGAACACAGGCCTCACAATGTGTGACATCCATTTTGTACATTCCTTTCTTTGATGCGCCGCCTAGACTGGTACCATCCGCTCTATTTCTTAATGTACCCTCATCAACAGGTCAGTGGTCGGCTTTCGGGCCCCCGAGATGTTAGCACCCTTCGGTCCACGGACCAGCAACAACGGTAGAGGCCGTGGGCCATCTCGTGCAAGTCTTCGCTCTAGGGGAACTAGGAACGGTGTAGGGACTGGGCAAACGGCACAAGGGCCTACTGCACAGGGAACGAGGGACGAGGCAAGAGGCCCTCGGCGGACATCTCCTGCTGCGATAACGCGGGGTGGCCGACAACCATCTCCAGCAACGACGAGGGGCAATGAATTTCAGCCGCAACTCAAGCGCCCTCCGAATCAGAGCAACATACGTAACAAAACATGGAGAAATCCTGCCTCTCTCAATGTGGCTTTTCAAAGTCACGCAGGCAAGGTTACGAATTCCCGGAACGCGAGCTGGCGCAATCCTCCTTTTGCGGATCTTCCACTCTACCACAAGCAGATGAACGACCTGTATCAAATGGTATGTATATGAATCTCCTGCGCCTACTGACTGGATGGAACAAATAGTGACTTGTGGCCCTCGGTCGTACCCATAGCTGAAACAGAGTCGAGAGAGAGAGCGCAAGCAAGCAATCAAGGATGGTTTCCTGGCAGATCCAGACAAACCCACAACTTTGGCGAACGCCATTACCCCGGTTGGCATATGCCAAGACATGTGTCCGGAGTTTGAAAGGGTGGAAAGAATTGTACAGCTGATGGTCGACGGAAGAGAAAAGGTAGTTGCGGAGGGCGTGAAGGTCGCTACTTATCAGACTGCTGATGCATCAATTCAGATTTTCCCGGCAGCTAAAGCAAAAGAGAAAGTGGCATATGAAGACATCATGGTCAAGCGATTCCGACGATCTGCAGCTGGCTACGATGAGCAACTTCCATCCGACATCAGACCACCTACAGTGCTTCAGAAGACGCTTGACTATCTTTTCAATGACGTCGTCGGCGGGCCTGAACCGCTGGCGACTGTACATAAGTTTGTGTGGGATCGGACACGAAGTGTTCGGAACGACTTCTCCATCCAACAAGTTACGAAGGTCGAAGATCTCATGGTCGCGATAGATTGTTTCGAGAGGATCGCACGATTCCACATATTGTCCTTGCACCAGCTTTCCGGCGCTGGGGCAGATACAGATAGTAGTGAATTTGATCCCTACCAGGAACGCGAGCAGCTCAACAATACGCTACTTTCTCTTCAGTATTACTACGATGACAGCCGGCACAAGCTTTCATCACCTAATGAGGCGGAATTTCGAGCGTATGGTATCATCTTTGAAATTCAAGACCAAAGGCCCGACATCGAAGACCGTCTGCAAAGTCTGCCGAAAGACGTTCTGAAGGACCGACGTATACAGACTGCGTTGAAGCTGCATGCTGCCGCTGGAAACATCTCGGACGAACAAGGGCCTCTACGGCCACGTACACAGTTTTTGATCGCGCAGGCGAATTCCGGAGGCTTCTGGAGCCTAGTCCAGTCCAACGCGGTGTCCTATCTAATGGCATGCGTAGCTGAAGTCTATTTTAATCTGGTCCGAAGGACAGCTTTGGAAGCTATCTGGAAAGCCTACAAGGGGAAAAGGCTCGGACCTACGAAAATGGAGGACTGGACACTGAAAGACTTGACCAAGGCGCTTGGTTTTGATAATGAAGCCCAGACGAGGATTTTCTGCGAGCAGCATGAATTTGCAATCGGTGAGAAGGGAAATCGAGAACACTACATAGATCTCGGATCGGTTGCAGGGGGGGTTCTTACAGGTCAGTGAACACGGTCCAAATATGGGATATTCTTGCAGACGTTGCTCTAGACCAAAATCCACGGCGAAAACAGATCTTCTCAAGGATGTTGGTGGAATCTAAAAGGCTAGGCCGGACGCTTCCAGCAGTTGTCAATGGCTTGAGTGCATCTCAAGCACAGGCGCAAGGCTTCGTGGAAGACGTCAGCGATGCCGATGCCGATTCGACTGAGAATAGCGAATCGCTTTTCGTTGACGGCGACTCTGATAACGAACGACTGAAATCGCGCCCAAAATCAGCAAGCCCAATCAACAAAGACGGCCTCAACAATGATGAAAATAAGCTCAACCCTACAGCTACGCCTTTTACCCCGTCCAAGTCGCAGAATCCGTTATTCTCCTCTGGCTCAAATCCATTCCAAACCACCACTTTTGGAAAGCCAAGTATTAACCCCCTAACGACCACAGCTCAAGCAAAGTCTTTACCGCCTTCTAAGCTATCCTTTATAACTGCAGCACAACCTTCCTCAGTCCCGGTCGGCGACAACGATCCGCCTCAATTCGGCTTTTTTGGATTCCAGAACACAAACCAAGCTGAAGAGGTAATCGGCAAAGCTACTGCGATTGGTAGCAACGAACCGTCAAAATTGGATCTTCCCACCGCCGCAAAGACTTCTCAGTTACCGGACTTTAATAGCAGCAAAAATTCTCCCTTCGTTAACCCACCAGGCGCGAAGCCTAGTGTCTTCGGGCAACAGTTGAATACTGCTCCTGTACCTCTAGTAGATCCCAACATCGTCTCGAACCAGCCTCCAACCACTACAGTCAGTGCTCCGAGCCTCCCGCGAGGCATCTTCGACAAGCCATCAGGATCATCAGCGCCGCCAACATTTTCATTTGGGACCTCACCCCTTTTTCAAACCGTAGCCGACCCCACATCGAGCAAAGATCCAGATGCCTCGTCCTCGAAGCCAAATGACAAGTCTAGCAAGTCTTCATCCACCGCTGATCGACCAATTTCCAGTATGGCATCACCGGCTTTCTTTGCCCCACCTAAAGCAATAATAAATCCAATCGTTCCCCATTCTGGAGAATCTACAAAACCATCTCCGATCGACATTTTTAACAACCTCGATTCTCCAAGTCCTCCCACTTCGAAACCATCAGAAACCTCGCAAACAAAAACGACTTCACTTTTTGCCAATCCAAATTCAGGGGGTCTTTTTCAACCCAAACCGAGCACATTTCCATCAAGCCCTCAGCAGAGCTTAGCTAATCCGAAACCCAACGCTGAAGAATCTTTCCTTCCAAACGTAGCCACGACCGTTCCGCGAGCAGCAAACCATCCAGCAATAAATCAAAATTCCCCAAGTGCTTCATTCCAAGGAAACCGTGACTTTCAGTCATCGTCAAACATCTCCTCATTGGATTCGGCCGCCCAGAATTTTCCACCATCCTTGCCTACTAGGAAAGACGATCAACCGAGCTCACGACCCATACCTTTAGATCGGCTTTCTGACGCTATGATGCTGGAGGACAATGGGCTTCTCCAGAAGTTCATTGAGTTCACTGTTGAGCCAATTATTAAGTCATCGCTTGCTCAATTGGTGGATGAGGATTCGTGGGAAGAAGCGAGTTAGTTTCTACCTTGAATTGCAGAGACTTGGGGGGCTGTGCTAAATTACAATAGGGAAATATCGAATCATTTTGCTAAGCAGGAAGTACTTTAAGAGATGGAGGGCCACTGCTTGGAGCATGGGCCTGATACGCAAAGGCAAAGATCGAAGGAGAAATTTCGCCCAAGCAATTCAAGATTTTGCAAAAAGTAATCAGCGCAAGCAAAATACTTCCCGTGCTCTGCTTCGATCGTCTTGGACAGGCACCGAGAGTTCAGCAAGTGGAAGGGAAAGCCCAGTGACAAAGATACTACCCCCGCCTACGCAGCCCCAAGGATCGCAGAGCATTGCTGCCGCGTCTAGCTACGAATCAATTGTTTCGGAACTTCCAAAGGGACCAAAACGGAAGCGAGACGACACTTCCGCAGACGAACCTCATAAAACCCCAAGACCAACCCAAATAGGTCATCGGCGCTCGCAGACTCTTGGCAATACAGTCATGTCCGCTCCTCCACATAGACTCTCCCACAAGCCTTACAAGTCTCGGCTTGACGTTTCGCAAGTGGCAGAAGGATCAATGCTGAACGACGTCTTAATGAAGCAGGCCAGACGACTGGCCCCTACCGCTAAATCCGACACGACACGAACAGATTATTTCCGTCTCAAGGCTCTTGGCATTGACCCGGACACGCCAATAGTTCCCCAGGCGAAAAAGCGTACCAGAGCGCAAACAGAAACAAATGGAAACGGCAAGATCAAGGCATCTCAAATGGATCCAGCGCCTACATTGAGACCAGCAGTATCTGGCTCAACTGCACAGCTTTCTTCCGTCCCAGCAAAGGCTCCCACTGCTGCTGCCGCCAATGGTGATCATGACGATGAAGCACTCTTTGCTCAAATTCGCTCCGTTCGCGAAGCCCTCGCAGAGTCAGAACAATGGTTTCAATCCGAGCGTCGGAGTATCGAGCATAGCATGACACCTCAGCCGGTCATAGGCTCACCACCCAACCCCCCGCCTGTTTCCGAATCACCAGCGCAACGTAAAGTAAGAGAGATCAAGGAAAGGGGTCCGACATCTTCAAGGACGGAAATAAGATTGAGAGCCATGGGGGACAAAGCACTTTTGCCCAAGGGATTCTGGGACGGCGAGGGAATGGGATTGAGCTTGCATGGGCCAAAGAGCAAACAGAATCGGGTGGCAGTGCCAGTGGCTGCGCCGAATCATTCCGGGGGACAGAGACCGAATGGACTGATGGGCTTTGCGGCATTGACCCACGCCAACGGAAGATCAGTCGAAGGTGCGCAAAGACCGAATGGTGAAGAATCAAAGGCCGGAGCCAGTGTGGAGGACGCGATAGAACTCTGAAAGAATGATTTTAGCATATACGTTGCAACTGGCGCCGAAGACGGAGCAGCATAGCGAGGGCGTCACGTGATATACCTGTATACCGAGCGATCGAGGAAAATTGTATAGTGGTTGTTGTGACATGATATTCGCGCTTTTCCTGACCATGGCAAGCTCAAATCACAAGATCACTCTCGGTCCCTGTTTACGTGACCTTGGATTCGATGCTGCGTAGAGTACCAAACATATACCTCACCTGGTGAATGGCGTTTTCACAGCATAGGGGTGAGCCAGGCGGTAGCGGTCGCTCTGATTCGTTCGATAGACTCCAAGTCTATTCGGAGCAAGATACTGGCCTCTCACCGGGCTCGCTCGTGCCTCAAACCCGTCGCTGCCCGTACGCCATTAAGGTACCCATTTGACGGGTACGGGTACGGCAGAGCTTGGCCCATTACTGGCACCCCGTGACTGATCTTCGCAGATATTCCCACTATAACTGATCAGGAATGTCTTGAGATTCGACGATACTACCTAGACAACAGTCGCCCATTCTATGCCATGCTGATTCAAAGTCCCGAGCAAAGATGACATCATAACCTCATTAATTATGTCGAAACCAACTTTTCCGTTGCCCCGAGCAGGATATCCGCTAACGGACTGTCAGTAAAGAATACACCAAATTTGAGGTGAGAGCGAGCAAAATGACTCACCATGATGCTTCTGGAATATCAACATCGGTCTGAGTCGGATTGCCTTTTCTCCGCTCCCACCAATATTGATACCTAAGCCCTTGGCCCTCTTCAAGAAATCGTCCCTCCGCGGGCTGTCCCACGCCAGGAACGTACCCTGACCCTGGCCACGCAGATTCTGGATTTCGTTCGGATATCGCTCTGCCAGTCTCTGCAGTCCCGAGTAGAGGTATTCACCCGTCTGAGCAGTGTTCTCGACCAGATCGAGTCGGTCGATCTCGTCAATGATGGCCTTGAAGAGTATGGCCTTTGCTGGGTCGCCCATCCAGGTGTTGAACTGCCTATACGGTTTGTTCGGTCTCAGGTCAGGGTTGCCGAAATAGTAACCTGCCGTCTGTGCTTTCTTCGAGAATGTAACCATATCCGGCGGCTCAGCCAATTGCCCTGCGCAACGTTCCGAGTCAGTGGTGTCCCTTCGAATATAAGCTATGCAAAGGGGTGTTTCCCAAAAGGACAAGCTTGCGATAAAGAGGGAACACGAAAACCAAGGGAAAACCTCCTGCAACTCAGGCTATTGCTCTAGGAAGTACGTACAGTGCTCATGTGCCCAGAATTTTCCAGTAGCTCCAACGCCAGTCTGTACCTCGTCAACAATGAGCATGACGTTATGGCGCTTGGTGATATCACGAAGTCCTCTGAAGAATTCGGGAGAAGCATGATTATCACCTCCCTCAGACTGGACAGGTTCGACCACCACCGCTGTGACAGGGTTGTGGAAGTTTTGGATAAGATCTTCAGTCTCCACAAGACAACGGGCCTCTTCCGCGGCGTTTTCGGAAGTGTACTCCTCGAGAGGATATTTCCGCATGGGAAACGAAGCCTGGGGCCAGTCGAAAGCGGGGATGTCGAGCTTGTGGATCGGTTTGCTGCGAGTGGTGGAGAGGGAGCCGAAAAGGCGGCCATGGAATCCGGACTTGAAGGAGAGAATGGACATGTGTGGGGAGCCAGGCGACTGATTGTTCATTGCCGAGGCGATTTCGTCGGCGCTGAACTCGACGTCCGGACCACGTTCTTGACGACGTTTCCACATGAAAGCGGCTTTGTATGCGGTTTCGTTGGCGTCTGAGCCGGCCATTGCAGTGAACACTTGATCGAGACCTCTGGGTGCGACCTTGAGCACACCGGCCCTGAGAATGTCTGCCCAGTCGTGCTGAGGGAAATTGCCCAGAGCAGGGCGATTAATGGTGGCGCTGGCCATCTGGGGGGACGTTGCTGCCGCAAGCAGGACTGGATTGCAATAGCCAACCGGTATCGACGCAATCTGTGCGTATACATCGAGTAGTACGTTCCCATCCAAGTCGGCAATGTAGTTGCCATAGCTGTTCTGGTAATTGGCCATCATGTTCAGACTCCTGGTGTCAAACACCTGGTTCAGATCCTCTATGGCTTTCTTACTGTTGGGCCCCGGAATCGCAGTGCGTACTACGGGGCTGGAAGGTTCGTCCCGAAAGTAAGGCTGCTGGGAGCCATTTTGCTCCGGTACTCGCGCAGTCGCAAGATTGGCTGCCGGCTTGCTCGTTGTGGTGATGTGGCGGATGGTGGTAAGATGGGTGAGGGGCCGAAGACCAGAGAGGGATCGCGTTAATAAGGTCATCACTTATGACGGTGGACTGACTAGATCCTACAGCGAGATTCAAGACGTTGAAGACTCCATGGGATTCGGATGGGGACCGCTGCACGAAGTGCTCTAGTGAAATGCCTCCTTCTTTTCCGAATCATAGATCATAGGTAGGTATGCACCTCATGGCTCATGTGGGGCAATCCGCGGACCTGCAGGCTTGGCAACGGCCGCATGATGACGTAGGTACCTTATGACAGAGGCTTGGCAGCTCGCTATGGAGGCCATGGGATACAGCAAGGTGCTGCTCAGACGACCCGACGAAATCGGCGTGATTGCAAATGAGCTGGCACTGGCACTGGCACTGTAATATAGCCAAGTATGTACAGAGAGAAGCGGGCCGGTTGCGACAAGATGGCTCTCATGTAGCCGGCCCCATCTGATAAATAGTATACAACGGCTGCGCAAGCCTTGGACCGCTCACGCCTCGCCTCGAAGCGTCCTGTCTCGGATGGAAAGGTGTCCCTCGCATGCGCGCATGCTTCAGGTCAAATCCGAAGTTCGGGCAATTGTTCACGCCCGTGCCTAGGAAAAGGCCGTTCGTGCCCAGCCACCGGCTCGTTTTCATCCCCTTCCGACTCTATATCGTGCCTGTCGATGGAACCGTTCGTGATGAATTCCTTTCCCTTGCTTTCGGTGATGTTGGGGGGATCGGTAGGAGGTGGAGGTGGCCGTGGGCGATGGCCTTCTGCCACGTCGTTCCCTCTTGTCGAATACTCGACGTCCATAGGACTATCATATGCAGCCGTCAGGTTGTCCATATCTCCGCTCGAACGATCTAGTCCGTCCAAGGGCATCTCGGCTACTGGGGGCGGTGGCGGTGGTGGTGGAGGGCTTTCTGACTTTAGTCGCTTGCTAGGGGTGGTGGTTTCGCCTTCATTGTCCATGGTGTCGGGATCATCATCGGTTTCCCTCTTTCGCTTTAAGCCTTCCACGATCAGAAGCTGGTCGAAAGGGGTAACGGGAGTCGCAGAGATCTGCTTCGGCTTAGAGTCCTCGTCATCAGAGATCGGCATGTCCTGATCTCCATCATCATCCTCCTCTGTCTTCGCCTCAAGGGCTGCCGCGGCCGTCGCCGCTGCACCATCCTCTCCCCCTTTGCCTCTGCCCTCGTTCTTCTTCCTCTCATGCGCCTTCTTCTTGACGACCGCCTTCTCGAAGTAGTCTTGCACATACTTCTTAACCTGCTTCTCTTGGCGCGAGGAGATCTTCGTAGGATCCTCCACACGGTGGTTCTTGTAATCAGAGCTTACAAGCTTTTTCGAGACCTGTGAATTGGCCCCTGTTAGCTAGGGACTTTGAGCGCATCGACATTGTTCATTCGTACCTCTTTCGCAAATCTTTTCAAATCGTCTTTGGAAAGCTTGCCTTTGAACTTATCCATCACATGTTTGACGTGCGGAAGAAGCTTGACATGTCAGTGACGTACTCGATGGAATGACAGTAACCCTTAGACTCACCGTATTTTCGTAAATTTTCTTCTGTTTCTCCTCACTATATGTACGCCATTTCTCTGGGCCACCTTTGGTTTCCTTCTTGGCATTACCATTCAATACTTGAGCAGTCGGTGGGAGAAGCTGTTTGTCTTTGGGAGTGTTCGCTTTCGCGCTGGTGATCTCGTTGATGATGTCTTCCAAAGCCTTGTTGGTTGATGTGGGCTTCGGCGGAGGTGGAGGGGGTGCTGCCGGCATTGTCGGTCTCTGCCAGGTCGTTTTACCACTTGCATCGTAATAGTAAGTTCTGCCCTTCTCATCGGTTGCGGGGAACCAGCCTGGAGGCAGGCCACCAAATAGGCGTGGCCGAAAGGGTGGTCGTGGCCCGCCATAAAACTCGGGATTTCTTTGAGGAAAATTCGAGCGTGGGCCACTGGGGGCTGCTGGCCCCTTTGGAGCGTCGATCGATCGTGATCTGGACCTTGATCGAGAGCCTGATTTCGATCGTGCTTTACGGTCTTCGCGGCTGTCGCGCCGTCCAAATCGATTTGATTTCTCTGGTGTAGCTGTTGTCGAAGCAGTGACAGCCTCACGTTTCTTGCGAGGTATCCTGTACGCGACTTCGAGGGAACTCCACTCCTTCAAAAGAGTCTCAGCTTGAGACTCTACTCGCTCGTCGCCACAGGTCAAAAGGCTCTCCACAGTACTCTCGATCTTCGAGTCACTAATTTTGTTCCTCGTGAGACGTGGGAACTTGTCGAGAATGTCGAATATCTGCAAAACAACATTGGGGTCTTCTTTCCATAGGGCAAGAGCGGAGTTGAGGATCTGATATCCGTGCATTTTGACCACCCGATTGCGAACCCGCTCGTCGTCGCACCGCTGTATCCGGCCTAGTAGCTTGACTGCGATCCATTTTTCCTTACACTGCATCAAGGTAGCCATGACCTTGGTGACGCCATTCTCATCCAAGGACTTGGGCTGGACGTTGCTGACATATTCCTCATCCTCCTCTCCCACCTTTTTCTTGCGGGGCTTTTTCGCGACGGCAGTCTCCCAGCCATCGCCATCATCAATGCCGAGAGCCTCAATCGTCGTATTCGACAATTTGGTGCCGCGCTCGGTCTGAGTCTTACCCCCAATGAAGCCCGTACAGTTCGGTTCACCGCAGTAGCACGGTTGTGGGTTAGCGCCATACCGATCGACGTTGTAGTTGAAAACGAGTTCCTCTCCTTTTTGGATTTTGCGCTCGGCAAAAATTCCCATGCGGAGTTTGTCACCCACCACCCATTTATCCACGTAGCAGTTAGGATTGCACGAGTGGTTGCAAAACCTACCCAAATTTCCTTTCTTGGTCGCATCAACAAACTCTCCTTTCGAAAGGGACATGAAATAGAAATGTTTAATGCCTTCCTCGTCATATTGGACCATCCGGCGGCGAAAGCGGGCTTCATCAATAACTTCCCCAATGTATTCGTAAATCATCTGCTCAGGAGAGAGATCCGTGTTAGTCCGTAGACCATATCCTTTCTTTTCCGTTTGGATGACCGTCACGTTGGCATACTGCTGCCTTTGGAACCGTTGATTCTGGCACTCAGCTCCACACCCGCAATCCCCAACGCACTCCATCTTCGTCGCACGATTGATGCAATCCGATTCTGGCCCACATGCTGCATTAAACTTCGCGTAGCTATCTGTTACTAGGAATTAGTGCCTCTTTCGAAACAAAAAGCATGAGGGACGTTGGTAGATGTGACCTTACCCCACTCCTCTGTACAGTCGCAATCCATAGAATCGTGCTCCGTAGATCCAATGTATTTGGACGTATATGAACATTCCGAAATGATCTGAAAGGTGCCATTCGCTTCCTCGGTCTTGTCTGGGTGGCTGTTGAACAGCGGCGGAGGTCTGGATACGATCTTATGAGATGTGCTACGTGACAGCTTGGGGGGTTGGCCTAGCTCTTGCTTTACGGTGACTTCGCCCCCAATGACCTCCTCGTGCTTTTCCATGGCGGTCGATGGTGACCGGGAAGCCTTTTCCTGTACGAACGGAGATTGTGAGGCGGACTTCATGGATGTGTCCTGTGGTGAATAGCCGTTGCTGCTGGCTGATTCCTCCTTAATTCCATCTGTGCGTAACTTCCCCAGCTCCCGCTCCCTACGGCCATCCTCTAGGTGTAGATTTTCCACGGTAGACTCTAAGACCCTGCTCTTTTTCTGCCGTCGATCCTCGGTCATAATGAGTGTTGACAGGAGGTACGGGTTGAGGTAAGGAGCGTGGAGAGACGAGGGTTGTCAGTGGTTGATGTTGAGCAGCGAATGATGGGTTGGGCAAGGTCCCCGCACATGGCAAGATATACGAGTGCAAGTCAAGGCTACCTCGCGAAATCGAGCCGGCGTGGCGGTAAGTGTATGCGGATGATTAGAGCAATGAGGTCTCGTTGCTATATTACAAGCCACTTTTGCAGTGTGCTAATGGGGGATGAGACTGTGGTGATCAGAAGTCGGGGATCATACACCTTGGCCAAGTCGCTATTCCTGAGGACAGTGGCAATCCTGTTGTGAAAGAAGAGAGTGGGAAGGTGCAGCGGGTGTTAAGAGGAGGATGGAGTCTTCTCGCCAGGTAGGATAGAATATGCCCTTTGAGGATCGCCAGCCAGCTACCATCAACCAATTCCAGTGAAGCGCAATGACTCCTTACCGCGCTAGATCATCACCAAACTCGGTCGAATCGACGTTCAGGCAAATTCCCGAGTTGGTGGCATTTTGCGATTCACAGGAGGCAATCCGTAGACTCGGATGCTTTTCGCTTGTTCACGATTCAGTTCTCGGCACGTAGCGCCACAGATTTTCCGACTGGAAGAAGTGGGTGTTCATTCATCCTCGACAGCTAGAGTAGATACAAGAAGAAGAAGCCATCCCAAGCATTCTGCGCGGTGGGATACGGGCGGTGGGCGAGAGAAGACGCCAAGGGTTCCCCCAACCCCGCCAGCTGGTATCGCATTCACCTTACTCCCAATGTGACTGGTGGTGGCAGAATAGAGAATCAAATCATGCACCGAATGATGCTGAGCAACTGGACCACGATGCCGCCGCGCTTTCTTTCTTTCACCGCGAGCGCACACCGCCCGGCCATGACAGAAAGGGTGTTGGAGCGGACCCACGACTAGAGGAGACGTTAGAGGGGACGACGTGGCAACGATGATGTGTCTCCCTTGGAGTGGTCTGTCGAGCAGGGTTGCTGACGGCGCCTCGGCATGATCCATTGGGGTGTGGGCAGCAAGTAGAACAGAATATATAAAGCAGCTCGGAGGACGTTTGATTGAGTTCTGGGAGATGGGAGATTCGAGATTCTCGAGCAAGCAGACAGTTGCCTGTCTGATGTCCCTCCAACCAGATCTGGTGCCAGACTGACCTTCTTTCTGAAGCCGCACGCGTCCGGTGCGAAGCAGAGGCTGAGTGAGTCCTTTGGGTACTTGACAGTCAAGCACGGCGAAAGCGGGCCATCGCATCCGACACCGCTGATTCGAGATTCGACCGAAGAGCCAGGGTTACATATATGATATTGGCCAACGCGACAGCAGTATATCATATGTTCACTCGTGGGGCTACTCTCACCCACTCTTGCTCCAACAGATTCATGTCAATCTTGTTCCCCTTTCCCTTTCTCCTTCCCGGGCGCACCGATCTGCCTCTGAAGAAACCGGAATGGGCAAAATTGGCACGAGCAAGCGCAGCAGTACTAAAACTACGGAAGACCTGTTCGCAATTTTCCATCCAATGAGCGGCCGCCTCGCGCGCGGACTGGAGAGCGAACTCATGCAACTAACGGCCTGTCTCGCGGCTCCCTGGCCTGCTCTGGGAGCTTGCACGGCCATACCATAATCTCGCTGGCCACGCTCAATCAGCCTTCCCTCTCATTCTTTTCACGCTTTTCACGCTTTTTACCCTTTCCTCCAATCCCACCGTGCATCCTACGACGTTTTAATGAGCCTATGATGGCGGGGTTTTGATCACAACACTCGTTTGTTCCTTGCTTCGTTCATGCCTTCTCTTCCGCGAGCATCTGGCGACCGTAGGCCCGCCGATAGCTCAGCTTCTCTTTAATACTCAGCGGTCCTAATATCTCCTTAAACCTGGTCTCTGGACTCCCTACATACCACTTTTTGGTCCGCACGGCCACTGTTTCTCCATGGCTTCGGCTGAACAGCCTTTCGATGAGCGCGAACAAGTATGTGGGAACCTCCAGATCACTCCCGGAGGCGGGCATCGATGGGCAGCTTACATGTCAACATGAGGAGAAGGCATTACAATGAAACGAGGCTGATGGAAAGCACAGAGACATCTACTTGCCGAAGTGCTCAAAGTTTCTTCCGTGTACATCTTCGATGTACTGCATTTCATTCAGGGAAAGGGGATTGCCCCAAATTGGGATGACATGATCCTACCACACGGTGCGTCAGACATTATCATGCCGGCGTGTCGCTACGTAGAGGGCTTGTCACAGGGGAAGGGGGCTCAGAATGGGCATTGCTACTAAGGAGACGCCAGGACTAACAGCTTTGATGACAGGGCGCTCGGTTTCTGCATGCAAGAGAGCCTATGACCTCCTTACCAATGCTTCAGCCGGACTCTCAATTCCTCTAGCTCCAACGGTTCGTTTCGGACAACCATCTCCAACGACAAAATCGAAGAAAAAGCGGCCAGCGCCAGGGGGTGGTCCATCCACGCCAGCCGACCGAACGATCCAGGCGCAGTCTTTTACGACCGTGAATGCCCCTGGGGATCCTGTTGCTTACCAGGCTGTTTCGGCCCCTCCTCAGACTCCAGGAGAACCGCCCCAGAAGAAGCGAGGACGTCCGAACAAAGAAGAGCATGAGCGAAGGGTCCGCGAAGCCGCTCAGCGGGGAGAAGTTTACCCACCACCGAAGAAGACGAAAATTCCCAGACAATCATTGGAGGGCGGAAGCGGAGCGTTGCCTATTCCTGGTACGACGGAAGAAGCCTCCACTGTCAAGGAAAAGGCCAAGAAATCCAAAGAGGCATCGGCGACGGGACATGTTGCCCCTGAAATTCCTGCTAGGGTCTCATCCCTCGAGGCTACTGCAAGTGCTGCGGACCAGATGCAAATCGAAATGGAGGAAGCCGCGAAAAGCGTACTTCCGGATACGCAGGCCTCGGATTTCCCTGCTCGAGAAAGCTTGTTGGCAGGGATGCGAGAGCATGCTGCCATGACAACTCAAGCGGGTCCAGATACTCTCCAGAGCAGCTCGACATTGAAGCAAGATTCGGCACCACGAAGCGAATGGGAAATGCATTCAGCAAATGACCCCCCAACCACCACACAATAATCCCTTTTTTAGGAAAAACAATGTTCCGCAGATCTAGGCCCACGACAGCTTATGATACCACGCACTCCATGCACACCAAGAGATACGAGGCGGCGATTGTCCTACAGCTTTGAGCGTACTTTTGGCAATGTCACTTTCTCGCACTCGTAATAATACAAAACTGGGCGGCAATCTTCTCGTTAGCACTGATATTCTGCGACGTTTCCCTTTCATTCGAATGCTCTACTCCATTATTTAATCGAAAATTCACGCTTGCATGCCGCTGATGTTCCCCACAGCTCTCTCGGTTGTTAATTATATGTTTGGCTACGTTTTGATACGTCTCTCTGACGCTCGTGGCTTCTAAGCCAACGCCGAATCTCATTCACGGAAATCTGCACACCTGTAAACGTATTGCTCGGATCGTGCTTGGTCAGATGTTTCACATACAGGGTTTGTTCGATAGGAGAGTATGAGTGGAGGATACATCAATAGACAATGGAAAGCTTTAATGTTGCACGCCTAGATTTGACTGTAAACTAAAGCGAGCTGTTTTGTGGACTGATGATTGGAAACTGAAGCATGAGGTCATCAATTTACTCCTGGCTCACTTCCTCAAACAGATGTCCAAGACGACGTGGACTTCCGCAGTGGTGTGTCCCTAAGAGGTAACAGTGACTGAGCTCACCCGCCAAAATCTACTTTCACAGATTTGCAATCGTGAGAGGGACGGGGGTTCTTCATTGATCAAGTTGAGATACATTTGCAGGGGTATACGCATCATAGCCACGAACAAGCTCAGAAAATCGCCCTTCACCGTACTGCTTCGCATGATACCTATAGCCCATTCCACGCGAGTCTAGAATCATCCTGTTTCGTCATCATCGGCAGTACCGTCTCTCCTGTAGCCATATCAGCATCAAAGCGCGCCCACTCTACAATTACCATGCTTACGGAACGTATCTCGCTCCCGCATCCTCAAGATTCTGCCTGACCTCGTCTGGCAACTACACAACCCAATTTCATCAATACTCGCTCCCTTGTCAAAACAGATCGGGAATGTAGAACTGGGGAAAGAGCTTGCTCCCTCGATTGGTGGTGATCGATGCACAATGCCTCCAAATTCCAATAATTCCACAATCATCGGTAGCACTTACAGTCCCGACGACTTTCACAGCGTAGACACCCGGAATGTAGCCGCCCAATCGCTGCCACCTCGCTACCCAACTGTTATCTGGGTCTGCGACGGTGATCAAGCCTTCAAAGACTTGGGATGTGCATTCTTGGACCGCATCCGTAGAGTTGACGAGGCCAAGGAAAGATTCGCAGTTGGGGCAACCGTCACGCAGGAATCGCTGAAGAATCTCGGTCAATCCAATGGTCGTTGCGCAATCTTTCGACATCGGCCTATGCTGCAAAAGCGGATAGAACTCACCGAATGGGTCTGAACTATGGAGCAGACCATACATGCGCGCAAATGCCGCTGTTGGGATGAAGAGACAAAGGCAGAAGACATGTCGAAGCCTCAGTGGGGCGGCGCGACGATTCGATGAGCCTCTGTCGCCTGTGCCCTTGAATGTGAAGAGCATTGACTTAGTTCCGTTATGTCGATATCTTCTGGCGCATGAGGCTAGCGCGGGTGACGGTGACAAGCCGTTGCAAACTCCGATCCGCTTTGTCGGGTTTCCCTTCAGAGAGAGTACTTACGTTCACCATACTCTACCATAGCATTTTAGGAGGCATCTGGAGCGCAATCCGTCGCTATATCTGTAATCTACCACCGTTTACCTCATCTACTATCACATCTCACCATGGGTCCCTCCGAGCAAGCCACTGAATTGAAGTCGGAGGGAAACAAATGCTTCACCAAGCACGAATGGCTTAATGCAATTGAATCTTATACGAAAGCTATAGATCTGTATGATCAAGATCCATCGTACTATTGCAACAGGGCCCAGGTCATTCAGTCTATTCATCATTCTCCGTGAAGCTTTGAAGCTAACACCACGGCTTCAATAGGCCAATATCAAATTGGAGCAATATGGCTATGCCATTGCCGATGCCACCAAAGCTATCGAGCTGGACTCGAAATATGCCAAGGTGAGTTCATACCACAAGTTCGTGGAGTCCCAGTTGTGACTGTGCCTAGGCGTACTACCGGAGGGCCGCTGCCAACACTGCCATACTCCAATCTCGAGACGCCCTAAAAGACTTCAAGACTGTCGTCAGATTGGAGCCCAAGAATGCAGATGCGAAACTTAAGCTTGCCGAATGCGAAAAGGCAATGAAGAGATTAGAATTCCTGCGGGCGATAGAAGTCGACGACGAGCCATCAGCATTCGAAGGTTTGGACATAGATTCTATGACTGTTGACTCAAGCTACGATGGAGCAAAACTAGGTCAAGGAATGACACAAGATTTTATAGACGACATGATTTCAAGGTTCAAGAACGGCAAGAAGCTTCATAGGAAATATGTCTATCAGATAATAGCCGCTGTCAGACAAATCGTTTATGATGAGCCAACTATGGTGGAGATGGAAGTGCAGAAGGACCACAAATTGACTGTGTGTGGAGACACACACGGTCAATTTTTCGATCTTATGGAATTGTTCAGACTCAATGGCTTCCCAACCGAATCGCATTACTATCTTTTCAATGGGGACTTTGTCGACCGCGGCTCTTGGTCTACCGAAATTGCGCTTCTCTTGTACGCATACAAATGGCTGCGTCCCAAAGCCTTCTTTTTAAACCGTGGGAATCACGAGACTGATGATATGAACCGAGTCTATGGGTTCGAAGGCGAGTGCAAGGCAAAATATACAGAACGAGTCTTCAAGCTCTTCTCCGAATCATTTTCTGCTCTACCGTTGGCAACTCTTATCGGTCAAAAGTATTTCACACTTCACGGCGGCCTCTTTTCAGATGACAAGACCTCCCTCGACGACGTCAGGAAGCTGAATCGACACCAGCAGCGACAGCCCGGCCAGCAGGGTTTGATGATGGAGATGCTCTGGACGGATCCACAGCCGACACCCGGTAGAGGACCTAGTAAGAGAGGTGTCGGCCTCCAATTTGGTCCGGACGTGACGAAGCGATTTTGCGAGAACAACGGCTTGGAGGCAGTAATCAGGAGCCACGAGGTACGCATGGAAGGATATGAAGTGGAACACGGCGGTCGCTGTATCACCGTTTTCTCTGCGCCCAAGTACTGCGACAGTACGGAGAACAAGGGCGCATATATCAACATTGGGCCAGAGCACAAGCTGGAGTTTCACAAATTTGATGCCGTTCCGCATCCCGATATCAAACCCATGGTAACCTTCTTATCCTGCACCCTCGATCCCACATGCTCTGCTAATCTACCGGTCTCAGGCATATGCCCAAAACTCTCTCATGTCTATGGTGTAGAAACGTGCCTCCATCGAAATAATTGGTCCATCTGCTATCTTGCGGTTCAGCGATACCATTGGAAGGGCGTCTATTCTTGCATATCTGGTAGTTGGTTAGAAATTAGGCTCGATCATGGGATTAACGCTGTAGAATACCCGACATAAAAAGATGCACCTCAATAGAATTCGTCGTAGGTCCTTTGCGCCCCGATTTTCGAACCTCTTTTCCCATCTAGATCTCACATAATATTTAATGTTGGGGCACAATCTTGTTCTCCGGGTGCGAACAAGGCTTCCCCATTGCCAGCAGCCACGTTTCCGAGCCAGTTCCCCTGATTTTTGATGCGCCATGCCACACCCCCCCCACCCTTATGAGTTGCCCACTGCCCCAATGCACCTGCGACCGCCATTCCATCCTCCCTGGGGACCCTGATCCAACAGTCCCGTCCGTTTGTTTTCAGGACATCCATTGGAATTGCTGCCCCTGTAAGGCCAAGATATTGTTGAAGGGCAGCAGAGAGGTAGCTGCAAGCGGTGAGGTCGTCAATGTCTGGTAATTCTTTGGAGGCGGCTGGGCCAGGGGGATCGGTGAATTTGGAAGCGGAGAGAAGGGTAAGATGGAGGTACGTGTATGGTGGATGACGGATACGAACACTGGTCTGGATTTCCTTGGAGGAAGTAGGTGAGGTTCCGGATAACATGAAATGTATTGGCATATGACAGTATGGAGTCCGATGCTGTTGAACTACATAAGGTAGCCGGATTGTGACGGTCTCGGGCCTTACTTCGCATTAAGTTCTAGATCCGAGGTTAGCCCCATTCTTCTGAAATCAGCCCTGCACTCATTACC
>JAABUI010000882.1_pt1 | contig 19344 bp, 17 predicted proteins | sample 5559111 | NCBI WGS metagenome assembly JAABUI01 (sample SAMN10711870, study PRJNA513365) | rock metagenome | isolation source: Antarctica rocks | place: Antarctica: Victoria Land, Buttleship Promontory
CGATCCTGCTGCACCCGATCCTGCTGCACCCGATCCTGCTGCACCCGATCCGCCTTCGTCTGCCGCACCGGACCCGCCAGCGCCGAATCCTCTCGCGCCGAATCCTCCTGCGCCGAATCCTCTCGCGCCGAATCCTGCCGCAGCCGAACCGCCGGCGCCGAACCCTCGCGCATTCGACGCCCCGGCCCCCGGCCTGCCCGCGCCCAGTGCGCCGGCGCCGCCAGCACCGAGACCGGCCGCCGCCGCGGCTGTGTGTGCGCCCCCACTGTGCGAGCCACCGCCGGCGAACCCACCGGTATCGTCCGCCGAACCCGTTGCGGAGCCGCCCGACGCGGCGGCGTGCGTCCCGCCGGAGGCCGCGGTGTGCGCGCCACCCCCCGAACCACCAGCGGCGTCACCGCCCCTGGGGTGGTAGGCGGCACCTGCCGTCATCGTGGACGCGAACAGCTGGGCCGCGCCACTGCCGAAGTCGCCGTAGGTGGCGGCCTGGCCGCTCGCCCCGTTGGCGGAGATGACGCCCGCAGTCAGCCTGGGTGCGGGCTGGAACGGCTCGTAGGAGTTGAACATGCTGACGGTGACGTCGTAGGTCGTCATCGCCATGGCGGCCTCCGCCTGCTGCGCAGCGGCCACACCCTCGGCGACTTCGCCGGGGGTAGGCACGCCCGTCAGCAGCCCGACAACCTTGTCGACGGGGTTGTCCTTGACCGCCTCAACCTGCACCACCTCTGCAGGGGACGGCATGGCCGCCTTGGTGGCGGAGTACGCCTCGCCCTGGAAGTCGGTTTCGGCACTGAGCCGGTCGGCGGTGGCTCCCGCCGCCGCGGCCCAGTCACCGAAGGGACTGAGGGCGACGTGCGCGGACTCGGCCGCGGGGCCTTCCCAGTTGCCCATCGCGAACTGCGTCACGCTGGTGAACTCGGCGTGCGCCTCGGCGAGCCCGGCGCTGAGAGCACGCCACGCCGCTGCCGCCTCGTGAGTCGACCCAGGTCCGGGGCCGTCGTAGACATCGGTGGACATTTTCAAGGCGGGAAGTGCCGCCCAGTTGACGCCGGTGTAGGACATCGAGTTGAACCCCCAGGGTGCTTCTGTCGGTACAAGCGCAGTGCGGATGGGTCAGGCCCGGTGGGCGGTGGATCCCAACGAGTCGGCAGTTTGTTGGTACTGCTTGGCGCTTACCCGGCAGCTGGCGGCGGCGTCCTGCAGTTGGGTGATCGCATCGTCGATCTGCTGGGTCGCGGTGAACTGTTGCAGGGCGAACTGGCCCACAGCTGCCCTGGATACCGCATCGTTACCCGGCGGTTGCGGGGTCAATCGCCCGGTGTTGCTGTTCAGGCACTGCTGAAGTTGGTCGGCGAGGGCCTCGAGCCGGTTTGCGGTCGCCGCGAGGGCCTCCGGGCGAATCAGCAAGGGCACGGTGGCTGGCGTCGAGACCGAAACCCCGCCGCCACCGTCGGACACGGATTCCATGGTGCTTCCTCCCCTGGTTGCTTGCCTGACACTAACAAGGACGCGCCCGGATGCGAATCGGTTCCCGACAGTTTTCGTCGAGACCCGCGTCCGCACTCAGCCCCAGCCAAGCTCGTGCAGCCGTTCCTCGGCGATCCCGAAGTGGTGGGCGATCTCGTGTACGACGGTGATGAGCACCTCCTGCACGACGTCTTCCTCGCTGCTTCCGGCGTCCAGCAGGGCCCCGCGGTAAATCGTGATGGTGTCCGGCAGCATCCCGGAGTAGTTGTTGTCCCGCGAGGTGAGGGCAACGCCGTGGTAGAGGCCCAGCAATTCGGGGTTGTCTTCGTTGCGGTCCGCTACCAGCACCACCACGTTGTCCATTGCGGCGGCGAGGCGTGCGGGCACCTGATCCAGTGCGTCGGACACGAGTTCATCGAAGCGGTCTGCTGACATCTGCACTGTCATCGCGGTTACCGGCCGGTCGTTGTGGGTGGGAGTGCGGTCGGCAGGGCGGTGGGCGGGGGTGCGGCGGCAGCCGGGGCGTTGCGTGCCACTCCCGTTGTCGGGGCGAAGCCACCGCCGGGTACTTGTCGGCCCACCTTGCAGTTCACGCGGCGACTCCCCGCCGCCCAGCTGTCCGGCGCCACCGTGCTCCAGTAGACGGTCAGCCCCTTGGTTGCAGCGGCATCGGGGCCGCCCAGCGCTGCATCGGCCGCGGCGCGGCAAGTCGCATCGAGGTAGCCGTCCTGCTCGGCGGTGCGCGGATAGGGCCCGGGGTACTTCGTCGTGAGGTCGACCACGCTGATCACCTCGGAGGCGTGCGGCTGGGCACAGTCCACCGGGTCGCTGGGTAACCCGGAAGTGATGCTCTGACATGATCCGAGCGGGGCGACGTCGGACTGGTCGAGCTGGGCCACTCGGCCGCGAATCGGGAACTGCTCGCCCGAGGTTCCCACCTCTTGCAGGCCGCACAGTACGTCTCGCTGCCCGTCGCGCCACGCTGCCTCGCCGGGATCGATGAGGCCGACGCTGAACAGTCCGTGCGGGTCGAAGCGCCCGACCAAATAGTTGCGCACGGCGGAGGTGCATTCGGTGTCCCGGAGCTGGGTGAGCACGGCCGGGCCCGGCAGCGCGGTTCCCGGCCCGAACTGGGCTTCGGGACGGTTGCGCAGGTCAACTCCGGCCGCCACCTCGAAGCGGTGCGGCGTGGTGCAGTCGGTCAGGGTCACATCTGCGGCGCTGGGGGTGTCCCACGTCAGGCAGTCGCCCGCATGCGCTCGGGCATAGACCTGTTCGGCCGCGGACGGAGTGCGGGCGGGTGCTGTCGCGGCGGGGGAAGGGGCTGGCCGGGATCGGGGACTGCCCAGCACGAGGACCGTGCCCATCGCGGCGAGTAAGGCGCCGAGGATCACACCGAGCAGCGCTCGCCGCGCATGGGCAGCGCGAACTGGGGAAGCGCCAGTCGAGGACATCGCCCCTATGATGCCTCGCTGTCGTGCGAGGCCGAGTGCGTGGTGACGGTATTGTCCCTGGTTGTTCGGAACGAGCGCGAGAGGCGGCGTTGATGACGGGGACCGAAGGCGAGCCGACGGGTGCGCAGCCCGGCGGGGAGGTGCCTTCGGCCGAAGACGCCGCGGCAGCATCGCACCCTAAGGGCAGCATGCGCTTTCAAGACGCAAGCACCGCTGCCCGCGAGCCCACCGTCGGTGAGATCCGGGCGCGGGAGAAGGCGCAGGAGAAGGCAGAAAGCGACCGCGCCGCGCAGGAGGTCGCCGAGGTCGAGGCGGCGGCGACCAAGCGCAAGCGCAAACGACTGCTGATCGGCGGCGTGGCGGCCGTCGGCGTCGTCGGGGTGGTCGCTGCGCTCTACTCGTCGACCGGCTCGCACAACGATGTCAGCGCGCGCTGTGTCGACACCAGCGGCACCGTGGTGTCGGACAACTACTGCGGCGGGGGCAGCAACTACGGCTCCGGAGGCATCTTCTTCTTCGGCGGCGGGTCCTACCGGTACAACTATGGCGGCTCCGGCGGCGTCGGTCAGCGCATCAGCGGTGGATCCACGACGGCGCCCAAGGGCTCCTCGATCAGTGGATCCAGCGGGTCGACCAGCAGCAAGTCCTCCGTCAGTCGGGGCGGCCTCGGTGCCGGCTCGAGCCACAGCAGCAGCGGCAGCAGTAGCGGGAGCTAGGCGACGTGAAACGCGAGCACAGCGCGCCCCGTGCGGGTTGGGAAGAAACTGTCCGCTCCCAAGGACTGGTTTACGGCACCCCGGCCCGCCAAGGGGACGGCAGCGAACGGCCGTACTGGGATGAGTCGGTGCACTACACCTTCGAGATGGACGAGATCCTGGCCATGGAGGCCGACGTCGAGGTGCTGCACTCGATGTGCCTGGAGGCCGTGGAAAACGTGGTGCTCACCGAGCGCTACAAGGACTTCGGGCCGCCCGAGTGGAGTTGGCAGGGCATCGCCGACTCGTGGCGGCGCAGCGACCCGCACATCTATGGCCGCTTCGACGTCCGCTACGACGGCAACGGCCCGATCAAGCTGCTGGAGTACAACGCCGACACTCCGACGAGCTTGCTGGAAGCGTCGCTGCTGCAGTGGTACTGGCTCAAGGACACCCACCCGGACGACGACCAGTGGAACTCGCTGCACGAGCAGCTGGTAGCCCGCTTCGACGAGGTGCGCAAGACGCTGCCCTCGGACGAGATGCACTTCACCTGGTCCGGCGCGGAGGCCACCGGGGAGGACCACGTCACCACCGCCTACCTGCAGGAGACCGCCGCCGCCGCCGGGTTGAACACCATCGGCCTGGCCGTCGAGGACATCGGCTACGACAACGAGCTGTTGCGCTTCGTGGACCTGGAGAACGCGCCGATCTCCACCGTGTTCAAGCTCTATCCCTGGGAGTGGGTGCTGGACGACGACTTCGGGCGCAAGGTGCTGGAGCAGCTGCCCAAGACGCAATGGGTGGAGCCGTTGTGGAAGTCCTTGCTCAGCAACAAGGCCATCCTGGCGGTGCTGTGGGAGAACTACCCCGGCCACCCCAACCTGCTGCCTGCCTACCTCGACGACCCGGGAATGCTCACCGAGTACGTCCGCAAGCCCAAGCTCGGGCGTGAGGGTGCGAATATCAGCGTGGTCGGCGGGGGTTCGGAGATGTCCACCGGTGGCATCTACGGCGCCGAGGGCTACGTCTACCAGCTGCTCGACCCGCTGCCGGAGTTCGACGGCATGCGCCCCGCGCTGGGGGCCTGGGTGGTGGGCGACATCTCCGCCGGGCTCGGCATCCGGGAAACCGCAGGACTGATCACCGACGACGGCGCCGCCTTCGTTCCGCACCGTATCCCGAAGGAGACTGCATGACCACGACGCTGGCGCTCAACTCGGACTACTTCTCCACGCTCGGTCGCAACGTCGGGGCTATCTCGTGCTACGCCGTGCTGGGTGTGGTGCTGATCCTCATCGGATTCTTCGCCATCGACTTCACCACTCCGGGCAAGCTCACCCAGCTCGTGCGTACCGGTCGTCCCAACGCCGCCGTGGTCGCCGCGTCGGGGATGGTGAGTATGGCGTTCATCGTCGTGCTGGCGATCTACAGCTCTGGCGGCAAGCTGTCCGAGGGGCTCATCAGCACGGCCGTGTACGGGTTATTGGGCATTCTGGTCCAGGCGATCGGGGTTCGGCTGCTCGAGCGGGGCACCAGCATCACCATCGGGCCGCTACTTGCCGAAGAAAAGCTCGATTCGTCGGCGTTTGTGGTGGCGGCGGGGCACATTGCGCTGGGCCTCATCGTGGCGGTCGCCATCTTGTGATGAGGTAACGGCATGCCTGAGCAATCGCAGCCCACGCGGGCGGCGCGCATCGAGTCCGCCCGCATTGAGGATTACGCCCTCATCGGTGATATGCACACCGCCGCTTTGGTGAGCAACACCGGGTCGATCGACTGGTTGTGCCTGCCGCGCTTCGACTCCGGTGCATGTTTTGCCGCCCTGCTCGGCGACGAGCAGCACGGTCACTGGCAGCTCGCCCCCACCGGCGAGATCACCGGTACGCGCCGGTCCTACCGCGGCGAGACCCTGGTGCTGGATACCGAGATGACCACGGCCACCGGCACAATCCGCATCACCGACCTGATGCCCTTGCGCGACAAGTCGGTGGATCTGCTGCGCATCGTGGAGTGCCTCGACGGCGAGGTCGAGATGGAGCTGCGCTGGACGGTGCGCTACGACTACGGCAACGTCGTGCCTTGGTTGCGTCATCATGACGGGGACGACGAGCGACTCGAGGCCGTCGCCGGCCCGGACGCCGTGGTGCTGCGCGGGGATGTACTGCCTCGCCCGGTTGATGGCCAGGTGCATGCCGCGGTATTCACGGTCCGGCCCGGTCGACCGATGAGCTGGAGCATGCAGTGGTCGCTGAGCACCGACCCGACGCCGGGCCCGATCGACACAGAGCCGCGGTTGGCAAAGACGATGGACTACTGGAGTAAGTGGTCGGCCAAGGGCAGCTATGACGGGGCCTACCGCGAAGCGGTGCAACGCTCGCTGCTCACCCTCAAGGCGCTGAGCTATGAGCCCAGCGGTGGCATCATCGCCGCCCCAACCACGTCGTTGCCGGAAGCCATTGGTGGCGAACGGAATTGGGACTACCGCTACTGCTGGCTGCGGGATGCCACCCTCACCTTGAGTGCGCTCACCGGTGGGGGTTACGTCAACTCCGCCAAGGCCTGGCGGCGCTGGCTGCTGCGGGCGATCGCCGGGTCGCCGGAGAACCTGCAGATCCTCTACGGCGTACTCGGTGAGCGCCGGATCATGGAGTGGGAGGCCGACTGGCTCCCCGGCTACGAGGGCTCCAGTCCGGTGCGGATCGGCAACGCCGCGTTCAACCAGCTGCAGCTCGACGTGTTCGGCGAGGTGATGGACGCGCTGTACCTGGCGCGACGCCGCGGCGTGAACAGCTCCGACCGGGCGTGGGCCCTGCAGAGTGCGCTGATGGAGCACCTGGCCACCATCTGGGAGCAGCCGGACCGGGGCATTTGGGAGGTCCGCGGTCCGGAGCGGCACTTCACCCACTCCCGGGTGATGGTGTGGGTGGCCTTCGACCGGGCAGTGCGCACGGCAGAGGAGTTCGGGCTCGACGGCCCGGTGCAGAAATGGCGGGACCTGCGGGACGAGGTACACGCGGAGGTGTGCGCCGAGGGATGGAACGCCGAGCTCGGCACCTTCACCCAGTACTACGGCGGCACCGAGCTCGACGCTGCGGTCCTGTTGATCCCCAGTGTCGGATTCCTGCCCGGTGATGACCACCGCGTGCGCTCCACTGTGGACGCCATCGGTGCAAAGCTGCGGCACGGCGACGTCGTGGACCGCTACAGCACCTCCGAGACCGCGGGTGGCGACGGGCTGTCCGGCAAGGAGGGCTCCTTCCTGGCCTGCGCGTTCTGGTTCGTGGACGCGCTGGTGCTCACCGGCCGCCGGGACGAGGGTGAGGCGATGTTCGAGCGGCTGCTGTTGCTGCGCAACGACTTGGGGCTGCTGGCGGAGGAGTACGACCCGAAGGCCAAGCGGCTGCTCGGCAACTTTCCGCAGGCCTTCTCACACCTCGCGTTGGTGAACTCCGCGCTGCTGCTGGAAGGCGCCGAGGCCCGACACTCGCACTTGTAGGGGCTTCGCCCCTGTGCGTGATAAGGGCTCCCTGCCGCTACCAATTCACGCACGGGGCGCAGCCCGCCTTGCAGTAATGCAATACTTGCGACATGCAACGACCAGGTGAGCAACTGACCCCGGCGCGATGAGTACGACCGAAAAGGGCGCGTTGCCCGCCCCTGACGCCGGGCGCTCCGCGCACTTGGGCGACTTCACGCTCACCCGGCGCGTCTTGGTGATCACGGCCTGGGCACTGCCGGTCGGCGGGGCCAGCGCACTGGCCGCGCTGGCGCTGCTGCGGCTCATCGGCCTGATCACCAACCTGGTGTTCTACCAGCGGGTGGACACCGGGCTCGTCGCTCCCGGTAGCCACCAGCACTCACCGCTCCTGGTGCTGCTCGCGCCCGTCGTCGGCGGACTGGTCGTGGGCCTGATGGCGCGATTTGGCTCGGAGAAGATCCGCGGGCACGGCATGCCGGAAGCCATCGAGGCCATTCTCACCGGCGGCAGTCGCATCCAGCCGCGCGTGGCGATCCTCAAGCCCATCTCGGCGGCGGTCAGCATCGGCTCCGGTGGGCCGTTCGGCGCCGAAGGACCCATCATCATGACGGGGGGCGCCGTCGGGTCGATCCTCGCTCAGGCGCTGAAGCTGTCCGCCGACGAGCGCAAGACGCTGCTGGTGGCCGGGGCGGCAGGCGGGATGGCGGCCACCTTCAACTCGCCGCTGGCCGCGGTGCTGCTGGCGGTGGAGCTGTTGTTGTTCGAGTGGCGTCCACGCAGCTTCATCCCCGTGGTCGCCGCGGTGGCCGTCGCGACCATCGCCCGCGGGTTCCTGCTGGGCACCGCGCCGATCTTCCCGGTCGCGGGCACGGACGTGTCCATCGGCCTCAGCGCCGAGGTGCTGTGCGTCGTGTCGGGCATCACCGGTGGACTGCTCGCGGTGGCCGCGACGTTCCTGGTCTACCTCGCCGAGGACGGGTTCGCCAAGCTTCCCTTCCACTGGATGTGGTGGCCGGCGATCGGTGGGCTGGTGATCGGCCTCGGCGGGTTGGTGGAGCCCCGCGCGCTTGGTGTCGGCTACGACGTGATCGACGAGCTGCTCACCGGCAAGGCCGGACTGTCGCTGATCCTGGGGATTTTGGTCGTGAAGACGCTGATCTGGTCGATCTCACTGGGGTCGGGCACGTCCGGCGGGGTGTTGGCGCCGATTTTTATGATCGGCGGCGCGCTCGGGGCGCTGGAGGGGCTGGCGTTCCCCGAGGTGTTCCCCGGCTTCTGGGCGATGATGGGCCTGGCCGCGGTGGTCGGCGGCGTGATGCGCTCCCCGCTCACCGGGGTGATCTTCACCCTGGAGCTCACCCACGCCTGGTCGACGGTGCTCCCGCTGCTGATCGCGGCGACCGTCGCCTACGCGGTGTCGGCGCTGCTGGTCAAGCGTTCGGTCCTGACGGAGAAGATCGCCCGGCGGGGGCTGCACCTGACCCGCGAGTACTCCATCGATCCCTTGGAGGCCTTCTTCGCCACCGAGGTGATGGACGACCAACCGCTGGTGCTGTGTGAGAGCGCCCGCATCGCGGACGTGGTGCCGGCAAAGGTGACGGTGCGGCTGCCGACGGAAGGGCCGCCGACGAAGCGGCTGTTCCCGGTGGTGGACGCCGAGGGGGCCCTCGTCGGGGTCGCCTCGCGTCGGGGGCTGCTGGACACGGCCGCGAGCTCACCGGAGGCCACGGTCGGAAGCATCATGCTCGCCGACCCCGTGACGGTGTACGGCAACGACACCCTGCGACGCATCGCGAACATCTTCTCGGAGAACGCCGTCACCCGCGCGCCCGTGGTGGCCCGCGAGGAGCCGCACGCGCTGCTCGGCGTGATCTCCGTGGCCGACCTGCTGCAGGCCCGGCTGCACGACGTCACCGAGGAGCACCACCGGGAGCGGCTGTTCTCCGTCCGCAATCGACTGAACCTGCGTGGTGGTGCAGCATCGAGCTCATGACGGCACCGATCACCGCGGAAGAGGCCGAGCTGGCCCAGGCCCGGGTGGCCGGGTCGCTGACGGGATTGCAGCCGGGCGACCGCGTCGCCCTGGTGGTGCCCGGGAGCACCCAGCTGGTCACCGCCGCGTGTGCCGCACTGCGCGTGGGCGTCATCCCGGTGGTGCTGGACCCCGCCACCCCCGCCGGTGAGCTCGCGGCGCTGCTCGCCGACGCCGAACCGGCCATGGTGATCGATACTCCCGAGGCACTGGCCGCGCTGCATGCAGGAAAGCCTGCAGAGCTCGGTGACGTTCCCCTGGGTCGCCCGATGCACTACACCTCGGGCACCACCGGCCGCCGTAAGGGCGTGTGGTCCGGCGTGCTCGAACCGGAGGCCGCCGTGGAGCTGTGGGGCGAGGAGTGCGAGCTGTGGCAGTTTCTGCCCGCCGACGTGCACGTGGTGATGTCGCCGCTGTACCACTCCGCGCCACTGCGCTTCGCGATCGGCACCCTGCTGGCCGGAGGCTCGGTGCTGGTCGCCGGGCGTTTCGACCCGCTGACATTCCTCGACTTGGCCACCGAGCACCAACCCACCACGACCTTCACCGCACCAGCGCAGCTGCAACGCCTGCGCGAGCTGGACGACCTGCGCGCGGCGGACGTGCTGGGACGCCTGCGTCTGCTGGCCCACGCCGGCGCGCCGTGCCCGCAGGCAGTCAAGCGGTGGCTGTTGAAACACGCTGCGCCGGAGGCGGTGTGGGAGTTCTACGGGTCCACCGAGGGCCAGTTCACCGCGTGCTCGGCCGCGGACTGGGAGCAGCATCCGGGCACCGTCGGGCTGGCGCGACCCGGACGCACGCTGTCCACCGATCCCGACGGGACAATCTGGTGCACGGTGCCGGACTACGCCCGGTTCTCCTACTGGCGCGCGCCGGAGAAGACGGCTCAGGCGTGGCGAGGTGACGCCTTCAGCGTGGGTGACCTGGGGCGGCTGGACGACGACGGGTACCTGTACCTGGACGGGCGCCGGGACGACCTGGTGATCACCGGCGGGGTGAACGTGTATCCGTTGGAGGTGGAACGGGTGTTGGAAGCCTGCCCCGGCGTGCGGGAAATCGCAGTGTTCGGGGTGGACGACGAGCGCTGGGGCCAGCGGGTGGAGGCCGCGGTGGTCGGAAACGGGGCCACCCTGGACGCCTACGCACGCGAGCACCTGGCGCCGGCCCAACGGCCGAAGGCCGTGCACGTGCTCGCGGCGCTGCCCCGGACCAGCACCGGCAAGGTGCTGCGCGGGCAGTTGCGTGCGCGCCCGTAGGCTGCCATCCGTGATCGACCTGAAGCTGCTCCGTGATGACCCCGAATTGGTGCGCCGGTCGCAGCGCGTCCGGGGCGAGGACCCCGCCCTGGTCGATGCCTTGCTCGACGCCGACGCCGCGCGCCGGGCCGCCGTGCTCGCCGCCGACAACCTCCGCGCCGAGCAGAAGGCCCTGGGCAAGAAGGTCGGCCGGGCCAGTGCCGAGGAGCGTCCCGCGTTGCTGCAGGGTTCGCAGGAGCTCAGTGCGCAGGTGAAGGCGGCCGAGGCGGAGCAGGCCGAGGCCGACGCCGCGCTCGACACCGCCCACCGCGCGATCTCCAACGTGGTGGAGGGCGCCCCTGCCGGCGGTGAGGACGACTACCTGGTGCTGGAGCACATCGGCAGCCCTGTGGAACTCGATCATCCGCGCGATCACCTGGAACTCGGTGAGTCCCTGGGCATGATCGACATGGAGCGTGGCGCCAAGGTGTCCGGCGCGCGCTTCTACTTCCTCACCGGCGCCGGCGCCATGCTGCAGCTGGGTCTGCTGCAGCTCGCTGCCCAGAAGGCCACCGCCGCCGGGTTCACCATGATGATCCCGCCGGTACTGGTGCGTCCGGAGATCATGTCCGGCACTGGGTTTCTGGGCGCGCACGCCGCCGAGGTCTACAAGTTGGCCGAGGACGACCTCTACCTCGTCGGGACGTCTGAGGTGCCGATGGCCGGGTACCACTCCGGGGAGATCCTCGACCTGTCCGCCGGCCCCAAGCGCTACGCGGGCTGGTCATCATGCTTCCGGCGGGAGGCGGGCAGCTACGGCAAGGACACCCGCGGCATCGTCCGGGTGCACCAGTTCGACAAGGTGGAGATGTTCTCCTACTGCCGCCCCGAGGAGGCCGACGCCGAGCACCAGCGGCTGTTGGGCTGGGAGAAGGAGATGCTGGCCGCCGTCGAGGTGCCCTACCGGGTGATCGACGTGGCCGGGGGTGACCTGGGCAGCAGTGCCGCCCGCAAGTTCGACTGCGAGGCGTGGGTGCCGACTCAGAACGCGTATCGAGAGCTGACGTCCACCTCGAACTGCACCACCTTTCAGGCGCGGCGGTTGAACGTGCGCTACCGCGACGAGCACGGCAAGACGCAGATCGCGGCCACGCTGAACGGCACCCTGGCCACTACACGCTGGATCGTGGCGATCCTGGAGAACCACCAGCAGCCAGACGGCTCGGTGCAGGTGCCCGTCGCACTGCAGCCGTTCGTCGGCACGCAGGTGCTGCGCCCCGTCGGCTGAGCGGAGCGTCCAACATGGGAGTGGCGGCCCCGCGCATCTTTAGACTGGGCGCGCACACGGACTAAGAGGGACCGCAATGACGTATCCGCCAGGGGGAACCGGTCAGTGGCGGCCAGCTGATGGGTCGCCGCCGTACGAGCCGCCGCCGTACGAGCCGCCGACTTACGGGCAGCCGACTTACGGGCAGCCCACGTACGGGCAGTCGCCGTTTGGTGAAGCTCCGATCGGTCCGCCGCCAGGCTTCGGGGCGCCACTGGGATTGCCCGGTCCGCCCCGCAAGCCCGGTGGCCGCGGGAGGACGGTGGCGATCGTGGTGGCGGCGGTCGCCGGTGTCCTGGTCGTCGGCCTGGTCGGAATCGTCGTCGTCGACGCCCTGCGCGCCCCGCAGACCCAGGCGTCACCGGGTACTTACAGCCCCGTTCCGCCTACCTACTCCGCGCTGCTGTCGATACCGACCTCTTCCACGCCCGTGACGACACCCCCGACGACGTCAACGACGCCACCGAGAACCACCCCACCGCCGACCGCCACGCCGCGAACGACGCAGCCACCTGCGCCGCCACAGCCACAGCCGGTGTACACGCTCGGCGACAACCCGCTGTTCGGCGACTTAGGACTGTCGAAGGTGCAGTGCAGCTGGCCCGCATATCAGCCGGACCTGGCTGCGCAGAAGGCCCACTTCACCGCGGTGTTCGCCTGCCTCGGCAAGGCGTGGGCGCCGGTCATGGCGGCGCGGAACCTGCCGTTCACCCCGCCCACGGTCTACGTTTTCGACCAGCCCATGGCGGTACGCGGATGCGATCACCATCTTGCTCAGCCGACCGAGATCTGGTTCGAGTGCGACGGCGCAGCGGCGTGATCGGGGCGTACAACAAGCAACTCACCACCGTGGGAGTGAACTCGTCCGCCGGGCTGTTGTTCTCGCGCCGGCTCGAGCTGCAGGCGCAGTGCTTCTCGGGCATGTTCTTCGCCTCCGCGCTGGGCTCGCAGGACCTGCACGACGCGAAGGTAGACGCCAACCTGCGAGGGGACTACGAAGGCACGGGCCGCAAGGAAGACCACGGCACTCCGGAACGCTCCGGCGCGTGGTTCGGCCGGGGCGGCGACAGAAACAGCACCGCGCATTGCAACACCTGGAACGCGCCGGCCAACACCGTGGAGTGAGGCGCGGAGTTGCGCAACTTCAGGGGTTTCAGCTCTCGAGCTCCAACAGCACCGCGCCGCCGATGCACGGGCTGTTCGTTGGCAAGCTCACCTGCCTTGCGGTAATGCATCGACAATGCGGCGCAATTGGGGGGCATCGCGCACACTTGTTTCCCACAGCACAACCGGATCCAGCCTGCTCACCGGCTGATGTGCGAGTTTGTCCCGCAAACGGATCGCCGGCGAGAGCGCACCATGCCGTTGAGGCATCCCCGCGAGAACTGCGTAGTGCTTGAGTGCACTCCCCACTGAGATCCAACACAGCGCAAGCGCCCGACGACGATCGACGTTCCCCTCGTACTCCGCCCGACCTGCCGCGACCAGTCCTTCAATTTCGGCGAGTCCTTCCCGGGCCGCCGTCAGTTCCGCGGTGCGCCGATCCGCGCCCGTCACGCTGCCGATGCGGCACTCAGCGACTCACGTACCCGCGCACCGGGTGCACCAGCCGGTGTCACCCGCACTTCCCGACCGACGGTATCGAGAACGTCGAGTTCGAATGCGGTGACGTCGAGGTACGTCCGACCGGAAGCCACCGCGGCGACGAGCTCCCCCGGGTCGGCACCGAGGGCGAGGTCAGACAAGCCATGCCGCTCCGCCAGCACCTGCAGCAGCGCCGCGCCGCGCCGCAGCTCGTCATCCTCAGCCAGCGCTACCTTCATAACCACCATGATACGGCGAGATCGTGAGCACGGTCAGGCAAACGCGGCGACCACAACTTCCCGCAACCGGGCCGGAGCAGCTCAGCCGAGCTTGGTCGCCCGCAGCTCGTGGCCCTTGCTGGTCAGGCAGCGCCCGGATGGCAGATCGAACTCCCAGCCGTGCAGCTGACAGGTGAGCTTGTCGCCCTCGATCACGCCGAACCGGGACAGGTCTGCTTTCAGGTGCGGGCAGCGCTTCTGCACCTGCCAGCCGTCCAGCACGATGTTGGCGGTGTCGTCGTGCTGCTCGGAGAACCAGCCGTCGGCGTAGTTGATCCGCTCCGGGGTGAGGCACTTGAAGAAGGTGTACAGGAACTCGTTGTAGCCGCCGACCCGCCAGGCGCGGAAGCGGGTGGACAGGAAGATGCTGTTCACCCAGTCGGTGATGCCGTCGCGGAGCACGGTCCGCACCAGCTCGGGCGGGATGGCAAACCCGTAGCGAGCTTTCTCGTCGGTCAACGCCCGCACCTCGCGCGCCGGGAAGTCGATGACCACCGACTCGGGGCCCAGCTCCAACAGCACCGGGCCGCCGATGCCCGCACAGATCGCATCGGCCTGCGCCAAAAGCGGCTCGAACAGCTCCTTCAGCGGTCCGAGCAGCGGCTCACCCTCGGCTGGGGCCCAGGACGCCTTGGCGGCCACGATCACCGGACGCTGGCGCTGGGCGAAGGCTTCGATGTAGGCGGCCTTGTCGGCGAAGATCGCCTCCACGGCCTCGGTGTGCTTCACCGTGGGCTCGGCCGCGCCGGCGAACTCGGCGGTGGACCCCGGAATCATCAAAAACCCCTGATGTTGGCCATGCGCCCGCATCTGCTCCAAGAACACCGTCTGGTCGGGAAAGATGTTCGCCGGATCGCCGTGGTCGTCGTTGAGGTAGCGCAGCTCGTCGTCCAGGAACGCGGGGGGGCCGGCGGAGGGGATGACGTGATGCGCGCCGACCTGCTCGATGTACCGACGACAGCGGTCCATCTGTCGTTGCCGCTTCTGGGTGCCGAAGGCGACCTTGGCCCGCTCGGGCAGGTCGTACACCATCGGGTACCAGATGGCCCCGGAGAACTGCAGCATGTGCACGTCGACGTCGCCGAACTCGGTGTGCACCATATCCAGATCCACCGGGCGGGCGTCGTTCATGTTGAACAGCACCGTCTCGCCGTCGTCTAGCACCAGGGCGGAGTCGCCGATCGGGCCGTCGGCGGGGGAGCGCAACGCGATGATCATCAAGTCCAGGCCCGGGACCGAATGCTTGACGCTGTCGGTGGTCTCCAGGAAGTTGTGGAAGCCCAGTGCTTCGAACTCCTGCCGCAGGTCGTTCACCGGAAAGTCCGGCAGCAGGACCGTGGCGTCCTTGTTCACGTGTTTGCGCAGGTTCTCTGCGTCGAAGTGGTCGCGGTGCAGGTGCGAGACGTAAAGGTAGTCGCACGCGCCCAGGGCGTCCCAGTCCAGCTGCGTGTTGTCCGGGAACGGGAACCAGGAGGCGAAGTACGCGGGGTTCACCCACGGGTCGCAGAGCACGGAGCCAGCCTCGGTCTGGATGTGGAATCCGGCGTGCCCGACGCTGGTGACCTGCACGTGAACGTCCTCCTCGAGAGTGCGAGTGATCCTGCCCAGGCTACGGGTTCCGCTAGCACCGATGCCGTTAACCGCGTCATGCGAGCCGCCAAGGAGCCTTCGTTCGTCGACCTGGCGCACGCGGACGCCACCGAGGCCCAGGCGGCTGGCCGGATGGCGGATCGCCGCAGCATGCGCCGTCACCTCGGCGGCGGTGGCCGTGCGGTCAACGATCGTCGCTCGCGCCATGGCATTAGTCTCCGGCGTCGCACGCAGGCACTAATCTCATGCGGGTGGAACCCGTCTACCGCCCCGTCCTGGCCGTTGCCCGCACGATGTTCAGGTTCGAAGGGCTGAAGTTCACCCTGACGGGCACCGAGAACGTGCCCCGCACCAGCGGAGCGGTGCTGGTGATGAACCACGTCGGCTACCTGGATTTCACCTACGCCGGTCTGGGCTGCCAGGCGAGCCAACGGCTGGTGCGGTTCATGGCCAAGCAAGAGGTGTTCTCGCACCCGGTTTCCGGACCGCTGATGCGGGGGATGCATCACATTCCGGTCGACCGTGCAGCAGGTGCGGGTTCTTACCTGGCCGCGGTGCAGGCCCTCGCCGGCGGCGAGATGATCGGTGTGTTCCCGGAGGCCACCATCAGCCGCAGCTTCGAGCTCAAGGGGTTCAAGTCCGGCGCTGCGCGAATGGCGCTGGAGGCCGGGGTGCCGTTGCTGCCCATGATCATCTGGGGTTCGCAGCGGGTGTGGACCAAGGGCCACCCCAAGCGCTTGGGACGGACCAACACCCCGATCTCGGTGGACATCGAGAAGCCGGTCGCGGCCCAGGGCACCGCCGAGGAACTAACGAACCAGCTGCACACGGTGATGGGCGCGCAGCTGCTCAAGGTGCAGGAGGCCTACCCGGAGCATCCGGCCGGGGCGTACTGGGTGCCGGGCCGCCTGGGCGGCAGCGCACCGACCCTGGATGAAGCCGAGGCGCTGGACCACGAGGAGACCAAGGCGAAGGTCGCAGCGCGCCGGGAGAAGGTCGCGGAACTCAAGCGCAAGGGCAAGCTCTGATGGTCCTGAGCGGGCTGCGTGCGGGTGCGCGCGACAAGCTGCAACGCGCCCTCCGGGAAGTCCTCGACCAGCAAGCGAGAGAGCAGGAGCGCAGGCACGAGCAGCTTGTCCGTGAGCTTGAGGGTGTGCGGGCCGAGGTGGGGGCGCTGCGCGCGGATGCCGCGGTACTCCGGAGCGGACTCACCGACTTCGAGGTACGCGCGCGGCGCGACCTGCACTACGCCGCCGAGGTGTCCGCGGCGGCAGCCAGCGCAGCGTTCGCCCTGGCCGAGCTGCCGAGCGTCCCGACCTTTCCGCACCCCGATGACACGTTGCGGTACGCCGCCGGACTGGTGGAGGTGCCCGGGATGGCGCTGGAGTTCGGCGTCGCCAGCGGGCACACCCTGCGGCTGATGGTGGAGGGGCTACCCGGTCGGAAGGTGGTCGGGTTCGACGTGTTCACCGGCCTGACGGAGACCTGGCGCACGGGTTTTCCGGCGGGCGCGTTCGCCCAGAAGCTACTGCCCGACGTGCCCGGAGCCGACCTCGTGGTCGGCCTGTTCGACGAGTCCCTGCCCGGCTTCCTGGCCGAGCACGACGAGCCGGTGGCCTTCCTGCACCTGGATGCCGACCTGTACTCCTCGACCAGGACGGTGCTCGACCTGGTGGGGCCCCGCCTGGTGGCCGGTTCGGTAGTGCTGTTCGACGAGTACTTCAACTACCCGGGTTGGCAGGCGGGTGAGCACCGGGCCTGGCAGGAATACGTGAATCAGGCAGGGCTGACGTTCCGGTACGAGGGGTACACCTACAACCACGAACAACTCATCGTGACGGTGACGGGCCACCCGGGTTCGACGGCGTGATCATCCCTCGCCGAACTTGCGGTACAGCGAGCCGATCACTGGGGCGGTCAGCGCCCGCGGGACGTAGCCGCCCGCAACGGACATGACCTTGCCCACGATGCCCGGCACCACCCGCATCTTGTTGCGGCCCAGGCCGTCCAGCGAGGACCGGGCCACCGACTCGGTGGTGATCCAGAACGAGTCAGGGATCAGCCGGTCCACGATGGATGCCTCGGCCGGGTCCGGCATCTCCGTGCGTACCGGCCCGGGCGCCAGCAGCGTCACGCTGATCCCGCTGCCGGTCAGCTCCCCGCGCAGCGACTCGGCAAAGGAGTTCACGAACGCCTTGCTGGCCGCGTAGGTGGCGTTGTGCGGCACCGGAAGGTTTCCCGCCGCAGAACCGGTGAACAGCAACGCGCCGCTGCCCCGGTCGACCATGCCGGGCAGCACGGCCAAGGTGAGGTCGTGCACCGCAACAGCGTTCAGCTGCACCAGCTGGCGCTCGAAGTCGGCGTCCAGCCCCGCCAGCGGCCCAAAGGTGGACACTCCCGCGTTGTTGCACAGCACCGAGACATGGCGATCGGCCAGCTCGCCGGTCAGCTCGGTTCGGGCGAGGGGGTCGCTGAGGTCGACGGCCCGGACGTCAACCTGCACGCCGTGGCGATCGCTGAGCGCCGTGCCCAGCTCCTGGAGCAGCTCGCCGCGCCGGGCCACGAGGATCAGTGAGTACCCCCGCGCTGCCAGCTCGGTGGCCAGTGCGGTGCCGATCCCGGAGGACGCACCGGTGACCACCGCGCGCGAGTCGGAGGTGGGGGCGGGCAAGCTCATGAGGGAGAAGCTCCTTGGGTGTCGGGACAGGCTGCGCGCACCGTACAGCGCAGGTGCGAGAATGAGCCCAGTGCAGCCCCCCCGCCTGGTAGCCAGTGATGTCGACGGCACCCTGCTCGACGACCACGACACCATCACTGCTCGCACGCGGGCGGTGGTGACAACGCTCGTCCAGCAAGGAGTGCCGTTCGTGCTGGTCACCGGCCGTCCCCCGCGGTGGATCGCGCCTGTGGTGGAGCAGCTCGGCTTCGCGCCGCTCGCGGTGTGCGCCAACGGCGCCGTGCTCTACGACGCGGCGACCGGCACCGTGCTGCACGCCCACACCCTGGACGTGCCGCTGCTGCAGCAGGCGACGGAGCTGGTGAGGGGTGCGCTGCCCGGCTGTGGGTTCGCCGCGGAGCGGGTGGGAGCGCACGACTCCGCGACCCCGCAGTTCGTCTCGGCGCCCGGGTACGCCCATGCGTGGCTGAACCCGGAGGACACCGAGGTCTCCGCGGACGAGTTGACCTCCGAGCCCGCCGTCAAGCTGCTGGTCCGCCACAGTGGTATGACCAGCGGGGACATGGCTAGGGCGCTCGGGCCGCTGCTCGCGGGCACCGTGGATCTCACCTACTCGACCAACAACGGACTGGTGGAGCTGTCGGCCCACGGGGTCACCAAGGCCACCGGACTGGCCACCCTCGCGGCCGAGCACGGCGTGGACGTGGGCGAGATCATCGCGTTCGGTGACATGCCCAACGACGTGCCGATGCTGCGCTGGGCGGGGCACGGCGTGGCGATGGGCAACGCGCACCCAGCCGCCATCGACGTGGCCGACGAGGTCACCGCGTCGCACGCCGAGGATGGCCTTGCGCAGGTGCTGGAGCGGTGGTGGAGATAGTGGTGACCGGCCCGGCAGGCGTATCGATCAGCGGTGCCCAGCACAGCAACCTCGCGGAGTGCGGGGTGGACGCTGACATGGTCGGACGAGTACATCCGGGTGAGAGCGGGCAGGTTGGTGAGGTGCGCCAGTCCAGGCGCCGCGGTGTAGCGCGGACCGCCCAACATGCCTTGCTAGTCGTCTCCGTTAGCGTAGGCCCGCAAGTCGGCGTAGACCCGGACGGTGTCGAACTTCAATGGCAGTGCCCGACGCCGGACATCCGCAGAGCGGGACATGTGCGCCCACGTGCGGGCAGACTGGGAGGGAAGTCGGAGGCGTCTTCTGCGGCTGAATCCGGACGATCGAGGCGACGCCCGACTCAAGTGACATGACGTTCGGGACGCCCGCCCGCGCAAACTGATGCAGTGTGAGAAACGGGGGGCGGGCTGGTATGAGGACCGCCGGTTTGACCTGGCCGTTTGGCGCCCAGTCGGCGCACCGCGGCGGGGATCGCGAAGTACAGCATGAGGGCGCTGACCAGCACCAACACCCAGTGGTCTCCGGCGGGACGACCGAGTAGCTCTAAGGTTTCTTGTCCGCCGGGCAGCGTGTTGAACAGCAGGGCCACCGACAGCACCACGATGAGCTGGGTTTCGCGCCGGCCC
>JAABUI010000883.1_pt1 | contig 19330 bp, 24 predicted proteins | sample 5559111 | NCBI WGS metagenome assembly JAABUI01 (sample SAMN10711870, study PRJNA513365) | rock metagenome | isolation source: Antarctica rocks | place: Antarctica: Victoria Land, Buttleship Promontory
CGCTATATAAGAATCGAAGTTTCTTACTCCTCTTCTTATAGAGCTAGGATATAAAGGCGATAACGTAGATTGCGTTACCCTTAAGGTCGATAATTAGGCCGCTATTAAAATGGCTTTAAATCCTATTAATCACCTACGTACTAAGTATATCGATTTATGCTACTACGTAGTTAGAGAGATAGTAGCTGAGATAGGTAAATTAAGAATCGACTACGTTAAAATAGACGATATATTAGCTGATAGACTAACGAAGGCTTTAGGCCCTTATAAATATAAGGATAACGTTAAACGACTCGGCCTTAGGCCTCTATGAGACGAACATACGAGGGATATGATTGGTCAATGAGAATCAGGCTGCTAATCAGCAAATGGGAGCGTTGGAATGTAACATTCAATATGCTTCTCATCAGCCTGATGGATGACACTCAGCCCTATAGGGCTGAGGTGCGGGATCGCTCTGTACATAGTTGACCTCTCGTACCTCCATAGATCAATAACAGTCAACCTCATGATGTTCCTATTGACCATCTATCAAACCTATTCCAAAGAAAAGCGAAGTGGAGGCCATGTTTGCTGCCCTCGACGAGCTTGAGAACAAGTACCCATTCCTGAAACGCCCTGCCAAAACAGCTCCTCAGATCTTGGAGGAGTATCTGGAATCTCGGCGGGAGTTTTCTGAAAGCTACGAGAGAGATAGGATTTGGGTTAGACGTGGAGAGGAGATTGAGAAGGGTGACGAATTGGATGCAACGTGATTCAGCTCGATCATCACAATGACAGATGCCTATACAGTCTTCGATTTTAGTACGTATTCGACCAATTAGCCAGTCCAACACCATAACAGCTGATGATATTTGTAGAGTCTGTCGACGATGATGGAGAAATCTCCTCGGTACTGAACGTCCATGGCTCAGAAATTCAACTTGGAGATCTTCAAGACGTCCTCAGATCTTTTATAACAAATGTCAACGATGGTTGTTTTCGACCACCGTATGGACCCAGGCTCCCCGCTTGGCGCTGCTTACAGCACTCTCTGGAAAACATTCCATCAGCGGCTCATGTCGAACAAGGCGGCTGACTTGTCTGTGTTTTCATCAGAGTGAATCCATATATGATCGCACGCCATTATGCGATGATGAGGCGTGCAAACATCTCCGTTTGGTCTCCATCCTAATTTTACTGAAAGTCATCAGCTACACGTGACTTTCTTGGCACGTGGGACAGACACTCTTTTATGTTAGCCAGTAAGTTCAAACACCGCACTTTCTGCTACTCAGATTCTGTGTCAAAGGACTGCGATTGATAATGGTCAATCTTGGATCAAAGTCTGCTGCTACCATGCATATGCACACACTCGGGAAATGGCTGTTGAAGTCCTTCCCTTGAAGTTCAACCTTTCATTATTTCAGTACATTATGCTGTCTCGCTCGATGGTGCAGATTTTGAATGCATCAACTTCATCTTACTGTTTCATTATCCCTAATTCACTGTTGCAACCTCATGCTTGAAGCAGATTCCATAGTAGCCAGACACTGATCGATTTCCCTCCCGCAAGAGGATGATGCCAGATTTCTCAATCACAGCCCATGTAGCAGCGACGTTGTATTGAGCTTGTGATGCGCGATGGTTAGTATCTGGTGCAAAAGCAAGCCTCTAATTTGCCGTTCATCGTTGGTGCCCTTGCCAGGACGTCAAGAGCAACTAAGACGAAACGCCCTCGAGGCATACAAAGAAGAAAAGGCACCAGCTTGGTTGATGATTCTCCATAGCTTTTAAATTCATTACGAGCCGCTAACAATGCGATTAGATCTAACACCGTCCTCACCCTTCCAAGATGCTCACGGAAGCACACACTGCGCAACAACTGCGATGTGCTACCGACAAGACGTACGTCCAAAGCTCCAAATCTCACATGAGATGTGGGCGTCATTGTGAAGGCCTCATGCTCCAGCTGATACAGTCATGCTTACGATCGCCGAGTTTCGCACATCGACCACAGAACAAATCACGACAACGTCCAGGACTAATGACAGTACCCCGGACTAATAGTGCTACAATTGCTCCTACCAATGAGGATGTGAAAATATCAGTCAGAGTCTATATGGCCCGCTTCTCCCGAGCGGATGTTCCAAGCCAGAACTTATGACGATCGGTCACCTAGCTAAGGTATCGAGGCATCAACGATATTTCGGATGTGACATCCAGCTCCTGTCATCGAGTACTGTTCAACCACGCGACATCGATTGCCCAAACCACCCAAGCCTTCGGAAGCAGGTCTCGACAACCAAGATCTGCCGTTTTGTCCGTCCTGGCGCTGACTTACGCATCTAAACTCAGCTCCAACAACCCGCGGCTCGTCCTCACAAGCTGAAGAGCCGTCACATCGATCATGGCCACACCACACTCCACCCCTCTGCATACGCGATCTCCAGCGACCACTCACCCGCTCGAGCGAATGACCCCCGCATCAACAAACCCTCCACCATTCCTCCTTCGCACCGACCATCCGACCACGCCCCTACATCACGCTCACACCAGCACCCCACGCCTACAAAACCAACCGGACACCTCAGCCATCGCCTCATTCCTCCCAATCCACCACCATTCATCTCTTCCCCCCCATCAAAACAACCCACCCACCTCCCACAACCCAACCATGCATCTCCCCCTCCTCGCCCCCCTCATCCTTCTCCCCCTCTCCCTCTCCCTCCCCCAATCTCCAACCGCCACCTGCCCCACCCCCTCCTCCCCAAGCTGCGCCTACCTATGCGCCACAGCCCACGGCACCGTCTGCGCCTCAACGGCCTTCGACCCTACCTTCAACTGTACCGCCTGTCCCACCACCACCCCAGCGGAAAACTACTGTCCCATCGACGGGCCGCCTTGTCCGAGCACGTTTAAGCCTTGCTGTGCGTTTATCTGCGAGACGGCGCATGGGGGGGTTTGTGCGGGGGAGGTTGTGGAGGGGGGGGTTTGTAGGGCGTGTGGGGGGGAGGGGGGGAACTAGGGGGTTATGGGGAGGGGTTGAGGAGGGGAGGGTGGGTGGGGATGGGGATTTGTATGGGGTTGGAGATCTGAAGATGGGGTAACAGACTTAGTGGATGCTGCTGGAAAAGAAGGTCGATGGGTTGGGGGAATGAAGGTTTCTCTTGGCAAGAGGTTTCTGGAGACGGCAAGACATCGAGACAGGAGGCTGCTGGCTCCAATTCTCTTCGCATATGTACACATCGGCCTATGAATCTGTCCTCATACAATACGTACAATCCAATCACCGTCAAACGGAAACTACACCATGACCAAATATCCTACGGCCCCCACAGACACGTCCACACGGCATACAGCACCAGCACCAACACAGTCGTGACGACCCTCTCCCACAGCACCGACGGCCCCATCAACTCCCACCCCTCGCTCTTCTTCGCCGCATCAAAAACCGTCTGATTGACCGTCTCGTTGCCCTGCTTGCTGAAAAAGAACGTCTTCGCGCTACTATTCCCATCCGGGGCCTCCATAACCTCAGGGATAGGACACGTCGCATTCACGGCGGCGATATCCTGACACCGTGCTTTCCAATCTCTCTGCCGCGCTGGATCCGAACTATTAAAATACGCCTTCAAGTACGAAATAGTAAGCACCGCATCCACATCTGGCGGCCCAGCACTCCATTCCGGATTCCCAGTACTCCAATGACTAAGCGTGATATGGCCCGGCGACGAGGGGACAGCGGAGGTCATAGTGTCAAGCAGAAGGCCATCGGCGTAGAAGGAGACGGAGGAGGGGGACCAGTCGAAGCGGTATTCGTGGAAACCGGAGGAGGGGTCGAAGGGGAGGGGGGAGGTGGTGAAGGTGGAGGTGTTGGCGGCGTTGTAGTTTGCGGCGCTGGAGGCGGGGGATTGGAGGACGAGGTTGAGGGGGTGGATTGTGGGGGTTTGTTGGTGGGAGAGGAATTCGAGGTCGATTTCTTGGGTGTCGTTGTAGTACTGGTGGGAGAGAAGAGTGTGTTAGTGACGGTGCAGGAGGGAGATGGAAACTGAAGAACGTGTGTGATTATGAGACTCCAGTAATGGAAATACTGACCCAGAAGAAGCCGCCGCAGGTTCCGCTCGTCTTGGTGACCTTCATCCCCACGCGAAAAGTCCCATACATCAAATCCGCCCTACTCGTCGCCAGTTCCGCCATCGGTATCAATCCATCACTCGGTATCCCACCCCTAACAAAGAGCTGTAGTCCCGCATCGCCGCCATTGACACCCTCGCCAGCCCAGTCATACTGGCTCTTCAGCGGATTGGCGAGCACGTTGGATAGCGAAGCGTTCTTGCCATAAGGGCCTCGCGCATCGACCGGGCTGACGGTGTAGTTCTGTGGCTGCCAGTCTGTGTCGACGGTGATGTTTGCGAGGTGGAGGAAGTCGGTTTCTAGAAGGTCGGTGCAGAGGGTTGTGTCGAGGGTGTAGCCGCATACGCAATCTGCGGTAGCAATCGAAGGGAGGAGGAACAGCGCGGTACAGAAGGCGCAAAGGTAGCTTAGAGCGAAGGACATGATTGAGAGGGTGCAGAGGGATGGTCTTTGTACATAAGCGAAGGATATAGATGCGCTCAGACTGAGAATGCGACGGTTGGGTGTTTAGAACGACTTGGAGTTGTTCAGTGACCAGAGGGAAATGATTGCAACCCCGAGGTGAAGAGTGCATGTAGGCATGCAATGTGCTGCCAGTGCTACCACATGCGGAGAACGTGGTTGATGGTAAAGTGAAGCATTTCGCAGCAAACAAAGTAGACTAGAGAACAAGTCCCGAACTGCAATTGCTGGGTACCTGCATTCACTTCACTTCACATCACGTGCCTCCCAACGGTTTCCAGAATATATGCCCCTCCATCGTCCTTACCATTTCAGGATTTTTGAGGTCTTATCAGCCGGGGAACCCGAACAATAGGCGAGGACGAGTATGGTTGATTACTGTGTACAGAAAAAGATTGGCTTGACACATAGCCTGGTCATCAAACCTTGAGTGCTAGGAACAACAGAAGTTTGGGAATACCGCTTCACATGCTTACAAATGCAGCAGGCAATTTAGCTAATGCTGCAAGAAGAGATGATGTTGAATCTCTTGATCTCGTTACCGATGCATCAGAGGATCCATCGTTGGTCGGGATTTGGAGAGGCTGTGTCAAGTCCTCTCGACTCGATTTACCCAACAACAGAGCGCTGGGGCTTGCCTATCAACAAGAAGCTGGAAAACTTAATCAGGCTGCTGCCAGACGGGTGCCAGGTTCTCCCCATGCAGATACAAGTGTGTCAGAATCTGGCGTTGCTGCTACAATTGTGACATCGCTGCTCCCCGCAGTCGTCCGAAGCAGAGAAGACTTGGAGGCGCCCAGGTTACAGACTGATTTGGATCAGTCCACGGCACAGATCGAACCATCCTCCATGGATTCTGTGAAAATCGAAAAAGCGTTACTTTTGATGCTACGCTGATTGTTCGTCAAGGCCGAATATCTCTGTATTCTGACTTCAGGCTGTGCACAAAGGATGCACAAAGCCCCGTGTCCATTGGAGGCTTCCGGTGATAATGATGAGCAAGCTAAGCGCTACACCGACGCTCATCAACCCATAGAAATAGGCGTGCCTTAGTCGTAAGGCGGTCAATTCCACTACCCAGGTGCTCACGGTCGTCAAACAACCACAGAAACCATCAGCCATCCCTTGCAGGACCTGACAGCCAACCATGCCCCCAATCGGCACACGCTGGAGATCGAGAAACATGGCTAGCATAGCTGTGCCGAACATATTGACTGTAAAGGTGCCAAGTGGAAAAGCCTTGATCCTACCATTCAGATGTAATGACGCGTAGAAGCGAAGCAGACACCCCAATGGTGCAAAGACGAGGGCAAACAGAGCCTGACTGCGCCATGTCTCCTGCATCCAGGAAACATTACCAGCTGGGCCGCTGGGTCTGTCAGGTGGCCAGATTGCCATGAATATCGCGGCAAGCCAGCAACCAAAGGCAAGCAAAACGACGGAGCGATCGAAAATTCGGCGGGAAAAAAGAAACGATACCGATGGGGCGTAAGGTTTCACAAACAGAGCAAGATGTGCGCCAAATTTAAGAGCCATCAGGCTCAATCCAACAGTAACGATAAGGACCGCAAGTATGGCAAGAAAGCTATAGCCTGGATTTCGATGCACGTTGACTGCTTGAGATATCGGGGCAGAGGAGGGATGTTGAATAGGAACGGGCAAGGCGTTGGAAAGAGCAAAGAATGCATCGCGCATAAAAGATGAGAACGAGGTGAATGAGCCACAAAATCCAGTAGTAAGACCAACGTAAAGCGGTATTGTCTTCTTGACAGCCGCATGCCTTGCACCGGCAGATTGGCTGCGCTGGTGCAATCGGCCGTTCTCCTCATCTCTACTTTTCCGTGAAGGCGGCGTTTTCAATTCGTCACGGAAAAGCTTTCGGTCTTCAGAGAGGAACCCCATGATAAGGCTCCCACCAACATTGGCCCATAGCACTCCAGTTTGAACCGGAGCTCCAGGATAGAAAGTGAGAGCTTGAAGACCGAGACGAGCCAGAGTGCCAAGAATGGAGAAGAAGATGAGATGTGATATCGTATAGACTTCTGTTGCAAGCTTGCTGGTTTTATCGTGTGTTGCTGATATGTCCTTTCTCATGCGGTCTTCCTCCGTCGAAGGCGACCCGCTCTTCTGACCTTCCAAATGTCCATTGTGGCGCCCCTCCAGATCATCTTCGACAGCAATTGACCCTACAACCTTGTCTGAATTTCGAAAGCCATTAACCCGACTTCTGGGACTTGTTGTCTCCGCTTGGCCAAAGCGATCTTCCAGATATCCTTGTCCCCGCTCTTTCTGTGGGTCCTCGATGGGGCTTGGTGCTGCGAGCTCGTCAAGATTATCAAAGTCTTTCGGCAAGCCACTGCCTTCCGAAGAAGCCGTATGGATATTACGGTCCTCCAAGTAACCTTGTTCTCGGTCCTTTGGAGGATCCTGAATTGGAGATGGCGCCGCTACCTCATCGAGGTTTTCATAACTATCTGTGACGTTACCGCCTTCCGGAGAGACTGTATGGCTATTGCGGGGCTTTGGATAACCACGTTCTCGCTCCTTCCGAGGATCCTGGATTGGAGATGGCGCTGCTGCCTCATCATGATTGTCGTTGTTTTTCAGGACGTTACGGTTCGAAATTGAGGTAGGCAGCTCTTGAGCTTCAGGCTGACGTCCCTGGGAGTTTAGTGTATTGCGTAGGTTGTCCTCGGAGTATCCTAGCCACAGCCGTGACCGTCGGTGCTCCGACTCCTCCTCTGTGATTCCTTCGTCCTTAGGAATGATACCTTCTCTTGCATCCATAATGCCTTTGGCAATGGCCAGTCTTTATATAATGCGCTCACACCATGAAACATAGAAGGGCAAGAAAGTGCAGTTGTGCTTTGGACCGAGCCCTCCACTGCCTCCGATCATGACGAAGTCAATTTCATGCAGCGGGAGATCGACAGACTCCCGAGCTTTCCCGTCTGGGAAAAGTCGCTTTTCAGGTTCCCTCGTTCCTTCATCTGTCAAAACCGGAATTCTCTTTGGCACATCACGTCTGAATCTCGAATGCTGACTACTGTAGAATGGGCGAATGCACATCAATAAGTCCGCTTCTCTCCCCATGTCATACTGACAATATGTTGTCTAAATCTTCCCTTCCTTGACCGTCTGCGAACCGAATTGGTTTGAGACTTATTGCACAGGTGTGGATGTCTCGCATTCCTCTACTTTTACTGCGAGAAGTGAGAGTCCGAGCTTAACTTACCATATCACCCATGACCAGAGCTGTCTCAATCGAAGACCGCTGTCTAGATGATGCTCAAGGTCGGAACTTGGTTTCTGAGTCCTCTTTGGTACTGACTCCTGGGGATCATATTGCTTTCGTCACCTTGGAAGAAGCACTCCTACATGCCATAGGAAATACGGCTTGCGAGCAGCAAGATACAACCTGCGATTCTGTAGGAAGCTCAACGTCGCCAACAAATCCATCATAAAATCACCTCCATATATGAAAATGATCCGACTGCGACTCCATAGACGCCTTCACCCGTTGATACCACAAAATAGCCAGCCCCGCAGGAAAGCAGCAAAGGTCGATCTTGCCGCTAATCGCTTCTGCTAAACTTGATCAGCACCAGCATCAATCTAGTAGACCTAGCCCTTGTGATGAACAGGGCAGCTCAAAAGCCTTTCTCAGAATAACGAAGGACGATGCTAACAATTAAACCTGCAAGCCAAGTATCCTACCCGAGATGTTCAGCGACTGTCAGCAGGCTCTACAGACAATGGATATCGTTACAATTGAAAGAGATATCTGGACAAGACTTGGCCGAAAGTATCTAGCGGTAAACTAAGAAGGATCTCCAGACTGGTCACTGGATATCGAAGACAAAAAAGCCCGCTCCAGGATTGGATAGTCAATTGATTCGCGCTCCGGCGGAACGAGATCTCGGGGGCTGGAGATCACAAAATTCATGGTGAGGACTTCTACAAATGTGAGTCTCGCAGTTTTCCTGTGTGGTCGGAGCGAGATCAAGAGAATTTCAAACTCAAAGTCCAATGCGTTGTGCGCAAGATGATTTGATTCTTTCAAGGACGACTTCTCACATTTGCGCTGAAATGAAGACTCCCATGCTTGGTCAAAGGTTTCATTGATGGTATATACATATGGGAAGAGTCCGCCCTGTCCTGATCAGATCACCAGCCTTCACCCGACAAGAGTCTATCCAATGCCAATTGCTTGATAAAATACAGGGAAACATGCTATTTAAATATGATCAGCAAAAAGATTCGCGGCTTTTGCCTTTTCCCTCATGGTTCCAGAGAAATCGTGTAACTTAAAATAGTCATGCCAGATAATCTCAAGGGAGCCCTCACTCTTGCGCTTCAACTGATGATCGTAGAAGCTAGAAGCTTGCTTCGTGGAACCACACCACGGTGTGTGATGATAGCCAGATCGTTGTACCGTCACTGGCGCTTGTCCCGATGCTCAAAAATTGGGGGAGTACTGGGTGAAAAGTGTATCTCTCTTGGCCAGGGCTGTCATGATCATCGACTGGTGTCTCCTCTTCCGGATTGCTTGTCGGGGTAGACAATCGAGTCGACGAGGTAAGCAAGCGGCCTGAGGGAGTCGTCATTTCTATATATTTATGCGAGAGGCCGAAGAAACTGATCTATCGGCCGTTCAAGTTCGGGATGCTGGTCGAGCGCTGGCACCCAACAGAGCAATCCTCCGGATAGTCGATATTATAATCGTACTGGACATCCACATGTGTGGTCTTCCCAATCTGGCCCAGAGGGACGTCGCCCCGCCTCAAACCAAACGTGGTATTGGTAGAAAGTCCAGTGAGTGCTGGAGACGGGGTATGTACGAGACGGCCCCGATCGTCGAAGCTCGCGGGAAGAGGAAGACGTTGCACCAGATGACTTCGTGGACGGCGGGAATATCTGCCTGAGCCGTCGAGACTGCCGTGGGGAAAGAGTTTCGGGAAGAGTGCGGCGAGAGGGGCTTTGATCATTGGAAGGCAGGCGCAGATGATGCCGGTGTTGGCTTCGATGGTTGTCCAGATTGTTGATGTGAGGGTTCCGTGGGTTTGGTCTTTGGATTTGGAACTGGCGTTCAGGGTGGTTGTGCGGAGGATCGAGGTTACGCAGACACTTTCTAAAGTAAGCACGGTGGTGAAAAGGACTTTTCCAGAGGCACTTACAACAGCCCGAGGCTGAAGACCAAACCCAAGCCCAATCTCTGACGCACAGGAAGTTGCATATTCCACACAAGTGGCATTGGTACCAGAAAGATGACGAAGTCGCCGATGATGTTGACGCTAGCGTTCGCGTACCAGAACTTTGTGAGATCGATACACTTCCCTTCGACGTGGTGGTCCCATACTCGAGCAGTCGGCACACACTCAGCGATTGTGGCAACGATGCTTGAAACGGCGTAGAGGCCTACAACGGCGATGATGCAATAGATGGTGATGCGAAACCACTTTATGTGGTTGAAGATGCGTAAGTAAAGAAGACAGATGGACACCTTGGTGAGGTTGATGGTAAATTTATATAGGATTTGCTCTGCCCAGAAAGTCTGGCGTTTACGGTCAGTCTTCTCCTGGCCAATGAATGCTAAGCTTTTGAAGCGTTCCTGCTTACCTGCAACGTCATATGGACGTCACCAACTGACAAGGTTGCTTGAGCTTTGCCGTAGCCATGGGCCACGCCTATGCCTGGATTAGCTTGATGTACATCACGCAGAGAACATTTGCGATCGTCGCTGGAGCCGAGCATGAACGTACCAATGCAGTCGGCCATAGTGAGAGCAATGGAAAATACCTGAACTCGAGATCAGTAATGTCACAGCAAGCAAAAGCTCGCCCTCATGGTCTTCAGCTTGGTTTCTGAAGCACGCACCATAGATACAGAGATCACATAGTCGTCCTTGCCCACGTTCCTTCCAATCCTGTATCTTGAGAGCAGGCGAGCGACGACCAGAAAAGCGGCAACCCATGAGAAGACAATGGCGATGATGAATAGGTTGAGGCCACGACCGTGGAGGTGGTTAGTGTTATCTGTGACTGGAGCCATTGCGATTTGTTCGACTCGACACTCAGGGTGAGGCTCGTGGTTAGACGGTGATGCTGAATGAGAAAGTTGAGAAAGTTGCAGTGGTTGAGAGATTTGCTGGAAGGGCGATGTTGATGATAAGAGGGTATACAGGATCACTGAGGTCTTGATGACGATGTGAGGATGTAAGGTGACAATGGGAGTGAGGCAGTGAATTGGTGAGCTTCACATAGTCCTATTGTGCGTGGATCTGTTTGGGACTAGACCGGAGACGAGATATATAGGGCATGAGTATCCCTTCTCATGCACATCTCCCCATTGGTTCAATGCTTTCCTTGCATAACATCAAGAGGAGCAGGAGTCGATGGCGGCCGCACTGTTGGAGCCACTAGTCCCCGCCTGTGAGACATCTTGAAGGCAGGAGACGGAGATGAACAGCAAACTTGACCTTGGCCCGCTGGAGAGGTGCCAGAGGTAGTTTCTGCAACTCGACTCTTCGGGAGCCATCCAGTCCGTGTTAAAGAGAGAAAAAATTGGAGAAAGTTCGAAAAAAACGGACGTAAGGGATACCCACCCCATTGACACAATCCCACAATATCGAACGCAATACTTCACCCTCATCGATAGGCCCGCAGGCCACAGATCACAATGCACAACGGCCCCACACCCGCTGCAGGTCGCTGCAGCCAGCCGCCGCTGTCAACTCGCCCTTACTTCAAGGTACGTCCCGAATTCTTGGGACGACAGGACCCTGAGTAATGAGTCCGTAAGTAAGGTCCAGGACGATGAGAAGATGATTGGTGGGATTGTGAGATGTCAGAAATCGGTGGTTGGTGCATGCAGCGAGCTAGATGCGGTCGTAGAGGAGCGACCGGCATGGAGTGGCGGGACGGGCCTCTCCTTGCATATCATCTGCAGTTGTGAATGCTAATTGCACAGCCAACCAAACCCCAGCAGTAATCAATTCTAATTGATCCAACCTGGTTCAGAAGCGGCGTTAGTGGTGACCCCCATGGCCGCAAGTATCTTCAACGTATCAGCGAGCTATGCTAAAGAGGTCCAACAAGAAATAACCACGACAATAGCATTAACAGCCAAAGCAGCGCTCTTTGCAACTTGAGAGGACCTCTCGCGATGAAATACGCTTGTTCTTGAAAAGAAGTGAACAGCCTCGAGCTATAATTCCGTCTCCACATCATCCAAGGATTTTGCTCTCGCCACTGTATCAAATAAATAATCTCCAGGCGTCCCACCATCTTCAATATCCCCCGTCTTCAACATCACAAGATCTCCAGCTCTACAAAGATCCTGCACATCTCTACTACCCCGCCATCAGCAGCGCCCATCATTCCCAACAACACCATCCCTCGCAACCGTAACGAAATCTCGTGTATCAACAGCTCCTCTCAACCCGCCCATAAGACAATGAATTTAGTGAGGATATCCATGTTTGTGCTAAGTAGTGGAGAAGAGATGCGAGTCTATTTGTACGGAAGGGTGGAAGAGAAGTCGATTAGGTGGGAGTATTGAAGGTGATGGGGAAGGAAGGAAAGGACGGGATGCGAATTTGTTATGTGGTTGCTTAGGCGGTTTGGGAGGGGTGTTGTTACGCATCATGATTTACTCCTCCTAGATTTCGGAAAACATCCTCTCTCCCTCTCGAACCCAGCTCCACACACCAAACGTCTATCGCCAAACCTCACCCAACCTCCAAGATCCATTCTCTCGGGGAAAAAAATCTCGCGGCTATTTCGGCGTACCCGCCAATCTAGACCTTGTCCGGGAAGAAGAAAATGATAGAAAGGTCAATTGATCGCGATGTCGTTTCAAATGGTCTGATGCCGATGTGAGGGCGCTGTGGAATATCTGTCAATATAAGCATATGTAGACAAAAAGAAATTCGGGCACACGCATTCAGACCAGCATCGATATTTCAGAAACCTTGATCTGTCTGATTAGCACAATCCAAGAGTCCAACGGCATAAGAGAACGTTCTCATATTGTAATATGTACAAGCATCAATAGAAAAAACCCCATCGCTGCCGCCAGCCTGTGCATCACGGTCATTCTAAATAAGTTCGAGATCATTATTTCGTAGTTCCTCCCCAAGTCCCCCAAAGACCGCTGATGCTTACGCTAAAACGAGGACTTTTTGCTTCTGGCCGACTGTCGGCGGGAATTTGGATATGATGAATGCTGCGTGATAGGCTTGTGAAGGTGTGAGGTCCAAGGAGACGCCTGTGGAGCTGTGAGGTTGGGGGATGCGCCGATCTGGTATCGTTGAGCGATCCTTTGGAAGTTGAGAGATGGACGTGTACACGGAGGGAGTATATACATGGGTGAGCCGCTCTTGGTGTGCCCCCAGGAAATGTTCGCCTCGGTGTCACACTGTAGTGGAAGCGGTCGACCGGACCTCCAGCCAATGCCATCGCATTCCAAGGCTGCGATCGCTGGGCCGATCTCATATACTCGTAGCTGTAACCATGTGCGAATCTAGCGGACCGCATTGTGACACCGAGCAGCAACAGTGCTGGCCGAAATATGAAAATCAACGGGGAGGGTTTCATAGGAAGCCGGATTCCGACAGGAGCCTGGGAGTGTGACGAGTGTCAGCCGCATCCTCAGTTAGGGTGAACACAGAATGCGGTCTGATACATGACTAATGCTGCTTCCGAGCGCTGAGTCCCGTAGGCTCCTGGCTAAGGGGGGTTGATGCAAGTATCCGGTGAGGATGGATGGGATGTTTGCCATTAATGCAACTGTGCTAGCGTCGATTCGGTTCAACGAGACCCAGATCTACCAACCTTGTAATCTTCTCGTCCTCCCGTTCCCGGGGCTCGACCTGCAAACTCTTGTCGTACATCTCGTGGACGTCACCGGCTGCTTGCATGTTGCTCAGAATGTAATCCTGCAGATCCCCGACCGACTTCAGAGGGTAAGGCACGTTCTGGTATTGCTGCACGTCGCGGATGACATCCGCAGTCTTGGCCCGTTTGGCGAAGTTGATCAGATTGGTCTTCTTGATCACCGAGGTGATACCGTCTTCAATGAAGGTCAGATCGGTCAAATAGACACCTGAAGACAGGATTAGTCGAGCGAGCCAGTGGCATGATGCTTAGGGGAGCTACCGAAGAAGGGGATGCAAGGCGGGTTGGCTAAATGCAATGCTTCTCTGTATTCGCTGAAATTCCTGGTGCTGTGCATGAGTTTCCTTATCTGCTCCAACATTGTCTGTGTGCGAGCGTTGACTTGGGCCCAAGTGCGACTCAATCGACCTATCGGCGCCGTACTTAGAGCAGAGACGATCGAAGTCAGCGTGGAAAAATTGTTCATCGCTCGGCATTTCTGAAATCGTCAGCAGGATTCCAAGAATTGTCAGTTTCGAGTACTTGCATCTGCAACTGTGACAAAGTGCTTGATGACCACCACACGCTTCTTGACATCTGATTGGTTTAGTATCATTTCTGCGACCCAGTTCGTAAGCTGGTTGGAATGCAGAATCAGAGCCTTCACATTAGCTGCGGGGTCGGCGTCGTCAGGTCCCAGTTTCTTCTGCCATGTCTTGTTCAGACACTCTGTCGGTTTGATCTTTCCGTACAGTCTGGACTCTATGATCGTCAGCTGTCGCGCAAATTCTGTGGGATCGATGTCCAGAAATTTTAGCTTCTTCATATTTTTGGGCATTATCGGTGTCGGTATCGAGCTGCTTTGGGTGGGTATGAGTCCTCTCGCGTTACTTTCCTGTCCTTTCATCCGTCGGTCCACTGAGGCCATCAAGGGTTGTGACCCAGGCGTGGTGCTCGTCGCTATCGAGTCGCGGGCAAATGAATAGACCCTTCGTAGGAGTTCGTTGGTGGTTTCATCGGCAGCCTCCATCCAGTAATTGTCGAACCAACTTTTCAAAATGTTCACGATACGGAAACGAATCGGCTTCTGCTTCTTTTCTACCCAATCGTCGTATTCTTTTTGGTCTATTGCTCGTGGCGGTTGAATGCTGAAACGTTTGACCAACATCTCGAAAAGCTCAGTGGCAGTTGTAAAGGATCGATAGGTAAGGAGGAAAGTGTTGTTGAAATGCGCATCCAGTCGGTCGTGTCTGGTCAATTGTTCAACTAGTGCTATTAAGGTACCCCCACGTAGCTGCGGAGGATCGGTCTTGGTATCGTAAGAGATCTCCCCGTCATGATCCATCTTTAGATATGAGGGGTCATCTACGATGTCGCGAGGGACCTCGCCAAAGAACTTCTTGACCTTGGAATCATTTCCTTGCCTGCGATAATTATCTTGACCTGGATCCACTCCTTCAGAGTACGAATTGGGGAAGCTCATGTCTGCCAGAGTAGGTCGCGACTGTTTCGAAGGGTTCGGGTAAGTTTCGTACGGTGCTCCAGGATCCGTGGTTCGATGACCGCGTGATATTTGCGCGTCGGTGAGCTCTTGCAGGCTATCTGGTTCCTGATTGTTCGACTCATTGGGCATCATGTCAAGGAGCAATTGCAGATTGAAACCGACTTGCGAGGCGCAAGTCTCCAACTGCCGTACTATTGTCCGAACTTCATTGAGGCGTTCCTCCAACGGATCGCCTCGGGATTCAGCCCACTCGTCACCCAAAGGCGCCGCCACAATTTGGCAAGCGAGTACCAGTTGCATGATCAGATCATACAGCTTCTGCTTTTGAGCTGTGAAGTCGATGAGTTGAGGGTTTTGAAATGCTGAGCCTAGAGGCGCCAGGTTGATCGACTCCACTGTAGACATCCATGGCCGGAAGAATTCGACCACCTTCCCTGCAGCTTGACAGACTGCACTTCCAATCTGATTGTGTCGAAATGGTGTTATGAGCTTTTCTCGAATAGCCAGATGCTCCTCCAGCCTCCGAATGTTGGCAACAATCATGCGCTTCAGCTCATCCATTCGCTCTAATAAGGGGCCGTCCAGTGTCACTACAGGCTCCAGGTGCGGCTCATACTCCTCTTGCTCCATGAAAGACGATGCTAACATAGGATCCTTCACACCGATACCGTTATTCTGCCAGCTACCGCCATTCGTACTCCCGACAACGAAGCCCGGAACCAGTCGAGGTATTTCTTCACCGCGTTGTGTCCGAGCAACTTCCACGTAACTGTAGACGCCATGCAAGACCCCTTCGGCTTCTTGCAGACATTTGGTGTATGCGTCTGGTGCCTGCCAGTCGGCAGCCGCAATGTGCGATGATAAGACAAGCTTTGAGAATCTAGACATCATGTCACGGAAGTGAGGGTATAGCGCTTTATTGGTGGAGATGATGGAAGGGTTGCCCGAATGGTTGTCAGTCGTCCCTGAAGCAGCGGCGAGCAGCATGCGAAGGTGATCGGAGATGTCCTCAGCCTTTCGAACGTACTCGGATCGGTCAGCATTGTTGATCGCTTGGCGGTAAGATTCAATCGATCTGCGTATGTTTTCCACAAGCTTGTTCCACGTCAAAGGCACATTGTTACCATCATCGAAGAATGATCTGGGTATAGCAGCGGCCGAAACCTGACCTAATGGATTGCTCGTGAAGGACGTGGTAGTAATGCCCACCCCTGACATCGCTGAGGCCTGCTGGACTCCATTCAAAGAGACGTTTGGATTCTCGAAGCCCCTGTTGTTCATGACCGGGGAGTTGTCAAATGACTCGGCAGACATCGCTGGTGACACGCCATCGGATATGTAGGATCGTCGTCGCCGAGTTTGTGCTAGCATAGATGACTCTTCAAGCTCTGACGCCGAATCACCGGTATCTGATTCGTCTTCATCGCGCTCCACACCGCGTGCCATCATCTCTGGAGGCGGTCTAGTCTGATCAGGTACATGAATGTTCATCCTGTCTCTTGGGCCAGTCTCGTTGGCCGAAGTCGGAGTCTCCAACGGCAGCTCCATTGTTGATACACCAGTGAGGGTATTGAAATAGAACAATCGCCCTTCTGGGGTGGCTTGCGGAATCCAGAAGGCTGCCTCCTCTTGCTCTCTAGTTTCTGCACTATCCATCGACAGTCTTCCATCTCTCGCTTCTTGGGTCCGACCTCGTCCGTCTTCGTAGTCTTCAAACTCGTCCTCCGTGCCCGATTCTCTCAGTTCATCTCTTTCATTCGATGATTGTCTCTGTGGGTCTGTTGCTGTAGTATCCTCGGGTCCAGTGACGACCACACAGTAGTTGCTCGGAAACCATCCTCGAACACCATTGATGATACCATCCCACCAGCCACTCGCCAGTTGGGTAATGACTTGTATGGTGTCTCCTTGCCGAAAGCTAAGGCTGGTCCGATCGTCCGCTTCATAGTCGTACAGTGCGCGCACGAACAAGGCTGGAGAAGGGGCTGAATTTGGAGACTGGACCGTCATTCCGACTGAGGGCGCACGGCCTCTTGATGCCGACGTTGTCGACGCCTGTTGCTGAGAACGAGTTCTGGAGTTGGCTGGCATCCGTGCGGGTTCCTCGGTGTAGTGAAAGGTTGCTGCGCTGAAGACGGGTCCCTTTCCATTTGCGTTGGTGTTGGTATTGATGGTGAGCGGTGTCACGGCATCGGTTCTGGTCAACATAGCGATCCCAAGTGACTGATAGGGCTCGGCGAGGCCGTCAGGACGGTCGTGGATCTCAGGAGAGAGACGGGGTGGTGGTGTGGTCGGGAGGTGGAGGGGGAGGTACGCCGCAGTTTGCACCGCAGCCTCAGCGAGCCTCCCACGTCGTCCGTGTGAGCGATATCCTGCCGATGCTGATTCCGATGCTGATTTCGAGAGACGAATGCGAGTCACTGCTCAGTCATCCGGTGCAAGCGCCGGTGGATTTTGTCGGTCTGCGGGAATGATTGGTGGGTGGTCGAGTACAAGGTACAAACCTGAGGTCGTCCTTCCAGTTCGAGGCAGCGGACCACTTTAGCCTGCCGGCACCGTGTCTGCCACTCACAACGCAAACACGCAGATGGGCCGCGATCACTAAGAATGGTGCGAGGAAGGAGGCAGATGCTGAAGGAGACGTCGATAGGCTCAGTAGCAGTGTCGTCGCACAGTCGTCCGTTTCCTGAGGTCGGCGAGCACGCTTCGAGCGGGCAGCGGCAGACCAGAGAGGGATGAATTCATCTCCTATCAGCAGGACAGGCTACATTATTATCTCGATGATTATTGTACAACATTTGACGATATGCTATTTATTATTCTATCAGACCAGCACAACCCAGTTACATCGGGTCATGAAGTCTCCACCAGATCTACAGAATCGGTTCTTGGCCTTGCTGCTCCATCTGCACGACTGCCAAAGAGTACAGCCAGACTGCTCAGCAGGAAACGCCGGATGGAAAATATACATCCCTCACAGAATGACCTGTTCAATGGCCGCACCTGGACGGCCTTTTGCAGTGGGTTCTGGCGAATGCCTGGCTGCATATGACGGAACGCAGGGAGCCCGTATTGTACCAGCAAGGCTACATGCCTCATGCTTCATGCGTATGCAGGCAATCCTGCAGCGATGCGATTGGTTAAGGTTATCTCACACCCGACTTCTCTGCCCCCAAGCAGCATGAATTGGTAGGGCGAGGCGACGTCACATCCTCCAACCGAGCCATGTCCTAGGCAAGCCATTGTCTTGTCGCGAAGCTCATCGATAATTCGTGACAGACCAAGTTCGCATTTCCCACTTATCAGAGGACGGGGGATATTATTCTTCAACGGGCCACGGCGAATACTTTGTCTATTTTATGACTCTCGAATAAGCCCAGTGGACTTCTGACTTGCAGATCGCTGTCAGACGGTTTTCTCGAAGGCCAGCCCGCGCGTTCCAAGATGCAACGCCGTCGATCGGAATCTCCCGGGCTGTCTGGTTGATGGCGGGGCAGATACAGCGAACGATACTGGTGGTACCAAGAGGGAACTTGTCACGTACGAGACATTCTCTGTCCAGATTCTTGATGTCCTGTCCTTGCTGCAAAGCTCTCCCTCCGTCTGCCATACTTGCAGGTTTTCGCCATCAGGGCCCACCAAGAACCTGCGGATTCCGAATCTTTGTTTCAATCGGGCTCTGCAAAGATGATCGGATTGGTGAGGGTGGAGCCCGCGGAAGCCCGGAAAGGGCTCGGGCGGTTTACGTCTGCCGGTTTTAGTGCCTTACCTGCCTCGCCTGCTGGGGGCTCTCTCTGTTCCTGCGCATAGGACCCGAGTCCCTGACATGCTGCAAGAGCGCGACAGCATCAGCGCCTCGTACTGCCGAGCAAACCTGTGGTCTCTGTCGACGTTGAAGCTTCAAATCATGTCTGTCAGTTGTTGCGCCCGATGTCAAAACGCAGATCAGCCATCGACGACCACGAGGCAACAGGGAATAGAAATTGGCTAATGAAGCTAGGCTGATGTTTGGGTCCGGGGAAGTGGGATCGGAGGCAGGACTTGTCTCCTCTCCAATTTCCATCCCTTTTCCCAGATGGATCAGTGATGACTTCAGCGACCACGATCAGTCGTATGATTCGACCACAGCCACTCGCCTGGAGCCAATGAGATAGGACCATCTCCCACCTTAAATCTCGACCATGGTTTCGAAGATGTTTCCGAAGCAGCACCTCGATCGGGGGTGAGCCACGAATGGGATATACCGTACACTCGTCAGCGGTGACTAGTGAAACCTTCTCGTGTTATCATCTGTACGGCCACACTTTGGCCATCTCTTCTAATCAGAAGATCGAGTTGTTGCAGGCTTCACCACCTAGTATGGTCTTGGCGT
>JAABUI010000884.1_pt1 | contig 19330 bp, 28 predicted proteins | sample 5559111 | NCBI WGS metagenome assembly JAABUI01 (sample SAMN10711870, study PRJNA513365) | rock metagenome | isolation source: Antarctica rocks | place: Antarctica: Victoria Land, Buttleship Promontory
ATGCTGTGAGCCTGTTTCGCAGAGCAGCACTGAACAGTGGGGATCTCATTTTGCCAAAACCAGTGCTTCAGTGCAGTGATGCTGGGTCACTGCACAGCTGTATGAAAAGCAAATCTTCTGAGGTGTAGTTGCAGTGACACAGTGCATGCTGTGAGCCTGTTTTGCAGAGCAGCACTCAACATTGGGGGGCTCATTTTGCCATACAACAAGTGCTGCAGTGCAGTGATGCTGGGTCACTGCACAGCTGTATGAAAAGCAAATCTCCTGAAGTGTACTTGCAGTGAGACAGTGCATGCTGTGAGCCTGTTTTGCAGAGCAGCACTGAACAGTGGGGGGCTCATTTTGCCATACAACAAGTGCTGCAGTGCAGTGATGCTGGGTCACTGCACAGCTGTATGAAAAGCAAATCTCCTGAAGTGTACTTGCAGTGACACAGTGCATGCTGTGAGCCTGTTTTGCAGAGCAGCACTGAACATTGGGGGGCTCATTTTGCCATACAACAAGTGCTGCAGTGCAGTGATGCTGGGTCACTGCACAGCTGTATGAAAAGCAAATCTCCTGAAGTGTACTTGCAGTGAGACAGTGCATGCTGTGAGCCTGTTTTGCAGAGCAGCACTGAACAGTGGGGGGCTCATTTTGCCATACAACAAGTGCTGCAGTGCAGTGATGCTGGGTCACTGCACAGCTGTATGACAAGCAAATCTCCTGAAGTGTACTTGCAGTGACACAGTGCATGCTGTGAGCCTGTTTTGCAGAGCAGCACTGAACAGTGGGGGGCTCATTTTGCCATACAACAAGTGCTGCAGTGCAGTGATGATGGGTCACTGCACAGCTGTATGAAAAGCAAATCTCCTGAAGTGTAGTTGCAGTGAGACAGTGCATGCTGTGAGCCTGTTTTGCAGAGCAGCACTGAACAGTGGGGGGCCCATTTTGCCATACAACAAGTGCTGCAGTGCAGTGATGCTGGGTCACTGCACAGCTGTATGAAAAGCAAATCTCCTGAAGTGTACTTGCAGTGACACAGTGCATGCTGTGAGCCTGTTTTGCAGAGCAGCACTGAACAGTGGGGGGCTCATTTTGCCATACAACAAGTGCTGCAGTGCAGTGATGCTGGGTCACTGCACAGCTGTAAGAAAAGCAAATCTCCTGAAGTGCACTTGCAGTGACACAGTGCATGCTGTGAGCCTGTTTTGCAGAGCAGCACTGAACAGTGGGGGGCTCATTTTGCCATACAACAAGTGCTGCAGAGCAGTGATGCTGGGTCACTGCACAGCTGTATGAAAAGCAAATCTCCTGAGGTGTACTTGCAGTGACACAGTGCATGCTTTGAGCCTGTTTTGCAGAGCATCACTGAACAGTGGGGATCTCATTTTGCCAAAACCAGTGCTTCAGTGCAGTGATGCTGGGTCACTGCACAGCTGTATGAAAAGCAAATCTCCTGAGGTGTAGTTGCAGTGGGACAGTGCATGCTGTGAGCCCGTTTTGCAGAGCAGCACTGAACAGTGGGGGGCTCATTCTGGCAATGTATAAAGCAATGTACAATCACCAAAATGATGGATGAATGACACATGATGAGAATGGTTGAACAGATGGCTGAATGGTCATACTTGTATGGCTGCCAAGATTGGCTAAACAGAAGGCGCTGCACAAGACGAGCCTCTACAGCCGCACCTGACCTGGCCCACTACAATTGTGCAGACCAGATGCTCACAACAATACAGTGCTTCTGATGGAGCCTTCTGTTCCATGCACGTTCAGATGACTCTGGCAATTGCACCTGCTGCATGCAATTAGTTCCCTTGTAAGTGTGCATTGGCTTTAAGCAGCAGCCAGTCAATGCAGCAACTCCTGCAGAGCTGCTGACACTGCACAGCCCATCATGTGCCACAAAGTGAATGTAAATGGACAAAGCTGCTGTTGCTTTGATGGCGCAGCAGTGCTTTGCAGGTGGCAACTCACACTCTCAATCAAGCTCAACTTCAGTTATATCAGGACTCAAACTTGAGTCATCCTCTGACAAAAGCTCCTGAAAAGTGTGTGTGTGTGTGTGTGTGTATACCTTACGTGTGTGTACCTTGGCATTTGGCAGCTCCTTGTCAGCAGTCTGCTTGTCCTTGCTGGCCCCCTGCAGCTGTGCCTCCACATCAGTCACCTTCTTGGTCAGGCTAGCAACCTGGGCCTTCAGGTTGTCACGCTCTGTGGCTGCTGTCTTTACAGCCTCATCTGCCTCCGCAGTCTTGCCACTCTTGGCCTCCTGCAGTACCAAACCAGACTTGATATACTGTAGGGTAGGCTGAGAGGCAGCGATTACTTTGGGGGCGACAGCAAAGTATTTGTACAAGAAAGAGGAAGCTTTGTTCCTGCCTTCAGCATATGGCATGATGTAATGTCCGTAGACTAGAAACGCCTAGCCTGTAGCGGTAAAAGGCGTCAATGGGACTATGTGGAACAGGTGGCATGGCAATGGCAGCAGAGCATGGACATTCACAGTCAAATTTGCATACACTAATGTTGTGAGCCAACTGTCAAACATCTCTAGCAATGTGTCGGGCAACAACAAAATACGCCAACCGAAACTTTGTGCCAGGGGCTGTATGCTGTGACAGAGTGAGCAGCACTCAAAAGAGTGGCTCATCACCTGGTGCCCAAATTAGCATTGGAACCCCTAGCTGGTGCGGCAAGCCAACACATCCAATGCAGATGGACAGATTGCAAGGATTGCAAGCACACGCTAGCCACATAGCTGTACGCTGTCACATGTCTGCAAGCAAAAGCAACGACACCATTGTATACGGAAGGATAGAAAAGACTAGGTGACTGCGTCACTAGCCACCTGCTCATCTGATAGTCTATGCTGAATCGAGTGACTATGCACGTTCTGTGAGTCCTTCTTGTGATGTACTGTAATCATGAAATGCCATCAGCTTGTTGTGGGTTACAAGGCTGAAGCTGAATTGCAACGCACTGTGCAGTTGTGCCCAGGCCTTTACAGTCCTGCACCAGAGCTGAACTTGCATCTTTGCCTGCCTTACAACCCCGCTGTCAGCTTGTTTTGACTGTTCATTTGTTAACCACCGTATCGCGCTGAGGCTGGTGCAGCAGGATCAGCCAGTTAGATCACTAGGTGAGGGAGGGCACGGGCCGGAAATGCTGGCTTCCACAACCGTGCCTTGTAGGCTGTTTAGTTCGATATGCCTCCGGACCCGTGCACTGTTCTTCGCTGCGATATCCAACTGGTCTCCCGCAAAGTTGAGTACAACGACAGCGTTTGGGTCGAATGGGTTTGTGTGATCTATTTGCAACCACACCGCACCGCCAATCCGAAGCTGACGAACGTGATGAGCCCGATCACCAAATGTCACTCCCACAACACGCTGAAGCTGCAGATGGGCAGCCATGGTTGATCTTGTTCTAAAAAAGGGGCCCTGTTCTGTAGAAAAGAAACGTTTTCAAAAGGTTCCCCTCAAACCCACCTGCCCCGCAGCCGCCCTGGGGCGCAATGCCGGTCATCTTCGACCACTGCTGGCAGCCTTAAGCATCCCGGGGGTAAGCTAAGGGTAACTACATTGTTCAGTTAAGGTATGAAGCCAGCAGCCGCATCGGCCTTAAAAACCCTCAACAACTTAACAGCATGTTGACAGTGTTCATTGCTGTTCCGGCGACGGTATGTTGCCTTTCTGTCTTCAATGAAGCCCTTCGCGCAGAATGGATGAGTCTGTGCCGCCACAAGACACAGACACGCAGGATCCGATAGACCTAAGTCAAGGTGTTGAACCTGCCAGCGCTCCTGAGAGTGCTCCTGCTGCTTAAAGGCTGAGGCTAGTATACAAAGAAGCAACTCCTTCTGGCAGCAGTGTAACAAGCAGACGGAGTAGCACGTTATGATCTTTCTGCACAACACCTGCAGCCACTACAGAACAGCTCTCAGCTATGGTGCATTTTGTAATGCTTGCTGCCTTGCCGGACTCAATGTCAAGGTTCTTGGCGTATAAGACATCATGAAGTCTCATGTGAAGTCCTCTTACCATGTGTCAGGACTAGACAAAAGACAGCACGCCATTTATGACCGATGCTGCAGACAGGAAGCGCCCTCTCAAACTGGGCTACAGATGTTCAGCAATTGTACATCATGCATTTATTGTACATGCCTGACAGTTTGGCAATACATGTAGCAACCATGCGCCTGGCTCCAGGCCAGGCGCACCGCCTGAGCGTTTGTGGTATCTGGTGAAGCAGGAGGCAAGACAGCTCAGCGAAGTGGCCTTGCGTTTGATGGGTGTGTCAATGCATGCTGCTGGTTGTGAGAGAGCTTTTTCTCAGATGAGTTTGACGCATACCAAGCTCCACAACAGACAAGGCTGGGCCAAACCACACACATTGCTCAGCTCAGACAAGCGCTGCATCGCAACAGGCCTACTACACAACATGGGCGTGTAATGACGACAGATGACAGCACCAGCTCAGGAGGTGTTGACCCGCCTTGCCAAGCAGAGGACCAGCTGATAGACTTGAACTCGCTCACCTCAGCTTCAGAGTTTTGCTTGACTGTCAATGAGAGGGTTGCTGACGTTGACACAGAGAAGAGGCAAGCTGCAGGGTTCGACTTAGCAGCGTACAAGGACATCACAGCAGTAGTCAAGGCTGCTCTCAGCAGCATCTTCGGCCAGGTATACTGCAACTATTGTGATAAGACATCAAGCTTCCACTAGGCATTGAGCAGCATGTTTGCAAGACATTTCATGAACATTTAGCATCTGATTCAGCGTTACTCATACTTGCACAGCAACACTGGGCAGCGGGGGGATGCATTTTGCCCTGAGCAATGTTGCAATGCACTGATGGTCGGTCATTGCAGACCTGTAAGAGCTAATTTCTAAGCTAAAGGTGTACTTGCAGTTACACAAGTCTATGGTGAGCCTGTTTGGCACAGTTGCATTGAGCAGTGGAGTATGCATTTTGCCCGGAGCAGTCTGCAATGCACTGGTGGTGGGTTCTTGCACACCTGTATGAAGAACAAACCTTCATAGGTGTATTTGCCTTGACACAAGTGTGCTATCAGCCTGTTTTGCAGAGCGACAGTGTGCAGTGAGGTATGCATTTTGCCTCAACCAGTACCGCAGTACCTTGTGGTGGGTCAATGCACACCTGTGTGAGGAGCAAATCTTCACAGGTGTATTTGCAGTGGCACCAGCCTGCTATCAGCCAGTTTTGCAGAGCAGCACTGAGCAGTGGGGTATGCATTCTGCCTCGACTAGTGCTGCAGTGCCTTGGTGGTGGGTCCCTGCACACCTGTATGAAGAGCAGATCTTCATAGGTTTTTGTGAAGTGGCACCAGCCTGCTATCAGCCAGGTAGTGCAGCACTGAGCAATGGGGTATGCATGTTGCCTCAACCAGTGCTGCTCCAGATCTGCATGGTTGACAAAGTGGACGAAGATACCGTTAGGGGTCAGCCATGCATGCATATGCAGGAGCAGGTGAATAGCATGTACAGCAATCAAGGGCCTGTGTTGGGGTGCTTGGCAACTGATTCCATAAGTGCTCAGTGCGCCCTGGATGTGTCACCTTTGCCAGCAAGAGCTGTAGGGATGCTTGGCCATTTGCTCAATTCAGAGCCTATGAAGTATGCTCTTGCACCATCTTTTGGGCAAGCTGTTGTCACCAGGCATCAAGGGCTTCAGCCGACACCTGCATAGCTTCCTTGGTGATCTTCACTGGATGATTGTCTTGCAGAACTTTGTGCAAGTATGAATCCCAACTGTGGCTGCTGCTACCTGGGACCCTCTTGCGCTTGCTACATGACAGCCTTGCATTAGGCACTGCTTCAGCCATCAGATCTCAGCAAGAACAGATGTGTGCACAGGTTTGCTTGTAGTTGACAGCACCTCAAGTTGCCTTTTCAGTTTTGCAGCCCACAGAGCTGTTACACTAAGTTTTGTGACCTATTGTGACTGCCGGCTTCCAGAGTGCTCTGCTGTCTGCAAGACTGATGCTTGAGCTGGTGGCTTCTTCATGCATGGTGCATATTGCAGGACCTGTTGCACAAGAAGCTGGGGCACGCTAGCGCGCAAATATGCATTGAAATTATTTTAAATTCAAAATTGTGTGACTAGTTCGCGTGGTGGGCTGTGTAAGCTCACCGTGTGCAACAGCGTTCCTGCGATAAGGCTCCTCTATGCAACTAAGTGATACCACTGTCCGCTCAAGAAGGTGCGCCCTTACTGCCTGTCGCATGCACAAGCTTTAGCCTCCAGTCCTACAACGAGAAGGTCACGATCTTTGCGAGGATGCTCAGCACGAACAAGAGGTTTTTGCGAGCAGTGCCTTCATTCTGTGTGCCATCTCCAATAGTAGGTGGCTGTATACTTGGTTTCAGTACTGATGGCGGTCTTACTTTGTAGTTGTTGACGCTTACCTACAACGATCAAGTCGGGAAAGTGCCACCAGTGCCAGTGCGGCGACTCTGGGCCCGTCATTTTGTTTGGTATGTTTCCAGTCAGCAGACATTTTGGCTGTGTCTTGTTCGTGTTTGTGCCCAGCTCTTGGTTGTAATAAGAGCTTTCACGGAACAGCCAGAACAGTTGAGACAAGCACAGACTTTGACGTTTGCCGCGTGAACTCAGGAATGCTCTTCTTTGCAGTCTTTCCTTTGTTAAGTGTTTGCTCTTGGGGTAGGAATGGAGTCACAGTACACTCACATCTGCCATGTCAAGACGACAATCAACTCGTTTGTTTTGTTGAGTTCCAACCAAGTTGAGCTTGCTCACCTGCAACTGTATCTGCAGGCCACAAAGGCGTGGAAATGGCTGGCAACTTGCTCGGCAAGGCAACAAGCTTCTGGACTGTCCTGGTTGGTGTGAAAGTCCCGAAGGTCACGCTATATTTCTGGATCATTAAAGTGCTATGCACCACCGTGGGCGAGACATTCGCTGACCTTCTGGTCACCAATGGGGGCCTAGGGCTCGAGACAACGACGGGCATCATGTTCGGCATCCTCGGATTTTTCCTGATCATTCAGTTTGCACTCACTTTCTACTTGGCGCCGCTCTATTGGCTTGTGGTTGTCATCGTCAGCACAGCAGGCACCCTTGTGACCGACACAATGACAGACGCATCCAATGTCCCTCTGTGGGCATCCAGCCTTGGGTTCACCATCTTGTTGGCTTGCACTTTTGGTTTGTGGTACCTCTCGGAGAGGACACTGGCGATTCACAGCATCTACACACGGCAGCGAGAAGCATTTTATTGGCTGGTTATTCTCTTCACCTTTGGGTTGGGTACAGCTGTGGGTGACTGGATTTCACAAGGGGCTGCAGTGGGCTATGGGAACACCGTCTTGCTGTTTGTTGCCGCAATTCTGGTTGTTGCCTTGCTCTGGTATTTTTCAAGGTATACAAAGGTGAACAAGATCGCTTGTTTCTGGGCTGCTTACATTCTGACACGCCCCTTGGGGGCGTCCATTGGAGATTTCCTCTCTCAGGACCCTGCCGACTATAACGGCCCCGATGCGCCCGACATGCCAACTCCCGACCACTGGGTTGGGGGCTGTGCCTTGGGCACCGCGGTCACCAGTGGAGTCTTTCTAGGCTTGATTGGACTTCTGGTGTTGTTTTTGTTTGTCACAAAGAAGGACAAAATTAGAGGTGATCAGGAGGTTGAGCTTGTGGAGGCACAACAAGTTGTAGTTGTCAGTGGCAACGAAGGGGCTAACACGGCGCCACAGGGGATACATAGCCAGCCCTAATGCATTGAAATCATCAAGTTTCCTAATCTACAAGGTCATGGTTGCAGAGCAAACTTGCAGTAATCGACATCAATGGATGCGCAATTCCTGCTTGCTGCACATGAGATATCCTGGGCATCTGACTTCATTGTTCGCTAACTTGCATCTGGTGACTGATGCGCACTCTTAGCGGATGTGACAATACACAGATGCGCACAAGACAATGCAGGCACATCTGACAGACTGACTTGCTATGCAGAACGAGGCATAAAACAGCGACATTTCCTTCTGTAGGCAAATATATAATATCCCAGGCCACTATCCTGCCCTGAATGGGTGTATGTGTAGTCATTAGATAGGTCATCGTCAAACTTCCTGCCCATGCAGCATTCATCTGCCGCTTCATTTGCAAGCTTATCAGCCATCTCGTTGCCGTTTCGCTTCCAGTAGTAGTCGCCAACTGTCGATGACGGTGACCGTAAGTGCGTGCCAATTTTCTGCATCGAGCACTTCGAGTCCGTTGCTATGCTTTCCGTTACTCCCGGTCTGCAGTGCCTCAAGGCGATCAAAAGCGCAGCTGGCTCGGCCCTGTTGGTAGTGTTTAGCATGCCTTGCCCATATGGGTGCACCTCAAGACTCAGGTGTGCACGCTTCTGATCCCTATATACTCCTGAGCCAGTGACTAGGCCTACGTGTGGACCTCTTTCCTGCTTCCATCCGTGTATATGATCTCGTCCGGGTCGGAATTTGAGTTCAGTTTTGTGGAATATCTTGCTGAACTCTTTGTTGGTTTGCTGGTCTGCAGGTGACCACGCTGTGGCTGGATTATGTGGTGCCTTTGAGTAGTGCTTGGGTGGGTACAAGCCTGGTGGTGAGACAGTCTGCTGTATGGTCATCTTCAGTTGTTTTGGCCTTTGCGGTGGGTTCCCAGGCTGAGATGCATGTGCATAGGCAAATTCTCTGTTCATCTGATCTTGTTGCACATATTGTTGCAGTCCAGCTTGATTCGTAACAATCAGGAAGTGTACATTCCGCTTTGGGGTGCGCCACTGGTTTTGTTCATCAGCCCAGTGTCTTGCGGCATGGAACCTGAATTCCCTCCTGTGAATGGTCGCGATACTTGCATGGTCTGGTGTGATAGCCACCTTGCATAGGAGCTGCCTTTGTCATCTCACCATGGTAGTACAAAGGCAGTGAGTACAGGTTCTGCAGCTTCCTCTGCACTAAGGATTGCCCATCTCATGGCCTTTTCCATGGCTACAGCCTCGTATCCAGGGTTCACTTGTGATGCACCGGTCCACTTCACGCTGCCCTGGAGCCAATTGTGAACTCTGTGGCTCCAAAAAATGTGTGACGTGTCATGCATGCCCTCAACAAAAGCACACTTGATGAGACGTTCATCATCCGACAGATTGTTGATGCGGTTATGATATCGCAAAATTTGTTGCCACCAATGAAAACGTAAAGGAAAACGGCCTAACTCAGCTAGTACAATGACATTTGCAGTGCTGTCCCTGACGCCAAGCATATGCTTCAGAAATTGTCTATGCAGTAGCTCTGCAGTGTCACCTATCTTTTCATCAGCACCCCACACCTCGCTAGCGTAGCTCAAAATGGGCAGTAGCTGATTGTCAAAAAGCTTGCGCCGTAGTTTAGGGTCAGAAATGGGCAAAAGAGCACATCTGCGGTTCGTGGGATGCATTCCTTGTTTTGCAGCAGAGATAAGCTACGAGACGCCATGTGCTAGGTTTTTGGTTGCATGAAATTCAAACCCAAGATACTTGTATGAGCGTATTCGATCCACTGCATTGCCACTGACCATGAAAGCTTGACATGCGGCTTTTGATCCAAGCGTGACTACTTTGGTCTTGGGCAGATTGACACCGAGTTGCCTTTGCTGACAGAATTGTTGTAGTGCATCAAGCTGCCTCTGCAGCCCTGCTGGTGTACTGGACATAATGATGAGGTCATCAGCATATAGTAGCAGTGGAATCAGTACGCCTGATAGGGAGGGTGCATTATGACCAGTTGTGTCCATCAGGTGTTGCTCGAGGCCATCCACAAATAATCCAAACAGGGTTGCGCTGAGTGGGCAGCCTTGCTTGACTCCCATAAAGCAGTCAAAGATGTCTGAGATGCCTTCTGAGTTCCTCACAGCCGCACTGACATGAGCATACAAGGACTTGATGCACTGGTCCATGTATCCCTATGCGCTCCAACAACTGTTACAGCAAGTCACGAGGAACGGTACCAAATGCTTTCTTGAAATCAACAAAACAGCAATACAGCTTTCCAGATGTAATTGCTCATGTCACTTTTATCGCCTGATTTGTAGACAGTCAGTGATCAAGCCAACATATAATTGCTTAGGAAAGTGACTTACAAGCATCAAATTGAAAATGACTAAAAGACAGCTTTGCAAAACTTCACCACCATCTTCGACCATTTCAGACAGTATAACATCAATACCAGCAGACTTATTACGCTTCAGTCGCTTGATGCAATCATGCAGCTCATCTGATGTGATAGGTGCATTCAGGCAGGACGCGTTAGCATCCCGTACAGGTTATACTCTGTGCTGGCTGTCATGTTTCTCCTGCTCTTCATCTTCCTCTTTTCTTGCTTGCATCCCTCGTGCTTTATGAAAATCACAAGTGCATGGTGTGCCTGCAATTTCTTATTCAACCAAGTGTCAATACAAGCTGCTGCTGTGCCCAACCCAACATCATAGGCTGTGTGGACCAGTGTATTGACCCCAGTACCATCTGAGTGCTTATGAGTTCGTGCAGACTGCATGATCAAGTGCAGGTTTCAGCGCTTTGTGTGCGTAGCCGTTAGGTAGGATATCATGCACCTTGACATAAGAGATGCTATTGTGCTTAGTTGCAGCTTGCTGTAGACCTGTATGAACCGCAAGTCTGCCTAAATAGAACTATATCAGCACACCCATGGCTGCTGCTAGATTAGTGCATGCCCAGTGTGGTTCTGCAGCCCAGCAGATTCTCACAGATGTGGATCATCACAGTCCAGTTCTGGCAAAAGCCACTGTGCACAGCGCCTTGTAGTTGCTGTTGACTGATGCACGTTCTCACTGTTGGAGACACAATGCATACCCAGGGACTTGCTACAGCTGCGCAACGCAACATGAGTAGCCTGTTTGGCCAGTCCTACGACTTCGATGTAACCCACTCACAAATGAATGCCAACATAAGGTTGAATCATCGCTGTGACAGCTCTTCTTTTCAAAAGCATATGCAGGCCTAGCACTTTAGCAACCCCTAAACATACCCCACTTTCTAGACATGCGTTTGAAGTACTAGAGGGTCTACTGTCGATGTCAAATTGAGGAGGAATCAATGGGCCACCCTGACCACACCTGATATTAATGGATGCTACCTTTAAAGCAAACTCTCCATAGTCAGTTTGCAGCGCCATCCCCAAAGCATTCACACTCTGCATAGTTTCTAGAGCTGTGTAGAATTCCCAAAAATGGGGAGGTTCGAATTTCTACACAGCAAGCAGATCTGGAGCAAATGCAGGACTGCTGCCAACCAGTCAAAATTTGCTCAGCGGCTGCACGTGGCAAGTATGACAATTCAGGGCTGTCACTAGCCATAGACTTGAGTATCACAGACAGATGCCTTTGTTGGTGCACAGCAAACTTGCACGCATGCTTATTGATATCTGTCAGCAGTGCAGCCATGTGAACATGCTGTACAGCTTCAAATAAAAAAGGCCATTCTGCAGAATCAGTGTCTGTGATCCATGAAGTGGTGCTGCCTGCGATGGTACTGCAAACACAGCAAGTTTCTTGCGACCTGCTAAAGATTTGAGAAGGCAGCGGTCAGTCTTCCACAATTCAAGCCTGCTAGCCCAAGCATAGTAGATCTGTCTGAACAGCGTTTGTGGGACAAAAGTGACTATAAACCCTACTATAGCCTGGAGGCACATAGCCTTCATAGTCACAGTTGCAATCACGCACAAACACTGAAACTGGTTTGCCATCTTGTGTTAATTGATCTGCATAAGAATACAGTATGCACAGCGACATGCATGGATGGTCACTGAGAGGGCACACTGCAGCCTTGACAGTTTCAATTTGCACCCCAGATGCGGCTCTGTGCGATAGACATCACAAGCCTCATTTGCAACCACATATCTGTACGGACATCCACATCGGCATAAGCCAGCCGGCATAGGTGGTTTCAGCTTAACAAGGGGCCCATGCAGCATCAAGTGCCTCATGTGGGCAACTATCTCAGGATTTGCTGGGTATGGAAAGGAGTCCCGGGGTGAGGCACAGGGGTGCAAGCAAGGATCAACATCGTCATGAATCACATCTTCTGTCTGGGCTAATTGTTGCACTCGCATGTCGTCATAAGCATCCTGAGCCTGTACATGCAGGCAGATATGGGACCTATAGCTGTGTAAGCTTGACTGAGACAGCATTGAACCCAATGTAAGTGCTGACACCCACCTCAGCTGCATTCAGGTCATCGGTATCATCACTGCCAAGCTCAGGACTGATGTTCTGTGACAGACCTGAACTGGCCGAGCAGCAACAAGCTTCTTTGAGTGCACATTGTAGTCTGGCAAGACCCAGGCTTCTGAGGTCAAAAGCACCATGTATGTGGCAGGGTTGATAGACAATGCAGCATGAAACCAGTCTGCATTGCCAGGAGCTGCCATGCCGTCATGTTCTGCAGCATGCTTTGCAACACGCTTTGGAGCACTGTCTGAGCTTGCTGTGGTAGACTGTCGCGGATGTTTGCGTGCTAGTGCTGGCTTTGACTGAGCACTTGTCCCAGCTGTCATGCTGCCGGCTCTCTCAGGGCGAGCTTCATCAGCGGCAGCTGTGGCTGTGTTGATTAGGCTCTGAATGAACTTGGCCCAACCTGCTGAATCAAATGTGCTGCTCAGCTGAGGTGCTGCAACATAATGCTTCTCACTTGTGCAGCAGCCTAAAGCATGCAGGATCAAAGCCATCTGGGAGCTTGACCGTGTCACCCATGTGTCTGCAGCGTGATCGACAGGATCAAATTGAGACTTACAGAGGTCGACGCATGTGCATGTAAGCGTGCACGGTGCAATGTGGACGCTTGTACAACGCTGCACGGTGAAGACATAGCACTATAAGGACAGGGGGCTTGCCTGGTTCTCCACTCGCACAATGCAATCCCACCAAGATACGTCCCAAGTTTTGCTGGAAGAACAAGGCTATTTGACCTCTTCTTCTCCACCAAAAGACTATCTATGTCACTGTGAGCCACTTAGTTGCATAGACAATCATATGATGCATTATGTTCACATGGTTGTGCATATGAAGACAATGCAAAGAAGGGATGTTTCACATCAGCAGCAACTTCCCGCAAACGTGAGCAAGTCCTACGCCAAAACACAAGAATACAATATGAATATCATGATTGCAGACAGTGACACAAGTTGGTTCGAGGCCTTCGTAACTGCCTTTCCAGTGTTTCAAGCCTCACTTGCACATCGTCGAGCTCGTTTTGCAACTCTTGAAACTGCTCTTCGTCAGACAAGCTCTCCCTGCGAGTCAAAGTTGCAGTAAAAGACAGCAGTATCATAACCCCTTGCAGCACATTGTAGGCTTGCTTTACCATTCATGTACAAAGTCACGGTTGCACTGGCTCAAGTCGAATACTGCCATACTTGGTCTGAGAACTGCACTTGTTTCAAGTTTTTCCCGACATTCACAGGACTTCTTTGCGCACAAACGAGTCGACTGCAGTAATGAGACAGAAAAGCAACATTTTTAGGACACAAGATGTAACGTGGCCATGAGCATCCTCTTGCAGTAGCTACTGACTGATTCGATACCTAATAAGGCTGCAGTGCGAACCAACACCCTGCAAAGCAACATATGTGTTAGTGCTTGCAGCATGTTCAGGCATGTTGCACTGGAGTCAAGTGACCGTCAAGGGCTCACTTTGGTGTAGCCATTCGCAGGTGTTCAACAACCAATATATTGAGCTGATCCCTTTTTGCTGAGAAAGAAAGGGTTTGCCCAATGCTGTCACCATCCATACAGTCACCTACGCACAGTGTTGTGGTCACCATAGACCTGTCAGACGGTACCTACAAGAGAACCAATAACAAGAAGGTGGTGACGACCAAACTAGAGAATGGCAGCCCCCGCCTGCTGATGAATTTTGCAAGTGTTAAAAGTGCAATGCTCAAGGCTTGCAGAAGGGCAAGATCGACGGAGTCCTACATGATGCCGGCCTGCAGAGTAGCAATGCATTGCACCGGCAGCTTGAACGCCACAGCATCTTCATCAGTGAAGTAGAATTTGCACACATTGTAACTGTGCAGAGGTTTAGCATCCTATCACACTAGCATCATGGCTGTACCTCAGCTCTGCTACACACATGTACAGACCTTATGAACTGACATTTACACAAAGCACATCATTGTGCACTCTGAGGATGTACACCTGACTGTACATCAGGCCAGACCACACTATCGATAGATGTCTGCAATGATTTTTCGGTGAGATGATCCAGGTAAGCCTGCAGTCCCGGTTTTATATACATGCAGTGCATGCAGTACTGTGAATATTGCAGAACCTAGTGTCCCGCTTGACATGGTGCAGTCATGACCTGATGCTGCAGCATGGTCATTGTTGCCTGGAGCCCGAGTATGGTCTGTCTTGCATGAGCAGAGTCTAGCATGCTTCTTATACAGGCACATAAAGCATTACAAGTCCAGGGGAGCAGAGAAAAGCAGATCAGTGATCAAACAGAGGAGCAGCATTGCTGGCCCAGAGGTACAAGGCCCAATCACATGCTGTGTCACTTCAAAACAGCCTGGTTGCACAATGCAGCTGCAATGCGTAAGTGAGCTACAGCACAGCCATTGCTTAGCAGCAGCAGCGCCACCTCTCACAATGACTACCAGTATGATGAGCCAAAACTCAGCTCTTCCAGACTCTTGTACTTGTAAATCTCATCTTGAAATGATTTGAGGTGCATGATGCAAGCCCTTGCGTGTTGAGACTCCAATGGCAGCTTGGTTGGCATACATTGAATGCTTTGCAGCTGCAGCTATAGCCTGAGGAGCACAAGCAACAGCCAGGTTGACAAGTTGTGTCACCTTGAGCTACCAGGACAGCAGTACCACTTTGGTTCAGTGCAAAGTAACACAAGGCCAAAGCCCATGATCAATCACACCAATGTAGTAGCAGCCAGCGTACCCCAGTTCACATAGAAGGAACGCTGAGCTAAATACAAGGCTGTCAACGATCTACAGGTGTTTTCTGAAGTCCTACGTCTCATGAGGACTGACTGGGCGTCCCACGGTAGCAGCTCTTGATCAATCAAGCAGCAAACGTGCATAGTTGCTCACAAATGTCGAGCCGTTCGCCAGCAAGCTTCGAGATCACGCCAAGTATTGCTGTGAGTAATGTCACATTGTGCGAACCCATTTAGGATGACGCTGCATCAGCGGCAAAACCTAGCCTCCTCAACCCTACTCTTTTCCCTCCACTCCCAGTGTGAACACAGAGGGCTGAATACAGCAAGGTATGTATGCACGTCGTGTCTTGTTGCGCAAGACAACTCCACCGTTTTGGAGAATGTCACTACTCCAGATGTCATTTAGTTCCCGCATTTATGCAACCAGTGCTGGGAGGAGCCCTGCTATCACGACCAGGTTAACTCGTGGACGAAATCTTTCAAGCTGCAAAGTACTGAAAAAGCAGGACGAACATTTGTTTGTTGCCAAGAGCACCGTTGCTGGCCATGACAATACAAACGAGTCGATTTCAGCCATAGAGCCTTTGCATGCTTACGTCAAAGGCTGCGCTGCTGACAACGACAAAGTAAGGGCCTCAACATACTTTCTGCACAGACAATGCTCAAGTCCTTGCGTTCAGTCCCGCTGCTGACTCCGCAGCTGCTGATTGGCCGAGGCCTGATTGTCCCTGGAGATACAGCTGCCGAATTTGTAGCAGACTTTCTCTGGAGTCTTGGTGTAGAAGTACATGTACCCCACCATCTATCTGCCGACCTTAGGCGCAGCTTGGAGACTGCACAGGTCCACCAACTTGTTTACAAGTAGGTCTTTTTGGGTAACAGCATTTCGTTCTTCAAGCCCTTTCAGCACATCAGGTCTTGCCCTGTGCAGGGGGTGGGAGGAGCTAAAGCAATCTCTTGCTGCCGCAACTGACGGGTCGATCCTCATCCTGCCAGGTCAACTGCATGCAAGGGCTGCATCTTGTGCTGCTTGATGTGCTGTCAACCCCTCTGAAACATCACACAGGAAGCACTGGATCAACTGATGTGTCTGCAGGCAATCTTGACTCTAGAGCCATGTCTGAAGTAGTTCAAGTATTAACAGACAGGCAGCACCTTGTGGTCATTGATGCGCTGGTAAAAGCTGCATTACTTGCATGCTGTAAGTCAAGCCTATCACAGGTGAGTTTCAAACTTTCGTGCTCTTTGCAGGGTGATGAAACTGCTGCAATTGGCACCTTGCAACAGCTCGTGCTGATTGATGTCAGCACAGTCATTGCTTTCCGGGAGGAATCTGAAGGTCAGTGATTCAGCAGTCACCAGCGCACTTAGTCAGCAGTGTTAAGCATCCTGGCAAACACCTAAGTTACTTTGGTTGGCCCACAGAGACTGGAGCTGCTCATTTTCTTTTTGCGTTGTCTCCACCAGCAACATCCCCAATATCTCCCTTGGTGCAGAGTACCATCAAAGCAGGCCTGGTATTTTTCTATGCCTTTGCTTTTGAATGAGGGCAAGCTGCGGGATCACAATTCAACAGTTCAAGTCCATCTATGAATGCATTACAGATTGAAGATGCAGTGGAACGTGTTCTTCAACAAGCTCAAGTGAAGGAAGCACTTGACAAGGTCTGCTACAAACTCACTTGTACTAAAAGCCTAACACAGGAACTTTGTAGATATGTTGTTTGGTGATTGTGTAGATTGCGCCAGGGCTTATTGAATTTGTGGTGGGCAGAACTTCTAAAAGGCTTGTGGGTGTGTTTGACCGAGGTCGGCTACCAGTCACGGTATGTCATTGCGTGCCTCCCTTGCGTTTTCCTCGTTCATGCATGTGGTCTGGCCTTTATTTAGATTTTTTGTGGCCCCTCTGCCAGTAAGGGCTTTTGGTGAACAATGCAGGTCTACTTCCAGAAGTCCTCTTCTGCTGCACTGGAGACAGCTGCTACCAAGCAATTTTCAAAGCAATACATAAGCAAATTTGAGTCCCCACAGCAATTGCATGAAAACATGGCAATTGAATTTGATGCTGATGTTGCGAGTACAACACTGTATCATTCCTTGACACCAGACGGGCAATCAAGAAGAATGCTGTTTACAAAAGAGTTGAGCCAATTTGAATTCAACATACAGCGCCTTCAAAGCCTGATTCTTGTGGAGGATGCCACTGGCCACTGACAACATAGGAGTAGACGTTGCAAGGTTTATCTCAGGTGGTGTTGAGCTTCAACAAAGCCTGGGATTTGCAAGCATAGCGAGTGTATGTGCAAGACAAACCAGCACTAGTGGCAGCCGCTGGAGCATAGCGCTAATCAGCTTGCCAAATCCATGTTTGCATACTTCAGGTATTGCCTGGAGATAGTACATCACTTTGCATGCATGTTGAAAGTGTGAGCACTTAGCAATATCCAGTCGCACCATTCATGGACAGATTACTCATCAGGTAGTTAGTAATGGTTGCATAGGCCGCGTTCCTTAGCTAGCGGCCTGGTACTTTGTACATATGTATCTTCCACACCGCGCTTACATACACTTAGGAGAGCTGTCATCAGTAGCTACACAGTATACACACCATGTAATACACGGTCCTGATATGCAAGCCCGCCGACTGCACACTGCATCTCAATAGGTTATGGGCCCTCTCACGTTGTGAGGAGGAGCAGTTGAGCGGGCACGGCAGATTGCGTAGGTAGCACTTTCAGGTAGCGTGCTCGGTGTAGCAAGATGGCGACTGAGAGCCGCGTACTGATCGACAAGCTCGACAACCATAACTGGGGCATCTGGAGAAGGAAGTTCAGAGCACTACTTCTCAGCAAGCGACTGGGTGGCGTCATCGATGGCACAGACGAGGACAAAGACAACTCGACCCAAGTCTTCGGACTCATCCAGCTCCACCTCAGCGATGCCTACCTTTCTATGGCAGACGACGTCGCCACAGCCAAAGCCCTGTGGGACAAGCTTGAGGCGACCTTCACTGCACAGAACAACGCCAGGCGCCTTCTGCTCAGACAGGAGCTGAACAGCCTCAAGAAGGGTTCAGCAGAGCCAATTTCAGAGTATGTCGCTCGAGCCAAGGAGCTTGCGACTATCCTTGAAGCAGTAGGGCATAAGCCAGACCCCTCAGAGGTCACACTATCAGTCTTGGCTGGTCTCCCAAAGGAGTACAGTGTGCTGGTCACCATTGTGGGAACACTCAAGGAGACGCAGACTCTGGATGAGCTCCTGCCTGCACTGCTGCAGACAGAGCAGCAAACCAGGCAGCAATTCATGCAAGAAGAGGAGTTATTCCCTGTGTATGGCGCTGCTGCTAGTGTTAAAAGCTGTTACTATTGCAAGAAGCCAGGCCAATTGCCCTAAGCTGCTGAACAAGCTAAATCAGCAGCGCATTGTTGCGGTTGCGTACTAATCCTGGTACGGGGGAGTTGACTTGAATTGCTTATAATTTGTGATGTCAAGCTAAGTTATGATTGAATTCTTTGCCATTTGTGTTGGCAGTGCGTATTGTCATTTGTGTCGGCAGTCTTTTTATCCGGCTGCATTTTCACAGTAGTCACATGGTGTCGAGAGGGTCTCTAGGACAGGCTGTAGTCAGCAGTGATATTTCAACTTGGCTGCATTTTCACAGTGGTCACATGGGACCAAGAGGGTCTCTAGGGCAGGCTGTATTTAGCAGTGGCATCCTGAACTGGCTGCATTTTCACAGTAGTTACACGAGGCCAAGAGGGTCTCTCAGACAGGCTGTAGTCAGCAGTGTTATTTCAAACAGCTCCATTTTCACAGTAGTCACATGAGACTCTAGGACAGGCTGTAGTTAGCAGTGGTATCTTAATCGGCTGCATTTTCACAGTAGTCATGCAAGACCAAAGGGTCTGTGGGGCAGGCTGTAGTTAGCAGTAGCTAGTGGCTGAGCTTGCCATGCACCAGTGTGCATTCTCGGTTGAACAAGTTCATGTGTCCAGCTAGGCATTCAGTGAGTTTGCCAAACAGAACACATCTGAGCTGAACCTTGCTCAGTGGTATTTCGGTAGTCTGGTCATTTCATACGGTTTTCATGAGATCATTTGTTAACAATGTTGATGAGCTCAACATTCTATTGCTTCTTTGGTTATCTATTCTTGGCACACACTGGTTCCTTGAATGTTTGACTGCGAGGGAGTGTTGAAAGTGTGAGCACTTAGCAATATCCAGTCACACCATTCATGGACAGATTACTCATCAGGTAGTTAGTAATGGACACTGATGCCCAGAACCTAGTGAATACCCTCTGTGCACCGTGCCGCTTTTTGGGGCAAGCAGAAAACAGCCTTGCTTGTCTGTACATTACACCTAAGGGTTTTGCCCTGCATGCAGCTCTGCT
>JAABUI010000885.1_pt1 | contig 19322 bp, 18 predicted proteins | sample 5559111 | NCBI WGS metagenome assembly JAABUI01 (sample SAMN10711870, study PRJNA513365) | rock metagenome | isolation source: Antarctica rocks | place: Antarctica: Victoria Land, Buttleship Promontory
CAACTGCCGCCAGCGCCAGGACCACGAGCACCGCCGTGGCCACACCTCCGACGGCGTCGGTGGTCCGGTGAAAGCCCAGCGCGACCACCGCGACCGCCGTGCCCGCAGCCAGGACCAGCGCCAGGACGCCGAGCGCAACCCGTACCGCGGCCGGCCCCAGGTGCATGCCGGGCCGGGGGAGCAGCAGGACGACGATGACCAGCGCCAGGGCGACGGCGCCGGTGGTGTGGCCGCTGGGGAAGCCGTACGGCGCCCGCGGGTCCTTACGCACCCCGATGAGCGGTTTGAGCAGGAACTCGGTGGCTGCCCCCGCCAGGGGCGCGGCCAGCAGCGCGAGGGCGACGGCCCGCCGCCACCGCCGTGCGGCGGCGACGCCGGCCAGCGCCACGCTGCCCAGGACCACGACGGCCGGTGACCCGAGCAGGACCAGCCCGGACAGCAGGCCCCTGTGCTCGGCCAGGCGTGCGGTGAGCCGGGCGTCCAGGGCCCGGTCCACGGGTCCCCCGACGCCGGTCCGGTGCAGGTGGTAGCCCAGGGCGAGAAGGACCACGAAGGAGGCGGCCCAGGCGGCCGCCGCCAGCGTCACCCAGGCAGCGGGAAGCAACCGCCGACTGCCCGGCGCCGAGGAAGCCAGGCTCATGCGTACGCCGGCGCATAGCGCTGGCTGGACGGTGCGGGGCGGTTCTCGGCCAACAGGCCCGGCGGCCTCACGAGGGCAGCCCGTGTGCGTTGTGGGCCGGCCAACAGGCCCGGCGGCCTCACGAGGGCAGCCCGTGGGCGTTGTAGGCCGCGATGTGCGCGCGGCGCACCGCCCGGCCCAGCTCGCGCAGCGCCGAGGTGCGGGCGTCGGCCTCGCGTGCGTCGACCGCCGCGCCGTCGTCCACGGCGGCCAGCTGCAGGACGCCGGCGAGTTGACGGGCCTGCGCGAGCAGCTGGCGCGCCCTCGGGGGGTAGCTGCCCGGCAGCTCGTCGGTGTCGATCCCGCGGCGGGCGGCACTGCGCAGCCCCTGCAGCTGCTCGGACAGCTCCGGGCGCCAGCGGGCGACGTCCAGCTCGCCAAGGGCCCGGGCCGTGTCGACGACACCGAGCCGCAGGTCGTGCTCCGCCTCGTGCAGGAACGGCCCGGGGTCCGGTCCGGGCACCGTCACGGCGTAGGCCGTCCACATCACGGTGGTGACGGTGCCGTCGAAGACCGAGCCGTGGCTGGTCACGGTCGGGACGAGGCCGGTGCCGGCGCCCTGAGGCTGCAGGGCGAGCACTCCCTCGGCGGCGTCGAGTGCGGCCGTGCTGAACGCGCCAGGCCCGGGCAGGCCCACCGGGTCCCCGGGCTCGGGCAGCACGACGCGCAGGCGCGTGACGCCGTCCGCCCGGAGCCGGGCCATGGCCTGCTCGAGCGGCAGCGTGTCGCGAGCCAGCCCGGTCACGGAGTGCACGTCGTCCCGGGCGCTCACCCGGTCGACCAGCTCCGGCAGGCTCGCCTCGCCGGCGAGCCAGGCGCTCACCCAGGCGGCGAGCAGTGCGCTGCGCGGCGCGGCCGGTGACGGGGACATCGCCCGCCAGCCTAGGCGGCGTGCCGGGCGGCCCAGGTCGATGCTCCACGGCGGCGTCGGCGCCGTCGGCGCCAGGGCGGACACCCCGCCGTGTCGGTGCTGGGCGCTAGGGCGGCCGCCGCCTACCGTCATCTGAATGCGCAGCTACGACGGCATCGACCTGTCCCGACCGGTCCGCCAGGCCCCACCGGTGGTGCACGCAGATCGCGACCTCGTCGTGGAGGAGCTCGCCACCGGTTGGTGCGGCGCCGTCGTTGAGTGCGACAAGGAGCGGGTCAGCCTGGAGGACCGGCACGGCAAAGTGCGCATGTTCCCGCTGACGGCTGGTGGCTTCGCCCTGGACGGCGTCGTGGTGACCCTGTGCCGGCCGGCTGCCCCGGCGCCCAAGGCCGCGCGTACCACCGCCTCGGGCTCCGTCGCCGTAGCCGGGCTGAACGCCCGGGTGGCCCGAGGCAGCCGCATCTGGGTCGAGGGCAAGCACGACGCGGAGCTCGTCGAGCGGGTGTGGGGGCACGACCTGCGGGTCGAGGGGGTCGTGGTCGAACCGCTCGACGGCGTCGACGACCTGGCCGTACGGGTCCGAGCCTTCGGGCCGGGTCGGGAACGACGGCTGGGGGTGCTGGTGGACCACCTGGTCGCCGGGAGCAAGGAGAGCCGCGTCGTCGCCGGAGTGAGCAGTCCGTATGTCCTGGTGACCGGCCACCCGTACGTCGATGTGTGGCAGGCGGTGAAGCCGAGCGCGGTTGGCATCCCGGCCTGGCCGGTGGTGCCGCGAGGCGAGCCGTGGAAGGAGGGCGTGTGCGCGGCGCTCGGCTGGGGCGAGTCCTGGCAGGGGTGGCGACGGGTGCTGGCCTCGGTGGACAGCTACAGCGATCTCGAGGTGCCGCTCCTGCAGGCCGTCGAGCGGCTGATCGACTTCGTCACGCAGGCCTGAGCCGACGGGCGGCCACCGGGTCCCTCAGCGGTGACACGACAGGAGCAGCCCCGCTGGGCGGGCGCCGCTCCTGTGCTGCCGTGCGGGGCGTCAGTAGTACCGGCGTCGCGTTCCACCGATCGGGACGAAGTTCAGGATGAGTCCCACGACGAGCAGGATGAGCCCGATGTACAGGAGCACATGCAGACTGGCCACGAGCAGGCCAACGATGAGGAGGATGAGTCCTAGGACGACCACGGGGATCTCCGATGCTGTCGGGACTGCACACCGTCCGGTGCAGGAGCAGCATCCCCCTTCTTCTTGCCCTTACACGTCCGTACAAGATGCGCAACTCGGGACAGAGCACCAGGAGTCCGGCGCAGTCGTGCCGCTCCTCTAACGTGACCAGCCCGCTTTGCGCGACGGCCAGCGTGCCGCCGTATGACCAGGAAGGGCTCGTGACCGACCCCGCCACCGTGCCTCTGCGTGCCTGGCAGCGCTCCGCGCTGGTGCACTACCTGCGCAGCACACCGCGCGACTACCTGGCGGTCGCCACTCCCGGTGCGGGCAAGACGACCTTCGCGCTGCGCGTCGCCTCGGAGCTGCTGGCGGCAGGCGTGGTGCAGGCCGTCACCGTCGTCGCTCCCACCGAACACCTGAAGACCCAGTGGGCGCTGGCTGCCGCCAAGGTCGGGATCATGCTCGACCCCGGGTTCCGCAACGCCATGGGCGCCACAAGCCCGGACTTCCACGGTGTCGCGCTGACCTACGCCGGCGTCGCCGCGCACCCCGCGCTGCACCGCGCGAGGACCACCCGCCGCCGTACGCTCGTGGTCCTGGACGAGGTGCACCACGCCGGGGACGCCCTGTCCTGGGGCGACGCCGTGCAGGAGGCCTTCGAGCCGGCGACCCGGCGGCTCTCGCTGACCGGCACGCCGTTTCGCAGCGACACCAACCCCATCCCCTTCGTGCGGTACGAGCGCGGCGCCGACGGGATCACCCGGTCGGCCAGCGACCACTCCTACGGCTACAGCGACGCGCTCCGCGACGGTGTCGTACGACCGGTGCTGTTCCTTGCCTACAGCGGTACGGCGACGTGGCGCACCCGGGCCGGCGAGGAGGTCACCGCGACGCTGGGGGAGCCCCTCACCGTCGAGCAGACCGCCGCCGCCTGGCGTACGGCGCTGGACCCGCACGGCGACTGGATGCCCGCGGTGCTGGCGGCCGCCGACCGTCGGCTCGCCGAGGTGCGCCGCGCCATGCCGGACGCCGGCGGCATGGTCATCGCCTCGGACCACCGGACCGCCAAGCTGTACGCCGAGCTGCTGCAGGGCATCACGGGGCGGCCGCCGGTCGTGGTGCTGTCCGACGATCCGGCGGCGAGCGCGAAGATCGGGGCCTTCGGGGCCTCGACGGAGCGCTGGCTGGTTGCGGTGCGGATGGTGTCGGAGGGCGTCGACATCCCTCGACTGGCCGTGGGGGTCTACGCCACCTCGGTACAGACGCCGCTGTTCTTCGCGCAGGCCGTCGGCCGTTTCGTGCGTGGGCGGGCGCCGGGCGAGATGGCCTCGGTGTTCCTGCCCTCGGTGCCGTCGCTGCTGGCCCTGGCCGGTCAGCTGGAGGTCGAGCGCGACCACGCCCTCGACGGACCGGCCAAGGAGCAGTTCCTGGCCGACGAGCTCCTGGCGGCCGCCAACCGCAGCGATGTCGAGGGGGAGGACGAGGCCGCCTTCACGGCGCTGCAGGCCTCGGCGCAGCTCGACCGGGTGATCTACGACGGTGGGGAGTACGGCACCGGCGCCGCAGTGGGCTCTGACGACGAGCAGGACTTCCTCGGCCTGCCGGGCCTGCTCGCGCCCGAGCAGGTGGCCGTCCTGCTGCAGCAGCACCAGGCCAAGCAGCTGCGCAGCCAGGCGAGTGAGCGGCTGGGCGCCGCCGCCGTACCGCCGCTGCCGCGGACGGTCACGGCGTACCAGGTGCTGCAGGGGCTGCGCAAGGAGCTCAACGGTCTGGTCGGTGCCTGGCACCACCGGACGAGCCGGCCGCACGGGGCGGTGCACGCCGAGCTGCGTGCGGCCTGCGGTGGACCGCCGAGTGCCCAGGCCACAGCCCTGCAGCTGCAGGACCGCATCGAGACCATGCGGCGCTGGGCCCGGGAGCGCTGAGTCGGCCGACCCGGTGAAGACAGCTCGTCGGGCTCGGCTGGGTCGAAGCGCGGCGACGGGGGAAGGGGCCGCTGTATGACGAACAAGGTTCCCGAGACCCAGCACGCCTACGTGTTCACCCAGTACGGCGGGACCGAGAACCAGGAGCACCGCGACATCGCCGTACCTGATCCGGGCAGCTCTGAGCTGCTGGTCCGGGTGCATGCCGCAGGCGTCAACCCGGTGGACTGGAAGGTGCGGGAGGGCTACCTGCGACCCGACCTCGACCCGCCGCTTCCGGTCCCGCTCGGCCGGGAGGTCTCGGGGGTCGTGGTCGCCGTCGGCCGTGACGTGGACGGGTTCGCCGAGGGTGATGAGGTCTTCGGCAACGTGGCTCCCGTCGCAGGCGGCTGGGCCGAGTACGCGCTGCTCACCGCTGCGGAGTCCGCTGCCAAGCCCCCGGCGGTGTCGTGGGAGGACGCCGCGACCCTGTCCGTCGCCGCGTGCACGGCCCGGGACGCGCTGGTGCAGCTCGGCCTCGAGGCGGGCCAGGTTCTGCTCGTCAACGGGATCGCCGGTGGTGTCGGCGTTGTGGCGGCGCAGTTCGCCCGCGATCAGGGCCTGACCGTGATCGGTACGGCGAGTGCGGACGACAAGGCGCTGGCCGAGTCTCTTGGGGCCGTGCACGTGACCTACGGCGAGGGGGTCGTCGACCGCATCCGTGAGATGTTCCCGCAGGGAGTCGATGGGGTGCTGGACCTGGCCGGTGGCGAGGGACTGCGGTCAGTCACGCCACTCGTCTCCTCGCCGCGATCGATCGTGACGACCGCCGACCCGGATACGGCAGCTGAGATCGGAGCGGCCGTCGTAGAGCGGGACCCCTCGACGACGGTCCTGGCGGGGGTGGCTGCGCTGCTGGCCGACGGCAAGTTCAGTCCGATGGTCCGGGAGGTCTTCCCACTCGCCGAGGCCGAGGCGGCCCTGGCCGCAGTCGAGGTCGGCCACGCCCACGGCAAGGTGGTCATCCGGGTGTCCTGACCGCTCTCGCGGCGGAGTCACCCGCGAGGACGGGTGGGGTCAGAGGTCCAGCTGCCACTCGGTCCAGCGCTCGACGGGACGGAAACCCAGCGCGTCGTTGATGGTGACCATGTGCGCGTTGACCTCGGCGTTCCAGGTGTTCAGGCGCGTGACCTCGGGCAGCTCGCGGCGCAGCTGCTGCAGGTTCGCCGCCTTCAGCAGCATCCCTAGACGGTGCCCGCGGTGCGCAGGGTCCACGATCGTCTCCCACTGGTAGCCCGTCTCCGGCCGCAGCAGGCTGACCCCGATGTCGGTGAATCCGACGGCCCGCCCGGTCGCTTCGTCGACGGCGGCCGACACCGGCCGCGTGCGTTGCCGGGCGCGGGTGTTCGCCTCCTTGGCCAGCCAGCGCGCGCCGTCCCAGGCCTCGGGCTCCCACTGCATCTCGCCCATCGGGGTGTCCAGGCTCATGCGCCCCGACAAGCGGGCGAGGTCCTCGACCAGCTCTGCCGGGGCGGCGTCGAACCACTGCACCACCCGGTAACCCGCGGCCGCCTCACGCGCCTGCCGCAAGCACCGGTCGAGGAGCTCGCCGTCCAGGGCGGTGAGGTCGAGCAGTCGGCGAACCTCGACGAGCACCGGCACGGCGCCGAGCGAGGCCGCGAAGGCGGGTGACGGACCGGCCGGCGAGGGCACGCCGAGCGGCTCCCACACCTCGCCGAACACCCGCGTGCGGCCCTCGGCCTGCACCAGTCCCAGCCCGTGTCGCGCCATCGCAGCGCCGTACCCGCAGCGGCGGGAGTCCGGATGCACCTGCACGTCCAGCGTCGCCGACCCCATGTTGTCGTGGACGGGTAGACCCACGCGGGCGAGCGCAACCGGGGCGCCATCCACCCCGCCGGCGTACCAGAGCGACCGCTCGCCGGGGTCGTCGAGGTCGAGCTCGCTGAGCAGCTCCTCGAGCGGGTCGGCCGGCAGCCCCTCGTGGTCGGCTGCGTGGCTGGCCTCGCGCACCGGACAGGCCCAGCGCGCCGTACCGGCGTCCAGGACAGGGGAGATCTGCAGCTGCACACCCCCGTCGTACCAGGCGGCAGGGCGGCGGCGCGACGCCTTTTCGCGCGCGCGGTGGGCTCAGTAGGCGTCGTCCATGATCCGCGTCACACCGCCGAGGACTGCGCCGACGAGCCCCACGACGCCGCCCACGACGGCCAGGACCAGCGAGTGCAGGACCAGGGCCAGGCCCAGCAGGACCGCCGCGACGATGATCAGCAGGACGACGGCCCACGACGTGAACCGGACGTTGTGGCCCTCGGCCATGGTGGGTTGCCTCCGGGTGCTGCCGACTGGGACGACGACCAGCCTACCGGCGGAATCACCGGAGCCTTCCGTGCGGTTGCCGTACGACGTGAGCCAACTCTTCGAGCCCCTGACCCTGCGCGGTACGACGTTCAAGAACCGAGCATGGGTGAGCCCGATGTGCCAGTACTCCTGCACGGACGGGTTGCCCGACGACTGGCACCTGGTGCATCTGGGATCCCGGGCCGTCGGAGGCGCAGGTCTGGTGTTCACCGAGGCGGCCGCGATCAGCCCGGAGGGCCGGATCAGCCCTCAGGATGCCGGGATCTGGACCGACGAGCAGGCGCAGCGGTGGGCGCGCATCGTGGCCTTCCTGCACGCCCGAGGCGCCCGCTCCGGTGTGCAGCTCGCGCACGCGGGGCGCAAGGCCAGCACGTACAGCCCGTTCTCCGGTCAGCACGGCACCGTCCCGGCGACCCAGGGGGGATGGCAGGCCGTGGGACCGTCCGCCCTGGCCTTCGGCCGGTACGCCGTCCCGGTCGAGCTCGACGTGAACGGCATCGAGCAGGTCAAGGCCGACTTCGTCGCCGCGGCCGAGCGGGCCCTGCAGGCCCGATTCGACGTGATCGAGCTGCACGCGGCGCACGGGTACCTGCTGCACTCCTTCCTCTCGCCGCTGTCCAACACGCGCACCGACTCCTACGGCGGCTCCTACGACAACCGCGTGCGGTTGCTGCTGGAGGTCACCGAGGCCGTGCGCGCCGTGTGGCCGCAGGACAGGCCGCTGTTCGTGCGCATCTCGGCCTCGGACTGGGTCGAGGGCGGCTGGACGATCGAGGAGTCCGCCATGCTCGCACCGCTGCTCGCCGCCCGCGGGGTCGACCTGGTCGACTGCTCCTCCGGCGGACTGGACCCCGACCAGCAGATCACGCTCGGCCCGGGCTACCAGGTGCCGTTCGCCCAGGCCGTGCGCGCGACCGGGATGCCGACGGCCGCGGTCGGGCTGCTCACCGAACCCAAGCAGGTCGAAGACGTCCTGGCCGCGGGCCAGGCCGATGCGGTGCTGCTGGCCCGTGAGCAGCTGCGCGACCCCTACTGGCCGCTGCGCGCCGCCGCCGAGCTGGGCGAGGAGATCGCCTGGCCGGCGCAGTACGACCGGGCCCGCCCGTAGGTGGCTGTCCGGACGCAGATCACCGACCCGGCCGACCCCAGACTGGTCGACTACGTCGGGCTGACCGACGTCGTGCGCCGCAGGAAGCACGAGCCGGAGAAGGGCTTCTTCCTCGCCGAAGGTGAACTGGTGATGCGGCGGGCCCTGCGCGCCGGCTACCCGCCGCGCTCGCTGCTGCTCGCTCCCGGCAAGCGCCTGCCGCCGGAGTTGCTCGGACTGGCCTGCCCCACCTACTCCGCCTCCTACGAGGTGCTCCAGGCCGTCACCGGGTTCGATGTGCACCGCGGGGTGCTGGGGTCCTTCAGCCGGCTGCCGCTGTCGACAGCGGCCTCGGTCCTCGCCGGGGCGAGCCGGGTGCTGCTGCTCGAGGACGTCAACAACCACACCAATCTGGGCGTGGTGTTCCGCAGCGCCGCCGGGCTCGGGATGGACGCGGTCCTGCTGAGCCCGACCTGCTGCGACCCGCTGTACCGGCGCGCCGTACGGGTGTCGATGGGTGAGGTCTTCGCCGTGCCGTACGCCTGGTTCGACGCGTGGCCGGCCGGACTCCTTCAGGCGCGCGACGCCGGCTTCCGGATCCTCGCGCTGACGCCGGAAGTGACTTCCACGCGGCTCGAGCACGTGGCGGTCGGGACCGACGACAGGGTCGCGCTGCTGCTCGGCGCCGAAGGGCCGGGCCTGTCCGCACCCGCCCTGGCCGCGAGTGACGAGCGGGTGCGGATCCCGATGGCCGCGGGTGTCGACTCGTTGAACGTGGGGGCCGCGGCGGCCGTCGCCTGCTGGGTCCTCGGCCGGCGGTCCGCGCCGCTCGGGTAGGAAGGGGCGGTGAAGCGCCTCGCCCTGCTCGCGTGCGTGCTGCTGCTGTCCGGCTGCGGGAAGTCCTACGACGACAGCAAGAACAGCTACCTCAAGTCGGCCGAGCAGATCTGCATCCAGGCCGACGCCCAGACCCAGGCTCTGGCCAAACCCAAGGCGGTGGCCGCCTTCGCGCCATATGTGCACGCGGTCGTGGGCATCGCCACCGCCACGACGAGTCGACTGGCGGCCCTGACACCGCCGGACAGGGACCGCGCCGACCTCCGGAGGCGGGTCGTCGAACCGCTGCAGCAGCAGTCTGCCGACGCGCAGCGCTTCGCCGACGACGTGGAGTCCGCGACCAAGCGCAACGACAAGGCGGCCCTGGTCCGTCTCGGGGACAGCGCCCCGCCGACGACGCGCGCGGACCTGGACTACATGCGTGCGTACGGCTTCCAGGCCTGCGTCGACCTGGCCGACTCCTCTGCGGCTGGTTGAGACGGGGCAAGCAGCGCTCCGGCAGTTCTCGGGGGTGGACACCGAGCACGTGGGCCGACGCCTGCCGGCGCGGTCAGGTGGTCTCGTCAAGCAGGTCGAGGGCGGCGTCGACGACCGCGCGGACGTCGAGGCCGTACGCGGCGTAGACGTCCTCGAGGCTGCCGCCCTGGCCGAACTGCGACACGCCGAGGCAGGTCACGGGGGTGCCCGTGACGGTCCCGAGGAAGGCCAGCGCGTGCGGGTGGCCGTCGAGCAGGGTCACCAGCGGTGCGCGCCGGGCAGCGGGGAAGGCCCGGTCGAGCACGCCCTCGTCCACGCCGTGCACCGGTCCGGCGAGCCGGCCGCGGCGCGCCTGCACGGCTCGCCACAACCGGTCGTAGGAGGTGACGACCACGACATCGGCCACCACGCCGTGCGCCGTCAGCTCCTGCGCGGCTGCGAGCGCCTCGGGCACCAGGGCGCCGACCACCGCCAGCGTGAGATCGGCAGGTCCGTCGCCCGTGCGCAGACGGTAGGCCCCGGCCAGCACGTCGCACCGGCGCTGCTCGCGCTGCTGCGGGTCGGTCGGAAGCTCGCACAGCGCCTGGTCCAGCGGCCGCGTGCTCAGCCGCAGGTAGGCCGACTCACCGTCCGGCAGCCCGATGCGAGAGATCGCGTCCAGCAGGCACCACTCGGTCTCGATGGCGAACGCCGGCTCGTACGCCGTGACACCGGGCTGCTCCAACCCGAGGGAGGGCGTGCCGGTGCTCTGGTGCGCGCCGCCTTCCGGCGCGAGGCTCACTCCGGACGGGGTGCCGATCAGGATGCTCTGGCCGCCGGCGTACGTCCCGAACGACCAAGGCTCCAGCGCCCGGCCCACGAACGGGTCGTAGACGGTCCCGATCGGGATCAGCGGCTGCCCGAGCACCGACCAGGTCGCGCCCAGCTGCCCCAGGAGGCAGACCAGGTTGACCTCTGCGATGCCGAGCTCGATGTGCTGACCGGTGCTGGTCTCCCGCCACCGTACTAGCCGGTCGTCCGGGAGCCCGTCGCCCGAGGCGAACCAGTCGTGGCGGTCCTGGGGCGACCACACCCCGACCTTGTTGATCCAGCCACCGGTGTTGGTCGAGGAGGCCACGTCCGGCGAGACGGTGACGATGCGACCGGCCACGTCCGGCGCGTCCCGGGCAAGGTCGGTCAGGACCCGGCCGAGGGTCGCCTGCGTCGACTGCTCCCCACGGTGGGTGCGGCCGAGCTCCACCGGTACGGCGGGGGGTGCGGTCACGGTGACCGGTTCTCGGGCCAACCGCTCGGCGGTCCGCGCGCACAGCCGCGCTGCCTCCGATGAGGGTTCGAACGGCCGCCACGGATCGTCCGGGTCGGTACCGAGGGCGATGGCCAGCTCGGCGTACTGCTGTTCGCTGAGCAGGGCCGAGTGGTTGCCGGGGTGTCCCTCGACGGGCAGGCCGTGGCCCTTGACGGTGTAGGCGAACACCACCGTGGGTCGGGCGTTGTCGACCGCCCGGAAGACCTGGCCCAGCTCGGCCAGGTCATGGCCGCCGAGGTCGCGCAAGGCGGCGGCCACCTCGTCGTCGGTGAGCGCGTCGAGCACCGGACCGGCGGCGAGCCGGGCCCGTACCTCGGGGGCCGGCGAGCGCAGCAGCCACTGGTACTCCTCGTTGCCCATGGTGTCGATGCGGCCGCGCAGCTGCTCTCCGCCCGGTTGCGCGAACAGCGACTGCAGGAGCCGGCCGTACTTGGCCTCGAGGACCTGCCACCCTGCCGCGGCGAACATGCCCTGCCACCGGCTGATGGCGATGTCCGGGACGATCCGGTCCAGCGACTGCCGGTTGAGGTCGACGACCCAGAGCACCTCGCCGAGCCGCTGCACCATCGGGTCTGCCACGCACTCCCAGATGGCGCCCTCGTCGAGCTCGGCGTCGCCCAGCAACGAGATCTGCCGGCCACCGGGTGGCACGTCGAAGTGCGTCTGCACGTACCGACGGGCCATCGCGCCCCAGACCGGCGCCGTCGCGCCGATGCCGACCGACCCGGTCGAGTAGTCGGGTGTGTCCGGGTCCTTCGTCCGGGAGGGGTAGGGCTGCAGCCCACCGAGCTCCCTCAGTCGAGACAGGTAGGACGCGTCGAGGCGGCCCAGCAGGAAGTTCAGCGCGTGCAGCACGGGTGAGGCGTGCGGCTTGACGCTGACCCGGTCCTGCGAGGTGAGGCCGTCGAACCACAGGGCCGTCATCACGCTGACCAGCGAGGCACTGCTCGCCTGGTGGCCGCCGACCTTGACGCCGGAGCTGTTCGGGCGCCGGGCGTTGGCGGCGTGCACGATGCTGGTCGCGAGCCACAGGACCTGGCGTTCCACCGCCCGCAGGACGTCCAGGTCCAGCCCGTTCGACTCGGTCACGAGCCCTAGTCAACCAGCGTGCACCGGCTAGCGTCGTGCTATGCAGGCGCGGGGCGCACGGGACACGGCGGACGTCCTGAAGGACGTCGCGCAGCGCCTCGGCGCCTCGCTGGACCTGCCCAGGACGCTGGATGAGGTGGTCCGTTCGGTGGTCGACCGGCTCGGCTTCGGGCTGGCCGTGCTCAACCTGGTGACCGACGACGACGCCATCGAGGTCGTCGCCTTCGCCGGGCCGCCGGAGGTCGGCGACCAGCTCCTGGGCAGGCGACAGTCCGGGGCGGCGTGGCAGCACCTGCTCGCGAGCTCCGAGCCCCGCGGGAGGCTGCGCTTCCTCGACGGGCGCAAGGGCGGCGATGACCTGGACGAGATGTACTTCTGGGTGCCGGAGATGCCCGTAGACGACCGGCCGGACTCCTGGCATCCCTTGGACGCGCTGTTCGCCACGCTGTTCGGCGCGGACGGGTCACTTCTTGGTGTTCTGAGCGTGGACCTGCCGCAGGACGGTATGCGGCCGGACCCGGATGACTGCGCCCTGCTCGAGGTCTTCGCCGTGCAGGCGGCCCTGGCCATCGACCACGCCCGTCTGTACTCCGAGCTGCAGGGGAGCCTGCAGGAGCAGCAGCGGGTGCAGGACGCGCTGCGCCACCAGGCCCTGCACGATCCGCTGACCGGCCTGGCCAACCGCGAGCTGCTGCGCGACCGCCTGGACCATGCGCTGGCGCGCAGCCGGCGGGACGGGAGCAGCGTCGCGGTGCTGTTCCTGGACGTCGACGACTTCAAGCTCGTCAACGACTCCTTCGGCCACGGGGTCGGCGACGAGCTGCTGGTCTGCCTCGCTGCTCTGCTCGGCGACCACCTCCGCGAGGTCGACACTGCCGGGCGCCTCGGCGGCGATGAGTTCGTCCTGATCCTGGAGGAGCTCACCGGACCGGCCGAGGCCATTGCCGTGGCCGAGCGGGTCCTGCTCGCGGCGCGCGAGCCGATCCGGATCGGCGGCGAGCTGGTGCGCACGTCGATGTCGATCGGCATCTCGCTCGCGGCCGCGACCTCGACCGCCTCGGGGCTGTTGGCCGAGGCCGACACGGCGCTGTACCGCGCCAAGGCTGCGGGTCGCGCCCGCTGGGAGATCTTCGACGCCGACATGCGCGCGGAAGCGCTGGCCCAGCTGGCGTTGGGCCAACAGCTCTCCGGTGCGGTGGCCCGTCAGGAGTTCCTCCTGCACTACCAGCCGCTGGTCGACCTGAGCTCGGGCCGGACCCTGGGCTACGAGGCCCTGCTGCGGTGGCAGCACCCCGAGCGCGGGCTGCTGCTGCCCGCGACGTTCCTGCGGGTCCTCGAGGACAGCGACGTCGACACCCCGGTCGCCGAATGGGTGCTCGAACGCGCCTGCCTGGACGCCGCGGCCTGGCCCGATCCGGACCTGTTCATCTCGGTGAACGTGTCCCCGCAGCAGCTGGCACGGCCGGACCTGGCTCGGCGGGTCGCCGCGGTTCTGGAACGCACGGGTCTGTCACCTCACCGGCTGTGGGTCGAGATCACCGAGGACCGGCCGCTGGACCCGCGCCAGGACATCGAGGACGTGCAGCGGCTGCGGGACCTGGGCGTGCACGTCGCGCTGGACGACTTCGGGACCGGGTACGCCGGGTTGGCCTACCTCCAGCAGCTGCCCGCCGACACGCTCAAGATCGACCAGATCTTCGTGTCCCGGCTGGAGGATGACCGCATCAGCATGGGCATCGTCCGCGCCGTGGTGGACCTCGCCGAGGTGCTCGGCCTGCGCATCGTGGCCGAGGGAGTCCAGACCCAGGGGCAGGTGGACGCGCTGCGGGCACTCGGGGTGACCTGGGCGCAGGGTTACCTGCTCGGCCCACCCGGTCCGCTCCCGACCGCCGCGAAGATCTCGACCGTCGTGCACGCGCGGCTCGCGGACGACCTGCCGTCGGAGCTGCGGCGGCTGCACGCCGCGCTGTCGGCGAGCTCGGACGCCCGGCAGGTGGCCGAACTCACCGTACAGGCGGCGCTGCGTTCGGTCGGCGGCGACGGCGGGGCCTTCGCGGTGCCCGGGCCGGCCGGGTCGGTCGCCGTGCTGCATGCGCAGGGCTACTCCGCGAGCTACATCGAGCAGTACCGGACCTTCGCGCTCGACCGCGCGGACCTGCTGCTGGCGGTCTGCATGCGGGAGCGCCGAGAGGTCTGGCTGGAGGCCGAGCAGCTGGCGCAGCACCTGCCACCCAGCGCCCGCAGCGGAGGAGGCGACGTCGTGGCGCTGGCGTGCCTCCCGGTCGGCTCGACCGCAGCGGGTGGGCTCATGGTGACCTGGTCGGCCGGCGTCCAGCTGGCGCCCCTGCTGCGCAGCCACCTGCAGGCCCTCGTCGCGCTTGTCGGCGAGCGGCTCGAGGCCCTCCCGCCCTGGTTCGGCTCCTAGCGCCTGGACCGGGGAGGGCGGGCTTGCCCTAGCCTGGTGCCCGGCCCCGCGGACCTCGGCCGCAAGCGACCGTTCCCCTACGCCGTACCGCCGGCGCAGCCGTTCCTGGAAGGACTCCGCATGACCGTCACCGATGAGCTGCTCGCCAACGCCGAGCAGTACGCCGCCTCGTTTGACAAGGGCAGCCTGCCGCTGCCACCCGCGAAGCACATCGCGATCGTCGCCTGCATGGACGCGAGGCTGAACCCCTACGGCCTGCTGGGTCTGTCCGAGGGCGATGCGCACGTCATCCGCAACGCGGGCGGTGTCATCACCCAGGACGAGCTGCGCAGCCTGGCCATCAGCCAGCGCCTGCTGGGTACGAAGGAGATCGTCCTGATCCACCACACCGACTGCGGGATGCTGACCTTCACCGACGACGAGTTCCGGGCGCAGATCCTCGCCGACACCGGCGTCAAGCCGACGTGGGCCGCGGAGGCGTTCAACGACCTCGACGTCGACGTGAAGCAGAGCCTTGCGCGGATCCAGGCCGAGCCCGCGATCCCGCTGAAGGACTCGGTCCGCGGTTTTGTGTACGACGTGAAGACCGGCGCGCTGCGCGAGGTCGCCTGACCGTCCTGGTCAGCCTCAGTCCGTTCCGGCGCCCCCGGCCTGCGCCTTCGTCGCGGTCGGGGCGCGAAGCAGCGCGTCGGGGATGCCGAAGCCCTCGACGAGGGTGAGAGCCTGCGGACGCAGGTCGGCGCACAGCGCGTTGACCTGCTTCTGCAGTTCCTTGCTGGTGTCCGGGGACAGGAAACCGTGCTCGAGCCACCACGCGCGGTCCCGCTCGATCGCCGACAGGGCCGCCAGGTCGCGTACGTCGACGAGCAGCGGCAGGCCGGACTGCTCGACCTTGTCGGCGAACTGCTCGTGCACCACCCGCTCGATGTGGGCGCGAGCAGCGGCAAGGGCGTGGTCCTGGCAGGTCGACAGCCCGCGCAGCGGGTCGGTGCCCTCCTTGACCAGGGTCCTCAGTCGGCGGGCGAGCGCATCCACGAGTCGCTGCTCCCGGAACGCAAGGGCCTGCGCCTGCCACTCACGAGAGCGCAGGTCGCCGGTGCTGCGCAGCGTGCGGCCGAGGTCGCCCAGGACCCGGCTCACCTGCCGCGTCGTGAGGTGCCGCACCATGCCGACCGCGTCGAGGTCCTCGAACTGCGAGGCGTAGTCCGACAGCAGGGTCTTGGCCATCAGCTGCATGAGCACGGTGTTGTCACCTTCGAAGGTGACGAAGACGTCGGCGTCCGCCCGCAGGGCCGCGAAGCGGTTCTCGGCGAGGTAGCCCTTGCCCACGCAGCACTCCCGCGACTGCTGCACAGCCTCGACCATGTGCCAGGTGGCCACGGCCTTGATGCCGGCCGCGAGCGCCTCGACCTCCCGCTGCTCCACGCCGGCAGGCTGGTCCAGGTCGCTCTTGCCGAGCACCTCGACGTAGGAGGCGGTGAGGTGGTCGTGGGCGGCCTGCAGCGCGTAGGACGTGCAGATCGCCGGCAGCAGGCGGCGCTGGTGGGTGAGGTAGTCCATCAGTGGGGTGTCCATGTCGAGCCCCGTGCCGAACTGGCGGCGCCGCTCACCCCAGCGAACCGCGATCGTCAACGCGCTGCGTGCCACCGAGATGCCGCCCGCAGCGATGCAGATCCGGCCCTCGACGAGCGCGCCGATCATGGTGAAGAAGCGCGCACCCGGCGAGGCGATGGGGCTGGTGTAGGTGCCGTCGCGCCCTACCGTGCCGTACCAATCCAGCAGCGCCTCCCGCGGGACACGTACGGCGGACAGGCGCAGCCGGCCGTTGTCCACGCCCTGCAGCCCCATCTTGTCGCCGCAGTCCTCGACCTCGATGCCTGGCAGGATGTCGCTCTGGGGGAGCGGATCGGGACGAGGAACGCGTGCACACCCTGCGCCTCGCCCGCCACGTCGAGCTGGGCGAACACCGCGGCGACGCGCGCGTGCCGGGCCGCCGAGCCGATCCAGTCCTTGCGCGCGGTCTCGTCCGGCGTGTGGAGCACGAACTCCTGCGCGTCGGCGTCGTACCGGGCCTGGGTGCGGATGCTGCGCACGTCCGAGCCGTGGCCGCTCTCGCTCATGCCGAAGCAACCGGGCAGTTCCAGCGACGCGATGTCGCGCAGGTAGCGGTCGTGGTGGCGCGCGGTGCCGAGCCGGTTGACCGAGCCGCCGAACAGACCGAACTGCACCCCGACCTTGACCAACAGCGAGAGGTCGCCGGTGGCGGGGATCTGGAAGCCGGCGATGGCTGCGCCGGCGTCGTCCTGGCCGCCGTAGCCGGCCGGGAAGGACCGCGCGCCGGCCCCGGCCTGGGCGAGCTCGCGGCACCACTGCAGGACGAGGTCCCGGTAGGTGTCGCGGTCCAACCCGTCGGCCTTCTCCAGCCCGAGATCGATGAGCAGCCGACGGGTCTGCTGTCTCACGTCGGCATACGGGCCGTCGAGCAGGGCCTGCAGCTGGGCGGCGACGTCGGTGTCCATGCCGGGGACCGTACTCAGGGTGTCCCACCAGGGACTCCGCCACGCACTGCTGCGCTGGGCGACCGCCTGCCGGAACAACGGGTTCGGCGTCCCTGGTCGTGTCGACGCGGCAGTGCCGTCACCCAGCAGGCGGGCTCAACGCAGTGCGAGCGGCACCAGGACCGCGGCCAGCGGGCTGAGGGCGACAACGGCGACGAGCAGGCCCAGGGCGCCCGTGGTGCCCGCGGCCAGCGGTTCGGGAGGGATGAGCAGCCGGCGAGCGCGCACCAGGGTCTGCCCGCCGCCGGCGCCGAGCGCTCCGATCGGCGCCGCGGCGGTACCGATCTTCCACAGGGCCCGGGCCAGGCAGCCGCGGTCGTGCCGCCGGGCCGCCTGGTCGTCTGCCAGCACCTCGATCAGCAGGCTGACCGCACCGCGCGCCGTGCGTACCGCGGGCAGGGCGGGGAAGCTGGACCCGAGGGCGACGAAGGGCAGCACGACCAGGTCGTGCCGCTGCACGAGGTGGGCCTGCTCGTGCGCGAGCACCGCCTGGACCTCCTCGTAGGACAGCAGCGCGAGCACGCCCTTGGACATCACGACGCGGGGCCGCAGCCCGGGAAGGCAGTAGGCGACCGGCAGCTCGTGGTCGACGACGTGGGCGCCCCGGAGCAGCAGGTTGCGGCTGCCGACGAGGTCGACCAGCACCCTGTTGCGCCGCCGGGCCTGCACGGTCCGCCCGGTCGAGGCGACCAGGACCGAGAGCAGCCTCAGCAGCACGGCCACACCGAGCCCGGCCGCCAGCCAGGACCACCAGGGCAGGTGCCCCGACGGCATCCGGCGTACGGCGGTGAGGTCGTCGGCACCGAGCGGTGCCAGCGCCACGGTGGCGGTCAGCTCGAGCAGCAGTAGGCCCCCGGCCAGGCCGGCGGCCTGCCAGAGCGCGAGGGCCAGGACCGGCGCGCGTAACGGCCAGCGCGCGGCGGCGAGCCGGGCGGGCAGCACGCCGACGAGCAGCAGCAGTGCGGCCGCCAGCACCACCGCGGCCGTGAGCACCGTCAGTCCAGGCCCTCGAGCGCGAGGCGCAGGGCGCGGGCCTCGGCGGGGCTGACCGAGCGGGCGAAGTGCTGCAGCGCGGACTCGCGGTCGTCAGCCTCTCCCAGCGCCTGCTGCATCAGCAGCGCAACGTGGTCCTCACGGGAGCCCACGGCGGTGTAGACGTGCGCGCGGGCGCCGGAGTCACGGGCGAGCAGACCCTTGCGCTCGAGCCGCCCGAGCACCGTGAGCACGGTCGTGTAGGCCAGGGCGCGGTCGGCAAGCGCCGCGGCGACCTGGCGGGCGGTGACCGGCGAGGACTGCGCCCAGACCGACTCCATGGCGGCGCGTTCGAGCTCGCCCAGCCGTGTCATGTACATCATGCTACGTCCGGTAGAACTTCTACGGATGGTAGTAGAGGATGGTGCGGTCCCTCTCCCTCACCTGGAGGTCGCCGTGCCAGACGTCCTCGGTACCGCCGTCCCGCCGGGCGCCCAGACCTGGCGCTGGGACTGGCAGGACAGCGCCCGCTGCCGGGGCCAGGACGAGCTGTTCTTCCACCCGACGGGGGAGCGCGACCCGGCCAGGACCGTGCGCGAGGACGCTGCCCGCCAGCTCTGCCGCTCCTGCCCGGTCCGGCGCGAGTGCGCGCGGCATGCGCTGACCATGCGGGAGCCGTACGGCGTCTGGGGCGGCATGTCGGAGGACGAGCGCGCGGAGCAGCTGTTCGGGCCGCGGCCGGTGCGCAGGCGCTGAGCCCGCCCGGGCGCCGGACCGGCCTCCCGGCCCGCCCCCCGGCTCAGTCCAGCTGCGACGGGTCGGCGAGCAGGCCCAGCATCGCCGCGAAGTAGAGCGCGCACTGCACCCCGTCGACGAGGCGGTGGTCCCCGGTTAGGCACAGCGTGAACTGCCGGACCGCCACGACCTGTCCGTCCCGCACGACCGGGCGCTCGGTCGTCGTACCGATCGCGATGTAGACCGAGGTCCTCGCGAACGGCACCGGGGCCAGGAACACCTCCTCGATGCCGAGCGGTGCGAGGTTGCTGATGAACACCGAACCGAGCGGGTGGCCCTGCTGCCCGAGCAGCGGACGGCCCAGGCCGCCGAGCACGTACGACGACGCGAGGATCAGCGGCTGCATCAGGAACGTCGGCGTCAGCTCGGCGATCCGCCGGCTCCTGTTGAACCCGGCGTCCTGGCCGGTGCGTAGGGCCTGGACGCCCTGCCAGACCTGCGTCGCGATCTGGGCGGGGCTCAACAGGTCGGCGCCGACCACCTTCACAGGTGCCAGGTCGGTGCCCTGGCCGATGGAGACCGCGAAGCCGATGGAGACGTCGTTGAACGGCACGACCCGGCCGTGCAGCACGCGCGTGTTGGCGCTGGGGACCACGGTCAGCGCGCGGGCCGCGGCAGCGCCCACGACGTGCATCGCGGTCAGGCCCTTGGCGCCCGCCGCCCGCTGGTCCGCCACGTAGGTCAGGACCGGGTCGGCGTCGACCACCAGGCGGGTCATGAGCCGGCCCTCGCCCGGCGCGCGCCACGTCGCGACGGCCACCTTCCGGCGTACGCCGTCGGTGGGATCTGCGCC
>JAABUI010000886.1_pt1 | contig 19319 bp, 23 predicted proteins | sample 5559111 | NCBI WGS metagenome assembly JAABUI01 (sample SAMN10711870, study PRJNA513365) | rock metagenome | isolation source: Antarctica rocks | place: Antarctica: Victoria Land, Buttleship Promontory
GCACCTTTTCCTCTGGAACGCCCGGTCACAGCTGTAGCTGTTCCCCCCTGAGCAAGCTCAGGGCACCCATCCCTCACTGCGTTCACTCACCTCGCTACGCTCTCCGCTACGCTCATTGCCGCTACGCTCTCCGCTGCGCTCCACCTCGTCGCTGCACTCCTCATTGCCGTTGCACTCTCCGCCTTCGGCTCCACCTCGCTGCGCTCAACATTCATGACGAGGTGGTTTCAGCTGTAACGTGTAGATGGTGGTTGGACCCCGTAGGGAGAGTAAGCCCGGTGCTGAACATTCACAAAAGTGGTTGAGCCTCGCAGAGGAGATGAGGATACAGTGCGTGAGCAAGGGGACCCACGGAGTGGGGGCGTAGCCCGTTGAGTGAGCTTGGTCACGAGTGGATACATAGGTAGATGATCACGAAGGGAGGACACAAGGGTGATGTTCACTTGATGAGCACAAAAGAATGAATTCACTCGTGGAGTGAAGGGGGGGACCCACGGAGTGGGGGGGTCTTAGACCCTGCTGAGCTTGCTCAGGGGGGAACAGCTACAGCTGTGACCGGGCGTTCCAGAGGAAAAGGTGCCAGCCTTTTCTATATGATTCCTCTGGAACGCTAGAACGTGGAACGCAGAGACTGTTCTGAGCTCTGACTAGACAAAAGCTCTGTTTTAGATGATTCATCATCCTCTATGTCACCCCCTATTGGCCCTCTGGAACACGGAAGTTATTCTGCGTTCCACCGACCTGGAACGGGTGGCGATTCGCAGTTACAGGTGGAGCCACCTCGCTAGGACGCCAAGGAACGCTAAAACATTAGTGAAGTGGCTCCACCTGTACGTGCCCTTTTCATAAACGTACGAGTGAAAGAGACACAGAAGAGCGAATGGGAATTTGGAAATTAGAAGCAGCTGGTCTCTGTGATGGCTTTAAAGGGACCATGGATCCCTACCTCTGGAGTGGATTTTTCCTATTCTTCATTGCGCAAGTCTCGGTGCTTAGATAATCATCCCTCTCTTATTTCGCTATCAAACTCTGTGATGGCTCCTGTTCCCTATCCAAAACACTCTCCTCAGAATGAATCCTTATCTACAAGCCCGCCATATGCTCAGCCGAAGCCCGCCTCAATGTCAGCCGAAGCTATCATCAGCCTTGCCTTCGGACTGGCAATGTTCATCGTCGCCATACTCTCTTTAAGGCAAGGCTACCGGCGTCACCAGAGAGCGTTGAGAGAACCTGGTTCTCGACAGAGTCTTGCCACTAGATTCACCCACGACGTTTTCGAAGCTGAGCAATGGACGCTTCTCTTGTCTTCAAGAAAAGCTCACAGAAGCCGTGTTGCGTCAGGTGCGTTTGTCACGTCCATCGCAGCTGAAAACTTTCTCATACATTTTGAGAAACACCAGATATAATCCACCGTTGCTCAGAAATTTGAGCATGATGACAGTATGAGCGTGCGTAATGGATCTGTACATCGCCGGCACAAGACGCCCAATGTCGTCCATCAAGCATGTCAATCCCGACACTGATCAATTGAGACGTCACCGGCCCTAACAGCCTACTCATGGGGATCGATGTTAGCGACTGCGCCCAGAGATGGATGTCAAGGAGTTCAGCCACCACGTTGCCGAGGAATGGGAGGATTGCATTCTCAAGCAATCTAGCCAGAGCTTACATGACCAAAATCTTTCTAGAATTTGAAGATCTATCTTGTCACCTTCAGAAAGTAATCGTTCCATTTGGAAATAGATGAACAATCATACAATACATTGATCAATATTATTTCGGCCCGATCGCCAGGCCATGCCTGGTTCGTTGACCTCTTTGTCCACATCCTGAGTGCACCTTCAGTATGAATAGACATCCTCAACAGCCAGGACCTGCAGACTTGAGAAGAACATCTTGTGTATGGCATGATACTCTCATTGCTTTCGTATACCTACAAAAAAGACTTTCGAGCTCTCAAGGTTTTACGGCCGAGACGTGAATAGATTGCGGTCTTGATGCATGCAAACGGGATGCTACCGATGCTATCCACAGTATTGCCATGGCGTTCCAAGCCTTGTCATTATTCGAGTCACAGCAATGCGAACTTGCATACCTTCAGTCGATTCATAGGCATATACATGGAGTGGTTTGGAGATTTAGACTTCACTCTTGAAGCGATCATGCATGGTGTCATGCATCGCCCTAAATTGGCATAGCCCAAAACCAATTGAGTGAAGTTGCTGAGCAGAAGCTGAGTGACGGTAAGCTCCTAGTGGCAATGCACTGTGAATCACGGCTCTGCTAAGCCCGACCATCTTTATCTCTGACCATAACTACTTTCTCCTTCTCACAAGTCTGGGAGGAAAATCCATTCCGCCTAGGTACAGAGCCAGGCAATCTGCGTAAGTCGTAGAGAGGGCTCAATCTTCTCAATTGCAGTTGTCTTTCTGTTGCACTGACGCAGCCATAGGTGCCCCCACACTGCTACAAAATCAGTCTAACTCATACTTCATCTCACCCCACGTGTGCATCAATCATGGCGAATTCCACATATCTCACAGACGTCGACGAATGCCCTGCCGATTCACCTCTTGGCTGTCCTCACATCATCAAGGACGCCAAAAATTTCCACCTCGACCCAAACACAAATAATTTACATCTTGCGGACTTAGTGGCGACGGTGCTTTACTACAAGGCTCCAGCAACGAAGAAAGCACTCAAAGCTTTCTTGGATCTGGAAAAGGACTTCCGCTTCCACCGACGAGAGTCAGTTCCAGGCAAGCTTGACTTTTCCATTTTGAGGATAGGGAAGACCGTGCAGGTAGATACGCCCTCTATCAGAGTAGCGCACTCTCCAACACAGCTGCCGCGCGACAACTGTTAGGTCGGCTACCTTGAAGAAAATAGGACTAGTTTGGACTCATGTTTTGAGTACCGTATGGGTGCCAAGATTGGTGAGCCCTGGACCCCCGTGATGTGGAAGGGCTGTAAACCTTGGAACATGATTGAGACTAGGCCAGATGAGATTGCTGACCTTGTGGAGAGCCTACTCATGGAGACCTTTGGATGGGCACCCTGGAAGCTTTGCGGTGGTGCTACCATCGAGTATTCTAATCTCAAGTCTTGACGACATAGATGCAAATCGAGGTGACGGGCAGAGGGTTTTCTCACATTGGCATGTGGGTTCGAGAGGGAATGAGAGACTTCTCTGCATACGTGCAATTCTCTACCAAGGTAGATAGTTGAAAATTATATTGCACACAATTAGTGCCCGAGTCGCACGAATGGTGATATCAATGGTGAAATGCTTGTCGGAATATATAATATACCAAGAAGGAAATACTTTACGTTCGGGACGTAGATCTGAATTTCTCAGTGCAGCAGCTTATGTCTCACCATCGTACAGTAGCGGTCGATTTCTCAGAATGCTATGGAACAAACAGCTCTAGGACTCGGGATATTGGAACTGGACTAGATGCTATACCTGAGCTAGATCGAACTCATGGCCCTTCCCTCATTTAAAATCACAAAGCTCCAACCGGGAGAAGCTGACGGCCTCGCATTAGCCTACATCATAGGCAAATATATAATTGAGTGCGCCCTTCAGACCAGAAATTGCAGAGCACCTTCCATGATTTTACGCATGGTTTTTTCTTTCTCTCTTGGCGTGCGAGTACCCCTGAAATTTGGTATTCAACAGTGTGTCAAAGAAAAGCGCACCCATCACACACGCGCTAATGTCGATTTACATCCGAGACAAACAATCTTACCCTCCCACACACTTCTCGAACCCCGTAAACTTTGAAAATTGCATCCGACCATCGCAAATATGGTTCTCCTCGAAGTCGAGCGAAAGTTCAATTGGACTATGCAAAACTTCCAGCAGCTACGCATGAATCTTTACAGTCCTACCCATCTGCCTTCTCTGCGCCCTGTGAATCTTACGTCTTGCGCTTTCCACGACACCTATTACGACTCACAAAGGAAGCTTTCGAACAACGGACTCTGGCTTCGAAAGCGGAAGCCATTACCAGGAAGATCTCAATGGGAAGCCAAGCTAAGGAAAGGAGCCAACAACAATTTCGTCCGTACGACATTCATGGAAAGCAAGGACATTCGACAGATCCTCAAAATGGTACGGAAAATTTTGCCAGAAGCGCCTGGGCCAAGACAAACCTTCGGACTAGACGAGCTTTGTACTTTCCTTACATATCGGTGGTCGTTCAAAGTAGAGAGAAAATTCCACGTTGTGTTAGACGAAACGTGTTTCGGGCATCGAGTTGGTGAAGTGGAGGTGATGGCAGAGGACGCAGACAAATCTCATGCTGAGATCGATGCGTTGATGCAGAAGCACGCTTGGTTCTTTGATACGGAGTCGAATCCGAAGGGGAAGTTGACGGCATATTTTGAGAAATTTGGGTACCCGGGAGAGGAAGGAAACATAGCGGATGATGAGTCTTGATTACGCGGATGTCATGTCTGAAGGGTGGCACTTGACGTTGGATTCCTTATCCTGAAGCAAAGAGAGACCCAACTGTAAATGCAATTGTTCCTTCGACAAAGAACGTGCTCTAACGGGTTAGAAAAAGGGGATCTTGAGTAGCGAGGTCATTGGCACAATGAGTCAGCATCCAGCAGAGCGCGCTACCAAATCGTATGCACACTGGATTTGGAAAGGAAGACAATTTTTTTGGTATTGATCAAGACGCTACGACCAGCCATGCTCTTTATTGAACTTATCACATACTGCTCTTGTCGTACTAATGATATCTATACAGCCTGGCGAGTCAGAGTGACAGCAAATCGATATTGGGTAATCCCTGACAGGCAGGTGCACATTGCTACCATCAACAGCGATCACGGATTCTGTCTTGAGTTGCTGCTCAACGTGCTTCTCCACATCTTCAAGTTTCCATGGTCTATTTTCTTGTCAGTCGACGTTTTTCATGACGATTCACAAGATCTATACTTCTTTATCCGGTCAATGACCAACATGCCATCAGCATTGTATTTTACATCACCATACATCTCAGCCCAGAACTCCATTCCCAGCTCTTTTGCGGCCTTCTCCATATTGGTCCCCGCAAGACCAAAGACAGGCACGCCCTTAGGTATCCCCTTCATCACAGCAACTGCAACCTCAATATCCCTACACATCATGCCGTACAAGACGCCATGCGGCTTGACGTGATTCATCTTCAGCCCCTCCTTGTCGAGGAAACCCTTCAATGCTCCGACCTGATACACAGTGATGGCCGTGAGCTCTTCAGGCTGCAACTTCATCTCCCTTCGACCAAAGCCTTGTAGGTCCGGTAAGCCGGGGTGGGCCCCGATCTTGACGTTGTGCTCTTTACATAGGCGGACGGTCTCCATCATGATGAGTGGATCACCCGAATGGAACCCGCAAGCCACATTGGCTATGTCGATGAGAGGGAGGAGTTCCTCGTCTGGGCCGCATTTGAGGTTGCCATAGGCTTCGCCCAAGTCGACGTTGAGGAGAGCTTTGTGCTTGATTGGTCCCATGCTTGAGGTCTTCTGTTACAACATGAAGGAGGATCAGACTTGGAGGACCCGATCTCTGGTTCTCTAGAGTCGATCATCGTGTGACGTAGGTACCAGCTTATCAAGGGAGGCTCTAGAAAGCATCCCCGCATCTTGGGGCTGCTCTGCCAGGGAAGGCATTTCTGCCATAATAGCTTGTCAAGCAAGCAATGAAATTTGCTTTCGCTTGTCATCTCTTCAAGTCTCACTTCGATATTTGCACAAGCGATTGGCATCGAATGCTTGCAATCAATGAAGATGGAGCACCTGAAGACGCTCCTGATAGCCAATAGGGCTGAAATTGCTACAAGGATCCTTAAAACGGCAAAGTAAGCGAGTATCCAATCTCCTTTTCTCCAAAGTCTTGCTGTCAGGCCTCAGTTGACTATTGACCATGCAGAAAAGCTGGCGTCCGAACAATTACAATATACACAGAACCGGATGCGGCGTCGACTCATGTCTCTAATGCAGATGTAGCGGTCTTACTGCCCGGTGGGCCGAAGGCCTACCTTGACGGGTAAGTTTGGAAGGAGAGAATGTCTACTATGTCTTTCCCTGCGAACCTTTGATGGCGAATCTTGTGATAGTGCTTTAATTCGAACTTACTCTCAAGTTGGAAACCCATTGAATTCCTAATATTTGACATTACGTGCGGTCTCAAATCTGGTTCTTCCCCGTTGTGCTTCCTTCAGAGTATCTAGGTTATCTGCGAGCAGATAAGATCTCGTTCATGTAAAATGATGCAACGCTTGTCTAATTTTGTCAATCCTGGTCTAGAGATGAGATCATCAAGATCGCCAAAGAACACAAAGCCGATGCCATCATACCTGGTTATGGCTTCCTCTCAGAAAACGCTGACTTCGCTCGTGCTGTGTCCGCTGCTGGCATGGCTTGGGTGGGCCCAAGTCCCGAGAGTACTGAGTCTTTCGGCATCAAACATACTGCTCGGGACCTTGCTACGAAGGCCGGAGTTCCGATCGTACCGGGTACGCAAGGGTTGATTGACAGCGCAGAAGACGCCATCAAGGAAAGCGAGAAATTGGGGTTTCCAGTAATGCTCAAAGCGACCGCTGGCGGAGGTGGTATGGGGCTTGCAATCGCTCATGATGCTAAAGAAGTCAAGGACTCCTTCGCAATGGTCAAGTCTCGAGGGGAGAATCTATTCAAGAATGCAGGCATGTTCATTGAACGCTTCTACCCCGACTCTCATCACGTTGAGGTCCAAGTCTTTGGTAATGGACAAGGCAAGGCTATACACTTTGGGGAACGAGAATGCTCGATACAGCGAAGGCATCAGAAGGTAATCGAAGAATGTCCCAGTCCATTTGTTGTAGAGCATCCACGTGAGCCTATGTTTTTCAGATTCCACGCAAAGGTGCTGACCAGATCCAGACCTAAGGGAGGGTCTCTGCTCCGCAGCCGTTCGTCTCGCCGAGTCCATAAACTATGGCTCAGCAGGCACAATCGAATATTTAGTCGATGACAAGTCCAGCGATTTCTTCTTCCTCGAGATGAACACAAGGCTCCAAGTCGAACACGGCATCAGTGAGCTTTGCTACGATGTCGACCTAGTCCGGTTGATGCTGCAGCAAGCCGATGCTCAATTGGCGGGCAAAGGCGGCATCATCAGCAAAGAACTTGAGCAACTCCAACCTAATGAGCCAAAAGGCGCTGCAATAGAAGCTCGAGTGTACGCCGAGAATCCTGCAAAAGATTACGCTCCATCCCCGGGAACTCTGCAGATTGTGAGCTGGGCCGATGTCGAGGGTGGCAGAATAGATACATGGGTTCACACGGGCACCATTGTCTCCTCTCATTACGATCCGTTACTAGCCAAAGTCATGGTCCACAGACCAAAACGTGACGAGTGTATCAAAGCGATGCACGAAATTCTTTCCAGCTCTCGGATCTGTGGACCGCCTACAAATTTGGACTTCCTTGCTTCTATCGTTGAGAATGTTCAATTCGCCACTGGAGTTACAATGACCAAATTTCTTACCAACTTTAGCTTTTCACCCGCTGCCATCGACGTGATAAAGGCGGGAGCATATACCCAAGTGCAGGATTATCCTGGAAGGCCGACAATGGGTAGGGGCTTTCCACACGCCGGACCGATGGATCCATTGGCATTTCAGATTGCAAACCTCTTAGTTGGCAACCCACCAGGCACAGAGGGCCTTGAATGTACTCTGGATGGGCCAGAATTACTGTTTCTAGGGTCTGCGATAGTCGCTGTGGGCGGAGCACCAATGGAATTGAGACTTGACGATAAAGAGGAACCCATGTGGTCAAGGATTTCTATCAAACCTGGCCAGAAACTCAAGATTGGCAAAACTACCGCTGGCGGTTGTAGATCCTATCTTGCCATTCACGGTGGTTTGCCAAGCGTCGCAGAATGGTTTGGCTCCAAAGCCACTTCTCCCGGGGTCGGCGTGGGAGGTTATCAAGGAAGACAGCTTGCTGCTGGCGATCTTCTGGCCATCTCTAAAGACGTACCCAAGCATCTATTGCAGCCCTTGAAATTACCAGAAAGAATACTTCCCCACTACCCTAGCCACTGGGACATCTTGGCAATGGTAGGTCCCTATGATGAAGGCTATCTCCTTGAGGAAGACGTCAAGATGATCTACGATACGAAATGGCAGATCTCGCACAACGCCGCAAGAGGTGGCATACGACTCATTGGCCCAAAGCCTAAATGGGCTCGCGCTGATGGTGGTGAGGGTGGAGCCCATCCATCTAACGTGGTCGAGTATGGCTACCCTGTTGGTACCCTGAATTGGACAGGAGACGATCCATGTATCTTCCCCGTAGACTGTCCAGATTTTGGTGGCTTCGTGTCGAGTACTACTATCATCAAGGCAGATCATTGGAGGCTAGGTCAGATGAAAGCTGGAGATACGATGCAATATCACAGGGTCTCGCTTGGAGATGCGCTCGATCTACGAAATCGAGTTAATAAATTTACTGACGCTATTGCCAAAGCTTGTTCAGGAAAAGGTGATTTTGCTGCCATCGAGCCCGTCGACTACTCGACCTTACCATCTTCCACAAGCTCTGGCGACTACGGCAAGGCCATAGTCGCTGGGAAAGAATCTAAGGAGAACCAACCCCAGGTTCTCTATCGACAGGTAAGCAACTTCTTTTGTGAATTTTGGAGCAGCATCATTGTGCTAGGTTTAGCTCACCCACATTGCACAGGGTGGGGATGATTACATGCTCGTCGAATATGGCGAAGGGAATTTTGATCTCAACTATTGTTGTCGGGTCACAGCCCTCACTAAAGCATTAAGGGAATCGAAAGGTGGAGTGTCGTTCTCAAATGGATTAATCAACACCGTCGGCTGCTGCACATGTATGTTTACCTTGCTTGCGTTGTCAACGGAAAAGCTTACTTATCGACCTCTAGCCCTGCTGATCTACTATGACGGCCTAAAGATCCCCCAACAAAAGCTCATCGCCCATCTGACCGACCTAGAAAGCCAATTGGGCGACCTCAGTCAGTCCAAAGTACCCAGTCGGATATTCAAGCTACCCATCACATTCGACAGTCCGAAGGAGACGAACGCTATCAAGCGTTACATGGAAACCCAACGACCATACGCTTCCTATCTACCCGACAACATGGAGTTTGTAGCCAAGAACAACGGTCTCAAGCGCAAAGATCTAGAAAATATACTACTGACAAGCAAACTGATAGCGGTTTCGGTCGGATTCTTTGCTGCCTTACCATTATGTCTCCCAGTTGATCCGAGAGAGAGGCTGAACTGCCCAAAGGTATCTCAACCCCCAATCAATATTTCTAGAAATAGAAAGGTCAGCTAATCGAAAATGCAGATGAACCCCTCTCGCGTCTTCACACCCGAAGGCCAAGTATCCTGGGGCGGCTCCTGCATGGCGCTCTACAACGTCGAATCACCAGGCGGCTACCAGCTGACCGGTCTCACAATCCCAGGCTGCGATGTTCGTCTTCCTTTCCCAGTCCCTCTCTCCCCAAAAACTACCACTGACCCCTCATCCCCAACCCCCAGATCCTTGGTTCCAAGAATCACTACACCCCCACGCGCCCCTGGCTCTTCGAACCCTTCGACCAACTGACCTTCGACCTCGTCTCCAACGACGAATACGAGCGACAACTCGCACTCTTCAAGAGCGGGCGCTATGAATATGATATCACGGATACGGTGTTCGACATGGCGGAGCATAATCAGTTGTTAGAGGAGACGAGGGAGGAGGTCAAGGGGATCAGGGAAAGGCAGAGGAGAGCACAGGATGAGATGCAGAAGGTTGAGGATGATTTGATGGGTACGATGATTCTCTATCTTCCTCTCGAACACATGGATCAGGATCCATACTAACATTCAACCCACACAGCAAAATGGACCGCGGAAAAAGCCTCAGGAAAAGTCCCCATGGACAAAGTCTCAGCCCTCCTCTCCGACCCCGGGATCGAAAAAATATCAAGCCCCCTAAACGCCAACGTCTGGAAAGTAGTCGTCAAAGAGGGCGACAAAGTGGCAGCTGGGACTGAAGTTGCGATCTTGGAGGCTATGAAATTGGAGATTAGTGTGAGGGTGGAGGATGGGGTGGAGGGGGTTGTGGAGAAGTTGTTGGTGAGGCCGGGGGATGTGGTGGGGAGTGGGGAGGCGTTGGTGCTTGTTAGGAAGTAGGAGATGGGGGTTGAGAGTGAGATTCTGCACCTTGAATTACTGTTTTCTTGTTAGTATTCGACTCGCAAGCATTTTGTGATGTATAGTGATTTGAAGCTAGTCGAGCTATTGCTTATCACCTTCATCTGAAGTATCATTCGCGCCTTTCGCGCCCTGGCGCCGTGTGCTGGTATCATTAATTACACGACCGCTCGCATGCTTGTATCCTGCCGTCTCTGCAACGCCGATTATTGAACCGCCTCTCGCGCCATTTCCAACCATCATGGCTGCATCTGATCATTAATACACATCAAGAATAGCGACTTTAAGGATCCATCGTAGCGGCGATTTCCTCGCTGATTCCTCGTACTGGGCTTCCTCCGCCTCCAGCTTCCTTGCTTGGGGTCTCGCTCTCTGCTGTATGGGTGCTCTCGAGGCGGCCCCTTCCCTTGCAAGGACTCTCATCTCCAATATCGGCGTCTGAGGGAATGTAGATGGGCTCGTCGCCTTGGTCCAGGACTTCCGACTCTTCTAAAAGTTCCTCATCCCACTCCCCACTGATCCCCTCTTCTTCACCATCCATCCACTGAACGTCATCAGACCTATCGCCAATCGAATATTTCGCCCGCTTCCTGCCCGTCTCTCCATCCAAGCTCCAAGTCCCACTCGCCGGTCTCTTGGCCTTAACGGGGGTGTACATTGGCGGGGTATTGCCCATGATGCTGACGCCGCGTAACTGCAAATGACAGACCCTCTTTTTCCGTTGGTTGAAGAAGAAGTAGTCGAAGCTCCAGAGCGAGCCCTCCTCACCATCAAAAGGATCATCTTCAGGGGCGTAGCAGTAGATCTGGCATTGATTTAGGATCATCTCGTTGTCAGTTAAGCGCCACATGCGGGGATTCCACCTCTCGCTATGGTAGGGTGTCAGGGGAAGTGTTGGAAACTCTGCGTTTGACCAGCGAGCGGTGTAATCTTCAAACGAGCTGCTGTACTTGGGACGCAAACTGGTAAGGGTGCTGTCAACAACGTTCATAACTTTCTTTAGGCTCTTCTCTCGACGGAAGTCAGTCGGGCGAAGGTAATGCGAGAAATCATAATCGGGATGACTCGCGTTCAACGTCGCGATCAGGTAGGTGTAGGTTTTTCGATTGAATTTCTGGCTCAAAGGTCCAAAAGGACTTGCACGAGACAAATTGAGAGACGCGCTAGCTTGCGGGGGAAGGCTAGCCGAAAGCCTCAGCACAGACGCATGTTGCGACTGCAGTGATTTCTCGATGTTCCCGTAAAGTTTTTTATCTGCGCTAGCAGCCTTAGTAGTGTAGATATCGCAGCTGCCTATGACATGGCAGTCTGTTGTGTCGAAGTTTAGGGCATTCGTCAACGCGTCGAGTGCGGGAAGTTCTAGGTACTATAAGTAGGCATTGTCAGCTTATATTTCAAAGACAAGAGAGAGGTTCTCCTATCTGGGCCATCCAGTTGCAGGATCATGACCCTAATGTGACAACTCACCTTCATGATGGGATCGCTTTCTGAGCCACTTGAAATGGGTTAACGATCAAATCGCAGCGGAGTCTCAGACCGAGGGCAGCGTTACTCTGGGGGTTTGAGCGATCTCTTCAAGCGCGAATGTTTGGCGAATGAAGGGGGGGAGTCCGGAACTTGATCCCAGGGAGCTTGAAACGATCCGTGCGATGATGACGCTCGTGGCAGGTGACAGAAAATTGGTGTTTCGGTTGTGGTCTGGGAGGCTGCGCTCAAGAACAAAGGACCCGGGTGCAAGCAGCTCGGGATGTCTTCTGGTCTATGGTTTGGGGCCAAGCGATGAACGCCTAGCCTTCAAACACAGCTCTGGCTGGTCGCGACATCGAGGGGGGATGGTGATGGGGGGTGAGGATGACGAGGAGGGGTCCCGGGAGAAATCCTGAGCTTCAGTCGCGACGGCTTCAGATGACGCTAAGCCCGATGGAGCAGCAAACCTGTTCCTTGGCGATTCCCTGCTCGGCCAATGAGATGTAATGTTTCCGACACTTCCTGAGCTTGAGAATGCGCTCTGGCTGATGGCATCAACTTCAGTCGCACATTGAGTCGCGACTGTTGTCCGAGGTTGAGCTGGAACGATTCGTTTTCACGGATGGCGTAAGTCGTTTTCTTCCAGTGCTGTGCAGCTTCCCCTCTCAGGCTTCCAAGTCAGTGTCCACCAGGATAGGTCTTTCTGCGTTCACGGTAAGTCTTTCAGTCAATGGAGCACGAAGTCTTTGCGAGAATCATCTCTCTCATTATTGGTTAGTATACGAAACTGTCAGCGTTATAATCAAGCGAATAATATGCATCCACACCTGGAACCTGGAAAAGGATATTGAGAATCTTTCGTATCACATTATCAGAGCTGTCCCTGTGAAGTAGCACTTTTCCGATGTATCATGCCTGCTAATATTTGATATGTCCTTTAGACGAATCCGGCTTTTCGAAGTCCTTCAACGACCACTTCGTCTGCCTGCCGTACCGCACCAAGAAACCGTTAGCACTTTAGGGTATCATATGCAGTACTTATACAAAGTTCCCATCCAAAAGCGTCGAGAGCGACGATATCTATCCTGGATCCAAAAATATGCCATAGGCAATCATCACATGATTTTGGTAACGCCTTCATCCTCGACCTGATACCCAGGCGTGCATTGTCAGTTGCGGTAAGTGGAAAGCAAAGAAAAGGACTGTCGAAAAGAAAGAAAGACAATAAAAAGATGTCTGCAAAGCCAACTCCCAAATAAGGTCTACGCCGCTGATTTTTCTGTCTTGACTTCAAAGAGACTTACCTCCATATCCTCCAAGCTATCTTGCTGGCCAATGCATCTCAGTACATTCTTCTTACTACTCTCTTGCATTTCTCCCGCCAATAAGAGCTCATCGAGTATGAAGTACGCCTTTTGAAAGTTGAAGATGATGTCTAGCTCGCAGACATTGCCATAGTACTTGTCCATCTGCTCCACATATCGATGCACTATCTCGAGCGTGATGAGTTCATTATCGGTCGACGAGCAACCGGCAATGAAGAAGAGAGAGGCGTAACGTCGATAAACAACTTTGGTGTCTGCGGTGACCTTGGATCAGCGGACTGCTGTGAGGAGGCCAACAGAGAAATAGTCACCTTTGTACTCAAGGAAGTTACACATACGCGTTCTCCGCGAGAGAACGAGCTGTGAGACATCTTTGATGATCTTGGCCTTGTCTTTGGGAGAGAGTGTGGTGAACCATTTCGCGAGGCGCTGTTGTGGGGGTTTTTCTTTAGCCCCATCGAAACAGCAAGGTGGGAGACGAGGCACGCACAACTTTGCCCTGCCTTGACAGCAGGATGAGGTAGCTGGACAAAGGTCAGTGCTTGGCCTTTCTTACTGGCAGCTGCTGCAGCTGCAGGCGTGCTCAGGCTTACTTGATGGCCATCCTGTGTGCACAAGTATCTACAGCGAAGAGAATTGTGCAGGAGGGCGGTGAAACCGTGAATGGGGGGGAGGGATGTGAGAGCGGAACTGAGTCCGCTCCGACAAGACGTCACATTAACGGTTTTCTTCAACTCTACATTGTTTACACATCCATACAAGGCAAGCGATAGCTTTCTATGGGAGACCTCGTTCTCCTAGTAAATGGCAATGAAGACAGAATCGCTCAAGGCACAATTGGAGCAAGGTTTGTCGAGGTAGCGGGGCACATATTACATGAGCTTCTATTAGAAATCAAGCCAGCTTGCATTGGCGGCAGCGACCTCTGGGAATCTACATAGAATCTGACGACAGGACTACCCTAGTCAGTATTGAATATCAGGAGAAGGGTCACGGCCAGACAGCCGCCCTCTGGTTCCCAAACTTGCCACAACCATGACGAGACTCATTCTATCAACATCGTGAGAACTTAGCCACAGTCAACTTATTCTTAGCCGCTAACTGAGGGTAGCAACATCATGAATGGGGGACCTTCGATCATCCGCCGTCCAGCCTCGGAAAAATCAAATGTCGAGCTTATCAATGCCCTTCGATCAAACTTTCTTTCTTCCAAACAGGCTTTTGCACCCGTCTCAGATCCAACTTCTACTTCCTCGTCCGATGCAACGCCGGACAAATATTTGAATAAGATCCCATACTTGGCATGGACTTCTCGAGAAGACGGGGCTGTCTTCGTACCCGCAATCGACTTTGCACAATCTGGCCTGGCAGAGGAAAGGTCACAGTACGACATCACAGTGAAGCTTTTCTTCCTCCCTAATACATCTGGAGCGCAAAGGTGTCTTCACGCGCAAGAGGCGATAGCATTGGTACTGAGAGAGCTGCACATGCCATCTATTGACCTGCTAATAGTCTCGTTCCCTGGCGTTTCGTTCGATGCTGATGACGAGGAAGAGGAAGAGGACCAGCCAAATTGGACTCAGAATGGAGAGAGTGAAGATTTGAATGCCATGGTAGAGACTTGGAAAGCCCTGGAATGTCTCCACGAGAAAGGTCTGGCATTACAAATTGGTCTTTCCGAATTTGGAAGCGAGCGACTCGAGAAATTCCTTCCTAAGACCAAAATACGACCGTCGGTGGACCAGATCAATGTACGCGACTGCTGTGTGGTACCGAAGTCGTTGATTTTGTATGCCAAGCAGGAGAAGATCGAGCTCCTTACACACAACGATTGTACAAACGTTCTGCCAAGCGGCACTGTCAGGGAATTATTGGGGACTGGCGAGAAGGGTGCTGGTGTCCTAGCCGGCCCGGGCGATGATTCTGATGGATTGAAAGGCAATGTCGAGCCACAATGGGTGGTCAAATATACCGCTGTCGTCCGGGACCGGGGCGTGATTGAAAACAAAGGATATTTCGCAATGGCTGAGGTTATAGACTAATCCTTCTTGACCGTCGTTGGAATTTTCGACCACAAGCATTGATGTTGGTTTGATCCTTTTTGTCTTTTATACCCAGCAATAAGCGTGGTGTTCCGGTGGATTCAACCTAACGGCGAATTATTTTAGAAATCCAAGAGGCTCGGTTGCCAAATGTTGATTGCTCTTGGTGAAAATTCATTCATCCAAGCATATTCCTTTTCCTCCCTCTCATCCTCACGTCTTCTAACCTCTTCAGCACCACCTTAGCACCCTTGTAGCTCTCTCCATAAACCCTCAGCACCTCCTGAAACCCCTCTTCAGCCTCCGGATGCGTGCTACCAAATGCTCTCTCCAAAACATACAGATCAACGGCCTTGTCCTCATCCTGTAGACTCTGATTTGCAAGGCCAAAATCAATCAATACAATTTCTCCCTCCAAATCGTCTTCTCTCTTCTCGACGTGATCTCCAGTCGTCGTAGTCCCATGCGTGCTAGAAGAAGAAGTAGGCCGCAACATCATATTACTAGTAGTCAAATCCCCATGACAAACCCCAACCTCATGCATCCTCCCCACCGCCCTCCCAATCCTCCCCATCAACCCCCTAACCCCCTCCTCCCACCCGTCCCCCTTCCCCCCCTCAACAAGCACCTCCCTCACCGTCCTCCCCTCCACCCACTCCAACATCATCCACCCCCCGCCCCCTCCCTCACCAGCCGGTTCCGCATCCAGCGCCAAAACCGCAGGCACGCTGACGCCTTCGCGGCGGCATTTGACGAGCGTGCGGGCTTCGCTGAGGATGCGGTGGCGGGTTAGACGCTTGTCGAGGGTGGGGTGGCGGTAGGGTTTTGAGGGGCGGTATTTGAGGGCGCAGGGGTGGGTGGGGAGAAGGTAGTGGGTGTGGTAGAGGAGGGCTTCGGCGCCTTGGGTGAGGAGGTGGGGGGTGGGGATGGTGTGCGTGAAGGGTGGGGGGAGGAGGGTCGGTTGTGGAGTGGGGTTGTCCATTGTTGGGGATGTTGGTGGTTATGGAGGAAGGGTAGGATATTGAAGGTCATAGAATGTGCTTGAGGACAGCGGAATCAAGTTCTCTGTTCACTTTACGTCTATTAATCTAGACAACGAACATTTTTACTCTGATCCGCCGGTCTCTCATTGAAAAGAGATGGATTCTCGCATGCAAATAAAGTTAATCTAATAATCTTACTCCTAAAACGCCGAAACCCAAAGCATCTTGAGTTGTCGATTTCTTGTAATTCTCTCAACCCAGCCTTAAATCCATCCATCCGCCTCAACTCCTCCTTGTCTCCCTAACCACTCTACCAATCCAATCCAGGCTGTGTTCCATGAGCATTCCCATCCGGCTTCGTCCACTGATATTCCCCCCCGCGTTCAGTGAAACCCTGTTCATCCCAATACACATCCTTCAACGCCTCCTCAACCCCAACTTCCAGAATACTCTTCGTCTTGTCTTTGACCCCTTTGTTCAAGAAGCAAAGATACTCGTCCAGCAGCAGATACGAGCTCGCCATGACATCATTGCCTTCTGGGACAAAGCATTTGTTGTGCTTGTGCTTGTCACAGAAAAGCTTGAACTGCTCGTCCGTGACCATGAACTCCGTGGCGTCTCGCAAGGTATCGCTTCCACCATTCTCTTCTGGCACGATGAGGACCTGAAAGCATTTCCAACGAACAGGGTCCATCTCCTGGATAGCAGCATTCATGTCTTCTTCATAGTTGTACTTGTTGACGACGGTATTGACCTTGAACATGATTCCACTGTCCTTGCACATTTTCGAGAGCTCCTTGAACTTTTCCAGATGCTTTCCGGTACCACGGCCGATTTTGACGTTTGTATCTTCGTTAAAGGAGTCACATGAAACAGCCATGATGTCAATATACTTTGCGTACTGCGTTAACCAAGCCGGGGCGACTTTGCTGCCGTTCGTGACGATCGAGACAGATTCAAGGCGGAGGCTTTCTTTGCAGTATTTGGCAAGCTGGCCAAGGAATCGGGGGTTCATGAAGGGCTCTCCTCCCGCGAAATTGATCTTCTTCATACCAGCTGCTTTGAGAAGTGCCATTGCTTTCTTTGCGTTTTCCAAGGGTTCGACGTGGGATGTCGTCGCAGTGTGAAAGCAAAACCCGCAAGAGTAGTTGCACTGACGGGTGAGGTGGTAATTGACTGAGACTGGGATCTTCTTCACTGATCTGCCACGCTTCTTGATATAGCCGATGCAAAGAGCAGTAGTGATGAAACCGAGAAAGATTACCGAGTAATACATGGCTGTAGTAGATTCTCTTCGTGCAAATGCTAGTGCTGGATAGAGAAGCAAGAAATGTTTACGGTAGATGCTCTCCATTTGATACTTTTAACATTTCCGCCAGACAACCGAGACAACCAAGACAAACTCCAAAGAAAATTTTCAATCGGCAGATAAGCAAACTGTCTCTTAATTCCTTGCTTTCAGCCTTGACACTAACGCTCTGGTGACCCGTAAGAAAGTATTAGAGAGCAAACATACAAAGAAATGGCCAGTCGCATGGAACATAGACTGCATCAAAGGCTCACCAACTTCAGAAGTCATCAGCTTTGTTGCGACCAACTTCTAGAGGTCCTGAGAACCATCAGGATCTTGTGTCTGTCAAACTCAAAGATGAGTATAAACTTGGTCCTATTCCCACAAATCATAAAATCTCTAGGAAATCAAGTCACTCGTCCGTCACAAGCATCAAATTGAATCTATACCACACAGACAAAATGACAACTAACCCACAGACCAATCCAAGTCATGAAATTCCAAGCCATCTCAATGAGCTTAAGAAGGCAACTGTCATTTTTGTGATTGGTAAGTTTGCCACGCATTTAAGTCTAGTGCAACAGCAGGCAATTTGAGAGGACGCATTCTGATGTTAGTTCACAAAGGGGGGCCTGCTGTAGGCAAGGGAACCCACTGCAATTCATTGGCCGTCGAGCTGGGAGTCACGCATGTATCAGTCGGAGACCTCCTCAGAGCTGAAACGAAAAAGCCGGGAGCACAACACAAGGCTCTCATAGAGGAGCGCATGCTAGAGGGCTCACTTGCGCCAAATGATATCGTCCAAGAGATCCTTGAGGACTTTCTAGTCGAGAACATAAAGCAAGGAAGCACGAAATTCCTGATAGATGGGTTTCCCAGGAGCAAAGAGCAGGCCTCGGACTTTCAGGGAAGGGTAAGTCTCAAGTTTTCTTATCTTATGCCTTCCAAAATGACTTTGGCGACATTACTGAAACCTCCAGGGCTGCAACATCAAAGCTGCAATCCATTTGGATAGTTCCGAAGAGGTCATGCGCGCACGGATGTCCAAGCGTGCCGCAGCTGAAGGCCGAATTGACGACAAGGTCGATATCCATAAGAAAAGATACGAAGACTTTGTCGAGCAGAGCGAGCCGATCATCGAATTCTATCTGGCACGAGGGTTATACGAGAAGGTGTGAGAACGCTCTAGGACTTGGAAGAAGTTTCTCTGACCTCGCACAGATAGACTGTGGACGAAGAATGGCTGAAGCGCATCGTGACATTCTAGCCCTTGTAGCGGTAAGGTGGTCTCTACGGGTGAGTTGATGACTACTGACCACGAACAGCCTCTCGTTGCCGAACAAGAGGCACCTGCTGCATAAGCCCTAGGGAAATGCAACAGGGGCATGAGAGTCGTTGATCATGCATCTCGCTGGATCTTAAGGAAAATACTGAATGGAGGCAAGCATGGATTTCATAGCTCATAGACATGGCCAGAAGAGGACGGCCCCAAATTGAATCAGACACCACGTTGTTGATTATCCTTTTAAAGCTGCCTGATCGATTTTGCGAAATGGCGGAGTGCTTGAAATGACGATCATGGCATGCCTATTCCCCGTTCGCATAGTCTTTGTTGAGGACGACCTGATCTTGCGAGACCTTTTCCGTGACAGTTTTGGGGATAGTAATGTATTGCACCTTCAGATCATCAATGCAGAATTCCCAATCCAAGGAGTCGTATCCAAAGTCTGCTACAATCTCGACTTTGTGAATCTCTTCCCATGCTTCGCCACTGTACTCTTGCATCTTGACTTGAAATGGCAGATGATAGCCGCTTGGGAAATCAACATGCCAAAGAAGAGGATCTTTCGACCTTTTGCTAAATCCCTTCACATATACGGTAGTTCCTGGCGCAGGAGCATCCATTGGCTTGATGTAGAACGATTGCAGGGTGAAATAGGGACGCAGGCCCTGCTCATGCATAGCAGTCGCGTTCGCGATCTCGAAATATGCGCCGT
>JAABUI010000889.1_pt1 | contig 19303 bp, 17 predicted proteins | sample 5559111 | NCBI WGS metagenome assembly JAABUI01 (sample SAMN10711870, study PRJNA513365) | rock metagenome | isolation source: Antarctica rocks | place: Antarctica: Victoria Land, Buttleship Promontory
ACGCCACCCCGATGAACAATGCCTCGGGCGAGGTGTAGGAGATCGTCTGACGAACAGACCCGGTGGCGGCGTCGACGACCATCAAAGACTGCTTGTACTGCCCGTCGTTGCTGACCAGGATCGTTTTCCCATCCGGGCTCTTGGTGGTGCCGAACGGCTTGTCACCGAGGGTGGTCTGCCGCCCGGCTGGGGTGACCGACCAGCCGTACGGGGTGATCGACGTGCCGTCGCCCTGCGGGCCCGGCACCCGGGTGCGGTGCGCTGCCGCAGCCGTCGCACCACCTATCAGTACCGCGGTCAGCGTCACCCCCACCACCACCGGCCGCCGGCTGACCCAATTGCGCCGTTTCCCGGTCACGTTCTGCATGGTTGCTCCTCGCTTGTCGCAGCACGGTGGCCGCACCTCGTCGGTGACCCAAGAAAAGCGAACCCCACCGAGATGACCGCCCGGTGAAGCCCCGGTAAATGAATCTGGGCGATGACGAGACGTCCCTGGAGCGGGCAGTTCATTGCGGTCATGCCGTTGCTTGCGCGGCAAGCAGAGTGTCGGTGGGGGCGTCCGGCGGGGGTGTGCGCCGCACCGTTATGGGCTTCGGTGTTCCTACCCGGGGTGGGGTGGGGTTCCCCCAGAGCCTCGGCAAAGTTGATCTGCTCGTTATGTGATCATGAAAGTGCGCGGCCGAGCGGAGCAGATGGTGGCTCGCGCTGGAAGAGTCCAGGCGGGGAGTCACCGGTACGGGTGCAGGCAGCAGCGACGGCCCGTGAGTACTTCGTAAGCAAGTCCCGCAACGAGCAGCTCTCACAACGCTGACCGGGGCTGGCTGGGCTGACACAGCCCAGCGCCCGGGCTCGGTCGTCCACGTTTCAGTCAGGGTGGGCGTTGGGGTGCCGGCACCGCCTGCCGAGGGAGTCGGCGTCTAGCTCTCGGTAGAACGCGGGCAGCGTCACCAGCGTCCAGGTCGTCGCCGGCGTGGCGGAGGTGGCGGCGAACGCCTCCAGGCGGGCCGCGGCCAGCACCGTCAGCATGGTGACCAGGTACGGGTGGCGGTCCCAGCAGGGAGCGATGGTGTGCGCCGAGTCCCGGCCGTACGCCCAGTTCAGGTGGTTCACGACCTGCCGGAGCCACCGGTGCAGGTCAGGTCGGGTGTCCTCGGGAAGACCGGCCGGGTCGAACGGCGCGCCGATCATGGCGCGGTCCAGCCCCTGGTCGGGCCCGGCGCCCGGGTCAGGTTCGTCCTGCCACAGCGCGAACAACGCGAACAGATAGCCGCCGGGCTCCGGAAAGGGTCGAGCGTCGGCCAGAAAAGACGCTGGCGGTGGTGCGTCGGGCAGGTCCTCCGCCGGGGGTGGCGGCCACGGGACCGTCGTCACCTGGTGACCTGGGCTGCGGCTGCTGGGAGGGAATCGGGCGGCTCGCCGGGCGAGGCTGGCCTGGTCGGGCCGGCGGGGGCGAGCGTTGCGGTGAGTTGCGGGGATGGCGACGGGGCACGGGCGGCGGCCGCTGTGGCGCGGACCTGGTTCTGCCCGGCTTGCAGATTCCGCCATCGGGCGCGGTCGGTGAACACCGGCCGGGTCTTGACCACCACCGGGCCGAGCCGGTCGATGAGCAGCAGGGCTTGGCGGGTGCGGAGCTGACGGAAGTCGGCCGCGGCCAGCACCGGTTCCGTTTCACCCCGCCGGGTGCCGGCCGAGTCCTTGCGCTGCACCCGGCGGGTGCCACAGAGCCGTTCCACGTCGCTGTTGAACTGCGGGTCGTTGCTGCCACCGAAGGCCAGCAGCCCGGTAGTGACCGAGGCCAGCACGCTGCTGCCCTGCTCACCCCAGCGGGCCTGGGCCTGCGGCCAGCCCTGCATGCCGTAGTGCACCGACAGCCCACGGCCCCGGCCGTCCCCGACGCGCTGCGGCAGGCTGGGGATCGGGGCGGTCAGCGGGGCTTCGTCCAGCGCGGCGACCAGCGGCGGGTCCAGCCGCCCGGCCGGGCGGGTCAGGGCGTGCCGCTCAGCCCGGTCCAGCACATCTTCGGCGATCGCGGTCAGCAGCGGCACGACTGGGCTGGTCGGGTCGTCCTTACCCAACAGGTAGATCGTGCCGCCGGCGTCCAGCAGGTCCTCGATGCGGTCCACCTCGTCAGGACTCGCTGCCAGGGTGGCGCGGGCGGCCGGGACGGTCGACCAGGCCAGGGCGGTGGCCACGGTCGCCCGGATGTTGCCGACGGTGCGGGAGTCCCCGGTCGTCGCGCTCTCCAGCTTGTCCAGCATCCCCGCCCCGGTGTCGGGGTGGGTGGTCAGGATGTGCAAGGGCTGCGGGTCGGTCGGGGTGCCGCACCAGCGCAGCCAGGTCGCCAGGTCCGCGCCGGCCAGGGTGGCGGCGTGCAGCAGGCACGCCAGCACCGCAGCGGCCTGCTCGCGGTAGAACGCGCTGGCACCGCCGTCGGCCCCAGCCCCGCTGCCGCTGCCGGTGCCGGCGATGAACGCCCGGGCCAGGGTCTCGGCCCGGGTCGGATCACCGCAGCCGGCCAGCGGGGACCAGCGCAGCGCCGGCAGGCCGGCGGTGACCCCGAGCGGGTCCACCACCCGGCACGGCCCGCGGGTGCCGCGGGCGGTCCAGGTCAGCTCCACGATGTCGGGTTTGGTGGAGCTGACCAGCACTGGGCCGGGGGCGGCCAGCACCAACGGGGCGAAGTACGCCAGGGTCTTGCCGGACCCGGGTGGCCCGACGACCCGCATCGAGCGATCCCAGGGCAGCACAACGGTCAGGCCGCGGGGCCGGCGGGAACAGCCGACCGTCAGGCCGAACGCTGTCTGCGGCGCCCGGCCGCGCTGCCGGCGGGACAGGCCCGGCCGGCTCTGCCGGCCGGCGGCCCGAGCAGCCCGAGCAGAGATCACCTCAGCCGCCCGGCCGACCGGGGCGAAACCGGCGTGCGAGGCCGGTGCCCACCAACCCCGCAGGAACGCCACGACGGTGATCGCACCCGTCAGGACAACCAGGACCACGGCGGCCAGCACCGGCCGGCCGAACAGGCCACCGCGGAGCAGGTGGCTGCGCAGCAGGTGGCCCAGCGGGTCCGGCGCCGCCGGCAAGGCCCCGGCCAGGTGGCGCACGGCCGAGTGGGTTTCGACCAGGTGGTGCATGTGTCCTCCTGCGGGGCGGGTCGGCTGGGGGTTCAGGCGAGGTGACGCATCGAGGACAGCGCGCCGTAGGAGCTCAGCGGGAGGATGTGGACGACCGCGCCGGTGTGTGGGGCGTCGATGAGCAGGCCGCCGCCGAGGTACATCCCGACGTGTCCGGGGCTGGTGGTGTTGCCGTCGCTGCCGGCGATGAACACCAGGTCCCCGGGCAGGAGCGCGCTCGGGTCGTACACCGGGGTGCCGGCGTTGACCTGGGTGTAGGTGGTGCGCGGCAGGGCCACGCCGGCGGCGGCCCAGGCGTGCTGGGTCAGGCTGGAGCAGTCCCAGCTGAGCGGCCCGGTGCTGCCGAACCCATAGGGTTTGCCGAGCTGGGCCAGGGCGAAGCTCACTGCCCGGGTCGCCGGCAGGCTGGTGCCGGCCGGCAGGGCGAACCCGGTCGGCAGCGCGGTGCTGCCGGTGGCCGGCAGGCCGTCTCCGGCGGTCGGCGTGCACGGGGCGGCGGTGCCCTGCAGCGTCTTGACGATTCGGGTGGCATCGCCCTCCCATGGCGCGTAGGCGCCGCCGGCGGCGCTGCTCTGTACCGCTTGGGCGGCCTGGGTCAGCGGCAGGTGCTGCCAGGCGGGGACGGTGACCAGCCGGGCCAGGAACAGGGTGGTGGCGCCGGCCGGGTCGAGCCGGACACTGGCCGGCCCCCAGCTGTTGCGCTGCTGGTACATGCCCAGGCTGTCCGGGCCGGCGAGGTCGCCGTGGGTGATCGGCAGCAGCCGGGCTTCCTGCAGGCTGGTGGCGACCGCGATCACCGCCGCCCGCGGTGGCAGGCCGGCCAGGGCGGTGGTCTGCACGATGCTGTTGGCGTCCGCCCACATCTGTTCGGTGAGTTGCTCACCGGTGTAGAGGTGGCTGCCGGCGCCGGCCAGCCCGCAGCTGCTGGCGCCGGCCGCGGCCGCGGGGCTGCCCGGGCCGAGCAGCAGCACGGTGCCGACCGCCGGGGCGGTGAGCAGCAGCGCGGCCGCGGCCCCCAGGCCCACGCCGGGGCCGGGCATCAGCGACCGGCCGGGCCGGACGGCAGGATCGCGTCGTTGGTGTCGAACAGGACCCGTTCGGTCCCGGTCGGGTTGGTCTGCACCACGAAGCTGCGGGCGCCGACCTTCCACACCGCCCGGCCTTTGACGTTCTCCGGCCAGCTGGTGATCCGGCGGGTCTCGGCGCCGGAGAGCCCGATCGCGTCGCTGAGCTCGGCGGCGGGGGCGGCGTCCAGGCCGAACACGACTTTGGTGGAGCACAAAGCCATGAAGTCCTTGGCGATCGCGGTGGCCTGGCTGCCGGCGTCCCCGACGCTGGCCAGGTCCGACGGTTTGTGCGCCACCATGATCTGGATCTTGTTCTCCGAGCGGGACAGGCGCAGGTCCGCATCGGCTTTGCGGACCATTTCCGGTCCGAGGCGCAGCGCCCGCCACATCTCATCGCGCAGCACGATCTGCACCCCGGGTAGGTCCCGGTCGACCTCGGCGGTCGCCCAGCTGTTCACGCACGCCAGGGCGCAGCCGACGGCTTCCTCACCGCGCTGTTCCAGGGCGCGCAGCGACACCGACTGGATCGGGGCGGTGAAATCGACGTGCACGGTGGACGGGGCGTCGAAGATGCCGGCCAGGCTGCCCTTGACGAGCACGTTCAGGGCCGCGGTCATCGACCGGGTCAGTTCGGTGAACTCCCGCTGGTTACGGGCGCTGGCCGCTTCCAGCACCGCCGTGGTCGGGGTGCGCAGCGCCGCCCACACCTGCGGGATGGTCATGTCGGTCAGGGCGGTGTTCCCGCCGGCCTGACCGGACAGCAGATCCACTGCGGCGCCGAACGCGAGCTCGTCGGTGTCGCTCATCCGGTAGCCCCGGGCACCCAGCAAGGCCTTGGCCAGCAGCAGCCGGCGGCTGCGGATCGCGGCCAGGCGTTCGGTGAGCAGCCCGGCTTGGCGGGGCAGGTCCCGACCCAACGGCCCGGCATCCAGCGGATTGAGCCGGCCGGGCAGGCCGGGGCCGAGCCGGATCGGTTGGACTCCCAGGGCCTGGCACATCGGGGCGTACTCGTCTTTGGTGTCGCCCGGGATCAGGATCCGGGCGCCGAACGGCAACAACCGCCAACACAAGATCTTCACGCCCATGCTTTTGCCGCGGCCCGGGGCGCCGAGCCAGAACATGTTCGGGTTGGTGACCAGGCCGGCCCGCAGCCACTCCACCGGGTGGGCGCAGAACACCCCGCCGCTGCCGGCGTCGAACCCGATCGGCGCCCCCCGGGGCGGCACGCCGGGGGCGAACACGAACGGGTACAGCCCGGCGAGCTGAGAGCTGTCGGCCTGCCAGGTCACCGCATCGGCAGCGCTGGCCGCCCGGCCCCGGCCCGGCCCGTGACGGCCCTGCGGGGGCACCACCGGCGGCCGCCCGCCGCCGCCGGCTTGGGCCGGCGGAGCCGGCCGGGTGGCGATGGGCAGCGGCGCCCCCGCCGCGGTCAGCAACTCCGCCAGACTCAGCGGAGCCGGGCCGCCGACGCTGCTGCGCCGGCCGCCGGCCAGGCGCCACCGCCGGCCCCACCCAGTCCGCCTCGAGCCGTTCGGGCCCTGGGCGGCGGGGTCGTCGGGCTGGTCGACCACGTCGACCTGGTCGACGGGACCGAGCTCGGCGGGGGTGTCGCGGCGGGAACCGGTCGCCCGGTCGAGCGAGCTGGTCACGTCCGGCTGGTGCGCATGCTGGGCAGCCCCAGGGCCAGCGGCAGCGCCGCGGCGTAGAACGCACTGTCCTGGGCGAACCACAACCGGCGCAGCTGCAGGTGGGCGTTGCGGGCGTCGCCCTGGGCGCCCTGCACCGAGGCCTCCACCGACGCCTGGTGCGGGACGGTGACGGTCAGCAGGATCCGGAAGCGCAGCATCGCGTGGCCGCTGACCAGCGCGTCCTCCCGGATCTTGATCTCTTCGCGTTCCCGGACCAGGCGGCGGCGCGGCCGAAAGCCCTTGGAGCGGGGGGTCTCGATCGCCACGTCCTTGCGGGTGATCGCGTCGCTGGTGGCCTTCTCGGCCCGGCTCGGGCTGAGCGGCTCGTACACGATGGTCAGCGACCGGCGTTCCCCCGGGCGCCGGCCGACCCGCAGCAGCGGGCGCAGCACCCCGGCGGTCACCGGCCGGCGGGACGGCAGCACCTGCAAGGTCACCGAGGTGGCGGAGTCGTGGCAGTAGGCGCCGCGGCTGCTGACCGCCGCGACCGGCCCGGCCAGCACGGGCGGCACCCCGACCGGCGGCCCGTCGTAGTCGGGGTCGGCCCCGGACAGGCGCAGGTCCTCCAACAGGGCCTGCTCGGCCGGGTCGAACCCGACCCGGATCACCTCGGCCAACGCCGGGGCGTCCAGCCAGGCGACGTCGGTGAACCCGGCCCCGACCAGGTGCTCGCGCAGGCCGGACAGCTCCGCGGCCACCACCTGCGCGCCGCTGATCGCCGGTGGGCCGCCGGCGATCCGGACCGCCTTGCGCACGGTGCGTTCATTCATCGCCACCGTCAGGAACGCTTCGTGCCGGACGCTGGCGGTGGCGGTTGACATCAGCAGCTCGTGCACGGTCGCCAGCGGCCCGGCGGGGGCGTCCGGGCGGACGTTGCGAGCGGTCCAGTACGCCAGTTCGGTGCCGTCGTCCGGTACCGACCGGATCAGCACCGACAGCCGGGACCACGGGCCGTCCTCGACCCCCTGCTGGGCCAGGAAGGCGCCCCACAGCTCCACGCCGCTGTTGGCCGAGGCCTCATCGCCCAGCGCCAGCCCTGGGTGGACCAGCCGAGCCGTCGCGGTCCACTGCCGCGCGCCGGGGTTGTGCGCGATCCCGACCGGCAACGCATCCACGGTGGCGGTGTGGAACGCCAGGGCGCCCAACGGGCCGGGCAGGTCGGTGGCCGCCCCCGCCGCCGGCTCAGGTGCGGTGGTGCCGGTGGCGTTGCCGAGCATGGTGGCGTCCCCGTTCGTGGACTGGAAGATGGTCTCCTGGCGCAGCCCGGCGAGTTCGTGCCGCACCGCCAGCCGGGTCCAGGCCAGTGCGCTGTAGCCGGCGACCCGGGTCAGCACCCCGATCGCGAGCGCCGCCGCGAGGGGGACTGTCAGCAGCAGCCGGGCGAAGTGCTGGCCTGCCAGGGGCAGCAGCACGAGCATCACCGCCGCCCCCAGCACCAGAGCGGCGCCGGGGGTCAGGCCGAACACCCACGCGTCGCGTTCGCTGGACCAGCCGGAGAACCGGCGGGCCTCGACCGGGACGGTCACAGCACCACCACCGCGGCGGCCGCCGCTGGCGGTGCGGCGGGTGCGACCACAGCCGGCCCGGCCCCTCCGCCGGCCCCGACGCCCAGCGCGTCGGCGCTGGCGGCCGGCCCGCCGCCGGTCGGGGTGCCACTGCCGCTCGAGGTGCCGGCCGGGCTGGGTGTGCCGGGGCCCGCCGGCGCACCGGGTGCCGTCGCACCGGGGGTTGCGGGGCCGGCTGCCGTCGCCGGGGTGCCGGCAGGCGCCGCGAGCGGAGTCTCGGCGGCGGCCGGCGAGGCGGTCGCGCTGCCGGCCGAGGCCTGCGCCGGGGCGGGGTTGCTGGCTGGTTGGCTTTCACCCGCTGCTCCATCTGGGCGATGTTGTCCTCCTCGATGTGGTTCATCAGCTGCTCACCGCTGAGGTCGGCGTCCGGGGAGAACACGCCACCGCCACCGCCACCGCCACCGCCACCGCTGCTGCTGCCGCGGGAGCCGCCGGGGACCATCCCGCCGAGGGACTCCAGACCGAGGGAGCCAGCGGCTTTCTGGCCGATCGCGCCGAGCCCGACGTCGTCGACGAAGGAGAACAGCTGCAGCAGCGTGAACGGGGTGATCCCGGCGACCGCCAGGATCGCCCCGCCCAGCAGCACCCGGGTCAGGTCGGTGGCCTCACCGAACCGGGTGACCCCGATCGCCAGGCACAGAAACAGCACCGGCTTCATCACGATGAACGCGATCGTCCAGGACATCGTCTTTTTCGCCCACGAGCTGGTGGCCTGATGCATCGAGCCGGCCGCGGCGATCGGGCTGGTCACCACCAGCACCACGATCGCGGCGTTGCGGATGAACAGCTCCACCCACAGCAGCAGCGTCAGGGCGGCGATGACGAAGGCGAACAAGAACATGAACACCAGTCCGGCGCCGCCGCCAGAGATCAGCGCCTGGCCGCCGAACAGCACCGCCATCTTGGATTGCAGCCCGGCGGTGTCGCCGAAGGTGGCGGCGACGATGTAGCTGCTGACGCCGTCGGCGGCCGCCAGGGCGGCCGAGGCCAAACCGACGATCGCCGCGATCGACACCGCGTACCGGACCAGGCCCCGCACCGCGAAGCCCAGGCCGGTGCCGTGCCGGCCGACCGCGATGCTCGCGGTCTGCAGCAACAACACCAAAAACGCCACCGCCCCGCTGATGTACAGCGAGATCCGCCAAGCCGAAGACGTCTGGACGTCGCTGAGCGACAGGCCGCTGGCGCTGTTCAGCACCTGCGCGAACTGCTTCATCAAGAACACCGGCAGGCGCGCGAACTGCTCCAACAACGGATCGACCGCACTATGCGCCACCCCCGCCACCGCCCCACCCAAGGCACCGGCCGGATCCGTGATCGTCCCGAGCACCGCATGACCGAGCTGGCCCAAGCGTCCGCCAAGGTCGTGTCCGCTTCCCCCGGCGTGCGGCAGGGTCAGTGGCGTGGCCGTGAAGTCAAGGTGCATAACGCAGCACCCTCCAGCCAGCGGCGACCGAGGCCGGGTCGCCCGGGGTGAAGACGGTCGCTGGCTGGTCGGGGCCGTCACCGACGATGTGCCAGTCCCCGTTGACCCACCCGATCAGGTAGCAGCCGGTCGCCGGCGCGTTGGTCGGCGCCGGCACGCCGGTCACCTTCAGCACCCCCCAGGTGCACACCGTGCGCTGGTCCCCGTGCGAAGCGATGATCTTGGCCATCGAGTCGGTGATCGAGGACAGCACCCCGGCCGGCAGCGGGCCGTCGGCCGCGATCCCGGACTTTGCTCGGCCATGCCGGACGACCGCGATGACCTCCGCGACACCCCCGCGGGCGGTCGGCGCCAAGGTGCGTTCGATGCTGGCCTCCCGGTCCAGATCGAACGAGGCCCCGAGGGCGGTGTCGGCGGCGACGTTCATGGCGACCGCGCCGGCGTCGGTGTGCGGCCACCGGACGGCCAGCCCGTTTTCCAGGCCGGCGGCGTGCGGGAGCACGATCATTCCCGGGGTGGCAGTGGCGTTGGTGGCCGGCGGCGAACTGGCCGCAGTCGACGGTGGGGCACTGGGCGCGGCCGGCAGGGCGCGGGAGGTGGGGGAGTGGCTGGATGAGCCGCCCACCACGAACCCGGTGGCCGTGCCGGCCCCGATCAGCACCACGGCCAGACCGGCGGCAGCTGCGATCCGTGGGCCGCGCCGGGGGGTGTGGTCGGAGAACGTCATGATCGGCTCCTGGCTCGGTGGCCGGTCAGTTCGACAGGCCGACGAGCAGGTTGTAGCCGACCGCGAACAGCACCGCGGCCCCCAGACTGGACAGGATCACCTTCGGTCCCTGGGTCGCCGACGGGCTGTGATGGAAGATCTTGCCGGCGGCGAACAACCCCACCCCGACCAGAAAGCCGATGAAGATCGCGGCCTCCACCCCGAACTTCACATAGCCCACCAGCGCGCCGACTTTCCCGCCGACGCCAGGAGGAGCCTGCGACGGGCCGTTGGGGATGGCTACGTGCGGCAACGCCGTCAGCGCACTGTGGACACTTTGCAGAACGGTCACAGGAGCTCCTTCAACGGGACATCAGAGTCAGGCAGGGAGAAGTACAGATCACGACCGGCATCTCAGGAGGACTGGCTGCCGGGCTTCCGTGCCCCCAACAAGATCAGTCAGAGTAAGAGAACACATCCTCTGACTGAGACCTAACCCTAGACGCTGATCAGCCGCACACGTCAAGGCTGGGCGCGGCGAGTCGCCGGGAAGAGCGCACATCCGGTGCTACTGACCCGACGTCCATGAAGTACGGCTTCTACGGTTCCGGTGCTGCTGGGGCGGACAAACTGTCTGGAACACCCGTTGGTCGATGAGCCGTTGCAGGTGCAGAACGACTGGGACCGGCCTGATCCAGTGGGCTGCCCGGCACGACTACCTTGATCTGAACCGCCACAGACGGAGACCGCGATGACCGCCGCACTGATTGGCTCGTTCGGCCAGGCGCTGCCCCCGGTCCGGCGGCAGGCCCAGCTCTGGGATGGGTTCTTCGCCGAGTACTACCAGCAGAACAAGTTCGCCGAGCGGCTCTTCCGCAACGTGGGAGTCGAGATGCGACACGGGGTGGTCGACCCGGGCGTGGAGGACGTGTCGCAGTGGCCGACCGGTGCCCGGATGGAGCGGTTCATCACTGAGGCGCTGCCGCTAGGGAAGGAGGCCTTGGGGATCGCGCTCGACTCAGCCGGCGTTCGCCCGGAGGAGCTGGGGATGCTCGTGGTGGCGTCCTGTACCGGCTACGCCAGCCCGGGCCTGAACGTGCTGCTCGCCCGCGACATGGGCATGAGCCCTGATCTACGGAGCCTGATGATCGGGCACATGGGCTGCTACGCAGCGATCCCGGCGTTGGGAGCGGCCGCTGATTACGTGGCCGTGCACCAGCGGCCGGCGCTGCTGCTCTGCCTGGAACTGACGAGCCTTCACCTGCAACCGGCGCAGGAGATTCCCAGGCCGGTCACTCCCGACGCCGTGCAACAGATGGTCGTGCACGCCCTGTTCGGGGACGCGGCGGCAGCCGTCGTCGTCACGCCAGAAACGACTACCGGGTCACTGGAGGTGCTGGAGGTAGCCGCCATGACTGACACCACCACCGCGGACATGATGACCTGGGACGTCACCGACATGGGGTTCCGGATGGGGTTGTCGACCCAGGTACCAGCCGTGCTCGCGCGACACGTGCGACCGGCCACCGAACAGATGCTCGCCCGGCACGGCCTCACGCTGGACGACATCGACGGCTGGGTCGTGCACCCAGGCGGCCCGAAGATCCTCGAAACTGTCGGGGATGCCCTCGACCTTACAGACCAGGACCTCCAGCCGGCTCGGGACGTCTTGCGCGAGCGCGGGAACTGTTCGTCGACGACGGTGCTCATGATCTTGGACAGGGTGCGCGGGCAGGTGCCTGCGGGTGGTCACGTGGTGACTCTGGCGTTCGGCCCAGGCCTAACGCTCTACGCCACCCTGCTCCGCATGCAGTGAGTCCGACGATGGGCGACGGCAGGACGACGGCGCGGCAGCGCAGCATCGTTCGGGCGGGGAAGTAGCCATGCCAGACGAGACCCCTCCCGGGGCGCTGTCCCTGGCCGACAAGCTCGACCGGCTGTTCCGGGTCGTCAGGCCACCCGGCCAGGACCGCGAGTACACCTACAAGGAGGTGGCCGCGGCGATTGCGAGCCGCGCTGGCCCGGCGACGACAGCTAACTATCTCTACTTGCTGAGGTCAGGACGCCGAGACAACCCGGCCAAGAAGCTGCTCGAGGCGCTAGCTCAGTTCTTCGGCACGAACGTCGCGTACTTCTACGACAACACAGCGTCGAGCCAGGACCTCGACGAGGAGATGCGGCTGGTGGTCGCGCTGCGGGACAGCTCCATTCGACAACTTGCCTTGCGTTCAGTGGACCTCTCGCCAGGCAACCTCAGCCACATCATGGGCATCGTGGAACAAGTCCGCGCGCTCGAGGGGCTGCCGCCCGGGGCACCCCCTCCAGCGGAAGCATGGACGGGCGAGGCACCGGACAAGGCGGAGGACCAGGGCAATGCCGGGCAGTGACCACCGCCAGCTGGAGCGAGTGTGCCGGCGCAGGATCGCCGAGCTCGACCTGCTGTCACCGCTGCAGCTTGCTGAGCTCAAGACGCGGTTAGAGACGCGGCGCGGGCGGGAGCTGTGGGTCCTGCCTGACCAAGGAGAACTGCCGCCCGAGATCACCGGGCTGTGGATCGGTACGGCTACCAGGGACTATGTGTACTACCAACACGGGCTGGACGGCTGCCTGCTCGAAACGACCCTGCTGCACGAGTTCTCCCACATGCTCTGCAACCACCGTTCGGCGAACATCCAAGACCAAGCCTGGCTGCAGCAAAGGGCGCCGGCGTTGACCAGCCTCGGCGCCATCGAGCACATGTGTATGCGCAGGGACTACGGATCGAGCGATGAGCGTGAGGCTGAGCTGATGGCGTCACTGATCCTGGCCCGTGCGACCAGGCGCTGGCACCGGACGCGCACAGAGGCGTCGCGACCTGATGAGTTGGCAGCGCGGCGCGTGGACAGCATCTTCAAGACGTGACAAGGCCCCTGTGGGCGGACCTCACACCAGGCACGATCAGCAAGGCAGTCCTGCCCGTGATCTACGCGGGCACCAGCCTCCGGCTGCTGGCTGTGCGCCGCGAGAGCCACGACCCAGCGGTGCGGGACATGGGGGTCGCGTTGGCCGCTACCGCTGCAGCTCTCAGCACGCTGCCGGCCGCCGCGCTGGACACCTTCGAGGAGCTGTTCGGGGACGCCAACTACGGCCGCTTCCTCAGTCAGCTGGGAACTGTCGTGGCAGCCGGCGCTGGGAACGGCGTGATCCTCCGGTCAGCGTACGAGCCCAGCGAGGCCCGTCCGCGGGTTCGGAGTCGTCGCCAACGCATGCTCGGCACGCTCATCATCATGACGGTGCTGTTCTCCCGGGACCACGCCTTGGCCGGCGAGCTGCAACTTCCGACCGGGCGGCTCTACCGGCCCTTACCCGCGCTGTACTGGGTCGTGTTCGCGGACTTCATGATCCTCGCGGCCGGTGAGACGAGCTGGCTTGCGCTGCGCACGTCACGCTTGACCCGGGACGAGTTCGTGCGCCGTGGTCTGCGTTGCGTCACCGTTGGGACGCTGATCCTCAGCGGGTTCTACGGGCAGTACGCCGGTGGTGTCGTGGCCCGGTTGATCTCCTCACGTCTACCAGGGCCCCTCCGCGGGGTGCCGGCGCAGGCCGTCATCGGCACGTCCGCCGCTGTGATCGCAGTCGGCGCAAGCCTGCCAGGAGCGATGTGGCGGTGGCGCACTCTGATACAGGCAGTCGAGGACGCCCGCGCCTGCATCCGCCTCGCCGCGATGTGGCGGGCGTTGCGCAACACGAACCCGGGCCACACGCTGTCAGTAGGGAGCTTCCGCAGCCCCGACGTACGCCTGTTTCGGCGGGTGATCGAGATCCTCGGCGGCCTTGACCAGCTCGCCCTAAAACGCGACCCTCAGAGACGCTTTCGCACAGCTGCGGAAGGAATCAGGCAAGAAGAGGGCCTCAGCGAGGACCAGGTGACCGCTCTCGAACGCGCCGCACTCATCCGCTACGGCGCGGACTTCGACGAGAACGTCGACGGGAAGCATCGCGAGGCTCGGACGGAGCCTCTGACCGGCACAGCCGTGAGCGAGGACTTTCGGGAGGAAGCCCGGCGTCTGGCCCTGACAGCAACGTACCTGCGTTACTCCCCACTCCCCAACCTAATCGCCCAGCACGTCTGGGAAGCGGCGCACCAAGACAAGAAGAGGACCGTGCCAACCATGCCCTTGCCATCCGACCCCCCTGCACCCAACCCCGACTGCACCTGCCTTGCCCGTAGCTCAGACGAGATGGGCTACCTCGAATATGTTGGCGGTCGCGATGAATCGGAGAAGTACTTCGCCGAGGAACGGGCCCGCTGCCCCATTCATGGAACGACACCGCTCGCGGAGCTGCGGTAGCAGTTCCACCGAGCCCGGGGATGTTGCAACTGGATCATTCTCCCGCTCGGGCTGGCGGGCCGCCGGACCGGGCTACCTGGCGGAGTACACGTCGCGGCCGAACCGGGGCAGCCCGGTCTGTGCGGCGAAGCCGAGGTGGGGCAGCTTGAAGGCGTCCTCGATGCTGGCGAGCAGCGAGTAGTGGTTGTAGCCGACCGCGGACGTCGTGCCGGGTGTGGTGTGCCGGGACAGCACGACGGCGCCGACCCGGCCGCCACCGGGCCCGGTGATGCCGGGCAGTGGGGAGTTCGGGCCGGCCATCTCACCGGCGGAGGCGGTGGCGTCGGACTGCGGGCTGTCGGACTCGTCGAAGGTGACGACGAGCAGCCCGTCTTGGCGGTAGGCCGGCGAGGTCAGGATCCGCGGGACCCAGGTGCGCAGGAACGCATCCGCGCTGGTCAGGCCGCCGGGTTCGCCGTTGATGCAGGGGGTGTCGTGGCCGTCGTGGCATAGGTTCGGGGTGATGTAGGCCAGGTTCGGGGTGGTGGCCACCGTGTTCAGGTCACCGTTGAGCTTGCTGAGGTTGACGTCCCGCTTCGCGCAGGCCGGCGAGCCGGTGATGGAGCTGAAGTACACGAAGGGGTTGTGTCGGGCGGCGTACTGGTCCTTGGCGGTCGCCTGCTGCGTGTTGTCCCGGGTGTTGATGGCTGGGTGCCCGCAGGTGGCGGACTCGCGGGTGGGGTCGGCGCCCATGTCCTCCTGGTAGCCCTTCCAGCTCAGCCCCTTTGCGGTGAGCTGACCGGGCAGGGTGGGGACCGACGCCGGGTAGACGCAGCCGCGTCCGGCGGCCTGCTGGTGCGCAGCCGTCCCCACTTGCGTGAACGACGAGTAGATCTGGCAGTCGGCCTGCTGCTCCGGGTCGGGGCCCTGACCGGAGATCTGGGCCAGGTAGTTCGGCAGGCTGTTGTGCGCGGTGCCGTGGTATTGGGTGAGCAGTACCCCTTGGGCGCGCAGGGTCCGGGACAGGTACGGCGCCTTGGAGCCGGGCCCGAACGTCGCCGCGTACCCCTTGTTCTCCAAGTTGATGACGAACACGTGCCGAGGGGCAGCCGGCTTGGCGACCGGCGGGCAGGCGTAGGCGGGTACGGCGACCGCCAGGGCACCGACCGCGGCAGCGGCGGACAGCAAGCGTGGGCGACGGATCATCGAAGGTCCTCCTGGTCGGTGTAGGGAACGGGTCGAGCGGTACGTCGGCTCACCCGTCGGCGTCGGCGGAGCCCGGTGCCGCGGTCAGACCGGGTTGCAGCGGAGCGCACCCGCAGCTGCGACCGGCCGCCCAGGCCTGCGCGGCCCGGTCGTTGATACCCCCGCGGGACTGGACCTCACGCACCAGCGCCGCCGGCATCGGTGCGCCGGGGTGGGTGGACTGCCACAGCTGCGCCTCCAGCACCGGACCGGCCACGTCCACCGAGGACGTGTTCACCGGAACCGAGGCCGCCGACCCCGCGGCCGCCTTCGGGTTCTTGGCGTCCTGGGGGTAGGTGGGCTTCTCCGCTGTGTAGGGGCGGGTGTCCGGGTGGGAGGTGAACATGTCGTAGGGCACGGGCGCGTACTGGGTGTAGGTCGACAGCGGCCGCAGACCCAGGATCAGCTCGATGGTGTGCAGCACCCCGGCCTGGGAGATGTGCACGCCCGACAGCTTGGCCTTCGCGGCATATGGGGAGGCGAGCAGGAAGATGTTGCGGTGCCCGTCGCGGTGGTCCAGGCCGTCCTGGCTGTCGTCCTCCATCACGAACACCGCTGTGGAGGACCACTGCGGGGTGTGGCTGAGGTAGTCGATGACCCCGCCGACCGCCTCGTCGTTGGTGGCGACCAGGCCCTGCGGGGTCGTCTTGCCCGGGGTCGCGCCGTCGGTGTGGTCGTTGCCCATCAGCAGGTAGCTGAGTTGCGGGACGGTGTTGGCGGCGACCAGCGGGGCGTACTCGGTCTTGAACTCCTTCAGCCGGTCGGTGTCCTTGACCGAGGTCAGGAACAGGTTGTTCGGGTAGGCGGGCGCGGTGTTGGCGGCGACCTTCGGGTCGTTCGTGCCGCCCGGTACGGCGCAGGCCGCGCCCGGGGACGGCGTCGAGGGAGCCTGACTGGTCGCCTGGCCGACGAGCTCACCGAAGTCCCGGAACGTCTTGTGCTGCGCGGCGAGCTGCTGGAAGATCGCGCCGCACCGGGGGTAGACGATCGGCGCCGTCGGGTCGTAGGGGTGGTTGCGCGCGGAGTAGTAGTGCACCCAGGACTTCTCGGTGTAGTCCGTGGAGGTGCCCTCGGCGGTCCAGTGGTGGCCCTGGATGCTGGCCTCACCGTCGGAGTAGAAGTTTTGGCTCAGTGCGTACCGGTCCGCCAGGTTGTGGATGTTGGGGGTGACCGTCTGACCGTTGGCGTTGCGCCGGCCGAACTGGGTGAACGCCGGCTCCACGTCGGCGTTGGTGCGGCCCAGCGAGCGCAGGTCACCGAACTCCTGGTCGAAGGTGCGGTTCTCCCGCACGATCATCACGACGTGCTTGATCGGGCTCGTGCCGCCGAGCGCGGCCGGCACCGGGCTGTCGGCCGGCCGCCGGCTGTTGGCCTTGGTGGAGAACAGCAGCTGGTCGCGGGACTGCTGGGTGTACGCGGCGAGCCGGCTCGTGGTGGGCCGCGCCACCCGGCTGAGCAGCCCGACGATGTCGTTGCCGTCGTACTGGGTCCGGCGGGTCACCGGCACGCCGCCGTACCCCTTCGCGCTGCTGGTCAGCAGATCACCGGAGCGGGGGACGACCGACACCGCTGTCGGGTAGTTCGCCGCCGGGATGAAGCCCAGCGCCTTGAACTGGGTGGGGTTCCACCGCGACGGGCCGGCCGGGATAGCGGCGCCGAGCACGGCGACCGCGTTGTCCCCGGCGTCGGCGACGTACACCAGGCTCTGGGCGCTGTCGATGGTGATGCCGTTGGGTGCGGAGCCGTTGGCCTCACCAGGCAGCAGGTGCACCGAGATCCGGCGTACCTCGGTCGGCACGAGCCGGGTCAGGTCCAGGATCGACACCGAATCGTCGTTGGTGTTCGTCACGAACGCAAAATGGCTGTTGCGGGTCACCGCGACCGCGGACGGGTGGTCCCCGACCGCAGTCACGCCCCGCAACGTTCCGGTGGCGACGTCCAGGGTCGCGACGGCGTTGTGGCCCTGCTCGGTGACCAGCGCCCGCGCGCCGTCGTTGGACAGCGCAACCGCGCCCGGGTAGGCGCCTCCGCCCTGGCCGACCCCGCCCAGCGGGGTCTCCCAGCGCTGCGCCCCAGTCACCGGGTCCAGCGCCGTCACGGTGCCGCCCTGCTCGTTGGTGACGATGACGGTGCGCCCGTCCGGGGTGACCGTCAGGCCGCGGCTGTAGCCGTTGACGTCACCGACCAGCGGGGCCGTCGCCGGTACCCCGCCGTTCGGTGGCCGGGCCGGCCCGGGCGTGCTGACGTTCTTGGTGCTGCGGAAGCGCTTGGCGAGAGTGATCTGTGCGCCGCTGACGGCGTAGTCGTAGACCTGGTCGTTGCCGCCGCCGGTCACATAGACATGCGAGCCGTTCGGGCTGAACGCGACCCCCGCGTTGTAGAACGTCGGTTGGCCCGGCTGGTGATCGGTGACGGTCTGCACGACCGTGTTGTCCCGCAGCCGGACGACCTGCAGCGACTCGTTGCCCTGGTCGGTGCCGCCCTGTCCCTCGCCGCTGTTGACCACCACGGCCAGCGCGCCGTCCGGGGAGACCGCCGAGGCGACCGGGAAGTCCCCCAACGCCCGGACGACCCCGGCCGGCTGGACCAGTCGGCCGCTGACGAGCGAGGCACCGTTGCCGTACAGCCCGGTCGGACCGTCCGGGGTCGCGGTCGGTCGAGCGGGACCGCCGGCGGCGTCGGCGTAGCCGGCCGCACCGACGGAGAGCGCCGCCCCGACACCCAGCGCCATCGCCGTACGGGACCTGCCGGACCGGAACTGCTGCAAGGCGCGCATACCGGTCACCCTAGGTCGCTCCGCGCCGCCGACCGGGTGCAGACATCCACTGTTCAGCAGGGCTTCACCTGCTCCGCCACGAACTCCCGGGCGCACCGTCGCGGTAGCGCAGCTGCTGTACATGGCCTGGGCCACCTGGCGGGACAGGAGCGCTGGTCGTCAGTTGAGGATCTACCGCCGTGGTCGGCTCGGCAGATCGTGGCGTCGACAGCCGGCAGGCCGAACGCGCCGCTGACCAGCGCGGCGGTGGGGCGGGGGCGAGCGGGCGCGGGCCCGCGAGGAGCCGGACCTGGGACGCTGACACGTACACGAACCTGTACAGATCTTGGTGGGGTGGGGGGGTGCGGGACGTCCGTACCCTCAGACGCCACGCCGGCGGCCACGTGCTCCCGCCGACCCGCTGCTGCGCTGCCAACTCCCGCTTGACCTGTCCGGCCGCGCGGTCCGGGGTCGCGGGGCCGGAGGCCGCACGAACGGGCTGCGCGCGACCCGTGGGACGGGCCGGTTCGGCTGGCTCAGTCCAGCTCGACGACGAAGTCCCAGGTCACCACGGGCTTGCCCTGCGGCTGCCAGGTGAAGGTCGTGTGTCCGGCGCGGAAGACGGTCGACAGGTGCAGCGTCGCCGGCCGGCCGGGCGCGACGTGCACTGCCGTGTGGTCGGCGTGCACCGAGATTCGGTCCTGCCGCTCGCCCAGGGTGAGGAAGCTGCCGGCCGGCACGTCCAGTGTCCCTTGCTCGGAGGTCAGGCTGACCGTGAGCACACCGGGGGCGCTGGTCGGCGGTGGCTTGCCCGGCACGGCGCCGGTCTGGTCGATGTCCGGTCCGCTCATCCGGGCCAGCACGCGGGCCGCCCCGACCTGCACGTGCACCGGGTCGCCGGCGGCCACCAGCTGGTAGTGGGCCGCCGACGCCGAGCCGACCTGCTGTGCGGGAGCGGTGGCGACGGGGTACCGGCCCGCGTCCACCAACGGAGGGTCGGCGGAGGCCCCACCACCCGAGCAGGCAGCGGTCAGTGCCAAGGCGGCGACGGCCAGGAACGCCCGGCGTCCGGGGTGGCGACGAGCGCCACCCCGGACCGGGCGTACGGCGTTGCCGACCGTCACGGAGTCCCGTTGATGGGGTCGTAGGAGACCGGCCGGTCACGGTCGTCGAGCTTGGCCACCGCGGCGTACAGGCCGCCGGTGCCCGACTCCCGCATCGGTAGCGCCCTGGCCCGCGGGTTGTTGTAGACGTCCGGGCCGAACGGGCGCAGGCCGTCCGCACCGGCGTACCCGAGGTGGCCCTTGCCGTCTGCGCCGCCGTTGTGGATGCCGAACAGGTCCTCCATCGAGCGCAGCCAGCTGTAGTGGTTGTAGGGCTGGTCGCTCACCGAGCCGGGGGTGATGTAGG
>JAABUI010000890.1_pt1 | contig 19301 bp, 19 predicted proteins | sample 5559111 | NCBI WGS metagenome assembly JAABUI01 (sample SAMN10711870, study PRJNA513365) | rock metagenome | isolation source: Antarctica rocks | place: Antarctica: Victoria Land, Buttleship Promontory
ATCCGCCGCGGCACCTTCCACTCCGTCAAGGACCTCGAGACCGCCATCGGGACCTACATCGACGGCTGGAACGAACGCGCCCACCCATTCACCTGGACCAAAGGCGCCGACGAGATCATCAGCCACGCGAAACCCTCACCCCACCAGAAGAAGACAAGGCGACCTCATCGCTACAGCGCCACCCACCCATAATGATGCCCTCGGCCTGCTCGATGACCGCCCGATGCTCCCATGGCTTCGCATCGGCTCGGCCAGACGCGCCGTCTGGGTAAACAGGCCGGCGTTGCTCATCGCAACCGGCGGCGTCACCCTAAGATCACCCAGCGTGGCCGGGCACCGAAGGCGACACTCGACAGGCGGACCCGCTCCAGCAGCGTGGGCGAAACGCTAGCGCGGGGGTGTGGCGCCCCCCGAGCCCACACCCCCGCGCGACACGACAATCCGATCCACGCCGGTCGAGCAACCGGCCCTCCCCCCGCGGCGCTCGCGTTCGCTGAGCTGCCCGCCCCCTCCACCTGTCGAAGCTAGACCCGGGCCTCTTGGAGGACGGGTCAAGCCCAGTTTGCAGCGACGCCGGCCAAGCACCGTCCGCCGAAGAATCCACTACGTACCGCAGATGGTGATGGTCTATCGGGCAACCGTTCGTCCAGCGTTGCGCTGTCGAGATGGCTGCCGCGTGGGTGTCGAAGACGGAGCCCGACAGGTACAGGACGGAGTCGTCGAGGCCATCGTCGGTAAGCACGGTCTGTTTGGCCAGTGTGTCGTGGCGGGAAATGCCGTGACGGGAAATGCCGTGGCGACGGCAGGCCAAATGACGGCTTCAACAGTTATGGCGGGCAGCCGGGTCCTGCCCTCGTCGGCGAGCCGGTCGGCGGCGGTCCGCAGGTGTCGAGTCCCACTGCTTACGGGGCGCAATGACGGCAGCGACATCGGGATCAACCTGCTGGTACCGACCGGGTACAGCGGTGGAAGAGGGTCGCTCAGTAGTCTTGGCGATCCACCCCGGAATCCGCTTGGTAGAACTCGGTGTCGACCGGCGGGTGGACGACCTCGGCGGACTCTCCCCAGCAGCACCGAATGCGGTGGGCTACCGCCGTCGAGTTGGCGATGATGCGCCCCAGACGCGGTGCGGCAGCGAGCTCGTCGCGGCGAGTGCGGGACGCCAACGCAGTCAGCGCACGCTCACTGATCCGTCCACCGGCCTCGCCCGCCCGAAGTTCCGCGTCCCACGCCCAACGGGCTGGGCTGTGCACATAGGCCACAACCGGCGCCTGTGTGGCGAACACGACCTGGGCCGCGAAGGCGTGGTGACTGGTCAGCACCACGTCGACCTCGCCCAACGGCATGCGTCGGAAGGTCTGCGGCAACACGGGTAGCAGTGGCGCATAGCTGCGCCGACCGCTCGGGCTGGTACAGCCGGTCGAGGACGGGCGACGGGCGCGGCGGCGTGGACAGGTGTTCGGGGACACCACCGGGTCGGGCGATCGGTACCCGAATGCTGGCATCCGGCCACTCCAGCGACAGCTGCTCGACCACATTCTCCGATCCGGCAACCTCGGTGAACCGCTCGTGGACGAGCGCAACCCGAGCACCGTTCACTGCACGATCTGCCAACCCGATGGACCGGTTGTACTCGGATCGCGTTCCGTCCTGCCCGGATGGGCGTCGGCTGACTCGGGATCGGCAGCGGCGGGTTCAATCGATTCCGGCTCGGTGGAGTCGCCACTGACCACCGGCTCCACTGCACGCTTTATGTCCGCGGCTGACGCCGGCTCGATCAACGTCAACAGCGCGGGCACACCCGCCAACGCCAGCGCGGCCAGTTGCTCCTTGGTCGAACGCCGTTCGGGTGCCCCCCGATGTGCGACCACAACCGCGAGCGCGGCATGCTCGAGCGCGGCGCTGCGCAACCAGGGGTCATCGGCGGACAACTCGACCAGTTGCCCATTCCCGTCCACCTCGGATCGGGCGGCCTGCGCCAGCGCCGAGACCGCAGGGTCAACAGTGGCACCACTGCGCAGAACCAGTACGTTTGCACCGGCCCGGAGCCGCGCGAGCACCACGGTCTCCACCCGCACAGTTCCCGGCCCCCGGGCACCGTGCGTGCAGTCCACAAAGTCCGCCCCGTGCTTGCGGGCTGTCCGTCTCGCCCACGTTGGGGACACCGCGCTTCCCCAGCGACCCCGCAACGCCACCAGGAGCTCGGCGGTGACAATCAGCGCGACGATCAGGGCAAGGGCGGCTTCACGCAGGGGTTGCGGAGAAACCGGAGCACTGGACGTCAACGGATCGGACAGCGCGGCGAGACGGGCCTGGGCCGAGCCGCGGATCTGACTGAGTTGATCCTGCGCCGCCTGGAATTGCGCTTGCAACGCTGCACGCTTGGGATCGCGGACCGACAGCGACTGCAGCTGGTCGTTCAACGCGGACGAGTCGGCCTGCAGCTGCGTCGTCTCGGCCGAAGCCGACTCCCGCGCCCGTGTTCTCGCTGCGCTGTCCAACGTCAGCACGGCCTGCTTCGCCACGGCGGAAGCCTGCTCGGCAGAAGCGCCCATGGCCTCGACCGTGACCAGTCCCGGCGTCTTCCCGTCGCTCACAGTGATTCGGGAGCGTGCTTCCGCATCGCTCCACGGCACTCGAGCGGCGGTGATGATGTCGTGCAGTGCCCCGGTGTCGGTGCCGAGAGCTACATACGGTGCGGTGAGCAGTGCCGCGGCAGTTGAGTCGGTGCTCGACGTGGTGCTGGCCGTGGTGGTCTCCGCGCGTGCCGACACGGCCGCGGACCATCGGGCCGGAGCCGACCCCCGCACACCGAAAACAATGCCTGCGATCAGTATTGCCACCAACAGCGCGGGCAGGGCAACGCCACGCAGCTCTCGAAAGTGGTGGCCCAGGTCCAGGGTCGACGGCACACCGGGGTCCGCCGACGCCCCCGGGTCGTCACTGCTCGCCTGTGCCATTACCCACCTCCTCACCAGATCCGCCGTGCGCCCAGGCCAGAGCCTAGTGCCGCGCGGGCAGTCGGTCAGGGCGCCGGTGACCCCCGACGATGGGTCGCCACTCGGGTCACGGTGGCCATCGCCGTCTCGCGTGTGCTTCGATGCAGCAGACTGTGGTCACCGGCCTCGGGAAGAACCAGGTCAAGCTGTAGACCGCTGCGTTTCAACCGACGGAGGGTAGTCGAACCCTGCCAGCGATGAGCCGAGCTGCCTACGTCGGTGCCGGGCCTGCACGGCGGTGCGTATCGGCTGGTGATCCCCTCCGCCGCGAGTGACCCTCCCGTGCGGGGCGGGTAGTGCGGGCACACTGGTCAGCGCAGAGGTCACCTGATCGCGGGATCGGGTGTGAGCAGACGTTGAGGAGCAACCACCGGTGGTCCTGGCCTATCTACCCAGCCCGCCCCAGGGGGTGTGGCACCTGGGGCCGCTCCCGATCCGCGCGTACGCGTTGTGCATCATCACCGGGATCATCGTCGCCCTGGTCATGACCCAGCGCCGCTGGACAGCCCGGGGCGGCGACCCGGAAGCCATCCTCGACGTGGCGCTGTGGGCGGTGCCCTTCGGGGTCGTCGGGGGCCGCCTGTACCACCTGATCACCGACCCCGAGCTGTACTTCACCACCGGCAAGGACCCGATCAAAGCGCTCTACATCTGGGACGGGGGTCTGGGCATCTGGGGGGCCGTCGCCCTCGGCGCGGTCGGAGCCTGGATCGGCTGCCGACGCCGCGGCATCAGCCTGCTGGCCTTCGGCGACGCCCTCGCCCCCGGCCTCATCGTGGCCCAAGCCATCGGCCGGTGGGGCAACTACTTCAACCAAGAACTCTACGGATCCCCCACCACCCTGCCCTGGGCGCTGGCCATCGATCCCGCCCACCGCCCGGCGGCCACCGCGGGCATCGGGCTCTACCACCCCACGTTCCTCTACGAATGCCTCTGGGACCTCGCCGTCGCACTGCTGCTGCTCTGGGTCGATCACCGCTTCACGTTGGCCCGCGGCAAGCTCTTCGCCCTCTACGTCGCCGCCTACACCCTGGGCCGCGGCTGGGTCGAGGCACTGCGGGTCGATCACGCCAACCACTTCCTCGGGTTGCGCCTCAACGACTGGACCTCGCTGATCGTCTTCCTCACCGCCCTCGCCGTGCTGCTGTGGCGATCCCCCGGCCAAGAAGATCCGAACTCCGTCCCGCCGCCCATACCGGATGACGAGCACGGCGACGCTGCGGTCACTCACGGGGCGACGCCTCGATAACCGCCCACCGCTCCCACAGCCTCGGACAGGACAGCGCTAAACATCAGGGCGGCCTCGCACAGAACCCTCAAAGTCCAAGGGTGGGTGGAGATCACCATAAAATGTGTCTAAGAATTGGTGGCCCCAGGCCGGTATCTCAGAGTCATCACAGGTTCACGTCGCAGGGTGGTTGCAGGGCGAGTTCGCAGAGGTGTTCTCCCCCTTCCGATACCTCTAGCTCAGGAGTGAACGCTGATGAACAAGCGCACCAAGACGATCCTCACCACCGGAAGCCTGGCCCTGGTGCTGGCCGGTACCGGCGCCGGCGTTGCCACCGCGCAGACCAGCACCACCCCCACCCCGCCCGGGACCGCATCCTCCCCCACACCGACCCCGGCGGCGAAAACCGCGAAGCACCCCCACCACAAGGGTGGACAGCTGCGGCGCGTCGAGCACGGCGAGTTCACCGTGCACACCAAAACCGGAGACAAGACCCTGGACACCCAGCGTGGGGTGGTCACCGCCGTCAACGCCGGATCGGTGACCGTGAAATCGAAGGACGGATTCACCGCCACCTACACGCTCAACCCCACCACCAAGGTCCACAAGGGCAAGCAGACCGCCACCACCGACCAGATCACCACCAACGACCGGGTACGGGTACTGGCCAACAAGGCCGGCACCACCGACACCGACACCGCCACCCGCATCGGCGACGCCGGGCCCGCCAAGTAACCCACCACCAGGTGTGCCGGCCCGGGACGAAACGTTTCCGGGTCCGGCACACCCCAGCAGTCCACGGGAACCCCCGGGGCATCACTGCCCGTGGCATCCCGATCCACCGGTAGTGGGGCCGGGGCCGGCCCGCAGGCACTGGTACACCGTCTCTCGGCTGATGCCGAACTCCCGCGCCAACGTGGCCTTCGCCTCCTCCGCCGCACATCGCCGCAGCTCAGCCACCCGCTCGTCGGTCAAAGAGCGTTTGCGGCCGCGGTAGGCGCCCCGCGCTTGGCCAGGACGACACCTTCCCGTTGGCGGTCCCGGATCAGCGACCGCTCGAACTCGGCGAACGCCCCCATCACCGACAACAGCAATTGCGCCATCGCGTTGTCCTCGCCGGTGACCGTCAGCTGCTCCTTGAGAAACTCAACCCGCACCCCCCAACCAGTGTTTGGTCGCTGACGATCCGCCGAAGGTCGTCGAGGTTCCTTGCCAGGCGATCGAGCGAATGCACGGTGACCGTGTCCCCGGCCCGCACGAAGCCGCGGCCTTCGTGCACCAGCGTCTCCGCTGTACCGCCGGACGGCGGCTGGCGCCGGAGCCGTAGATCATCAGCGCGTCATGCCACGTGCCGCGCCCGTGCCCTACAGTATGTAGGTGAGACGGCGACGGAGAGGCTTTGCATGCATCAAGACATTGGGCGACGGTCCAGCCGAGGCCGAACGCGGCCCCGGCATCTGTCGGCCTCCGCGCCGCGTCCTCGGGTGCTCATCGTGTCCGGGAGTGTAGGAGCCGGTCACGACGGTGCAGCGGCGGCGTTGGCGTCCCGCCTGCGCGCGGGCGGGACGGACGTGGATATACGGGACTACCTGTTCGCGTTTCCCGCGCCGATCCGTGCGGCGATGCGGGGCAGTTACGCCGTCAGCGTGAATTATCTGCCCTCGGTGTTCGAGTGGCTTTTCACCACCATCGAGCACCGCACCGTGGTGCACCGGCTGTCGTTGGCGTTCTGCCGCTTGGCGCAGCGACGGGTCCAGCAGTGGGTGCGCCCCGGCTATGACGCCGTGGTGTCCACCTACCCGTTCGCCAGCCAGACCCTGGGCCAACTGCGAGCCCGGGGTCAGCTGAGATGCGCCGTGGTGACTTTCCTCACCGACCCCGCCGCACATCGACTGTGGGTCCATCCCGGCGTTGACCATCATCTGACTGTCACCTAGGCCACCGCCGAGCAGGGCGAACGCCGCTACGGGGTGCCCATGCAGGTCGGTGGCCCTCTGGTCGCTGAGCGGTTCTCGCGCCAGCCAGAGAGCCCAGCGGCCCTGCGGGCCCGAGCGACGATCCGGGCCGAACTATGCCTGGGCGCGGACACTCCGGTGGCACTCATCCTTGCTGGCTCGCTGGGCCTCGGTGACGTCGCCCTCACGGTGGATGCGGTGTTGGCCGGGCGCTGGGCCATACCAGTTGTGGTCTGCGGGCACAACGAGCGGTTGCGCGGCCAGCTGTCCCAACGCCCCGGTGCTCGAGCGCTGGGCTGGCGTGCGGACATGCCCGACCTGATGGCCGCTGCCGATGTGCTGATCACCAACGCCGGCGGGCTGTCGTTCACCGAAGCGCTCGTCGCCGGCCTACCTGCGGTCTGCTTCGCCCCGATTCCCGGGCACGGCCGCGCCAACGCGGCCCTGCTCGATACCGCCGGTTTGGCGCCGTGGGCGCACACGCCCACAGAACTCACCGTGGCCATGCAGGCTGCTACCGAACGCAAGGTTAACCGAGGGACCCCACCGCCCAGCCTGGTCGCCGCATTCGTGGCCGGACTCCCCTCCGGTCACCTCCACCCCGATCGACCACCGCGTGCACGGTGGTTCAGCCGCCCACGTCGAAGCGTCGCTGCATAGTCATGCCGGTGCCGGCGCCGACCGCGTCAGCACCACGACCCCGCCGGTCATGACGAAGAATCCCAGCAACTGACCGGCCAACAGTGCCGGCGCGGAGGCTGTTTGTTCACCGAAGACCACCGCGCCCACGATAACGGCGACCACCGGGTCCGCGATCGTCAACATCGGCAGCGACACCGCCAACGGTCCAGAGTTGAACGCCGCCTGGTTGAGCGCGATCGACGCCGCACCTACCACCAGCAGTGCGTAGAACACCCAGGACGTGACGACCTCGGACACTCCCAACCCCAGCAGGCCAACACTGTCTTTGAGCAACGCCGCTCCCACGCCGTACCCGCAGCCGCCGGCGAACGCCCACAGCGCCGCCCGGTGCCGCCGCGACGGGCGGCCCAGCGCAAATGCCGCGCCCGCGACCACCAACACCAGCACGCTGGCCAGCGCCAGGATCGTCGGATCGGCGACTGAGCGCCCCACCGCTGGCCGGGCGGAGGCCAAGAACAGCGCCAAGCCCGCGACCACCACACCGGCCCACCCCAACTGCACCAACCCCACCGGGTGGCCATCGAAGAAAGCCGCCATCGGCAACGCGAACAGCAACCCCGACACCAACAAGGGCTGCACCACCGACAACTGCCCAAGTCCGAGTGCAACGGTGTGCAGCGCCACCCCTGCTGTCGCGACCACCGTGCCCCACAACCACAACGGCCGTGTCACGACCGCCACGCCACCACACTGCGCCCCAGCCCGGTGGTTTAACACACTCGCCAGCGCCGCGAACAACGCCGATCCGAGCGCGGCCACGACCGCGCTGAGCAGGCTCACCCGAGCCCGTACGCACCGAGTGGGTACATGTCGCCCAGCATCATCAGCACCGATGTCTGCGCAGGAAACCCGGCCAACAGAGCGCCGTCAATTCCGCCCGTTCCGCCAGCGCCACGGAGGTCGCTCCGAACACGGTCCGGAGACTGGGCAACCGTCATACCTACAAAGTGTAGTGGCGTTCCGCGCAAGGCCACCGACGCGCAGCGACGGACAGTTGGGCGACGAGCCGCCGATCACGCAGCTACACTCCTACACACTGTAGGGCTACAGTGTCGAGGGCATTGGCCGCTCAATCTATCCGCTGATTGGACCTTCGTGACTTCTCTCAGCCCAGTCGCAGCAAGGAACCTGCGCCGGGTGCAGCCGTGGCATCGGGGGGTGGCGCTGGGCGCCCATACCGTGCCGGTGTTGAGTTCGATCGGCCCCGGTGCGGGAGAGCTTGCTCCCGCGGCTATGCGGGTACGGAGCGCCTGGCGGTGTCGCGTTGACCTTCGACGACGGCCCGGACCCCTTCGGGGACACCCATCGTGCTGGAAACGCTCCGCACGCTGAGATGGACGGCGACGTTCTTCCTGCTCGGCTCCCAGGTGGTCCGCTATCCCGGCGTGGCTCGTGCCGTCGCCGCCGCAGGGCACGAGATCGCGGTGCATGGCTACGAGCACCGTAACCACCTCACCCGCTGCCCTCCCGACGTCAGCAGGGATGTGTTTCTGTGCGTTGCCCGATGAGGTACCGGTCGACCAAGGTCACCGTCAGGTTGGTGCTCCTCTCGAAACTCCGGCATGGCGGCAACCGCTAAGGCCGAGACGTACTGCTGAGTCATCGTCGTCGTCAGTAGGGAGATAGGCGCGGCTCCCTACGAACTGTAGTGTTAGGCGGCGTACGCACGGCTCGAGGAGGGGCGTAGTGAAAAAGAAAATCACCACTTCCGCGCCCCGACGTGGCCCGGGAGAGCTTGAGGGTGACGTTCTCGCCGCCCTCTGGGCGGCACCTGGCCCGGTAAGTCCCGCCGCGGTGCAGGCCGCCGTTGCGGGTGAGCTCGCCTACAACACGGTGCACACCATCCTGACGCGCCTGTGCGAAAAGCAGTTGGTGACTCGAGTGCCCGCTGCCCGGGGCACCCGATACTGTCCGACCAAGGACGCTGCGGAGCTCGTGGCGGAGCAGATGCGCGAAGCGCTGGGGCAAGGCTCGGACCGTGGCGCTGTCTTGCAGCGATTCGTCACCTCACTCGATGCTGCGGATGAAGCAGCGCTGCGGGCGCTGCTCCGTGGCGACATGGCGCCATGACCATCTCGGTGTACGTCCCGCTGCTGTTGTCGCTGGTACTCGCCGCGCTCAGTCGCCCATTGGCGCGGTGGTTGTCTCCACGGACGGCCGCTCCGGCGCTGGTTATCGCCGCCGGCCTGTCCGCCGCCGCCTCCACCTGGGGGTTGATCTTGCTGGCAGCGACCCTGCTGCATGAGGCACCTCCGGTCACCGAACGCGCCGCCGCGGGCACGCACTTACCGTCCGAGCCAGTGCCGGGGCTCATCGCCGCTGGTGCGGGAGCGATCCTCGCCGTGGGTGCCTACCGCCTCACCGAAGTGATAAGGGGGCGACGGGCAACACACCGGACACTCCGTGGCCTGTGCGAGCCCAGCGAGGCTGCGGAACTGGTCGTCATCGCGGCCTCGGCACCGCACGCCGTCGCGGTGCCGGGACGCGGAGGAAACCATGGTCGAATACTCGTCACGTCGGGCATGCTGGCCGCTCTCGATCATGATGAACGGGCGGTCCTCCTGGCGCATGAGCGGACGCACTTACGCGAGCGCCACCACTGGCTGCGCGCTGTCGTTGACGCCGCCGCCGCGGTGAACCCTCTGTTGCGGCCGGCCCGGGACACCGTGGCGTTTCTGCTGGAGCGCTGCGCGGACGAAGCGGCCGCCGATACGGTAGGCAGCCGCACCCTGGCTGCGCGGTCGCTGGCCCGCGCAGCACTGGCCACGACCGACGCCACCCGCAGCGAGGCGTTAGCGTTTCAGCGGCTCGCGATCACCACCCGCGTTGCCGCCCTACAGGTCGCCGCTCCACCGCCGAGGCCACTCATCGCAGCCGCAGTGATATCAATCGGGATACTCACAACTCTGCTTGCGGGCGACGCCACCATCGCCTTCATCGAACTTGTTGAGCGATACCTGCCCGGTGGTGTCTAGATTGGTCTTAGCTCTGCGATGGATCCGGGCTCGCCGTTTGCTGTTGTGCTGCATGGGTAAGCAGTAATCGGAGTCGGCTGCCTGTCAGTCTGATGACGGCGGGAATAGCGACCGCGCGGAACACCGGACGTGCCATCCGCACGACCTCCAGAACGTACCCCTACAGCGCGTAGGATTTGACGATGACGTCTACCGCTCGACCTCGCGCATGATTCCCCTATACCCCGAGACGGACGTCCCTGCTGCGCACACCACTGCCACCTCCCGTCACCGCTGCCTTCGACTAGGCGGCGCGCTGCTCGCCTTGGCGGTGTTGCTCGAGCAGGTTCTCACCAACGGACCGGTGGCCCGACTCGATCACCTCCTCGAGCACACCTTGGTGGGCACGCGCATCACACCGCTGCAAACGGTGGCAAGCTGGCTCACCTGGCTCGGTAACCCGTTCTTCATGGTTCCCGCCCTGATCGGTCTCGCGTTGGTGGTGGGGTTCCACCGGCGGACGTGGCGGCCCTTGTTCATCGCAGTGGTCGCTGTGGCGGTCCTCACCGCCACAGTCCTCTCCCTCAAGAGCGCCGTCGCCCTGCCGGGACCGAGTGGTCACCTACCCGGGGACGGTGGATCGTGGCCGTCCGGGCACACCACCACCGCCGTCGTGGTCTGGGGGCTGGCCGCGAAGCTGGTGTCCCCCGCCAGGACCCGGCGGCGGATCGCGCTGTCCGTGGGTGTGCCCGCCCTGGTCGGGTTAGCCCTCGTATACGGCGGTTACCACTGGCTCAGCGATGTGCTCGCCGGCTGGATCCTCGGTCCGCTGTTGCTCACGCTGATCGTTGCCCTGACGTCCGGCCGTGCTCCGCGCCCCACGGCTGTCGACCCGCGCCTGGTCGCCAGCCGGTGACGATGACGCAGTAGTTGATCAACTCGGGTCGTGGCGAACTCGTCTTCGGGTGCCGTGACTGCTCTTCGGCCAGCTGTTCATCGGCGGTGCTGCTTTGCGTCGATGCCCACCGCCGGAAAGATCCACCTGGAGGGTGTACCGCTCGAACACCCCGGGCCCGCTCGGCTCGGGCGTCGGAGAGGCCGCACGGAGGCCATCCTCGATCTCGTCGATCCAATTTCCGCAGTCCCGACTCTACCGACATCTTGTAGGTTGTCCGTGGGGCCGTCTCGACCGGGCAGGCGGACCTGGCATCTGCTTCCCCATCCAGAAGGTTGGAAACCATGTTCGGTATTGGCACGTCGGAGTTGTTCGTCCTGGCCATCGCTGCACTGTTCATCCTGGGACCTGAACGTCTGCCTTCTGCAGCCGTGTGGCTGGCGCACACCATCAAACAGGTGCGGGAGTATGCGACCGGCGCGCGGGAGCAGTTCAAGGATGTGCTGGGGCCGGAGTTCGACGAGCTGCGGGAGCCGCTGGCAGAGCTGCAGCGATTGCGTGGCTTCAACCCGCGATCCGCGATCACCAAGCATCTCTTGGACGGAGACGACTCCTTATTCGCGCCGCTGGCGATGGATGGGGAAGTCCCCGACAGCACCAGCCCGGGGCGGCCCAGCGGGCCCGGGCAACCCATGCCCGATCGCGCCAAGCCGGCCCTGAACCCGACCAGTGCCGAGGCAACACTGGCGGTGGGTGAGCGACCGCCCTTCGACGCCGATGCCACGTGATCGGCTGCCGACCGTGGACGTTGCCAGGTTGATCTGCACGTGCCCCTTCGGGTGACCCTACACGGTGTAGGGTTAAAAGGTCCTACAGTCTGTAGGATGGCGCTCGGAATGCTGAACTTCCGTGCCTCTGAACCCGAGAGCGGATGGTGTTCACGGTGATACTCCAGGCGGTACTCGCGGCGCTGGCCGGTGCATTCTGTTATGCCGTTGCCGCGGCGTTGCAGCACCATGAAGCCGCCCGCGCAACGACGAGGGGGCTCGCCGACCCGCGGCTGCTGTGGCAGCTGGCCCACCGGCCCTTGTGGTTGGCGGGGATCGCCGCAACCGGTGTGGGGGCGAGCTTGCATCTGCTCGCCCTCTCCCGCGGACCCTTGACACTGGTGCAGCCGCTGGGGGTGACCAGTCTGCTGTTCGCGGTTCCCTTGGCCGCGGCACTACGTCATCACCGGGTGCAGATGCGGGAGCTGATGTCCGTCGTTGATCGTGTTGGCCGGCCTCGGTGCGTTGTTGGGCGCTCTCCCGGTCGGGGTCGGGACCGGCACGGTCGGCGAGGAGTCCGTCGCTGTCCTGCTGGTGACCGCGGGTGCCCTGGCGGCGGCCGCGACCGCCGCCGCCCGGCTCGTGCGCGGGTCGCTGCGATCATTGTTCCTCGCGATCGGGGCGGGGATCGCGTTCGGCTCCACGTCGGCGCTGGCTCGGGTGTTGATGCATATTGATGGCCAGCCCGGGGCGGCCGAGGCGATGCTGCTCGCTGGTGCGGGGATCGCCCTGCTCGCTCCGCTCGGGTTTCTGCTCACCCAAAGCGCCTACCGTGCTGGTGGCTTCGCCGCCGCGTTGGCCACCGTGACCGTCGTGGACCCCGTCGTCGCCGTCACCGGCGGGGTGCTGCTGCTGCACGAGCCTGTTCCGACAAGCCCGGGACAAACCCTCGCCGTTTCCCTCGGCGCGGTCCTCATCACCGTCGGGATCGCCGTGCTCGCCCGCTCCCCCGCCCACGTGCCCGGGCGCTCCGAGGTAGACCGATCCCATCCGCCCTCCGGCGCCAGGCCCACGAGCGCCACCGACCGGGCGATGCAGCCGACCTCGCCGAGGGGGCCGCTGAGGGTCCTCATCGGCACGGACACCTACCACCCCGACGTCAACGGCGCCGCCTACTTCACCTTTCGCCTGGCCTCACGGTGTACCGGCTCCCCTCGGTTCCCACCCTCATCCACCCCACCTTTCGGGTCTGCCTACCACCGCGGGTGAATACGCGTGTCCGCGCGGTGCTGGACGATGTGGCCCCTTCGGTCGTCCATGTGCAGGGCCACTTTCCGATCGGCCGGTCACTGCTGCGCGCGGCGCACAAACAGCGGCTTCCGCGGGTGGCCACCAACCATTTCATGCCCGACAACCTCCTCGCCTACGGCCATATACCGGCCATTGCGCGGCGTCTGGTCTGCGCTTTCGCCTGGTGGGACTTCACCCGGATGTTCAACCGCGCCGAGTGGGTGACAACCCCCACACCGATCGCGGCTGACCTTATTTGCGGCAAGGGTCTACAGCCCCCCATCCAGCCGATTTCGTGCGGTATTGATCTGGACCGTTTTCACACCCATGCCTCATCGGGACGGCTCGCCGGGTTGTTCGGACTGCCCGACCGGGCCACGCTGTTGTTCGTGGGCCGCCTCGACGAGGAAAAACGCCTGCAGGACTTGGTGGGCGCACTGCCCGCCATCCGGGGCCTCGTCGACGCCCAGATCGTGCTGGTCGGCACCGGCACCCAGAAGCACAATCTGGCGGTGTTGGCCGATCGACTCGGGGTGGCCGAGCACGTGCACTTCCTCGGGTTTGTCCCCGACGATGACCTGCCCCGTGTCTACGCCGCGGCCGATGTCTTCGTCATGCCCGGGGTCGCAGAGTTGCAGAGCCTGGCCACGCTGGAGGCGATGGCCAGTGGCTTACCGATCATCGCCGCCGACGCAATGGCCCTGCCGCACTTGGTGCACCCAGGACTCAACGGTTTCCTCTACCGCCCCGGGGATGTCGACGCCGTGAGCCGCCACGGGCTGGCGTTGCTTGCCGAGCCGCCACTGCGCCACCGCATGGGCCGAGCCAGCCGGGAGATCGCACGAACCCATGATGCGGCCGTCACGCTGGCCGAGTTCGAAGACCGCTACATCAGTCTGGGGGCACCTGTGCTGGTGGATTCCACCAGCAGCATGGTCGGTTAGTTGACCCGCGATGATGCGCCTCCGCTGCGTTTGCCGTCTGCGGGTGGCTCAGGCTCGAGCAAGTGAGTCGGCAAATCGGGCCAGCACACGACGGTCACCCACCTCGGTGGTGGGGGATCACCGCGACTCGTGCGGTGTCAGGCGTCGTGGTGTGTGAGGCGGGTGGCGGCGAGCGCGACCAGGATGGCGGTCCAGCCGACCAGGACGGCGAGGCCGGCCCAGGGGGACAGATGCGTGGTGTCGGGGTTGCCCCAGAAGGCTTCACCGGCGGTGGAGGGTAGGTAGGGGCCGAGGGTGTCCGACCAGCTGGTGGGGAGCAGGTCGAGGACCGGGGGGATGACGAAGAACAGGGCGACCAGGGCGGAGATCCCGGCGGCGGTGTTGCGGAGCAGGCAGCCCAGGGCCATGCCGATGAGGCCGATGAGCAACAGGTAGATGCCCGCGCCGATCACCATGCGCGGGGCGCCGGGGTCGATGATGGAGGCGTTGAGGTGTTTGCTGGTCATCAGGGCTTGGCCGAGGAAGAACGCGACGATCGTCGAGATCACCGAGGTGATCCCGACGACGCCGGTGAACACGGCCATCTTCGCCCAGAGCACGGGCAGTCGTTTGGGCACTGCGGTCAGCGAGGAGCGGATCATCCCGGTGGCGTACTCCCCGGTGATGAGCAGCACGCCGAGGACACCGACGGCGAGCTGGGAGATACGGACCCCGTTGAGGCTGGTGATGATGGCGTTGAAATGCGCTCGCCGGTTGGCGGGCATGTCCCCGTAGCGGGCGGCGGTCACCGCGGAGATCAGGGCGCCGATCCCGATGGTCAGCACGATCGCCACGGTGAGGGTGATGTTGGTCGAGCGCAGGGAGCGGAACTTGGTCCATTCGGAACGAATGACCCGGGACTGGGTGACGCGCATCCCGGGGAAGCCGGCGTCCACCGGGGTGGGGGCGGTGGTGGTCATCGTCGCTCTCCTGTCGTGACTGCGCTGCTCAGCTGCTCGGTGCTCGGGGCCTCACCGCTGGTGTGGGCGTGGTACTCCACGGCGTCGCGGGTGAGTTCCATGAAGGCTTCTTCCAGGGAGGCTTCCCGCATCGAGAGCTGGTGCACCCGCACCCGGTTGTCGAAGGCGATGTCGCCGATCTGCTTGGCGGTCAGCCCGTGCACCTCCAACTCACCCGGCTGGCTGCTGGTGACCGTCACGTCCGGCCCCACCAACGCCTCACGAAGCTCGTAGGCCTGGGGTGACCACACGGTGACCACGTTGCTGGAGGCTTGGGCGACGAACGCGGCGACGCTGGTGTCGGCGATCAACTCGCCGCGGCCGACGACGATGAGGTGCTCCGCGGTCAGCGCCATCTCGCTCATCAGGTGCGAGGACACGAACACGGTGCGTCCCTGAGCGGCGAGTTGTTTGAGCAGGTTGCGGACCCAGAGGATGCCTTCGGGGTCCAGCCCGTTGACCGGTTCGTCGAGGATGACGGTCTGCGGGTTGCCCAGCAGCGCTGAGGCGACCCCGAGGCGTTGGCCCATCCCGAGGGAGAAACCGCCGGCCCGTTTCTTCGCGACCTCACGCAACCCGACGAGTTCGATCACCTCATCGACCCGGGCGCGGGGGATGCCGTTGGTCTGGGCCAGGGCCAGCAGGTGGTGAAAGGCCGAGCGGCTGGTGTGCACCGCCTTGGCTTCCAACAAGATGCCGAGCTCGGCCATCGGCGCGGTGGCGTCGGCGTAGCGGTGGCCGTTGACGGTGACCGACCCGTGGGTGGGGGCGTCGAGTCCGGCGATGATCCGCATGGTGGTGGACTTGCCGGCACCGTTGGGCCCCAGGAAGCCGGTGACCACGCCGGGTTGCACGGTGAACGTCAGGTCCCGCACGGCCACCTTGTCGCCGTAGCGTTTCGTGACGTCGCGGACTTCGATCATGGGATGCCTCCAAGGTTGTGCGCGCGGGCCGAACGACGGGTGGGGTTGTCGGCGTGGCCGAGGGTGACGGGCAGCGCGTCGAGCCCGAAGACGAGGGAGGTCGTGCGGAACGCGAGTTCCTCGGGCGCGACGGCCAGGGCGATGTCGGGGTAGCGGCGCAGCAGGGCCGGGTAGGCGATGCGCAGTTCCATCCGCGCCAATTCGGCGCCGAGGCAGCGGTGAATGCCGTACCCGAAGGCGAGGTGCGAGGTCGGGTCGCGCACCGGGTCGAAGTGCTCCATCCCCGGACCAAGGGTCTGGTCGCGGTTGGCGCCGCTCAGCGAGCACACCACCAGATCACCGGCCGCGATCTGGACACCACAAATCTGCATGTCCCGGGTAGCGAAGCGGGGGAAAGCCACCTGGACGACGCTCAGGTACCGGAGCAACTCCTCCACCACCGGCGTGGCCGCGGTGTCATCGGATAGCAGCCGCTCGCGGGCCGGGCGGTCCTGCAGCAGGAGCAGCGCACCCAGGGCGAGCATGCTCGCGGTGGTCTCGACACCGCCGGTGAGCAGGCCGTCGGCGAGTCCGGCGAGTTCCTCGTCGGTGATGTCCTCGCCGTGTTCGGTGATGAGCATGCCCAGCAGGCCGTCGCCGGGGTTCGCGCGCTGGTGTTTCACCACCCCGCGCAGGTAGGCGAGGGATTCCGAGAGTGCCCCCAGGGACGGGCCGGCACCGGCGAGGAGGTCGAAGCGTGCGGTGCCCAGCCGCTGGAAATGGGCCCGGTCCGCGGAGGGGATGCCCAGCAGTTCGCAGATGACCAGGGCAGGGATGGGTAGGGCGAAGTCCTGCCAGAGGTCGACCCGTCCGGTGCGGGTGCCCAGCGTGTCGAGTTGCGCGGCGACGATCGACTCGATTCTGGGGGTCAGCCGTTGCAGCCGGCGCATCGTGAACTCCGGGGTCAGCAGCCGCCGCAGCCGGGTGTGCGCAGGCGGGTCGGCGAAACCCAGCCCACCCGGATGGTCGGCGGCGGTGGCGCCGGCGGTGCCGACGAGATGGGTGAAGTCGTTGCTGAACCCCTCGATGGTGCCGAGGACCGCCTTCGCTTCGTCGTAGCCGGACACCAGCCACACGGTGAACCCGAAGCCGAGGGGCAGCTTGGCGATCGGCGCGGTGCGCCGCAGCCGGGCGAGGTCGGCGACGGGGTCCACACCGGTGCGGTGCAGCGGCATCAACGCAGCACCCGGCAGGAACCCGAGCTTGGACAGGTCCAGACCGCGGCGGGTGCGGCGGGCCAGGTACTTGCGTCCGACCCAGCCGAGGGCTTGCGAGCGAACAGCGGAAACGGTGATCACCCGTGGGGTCCGCAACCCGGTGCAGGGGTGACGTTCCCGGTGACGAGGTGCCAGGACTGCGGGGTGAGCTGGTCGGCCTGGGTGTGGGTGAGGGCGCCGACCGCGGCGAGGCGGTCCAGCACGTGTTGCTGACGCTCGCCGGCGGTCTGGGGGTTGGCCAGGGGGTCGTAGTTGCTCGGGGCTTGGGGCAGGCCGGCGAGCAGCGAGGCTTGCGACCAGCTCAGATCCTGGGGTGGGGTGTTGAAGTAGCCGCAGGCGGCGTCGTGCAGCCCGTAGAAACCGTGCCCGAAGTAGGCGACCTGGGCGTACATCTCGAGGATCTGCGCCTTGGAGTAGGCGGCGTCGAGCTTGGCGCCGAGGACCACCTGCTCGACGATGTCGGTCGTGGAGCGCTGCCCGTTGCTGTACAGGTTCTTGGCGAGCTGTTGGTCCAGGGTGCTGCCGCCGGTGTCCTGGGCACCGAAGATCCCGAGCCCGGCGCGCGCGACGCCGAGGCTGTCGATGCCGTGGTGGCTGTAGAAGCGGCTGTCCTCGGTGGCGATCAGCGCGGTCGCATACTTCGCGGGTACCGGCTGGTTGAAATCGTTGGATTGGTGGCTCTGGGCGAAGGCGCTCGCCCGCGCCTCGGCGTCACCGACCGACGGGGTCAGCACCCACAACCCACCGAAGATGACACCGGCAAGGGCCACCAGGACGACGGCGGCGACGACGAGACGACGCAACCAGGTCCTGGCTCGCCTGCGGGGCTGCCGATGCGGGGGCCTGGGCCGGGTGGCGCGGTGCTGGCTGATCACCGCTGCCCGGGTGGACTCCGGCGACCCCGTGGATGCCGGTAGTGACGGACGGCGGCGACCCCGCAGCCGAGCAACATCCCGACGATGATGAGTTCGACCCGCTCGTCGGTGACGAAGACCCCCGGTGCCCAGCGGTCCACCAGAACCAACAGAATCGCGATGAGGATCAACCCGACCGACAAACCGGCGAGCAACACACCACTGGCATCCTCGCGGTGCTGCGAGCGACGCACGGACGGCACTGTCCGCTGAGCCCTGTTGTTCACCGGTCACCTCCACTGGACGCGTTGACCCGCAAGCCTACGCCTACAGCCTGTAGGTGGGCTGTGGAAGCAGTCACTGTGGGGATTCTCCGTGAGTGTGGGACAAGGCTGTGCCCAGACCTCGCCCTCAGGCGCGCGGGGTGAGCTGCCGGCCGGCCACGACAAGGGCGAGGGCAACGGCGAGGGCGAGGGCACCGGAAATCAGCAGGGGCAGCTGTCCTGAGGTGTTCCAGGCCAGGCCGGCCCAGATACCGGCGAGGAGTATCGCTGCGCCGGTGAGGCCTTGGTAGAGGCCTTGGGCGCCGCCTTGTCGCCCGGATGGAGCCAGGCTGGCGACCCACGCTTTGCCCACGCCGTCGGTGGCGGCGGCGAACCCGCCGTAGAGCGGGAGTACCACGAATACCCAGCCCGGTGAGTCGATGAGACCGAGCCCGAGGTAGCCGACGGCGAAGAACACCAGGCCGGCGGCGAAGACCAGGTGGCGAGGCACACGGTCGGACAGCGCCCCGGCCGGATAGGCCAACCCGGCGTAAACGAGGTTGTAGACGATGTAGGCGGCGATGACCCCGGCGGTGGACAGGCCCAGGTCGTGGGCGCGCAGCAACAGCAGCGCATCGGGAAAGTTGACCAGCGAGAACAAAGTGAGTGTCCCGATGAGGGCACGGAGTCGTCGGGGCAACGCCGCCGGTGCTGCCACCCGCGGCTGCATCGGCGACCGCTCGGCAGGTGCCGTGGCAGAGTGGTGAGTCTCGCGGACCGCGCGGACCAGCAGCACCGAGAACACGGCCGGGATGACCGCGATGATCAGGAGCGGGCGGATCTGATGGTCGAACAGTTCGTAGAGTCCCAGGCCGAGTGCGGGGCCGACGACGGCACCGGCCGTGTCGACCGCGCGGTGCACCCCGAAGATCCGGCCTCGGTAGGCCGGTGCGGCGCCCACCATGAGCAGCGCGTCGCGGGGTGCCCCCCGCACTCCTTTCCCGAGCCGGTCCACGCAGCGGGCGGCCAGCACCACCGGCCAGGTGCCGGACACCGCAAGAATGAGTTTGCCCACCGCCGCCAACCCGTAGCCCAGGGCGATGAGGGGGCGCTTGCGACCACGGTCGGCGCGGCGGCCGGCGACGATTTTGCTCAGCGCCGCGACACCTTCCGCTGCCCCCTCCACTGCCCCGACGACCGCGACCGGTGCCCCCAAGGTGACGGTGAGGAAGATCGGCAGAATCGGGTACAGCAGCTCACTCGCCGCGTCCTG
>JAABUI010000892.1_pt1 | contig 19292 bp, 17 predicted proteins | sample 5559111 | NCBI WGS metagenome assembly JAABUI01 (sample SAMN10711870, study PRJNA513365) | rock metagenome | isolation source: Antarctica rocks | place: Antarctica: Victoria Land, Buttleship Promontory
GAAGCGGTTGTTCGGAACACCCGACCCGGACCATGCCCCGTGCCCCACAGCGGCGCGCAGACCTCCCAGACGTGACTCTGGAAGCCGTCCAGCACCCTCAACCGTTACCGACTCGGGGTCCTAGACGGGTGCACCAGCTGCACGCGTGGTGTCTTGAACCACCACTTACGGAAGGCAAGGTGAATGGCCATGGGTCGCCGCATCGCAACGATCTCTACAGCGATCGTGCTCGCGCTGCTTGGGACGATGCTCGTCGTCGTGTATGTGGGCCGCGCCGACGCCCGAGCCCTCAGCGGCGTCCAGACCATGCAGGTCCTGGTCGCAAAGGCGCCCCTGAGCAAGGGCCAGACGGTGAAGGCAGCGCAGGACGCCGGCCTGCTCATGATGGAGGCGCTTCCCCGCAAGACCGTGCCGCCCAGAGCTGTCGCGACGATCGAGCCTTCCGACACCGGTCTCGTCTTCGCCAATGACGTGACAGCGGGCGAGATCGTGCTCCGCTCGCGGCTCGTACCGGCGGCCGCCATCGTCCCGGACGGGCTGCAGATCCCGGCGGGCAAGCTCGCGGTCACGGTGCAGCTGGAGGACCCGGCGCGCGTCGCGAGCTTCGTCAACGTCGGCTCGGACATTGCCGTCTTCGACTCCTACGACGTGTTCGAGGACACCCCTGGAACGAGCTGGACGCCCTCGGGCGACCACGTGACCGACGGGCCGAAGCGGGACAAGGCGACCCGGGTGCTCCTGCCGCGCGCCAGGGTCCTTGCGATCGGCACATCGTTCAAGCCTGCCGTGCCCTCGAAGAGCAGCAGCGCCGCCAGCTCGCAGGCGTCGACCACAACCGACAAGTCGTTGACGCTGGTCACTGTGGCCGTGGACCAGACCGAGGCCGAGAAGCTCATCCATGGGACGCAGACCGGCACGCTCTACCTCGGGCTGCTTGGTGCCTACCAGGTCAAGCCCGGCCCGGGCGTCGACAACCGCACGCTCTTCGACCGGTAACGGGGACACCATGACGATCCTGCTCGACTGCGACAGTGAGAGCGCCGCGCGGTACTCCTTCGTCCTGCACGGCGGTCTCACCGTCGTCGGCACGTGGCCCCTGTTGACCAAGGAGCTGGCCGACCGGCCGGACGAAGTGCTCGTCGTGGTCGGCCCTGACCTGCCGCTGGAGCCGGCCCTGGCCTTCGCGGAGGCGCAGCGGCTGGCGCGTCCGGCGCTGGGCGTCGTGCTCCTGCGCCAGCGCGTCGACGTCACCGTGCTCGGCTCGGCCCTTCGGGCCGGTGTGCGGGAGGTGGTGTCACCGGACGACACCAATGCCCTCGCCGAGGCGTGCCGCCGCTCCGTGGAGGTGTCGCACCGCGATCGGGTGGATGCCTGCCGAGGAGGCCACTGTCGAAGGCCGGGTCATTACCGTTTTCGCCGCCAAGGGCGGTTGCGGCAAGACGACGGTTGCGACCAACCTCGCCGTGGCCCTCGCGGCCGGCGGGACGCGGTCGGTCTGTCTGGTGGACCTCGACATGTCCTTCGGCGACGTCGCGATCGCCATGCAGCTGTTCCCGACCCGGTCCATCGCCGATGCGGTGGCCATGCGGGACAAGCTCGACGAGGCAGGTGTGCGCTCATTGCTCACCCCGCACAGCCCTGGGCTGGACACGCTGCTGGCCCCGCTGGAGCCGGGTGACGCCGAGAAGATTCCCACGGCCGTCGTCAGCGAGGTCCTGAGCGTGCTCCGCCGGTCCTACGACTTCGTCGTCGTCGACACGCCGCCGGACTTCAAGGACTGGGTGCTGGCCGCCCTGGATCTCTCCGACGTCTACGTGCTGCTCGCGACCCTGGACGTCCCGGCGCTGAAGAACCTCCGGTTGACCCTGGACATGCTCGACCTGCTTGGTTACCCGCGCGAGAGCTGGCAGATCGTGCTGAACCGTTCTGACTCGAAGGTAGGCCTGCACCTCGCTGACGTGGAGAAGACACTCAAGGTCCCGATCGCGGCGCAGATCCCGTCGAGCCGAGCCGTCTCGATGTCGATCAACAGGGCGTGCCGCTCGTACTGGAGCAGCCGAACCACCCGGTCAGTGCTGCGATCCGGGCCTTCGCAGAGCAACGGATCCCGCGCGGCCAGCCCGCGCGCTCCACCCCGGCGCCAAGCTCGGGCGCCGGCTCAGAGACCCCCGCACGCCGGAGCTTCTCCTTGAGGCGCAAGGCAGTGGCGACGTGAGCCTGACGGAGCGTATCGAAGCGGCCAGAGGGGTGGCGCCGATCCTGTCCGCCGTCCCCGATGAGCGTCCGGGCGCGAAGCCACGGCCTGCTGACCCGTTCGCGGAGGTGAAGCAAAGCGTCCACTCCGCCCTGCTCGACAACCTCGGCCCCAAGCTCTACGACGCGCGCATGCAGCAGGCCGAGCTGGAGCAGCGGGTGCGACAGACCCTGCACACGGTGCTCGAGGGCAACGACTCGCCCATGACAGCCAGTGACCGCGGCCGGATCGCCCAGGAGATCGCCGATGAGATCCTGGGCTATGGGCCGCTCGAGCCGCTGCTGCGCGACCCCGAGGTCACCGAGGTCATGGTCAACGGCCACGACCAGATCTACGTCGAACGGGCCGGGCTGATCGGCGCGACCACCGCCGGCTTCCTCGATGAGGCGCACCTCCGGCGCACCATCGACAAGATCGTCGGTCGGGTCGGCCGGCGCGTCGACGAGTCCAGCCCAATGGTCGACGCCCGCCTCGCCGACGGCAGTCGAGTCAACGCCGTCGTCCCGCCCATCGCGCTCGACGGCTCGATGCTCACCATCCGCAAGTTTGCCGCCGACCCGTTCAGCTTCCAGGACCTGATCGGCTTTGGCACCATGACCCGGTCCACCTCGGACTTCCTGCACGCCTGCGTCCAGGGGCGGCTCAACGTCGTCATCAGCGGTGGTACCGGCTCCGGAAAGACCACCACGCTCAACGTGGTGTCGTCCTTCATCCCCGACGGCGAGCGCATCGTCACGATCGAGGACGCGGCCGAGCTGCAGCTGCGCCAGCGGCACGTGCTGCGACTGGAGTCGCGGCCCGCCAACGTCGAGGGCAAGGGCCAGATCACGATCCGTGACCTGGTGCGTAACGCCCTGCGCATGCGGCCCGACCGCATCGTCGTCGGCGAGGTCCGCGACGGCGCCGCCCTGGACATGCTGCAGGCGATGAACACCGGTCACGACGGCTCGGTCACCACCGTGCACGCCAACTCGCCCCGCGACTCCATCTCTCGCCTGGAGACCATGGTGCTGATGGCCGGCATCGACCTGCCCATGCGCGCCATCCGCGAGCAGGTAGCGAGTGCGGTCGACCTCATCGTCCACCAGCAGCGCCTGCGCGACGGCTCCCGCCGCATTACGCACATCACCGAGGTGGTCGGGATGGAGGGCGACGTCATCACGCTGCAGGACATCTTCCTCTACGACTTCGGCATGGGGGTCGAAGAACACGGCCGCTACCGCGGGTCGTTGAAGTCGACCGGCCTGCGCCCGAAGTTCCTCGACAAGCTCACCGATGCCGGAGTCGTCATTCCCCCGAACGCATTCTCGTTCGAGCAGTTCGCCCGATGAGCACCAGGGCCCGCCTGGGCCTGCTCCTCGTTACCGCCTCGACCGTGGCGCTTACCGGTGGCGTCCCGTCCGCGCTGGCGGATACGCGGGTCCCGGCCCAGGCCACGTCCATCGTCGTGGACCACGGCACCGTACGCCTGGTCCTGTCCGTAGGCGCCCTGCCTGAAGGCGCCACGCTGGAGCCGGCCAGTATCCGGGTAACCGCCGGCGGGAAACGATGGCCCGCCACCGCGCGAGCGGTGTCCGGCTCCTCCAGCACGGTCGCGAGGACCGCGATCCTGGCCATCGACACCAGTGGTTCGATGGCGCCTCGCCTGGCCGACGCGCAGGCCGCCGCCGCACACTTCTTACAGATCGTGCCCGCCGACGTACGCGTCGGTCTGGTTACGTTCTCCGACCAAGCCCGGCTCGTCGTCGGCCCGACGACCGACCGCCGCCCCGTGAACGCGGCCCTTGCCGGGATGCGCGCCAACGGTGAGACAGCCCTATACGACGGGGTCGGCGTCGCGCTGAAGGCGCTCGGGACCAAGGGCGACCGGGCGCTGATCGTGTTGTCCGACGGCCTGGACACCAAGAGCCGCGCCTCCCTGGCGTCGACCGGCGTCTCGCTGGAACGCTCAGGGACCTCGGTCGACCTGGTCTCGTTCGGCGAGGGCGGCGGCCAGCAGCAGGCACTGCAGCAGCTGGCGGCCCGCGCCCACGGGCGGTTGCTGCAGGCCGACAACGGCGCCCAGCTCAGCGACGTGTTCGCCGACAGCGCTCGTCGACTGGTCAACCAGGTCGTCGTGACCGCGCAGATCCCGCCGGAGCTGACCGGCGGTCCTACGGAGCTGACCGTGCAGGTCGACGCCGGGAGGGACAGGGCGGTCAGTGCCGTGCGGCTGGCGCTTCCGGTGCTCCCCACGGGCCGCGGCGTAGCCGACCCGACGGCGGCACCCCCGTCTGTGGTCCACACCGAGGTCCCCTGGCTTCTGACTGTTGTCCTGGTCGTTGCCTTTCTCGTGCTGTTCCTGCTGTTTGCAGTGGGTCTCAACTCCTCGACGTGGCGGGAGAGCTCGTCGCGGAAGCGCACCCGGGAGATCGGCCGGTACAGCGTCGCGGGGCCGGGAGGGTCTCGCGTTGCGGACGCAGCCCCGGCCGCGGTGACCCAGGCGGCGCTGGCCTGGGCGGGCCGCACCGTGCAGCGGCGCGGGGTCGAGGACTCCTGGCGGATGGAGCTGGACCGCGCAGCGGTGCCGCTACGCCCGCACGAGTGGCTCATCATCCGGCTCGGAGCTGTGCTGGCCGCAGTGGCCTTCGCGGTCGTCGCCCTCCCCCTGTGGCTGCTCACGGCGCCGCTCGCCGGGCTCGCTGCGTGGCTGCTCAGCGGCGCCTACCTGCGGTTCAAGGCCGCGCGCCGGGTGAACCGCTTCGCCGAGAACCTGCCCGATGTGCTCCAGCTGATGGCCGGCAGCCTGCGCAGCGGCTTCTCCCTACCCCAGGCGGTGGACAACGCGGCCAAGGACGGGGAGCAGCCGATGGCCGGGGAGCTGTCCCGCGCCCTGGCTGAGTCGCGCCTGGGAGTGGAGCTCGAGGACGCCCTCGACCGCGTGGCCGACCGAATGCGCAGCACGGACCTGACCTGGACGGTCATGGCGGTACGGATCGCCCGCGAGGTCGGTGGCAACCTCGCCGAGGTTCTGCTCAGCACCGCCGAGACGATGCGTGAGCGAAGCCGGATCCAACGACAGGTCAAGGTGCTGTCCGCCGAGGGTCGGCTCAGCGCGTACGTCCTGATCGCTCTGCCAGTCGGCATCACGGCGTTCATGGTGCTGTTCCGCGGCTCCTACATCGCCCCGCTGGTCACCGACCCCATCGGGTGGGTCATGACGATTTACGGGGTCCTGTCGGTGCTCGTCGGCACCTGGTGGATGAGCCGCATGATCAAACTGGAGGTCTGAGATGTCCGACAACGCGGTGCTTGTGGCCGGCCTCAGCGCCTTGTTCCTCGCTCTGTCCGCCGGCGTCATCGGGGTCACCGGACTGGCCGGTGGCAACCGGGCTGTCGCGCGGTCGCTCGCGCAGGTCGAGCTGATGACCGGCCGGCTCGGCGGCGCGCGGGTCGAGCTGGCCTTCGGGGACCGCGTCGTCAGCCCTGCCCTTCAGCGGATGGTGCGTCTGGACAAGAGGCTGTCCCCGGCGGGGGTCGCCGGACGCCTGCAGCACCACCTCGAGCTGGCCGGCAACCCGGTGAACTGGCCGGTGGAACGGGTCTTCGCGGTGAAGGGCGTGGGGCTGCTCGTCGGCGGCGGGCTGGGGCTGCTCGTCGGCCTGGGTAGCGTCGTGCAGGTTGTTCTGTTCTGCGGCGGCTTGGGAGCAGCCGGGTTCTTCCTGCCCGACCTCCTGGCCTACAACGCCGGCATCAAGCGCCAGGACGCGATCCGGAAGACGCTGCCCGACGCGCTGGACATGCTCACGGTCAGCGTCGAGGCAGGTCTGGGCTTCGACGCCGCGCTTAGCCAGGTCACCAAGAACACCGACGGACCCCTGGCCGGGGAGTTCTTCCGGGTTTTGCAGGAGATGCAGATCGGCAAGTCTCGCGCCGGGGCCTTCCGGGCGATGACCGACCGCACCACCGTGCCCGACCTGCGCAACTTCGTCTCCTCGCTCGTCCAGGCCGACACGCTCGGCATCCCCGTCGCCGGGGTGTTGCGCGAACAGGCCAAGGAGATGCGCCTGAAGCGCCGGCAGCGGGCGGAGGAGAAGGCCCAGAAGATTCCCATCAAGATCCTGTTCCCGATGATCTTCTTCATCTTCCCAGCGCTGTTCGTCGTCATCATCGGACCCGGCGCCATCACCGTCATCCACGCGTTCTCCCACTGAGACGGCCGTCATGAGCAGCAGCTACACCCCCGTTGCCTCGGGGCCCAGCTCGACCACGCCGCCGCCGCAGCCGCGGCGGCTGGACTGGGGACGGGTCGCCATGGTCCCGGTCAGCGTCCTGCTCGGGGCGCTGGTGCTGGCGCGGCTCGGCAAGCTGGTGGGAGGTACGGGCCAGAGCACAGCCACCGCTGCCGTGTCAGCGGTGGTCACGGGAGCGCTCAGCGCCGCCTTCTACCTCCTGATCATCCGGGCCTACCTTCGCCGCGGCCCGGCCCGTGCCACCACCCGCGAGCCACTCGCCCTGGCAGCAGGCCCGGTCGCCACCTTCCTGCCGTTCACGCTGCCCTGGCTCGGTCATGGCAGCAGCGCAGATGGGCTGCTGCTCCTGGGCGACGTGCTGCTTGCCGCAGGGTTCGGCTTCTCCGTGTGGTCCGTGCGCTGCCTCGACCGCAGCCTCAGCGTGGTTCCGCAGGCCCGCTCCCTCGTACAGCGCGGCCCCTACTCCCGCGTCCGGCACCCGCTCTACCTCGGCGAGCTGGTCGCCATGCTCGGCCTGGCGATCACCCTCGGCGGCGTCGCACCCCTGCTGGTCTGGGCCGCGCTGGCCGCCCTGCAGGCCTACCGGGCGGTCCAGGAGGAGCACCTGCTCCGATCGACCTTGCACGGCTACGCCGAGTACTCGGCGCGTACCGGCCGCATCGTCCCCGGCGTGTTCTGAATCGGACCCGCGCGCTGAAGGAGCAAACGTGACCGTCCCGCACCGATCGGAGCTCGTGGACGACCCCTGGGCCCTCACGCCTGGCTACCGGCCGCCCCGTACGTGGGCCTCGACCCTTACACAGCCCTGTACGGCCAGGAGCCGGGTCCCCGTTCGCTGCGTGGCCTCGGGACGTGCACCGCGCTGCTCCTCGTCTGCCAGGCCGTCGTGTCCGTCGTCGCAGCAGGCTTCGCGGCCTGGGGAGTGCTGAGCTGGTCCAAGCTCTCCGGGGCGCCGGCCGGCCTTCAGCTACCCCCCGACCGCGCCGGGGCGGTCCTGCTGTTGTTCAGCTCGCCGCTGACGCTGGCGACTGGAGTGACCTTCATCAGCTGGCTGTACCTCGCCGCGGTGAATGCGCGCCGCCGTGGCGCCGCGCCGCGCCGGCCCGCCGGCTGGGCGATCGCCGGCTGGTTCGTCCCCGTTCTGAGCCTGTGGCGTCCCAAGCAGGTGCTGGACGACATCTGGCGCGCCTCGGTGCCGGGAGTTCCGCCGGGCATCGACCTACGGAAGGTCCCCAAGTCCTGCCTGGTCACGGGCTGGTGGGCGGCGTGGCTGCTCGCCGGAGCACTGCCCGGCTTCGGCCTGATGCGGGCGGTGTACGCGGGCCTCGCCCCGAACCTGCAGGCCCTTCGCGACGGCTCGCCCGCCCGCGTACCGATCGACACGGCGCGTATGCACGAGACCGTGGCGCTCTACGGCTTGTGGTCCGCCGTTCTGCTGGTCCTGGCCGCCGGGTTGGCAGCGGCGATCGTGGTCCGGGTGACCGGCTGGCAGCAGGAGTGGGCCGCCGCGGACCGGTGACCGTGCCCTACTCCAGTCCGAGACGCTCATCAGCGAGCTGCTCTGAGACCACCCGCCCCCGCGGCACGAAACGGCCGTGGACGAAGTCCTTCTCGAACTCCAGGTCCACACCGGCCACGCCGCTGCGATTCTTCTCGATCGAGCAGACGACCCAGTCGTGGTAGCGCTCGGTTCCGGTGCCGCCGTACATGAGGTGGTTACGGGCGATGATGTCGAACTTATCGTTGAGCAGCAGGGCCACGTCGGCCTCGTACGCAAGAGCGGTGGACCCTCGCAGGTGGTGCAGCCGGGCGCGGCCGGCCAGCCCTGGTTTGTCACTAGCGACGATGGCCAGTACGGGGCAACCGAGGTCGAGCGCGAGATCCTTGAGTGCCTCGAAGATGTAGGTGACCCGGTCGTCCTCGGTGGTGGCAAGGCCACTGGCCTGCACCTTCTGCAAGTAGTCCACGACGAGCAGCGCGGGCGCCTGGCCGGCCGGGGCCAGCGCGAGCTCCCGAAGCTCCGTGGGGCCGGTGCGCGATCCTGCGGCGCGTACGAGCTGCAGGCGCTCCCCGTAGGAGTTGATCGCCGACAGTGCAACATCGCCGCAGTCGCCGAGCCGATCGGCGAGCGGTCGTTCATCGCCAGGCGTCGAAAGCGCCCGGTGGACCTCGTCCAGACCGGGCGCGTCCCAACCGCCGACCGCGCCCGCCTCCATGGCGATCAACCGTTCGAGCAGTTGCTCGACGTCATGCTCGTAGCAGATGTAGGTCGCGCGTCCGCCTTGTGCGACGGCATTCCGCGCGATCTGCAGGGCCATCATCGTCTTGCCCAGACCCTGCGCACCGCCGAGCAGCGCCAGCTCGCCCTCACGTAGACCTCCGCCGAGATAGTCATCGAGCGGCGTGAAGCCGGTCGGGTGCGCGATGGCCGCGTAGGACAGCCCTGCCTGAACCTTGGCCTCGGCGCGGGCGAGCACCTCGCGGACCGGCCATGCTCGGCCGACACGGGCGCGAGGCGACAGTTCGTCTGGTGAGAGCTCAGGCACGGACCGAGTCTTGCGTAGGTGCAGTGCCGTCCGCTTCCCCCGAACGGCCCTGCTGGCTCCGCCGCCATTGCCAACCGCCCAGAAAGACTATAGGCGCTGAGCAACGATCCAGCCAACAGTCGAGGACGCGGGCGCCCGGCTCACGCCGTACGTTGGGGGACTTACCGGTGCACTTGACCCCGCTGAGCTTCACCTTCTCGGTGTACGACGTCACCGCGACGACGCAGTTGGTGTCCCAGCAAGCGCTCAAGGGCCGAGGGAACGCCGGCGACAACCAGGCGACGATCACCTGCACTGCGAGCCAGGACGCGGTACTGGGCGAGGTGCTTCCGCCGGGTCAGTCGCTGCCGCCAGGGAGGTCGCTAAACGACACCGTGAAGCTCACGTCCAGCGTCGTCGCTGTCAAGAAGCCCTAACTCCGTTGGTGCTGCACGGCGTGCCGTAGCGCCTGACTCAGCCAGTTCAGAGTTCCCCCGAATGGGCTATTGGGCACGCTCGGGGGCGGCACGATGAACAAGCCAAAGTGCTGATCATCAGGACCTGGGCGAGCGTTGATCTGTTGGGCGACTTGGTCGCCATGGCCCAGCAGGGAGCTAGAGGCGAAACCGGCGCTCCCATCGTGACCCCTTGGGAAATGCTATGTCTGCTACTGCTCTGTCCGTGCGTACCAAGGCCCTCGCCTCCGTCGCGCTCGTCGGCAGCGTCGCTGCCGTCGCCGGCCTGGGGACGTTCGGCTCGTTCACCTCCAGCACCAGCGCGGCCCAGCCGCTGGCCAGCGGCACCGTCGCGATCGCCCTCGGCGCCGCCGGGACGGCCACCAACCGGCTGACCATCGGCGCGTCCGGCCTGGTGCCCAGCGACACCGTAGCCCGCGCCGTGCAGCTCACCAACGCGGCCGGCAACCAGGGCCTGTCCTCGATCACCCTGTCTACCGCAGCGAGCCCGTCCAGCCTGCTGGACACCGACGCGGTCAACGGTCTGCAGCTCACCATCCAGTCCTGCCCGACGGCCTGGACCGAGGCCGGGACCTCCCCCGCCTACACCTGCACCGGTACGGCGACGACCGTGCTGGCCTCCCGCGCAGTGAGCATCCCGGCGGGCAGCCCCGTCACCCTGTCCGGCCTGAACTCCCTGGCCGGCGGCGGCACCGACAACCTGCTGTTCACCGAGACCTTCCCGACTGCGGCCGGCAACGCCCTGCAGACCCAGACCAGCAACGTCACGTTCAACCTCGTCGGCACCCAGCGGGCCGGCACCGCCAAGTAGCGACAGCCTGGCCGGCCGGGTCGAGCACGACCGACCCGGTCGGCCAGACCACCTCGAGCAGACGGATCCAGCCATGACCACGCTGACGCTCCCCCCGCCGACGGCGGTCCTTGCCCCTGAGGGGGCGGCCGGCCGTCGCGTCGAACGTCGCTTGACCAAGGCGGTACGCGCTGGCATGAGCCTGCTGCTGCTCGCGGCCGTGCTGCTGTTCGCCGCCCTCGCCGTCGGCCCGCACCTGCTGGGCTACCGGACCGTCACCATGCTCAGCGGGAGCATGAGCCCGGTCATCCGGCCCGGTGACGTCATCGTCGACACGCAACTGCCCGTTGCCGCCCTGCACCCCGGGCAGATCATCACCTACCAGGTGCCCACCGGCGACCACCGCGTCGTCAGCCACCGGGTCATCGCCGTCACCCGCACTGCGGCCGGTGTGGTGAGCGTGCGTACCAAGGGGGACGCCAACGCCAGCCCCGACCAGTGGACTGCGCAGCTGCAGGGCCAGCGGGTCTGGCAGGTACGCACCGTCATCCCCCGGCTCGGGTCGCTGATCGGGCTGCTGCGCGGCCCGGACCTGATGCGCCTCGTCCTGGTGAGCCTGCTGCTGCTCGCCGCCGACGGGCTGGTCAAGATCTGGCGCCGACCGGCCCCGGTCGCTCCGACGGCGGAGTGAGGGATGGACCGTCGACGGTGCGCTCTGCTGCACGGCTGGATGCCGGCGCTGGTCCCCGTCGCGCTGCTGCTGGCAAGCACTCCCGCCGAGGCCGCGGTGTCCGCTCGGGCGTCCGCTCCTGCGACCGTTGCCAGCGCGACGCTGGCACCACCGACCGGCCTGAGCTTCACCAAGGCCTGCGGTACGACGTCCTCCACGGTCACCCTGAGGTGGACCGCGACGACCTCCGCCTACGCCACCGGCTACCTGCTGACCTACACATTGAACGGCAGCAGCGCCGGCACGACCCCGCAGACCGTGACCGGGCGGACGACGGTCACCGGCACCTACCCGATCACCAACGGGGCGACCTACGTGGTGACATTGGCGAGCACCTACCGCAACTGGACCAGCCCTAACAGCCCGACCGCCGGCCCGTTCGGCTGCTGACGACTGGCCCGGCTCCGCTGCTCCGATCGGCCACCGGTCCGGCGTACGCCGTCCGGATGTCACGGGCTCTTTGGCGTCAAGGCCCGGGCTTCTCCGCGGTGAGAGCAGCTAGAGCAGCGGCAGCAAGGAGGCCGGCTCTGGTCCCTTCGGGCTATTGGCGGCGCACCGTCACGGCGGCACCCTGACCGGTAGATCTTGGGGGAGGTCGCTCATGCGGCTCAGCAGAAGGACGCCCGACGGGGGTCGAGCCCACGACGGCACCTGCCGCCGTACGCCGAATCTGCTCGCTGTCTCATGAGCTCGAGCAAGGACAAGCGTGACTCGGGGACCGGCCGGGCGCTGATGGTCGGGTCCGCCATCCTGTTCGGCGGCGGCCTGCTACTGGTCCTGCTCTACACCGGTGCGCACCTGCAGTCCATCGGCGTGGGGCTCCTGACCGCGCTCGCCGCGCTGGTCGCCGGGTCGCTGATCGGCTTCCTGTTCGGGATTCCCAAGGTCGTCTCGTCCGGCTCGCTGCGGCACACCACCGGGGAGCGGCAGCTGCGGCATACGTCCTCCCACGTCGTCGCCGTCAGCGAGAACGACCCGGAAACGTCCCAGACCACCACCGCCCTGGCCGTCGACCCGGTGGGGGACGCTCCGAGCCCGGTTCAGTTCAGCCCGAGCAGCAACCTGGCCGAGGTCAGCGACTGGCTCACCAAGCTGCTGCTCGGCGCCGGCCTGGTCAGTCTGACTCAGCTCGGCAAACCGCTGTCGCACCTGGTCGACACGGTTGCCCGAGGCGTCGACGGCGTCCCGCTCGGCGCCGCGCCCACCAGTGCCGCGGTGGTCCTGTCCGCCGCCCTGCTCATTACCTTCTTCGTCACCGGCTTCCTGGACGGCTACGTCGTCACCACCCTCTGGTACGGCGGCGAGCTCGCCCACCTGGAGCGCGCCGTACAGAGCTGACCGATGAGACGTCGGGGATGTGCGAGCGACCGGGACTGACTGCCTGATCGTCAGAAGCATCGGTGGCCTGGCCCCTTCGAGATCGCTCCCCACGTCATCAGACCCTCTGACGATCACGAGAGCCGCCTGGCCAACTGGACAGCTACGTCGCGGTGCGTCCGGTCCGCCCGAGCGCCGCGCGGTCCGCCGGAGCGCCGTCCGGTCCGCCGGAGCGCCGTCCGGTCCGCCCGAGTGCCGTCCAGCCCGAAAGCGTATGCACCGCATCCCGCCCCGAATCACCCCGCCATCGTCGAGTTTGCCGGCCGCGCTGTACAGATCCCGCTGTGGTGCGCGACTGCATCACGTGGTGCGCAACTGCATGTAGTGTCGACGGGTGCCCAAGACCGTGCAGATCCGTGACCTGGATGACGAGGTGTACGCGGCGCTCGTCCGTCGGGCTGTCGAGACCGGGGTCAGCGTGCCCGAGCTGTTGCGGGCCGAGGCCGCCCGACTCGCGGCTCGGCCCAGCGTCGAGGCGTGGCTGAGCCGTACCCGGCGGCCCTCGGCGCGCGTCGGGCGCATGGAGGTCCTGGCTGCCCTCGACGAGCAGCGCGGCGCTTGGCCTGATGCTGGTCATTGACGCCTCGTGCCTGTGCGAGGTGCTGCTCGGGGGGTCCAGCGCCGAGGCGATCCGTCGGCGGATGGCCGACGACGTCGACCACGCGGCGCCTCACGTCGTGGACGTCGAGGTCTTCGGCGTCGTACGCCGGGAGCACCTGCGCGGGCAGCTCGACCGCACCGCAGCCCGCCTGGCTGTCGAGGGTCTGCAGGCCTGGCCCGGTGAGCGCTTCGGGCACCGACCGCTGCTGGCTCGCGCGTGGGAGCTCCGGGACACCGTCCGTGGCTGGGACGCGATGTATGTCGCGCTCGCCGAGGCGCTCGACGCGGTCCTGCTCACGACCGATCAGCGGCTGGCCCTGGCGCCGGGCCCCACCTGCCGGATCGAGGCGTTCCAGCCGTCGTAGCCCAGCGCCTCACGTGCCCTCGCGCGGCTTCGGTCGGGGCACGTTCGGTCGGCGCACTTCGGTCGGCGCACTTCGGTCGGCGCACTTTCGGCCGGGGCACTTTCGGTCGGCGCAGTTTCGGTCGGCGAACTTTCGGGTCAAGGACCCACCTCGCGCGCGCCGCGACGAGCGGTGCGTTTCCCACAGGGTTGCCGCAGCCTTGACCCGGCCGTAGAGGAGTTCTAGTATCGAACAAGCGTTCGAACTAAGGAGGTGTCGGCCGGTGTGGGAGGACGAGGTCGACATGCGCCTGCCCGAGCTGATCCCGGACTGGGTGCTGACGAACTGGCCCGAGCCGCTGGAGCCCCCGGCCTGCAGCTGCCTGCACTGGGAGCCCGAGCTGGCGGAGCCAACTCCGGTGGACCCTGAGCCGGTTGACCCCGAGCTTCGGTACCCCCCGCCCGAGCTGGTTGACCTTGAGCTGGTTGACCCTGAGCTGGTTGACCCTGAGCTTCGATACCCCCCGCCCAAGCTGGTTGACCCCGAGCTGGGTCACCGAGGGCCTGAGTTGGCGGGCTGGACGATTCCGGGCATGACCTGGCAGCAGCCGTCGCCGTTGCCCGAGCCGGCCGGAGTGACTGCTGCCGTGCGGGCCCTGTAGGCAGCCGCGGCTGTGGTCTGCGCGATCGACCCGACGTCGCTATCGGCGGAGCAGGCGATGAGCGACGCCGAGGCTTTGCAGGACCTCGGCCAGCAACTGCGGGTCCATGGCGTACGCCGCCTCGCCGACGTCACCACCCGCGAGCTGCACAGGTTGCGGGGCTTTCGCTCCACCGCCGCGTGGTTGCGCAGCACCCAGCCCGACGCGGACAGCTCCGATGCGGGCCTGAGCCGCAGGTTGCAGGGATATCAGCGGCTCAGCACCGCGGTCGAGAGCGGTGAGCTGTCGCTGGTGGCTGCCCGCAAGGTCGTACTCGCTCTGGGCCGGTGCCGTCCTCACGTCGACCAGCTCGACGGACGGATCGACGGCCAGCCCGGGGAGCAGGTCATCACCGCGGTCGTCGGGCACGTCGTGGACCTGGTGTGCGGGTGCGTGCTCGGGATGAGCGAAGGCGACGCGCGGTTGCTCCACCTGCAGAGCGCCACCCAGCAGATCATCGCCAGCGGGCCGCCTGGGGGTGATCCGGCCGGTGCCGGCGCTGGGCAGGCTCGTAGGGGTCCGGCCGCGGCCGGGGCTGGGCAGCTGGACCGGCTCGAAGCAGCCTTCGTGCTGCTCGCCGAGCACATTGCGCCGTCGTTGCTCACGTCCTGCCTGGAGGAGTTGGTGCTGGCCGTCGTACCGAGTCTGTTGGAGGACCGGGCGAAGCGCGGCCGGGACAGCGCCGGCTTGTCCTTGCAGCTCAACGACGACGGCTCCGGTTGGCGCCTGGACGCTGACCTGGACCTGCAGTGCGGTGAGCGGCTGTTCACAGCGCTGCGCTCAGAGCTCCAACGCGACCCGGCCAACCGGCTGGACACCGCGGCCGCGGCTGCGTTGCGGGCACAGGGCATCGACCCGTGGGATCCCGACACCGGTGCGCTCGGGACGCCTGGCAGTGGGGACGGTACGGCTGACAGTGCGGGCAGGCTGGACCTCGCGGATCTGGCTGAGGTCAGCCCGTCGGACTGGCCGCGGTCGCGCCGGCAGCGGATGCACGATGCGTTCGACGCGCTGCTCGGCCGTTACCTCGAGCACGGCCTGGGCGGCAGCAGCCAGAAAGTGCCGGTGCAGGTCAACGTCACGCTCAGCGCTGCGCTGATCGACGACCAGCCCGGCGCCCTACCCGCCATCGCCGACAGCGGTGCCGCGATACCGCACTGCCTGCTGCAACGTTGGTGGTGTGACAGCCGGGTCACCGCGTACGTCCTCAACCGCGGTAGCCAGGCCCTGCGGGCAGTCCACCTCGGCCGGACCCTCACTGGGCTGGAGCGACGGGCTGCGGCGATCGAACACCGACGTCGATGCGCCGGCGTCGGGTGCTGCCGAGGCGGGACCGACCCCACCACCGAGCTGGTTCCGCACCACGTGCGGCGCTACGCCGACGACGGAGCCACCAGCCTGACGGACACCATCCTGGTCTGCGACGTCCTGCACCGCGACCTGCACGACGGACAGCAGCGCGTCCGTCTGCGCAACGGCCGCTACCTCACCGAGAAGGGCTGGGTCTGACCATGCGGCCCAGGTCCGGTCGTCCCCGGCCACTACACGGCGCAACACAGCCGCACGTGAGCCGGGGGTGCCCGGCTCGCTACGCAGTTGCGCGTGAACCGGGGGTGCCCGGCCCCTTCCACTCAGGCACGTTTTGCCATACATTGCGGGACAATCCACCCAGCTCAGACGGCCACCGTCGTCTGTCCAGAGGCAGCCCCCACCCTCGGGGCGACAACCGGAGGCCCCGTGTCCAGCTCCACCTTCCGAGCCCGAGCCCGAGCCGGAGCCCGACACCGCGGCGTCGCGGCCCTGTCCGCGACCGTGCTGGCCGCGGCGTTCAGCGCGACCGCGATCTCTGCCTCTGACGCCGCGACGCCGTCCTCTGGGACTGTGTCGCCGACCTCGCCCACGCTGCACTACACAGCCGGACCGTTCGCCGTCCCTAACGTCACCGGGGCTGCCGGTCCTGTGGACTGCAGCGCACCTGGCTCGTGCGACGACTACGCGTTGACCGTCGCGACCGGCGCCGGTGCCGGCGCGACCAGCAGCGTGAAGGTCACGGTGAACTGGTCGAACTCGGCCGCTGACTTCGACATCTACCTGCTCGACGCGAACGGGCGGGAGGTCGCGTCGTCGGCCTCCTCCTCCGACCCCGAGGTCATGCAGGTGCCGGCCAACGCCGGGAAGTACACCGTCCGCGTGGTGCCGTACGCGCCGGCCGGGCAGAGCATCAGCGCTGACATCGCGCTGGTCGGGCAGCCGGTCGCCCCGCCGGTTTCGACGGCGCCCGCGTCCGGGTTCGGCAACTACCCCGCGCCGGAGAGCCTGCGCGATGCGCACAACGCTGGTGAGCCTTCGATCGGCTACGACCGGACCACCGACAAGGCGCTGTACCAGGCGTACCGGTCCACCTACCGCGTTGGCTTCACCGACTCCGCTGCCGGCACGACCGCCAGCTACCTCGACCGCAGCGCCAGTGCAACGACGGGCTGCCCGGGCGGGAGCACCACCAGCCTCGACCCGATCCTGGCCACCGACAAGGCGACCGGCCGCACCATCGAGTCGCAGCTGCTGGACGCGCAGGCTGCCGGCAGCCTGTCCTGCGTCACCGGAGACGACGGCAACTCATGGTCCACCAGCCAGGGCGGTGGGGCCGGCTCCGGGGTGGACCACCAGACCCTCGGCTGGGGGCCGTACGCGCCGGGTGGCGTCGCGGCGCTGCGCACCTCCCCGAGCGAGCTTTACTACTGCTCGCAGGACATCGCGGACGCTTCCTGCTCCACGAGCACCGACGGCGGCACGACGTTCGGTCCGGCCGTGCCGATCTACAACCTGACCCAGTGCGGCGGCCTCCACGGGCACGTCAAGGTCGCCCCGGACGGCACCGCGTACGTCCCGAACAAGTCCTGCAACGGCCACCCATCGGTGGTCGTGTCGACCGACAACGGCCTGACCTGGGCGATCCGTCCCGTGGCTGCCGGTTCTCCGGGTGCGAGCGACCCCTCAGTCGGGATCGCCGACGACGGCACCGTCTACCTCAGCTGGAACGGCGCGAACAACCACGCGTTCACCAGCGTCTCCCGGGACAAGGGGCTGACCTGGAGCACGCCGTACGACGTCGGCACCCAGCTCGGCATCCAGAACGTCGCCTTCCCGGCCGCCGTTGCCGGCGACTCCGGCCGGGCAGCGGTGGCCTTCCTGGGCACCACGACCGGGGGCAACTCCCAGGAGACCAACGTCTTTAAGGGCGTCTGGCAGCTCTACGTCGCCTCGACCTTCGACGGCGGCAAGACCTGGAAGACCTCCAACGCGACCGGCGCCGACCCCGTGCAGCGGGGCTCGATCTGCACTGGCGGGACGACCTGCGGCAACGATCGCAACTTGCTCGACTTCATGGACGCCACGATCGACCCGGCCGGTCGGGTCCTGGTCGGGTTCGCCGACGGCTGCACTGCCGCGTGCGTGACCACGACGGCGCCGGTGGATGGCGTGACCACGGGCTACCGCGACGCATTGGCGACCATCGCCCGGCAGAGCAGCGGGCTGCGGATGTACGCGGCAGCTGACCCGAAGCCGGACCTGACCGTCGGCAGCATCGCGGTGAGCCGCGACAGCCGCCACGTCGAGCACGTCAGCGCGCTGGTCACCAACGCCGGGACGGCCACTGCCACGGGCGCGGTCACCCGGTTCCTGGACGGCAGCACGCTGATCGGTGACTCCGCACCGGTGACGCTGGCTCCGCTCGCGTCGCAACGGGTCGACATCAGCTGGACGTCGGCAAAGAAGGGCACCCAAGTGGTAGCCGCGGTGGTTGACCCGACCAACGCGATCGCGGAGTCCCGCGAGGACAACAACAAGAGCACGGCCACCGTCACCGTGCAGTGAGCCGGACGGGGTCCGTGCCGCCCTCGCCGCGCTCGCCCTGTCCGGGGCGAGCGCGTGCGGGGGCGGCGTTGCTTCTCCGGCCCGCACGGCAGCAGCCCCCCTACCGACCGCCAGTGCGTTCCCCTGCTCGGCGCGCAGCGGGCTCGCGCTGTCGGCAGGTTGGCCCGCTCAGGTGCCGCTTCCACCGGGACTTGTCATCACGCGGACAGAACGGCGCACCGGCGCTCGACTCATCGCGTACGGCCGGGTGCCAGGGGACTTCCACGCAGTCGTCAGCTTCTTCGACGCCCGACTGCCCGCGGCGGGCTTCACGCAGCGCGACGGGCAGGTCGACCGCTTGGACGCGGAGTCCGACTTCGCCGGACGGACAGCCAGTGGGCGCTGGACGACGGGCTCGTCCTCTGAGTGTCCCCACCAGGCCCGGGTCACGGTGCTCGTACTGCCCGGCCGGCCGTAGCAACGCGTGCAGGACATGGCGAACCCCCGGGCGCTTCCTCGTACTCCGGGGGTTGGACCGGTCGTACGAGGGCCGACTGGACGAGTGTCGGCGCCCGGGGGTACTGGTGCCTGTCGTGGATTCGCCGAACGCCGTCACATGGCGAGCGGTGGAACCAGCTGACGTCCTTGCAACGGCGTCCTAGCGGACAGCCACCTCACGAGTCCCAGATGTACACAAGTGTCTGGACCACCTCCTCTCACGTGTCCACAGAGCGTACGACGGGTTGGCTGCCGTGTCACCGCAGAACTTCTGCTGGCTGAGCCGAACCGCCGCCCGGTATGGCACCGGACTACAGTTCAGTATGTTGGTGAGATACTGCACCCCGTGAACCCGTTCCGCTTCGAGACTCCCCTGGACCCGGCCGCGCTCATCGGTCGCGACGAGGAGATCGCCCAGCTCGTGCGGTACGCCCAGGAGCGGCGGATCGTCAGCGTCGCGGCGCCACGCCGGTACGGCAAGACCTCCCTGGCGCGCGCCGCAGGGGGGCGGCTGCAGGAGCAGGACGGCTTTCTCGTCGTCCACGTCGATCTGCTCGGGCTCGCCGGGCCGGACGACTTCGCGGCCCGGTTCGGCAGCGCCTGGCGTCGGGCCGTCCACGGCGACCGGCACCTGCGCCGCGAGCTGGAACGGCTCGTCGGCGGCCTCGGCTCGGTCGGTGTGACCCTGTTCGGCTCCGGGGTGCAGGTCAGCCGCCGCGAGTCCTCGGACGTGCTCTCCGTCGTGCACGCGCTGCTGGACCTGCCCGGGGAGGCGGGCAGGCCGGTGCTCGTGGTCCTGGACGAGTTCCAGGCGCTGCACGGGGTCTGGCCCGACGGCGAGGGGGTCCTGCGCTCGCACTCCCAGGCCCCGGAGCAGGCGGGCAAGGTGGCGTACGCCTTCGCCGGCAGCG
>JAABUI010000894.1_pt1 | contig 19218 bp, 26 predicted proteins | sample 5559111 | NCBI WGS metagenome assembly JAABUI01 (sample SAMN10711870, study PRJNA513365) | rock metagenome | isolation source: Antarctica rocks | place: Antarctica: Victoria Land, Buttleship Promontory
GAGTTTTCAGCCATTCTGAGAAAGGCAAGCCTCAGCACTTGCGATAAGGCTGCAATGCAAAACATTGCAGCTTCTGATGTGCACAGGGGTGGGCATCAAGCAGGTGAGCAATGTGAAGCAAATGCTGGGCAAGCTGACCACATTGGATTCCAATAACTACCCAGAGATGCTGGGCAAGACATGCATCATCAATGCCCCTCCTGGCTTCAACATGATGTTTGGCATGATCAAGCCCTTTCTGGATGTACGCACCAGGGCCAAAGTTGAGGTGAGCAGGGCGTGCTTGTGGTGAAGGCTGTTGTGTAGCTCAAGTGCAGGCATTGTCAACGCTGGTAACTTTGAAGCAGATTTGGGCATGACTAATCAGTTGACAATGCAGCCATCACACACAATGCTGCAGTCCAGGAAACAGTTGTGAACAATTCTCATGTCATCTGTTGAAATGTGAGGGGCTTCATGCAGGTTTGCCCCAAGGATTTTTTGCCGTCTTTGCTGAAATGGATAGAACCTGAGAACCTGCCACGATATCTGGGTGGGACATCAGACGCCACTCTTATAGATGACGCTGGTCCGTGGAACGATCCCCAAATCAGAGCAGAAATCGAGGAAGATATGGCGCACAGGGATGGGTCCGGCAATAACTCCATGTCAGCCCATCAAGAGTCCCCGCAAGCTACTGCCTCAGCTCGATCAACACCTCAAGGGTCTGGACAGCTTATCAATGGTGGTGGTAATTTTGGCCGGGCTTCAGAGGCGGCTCTGTTTGCAAGGGGTCCTGAAGGGGTGCCCTTGGCTAGGGGTTCTGAGGCAGCGCCGTTTGCTAGGGGGGGTCAGCCTGTAACTGTTTCTACTACTGCACAGCGCACATCTCCTTTTGCAGCACATTCTCAGCATGCACCATTTGATGCAGACTCATCGCAGGTGGGTTGCAGCAAAACTTGTTGGAAGCATGTGATACAAGTTGGCGCTTGTCTATTTGCAAGCAGGTTGCATCGTGTCTGAGCAGCAAGCTTGCTGCCACGACAGGTGCCATGACAGTTGAGCGCTGTACAATTGTGGTGCCTTATGCTGAAACTGTGTAAAATATGCACCAGGTGCGGCTTTGCTTATGCAACGGCTATGTACTTTGGTCTTTTTGGCGCTTTGATCAGTAGGTTGGCAAAAATCTCACTAGCTGCACAACTTGCAAAACAGCATGTTTGACTGCAGTTTGTGGAGGCAAACGAGTTTGATGATGCATCAGAGTATGATGATGCCACGTCACGCCTGGGTAGCATGAGCATGAGCTCAGTCTACTCCTCAGACGATGACTTACCTCCCTACAGATCCACAGGCAGCCCTGGCCGGGTCACAGAGGTGCTTGCCTGTCTGCTCACCTGTCTGCTGTTGTCATTATGACTCTCAGCAGTTGCATGTACCTCCTGGCATGCTTGTTCAGTACAACAGACTTAGACAGTAAAACGCTGCTGCCCATGGCTGCACCAGGGATTAAGGTACAACTGATATCAAGCTGCGGCCTTGCATAGTAGGTCTGCAACCGTGTGCACATCTGGTAAACAAGCCATATTGTGCTGCATGCAGGGTGCTGGCACAGCAGATGTCAGGCTCCAAGGACCAAATTTGGGAACAGGAGCAAATGTAGACGCTCTTGAGGCGTGGAAAGCTGGAGAGCCCATAGATGAGAGGGGACACCAGCAGCACCCTGCCAATTTGCCACCTTCTGCCCTGGCAGGACGGCCCATCATAGGTCAGTCATGCATCTGATTGATTCACTCTGCTGGCATGTCAAGCCTTGGGTGTAACAGAAATAGTCGCTTCATCCATATCAAGTTCTGTCCCTCAGGGCTCACATGTGTGTGTTCAGCATGTCCAAACCTCATGGGCAGTTGGTCATATAGTAAGAGCATGTGGCTCATGTGCTCCGCTGTAGTACAATTCTCACTTTTTTTGGCTTGTGATGCTGTGGAGTTGCAGTGGGTTGCTGTGCCATCAGCAAGTCACTTGTTGGGTTGAGCTGCAGCACACAGCTCTGATCAGTAGCAGCTGCATGTTGCTGGGATTCAAGTGTTGCACCCAATTTTCAGCTCAATTGAGAAAGATTCTGTTTGCAGAGCGAGTGCGGGCCTTAGAGTCTAAGCTGCCTCATTTACAGCAGAAGTTGGGCTTGCAGAATGGCAATGCCTATGACAGGCAAACTTCCCAAGTTCAGCATAGTCTTGTTGGTCGCGTAGAAGCCCTTGAAGAAGCGTTGGATGTTTTGATTACAGCGCAGGTGGGGACAAATAAAGCGCTGTACTTGCTGTATTTGCTATGATGCATGCCATTGTAAGCTCCAGGTCGGCAGTTGCTCCCTGTAAGCTGCATCTTTTGCAGCATTCCTAAGCTTTTGGCTAAATTTTGGTGTGATGCAGGAACAACAGCTGGACAAAGCGATTAAGGATGACAGTAAAACAAAGTGCAGCCAATGCTGTATCATAATGTAGATTGCTGCTAGTGTCATTCCTGTACATGTTCAGTATAATGCGTCCAGTACCATGTTTGCAATGCTGCTTTCATAATTAGACCCTTGGGAGCCTGTTGTGGTCTGCTTTGATCAATTCATAAATTTTAACCTCTTTCATATTGTTGTTGTCAGCAATTGGCTGTTGGTGCTGTGTCTTCGTGGTATCTGCCTGCTTGTGTGGACTTTCAGGGTGGATAGTGACTTCACACATTGATATTGGCTTCGACCTGCGCATCGAGGGACAACAGTCTGTCCGAAGACATCAGCTGCCACCCCACGTCGTAATCCGTGCTTCTTGTCGGGCGACGTACACCTGCATCGTAGTGTATAGGAATTACGGAAGGCAAGCGAGCAATGCTACCGGCAGAGTGTGGCTCTGGCCTTTTTGTGAGCTGGCCCATGTTGTGGAGGCTGTAGTACAGTGGGAGCAGTCCGCGTGTCGAGTTTCTCTAGAGTCGACTGTCATGGAACAGCACGGCAACAGGAGCACCTACAACATAGAGACTGTTCTCAGGAAGAACATCGTCGACTCAGAGTACTGGAGAAACACGTGTGCCAAGTTGCAGACCTGGGAGGAGGTAGTAGATCAGATATTTTACGATGTGATACATGTGGAGCCCTGGATGAGTGGCAACGCCAGGGGAGCTTCTTCCGCTTTTGGCCTGCTGTATAGGCTTTGCCAGCTGCAGCCTAGTGAAGAGCAAGTAGACGCGCTTCTCACACACGAGGACTCTCCATACATCCGCGCGGTAGGTAGGCTAGGTTTGGTCTCCTTCAGCCTCTGTTGCAGGCGTGAGTACGACGATTTGTTTTCGTGTCATATCATACTTTTTTGCAGATTGGGTTCTTGTATCTGAGATATGTTGGAGACCCCAAGCAGCTGTGGGCATGGCTAAGGCCATATGTTCAGGACTCTGAGGTGAATCAAGCAACTTGTCCCGCACAAGAACCAATTTTGTAGCTTTGTGTCATGCAGGATTTTTTCCCTCTGCTGCAGGAGATATCTCCTAGTGGGGAAAATGGTACTGCCGTCACAATTGGTGATTATGTTCGAGATGTGTTCCTGGAACAGGTATAGAACTGACTCGTCTTGGTAATTAGTTTATTTGCTTGCACTGCATTGGTGTTTGCACATTGCCTCTGTGTTTCACTTGCAAACACATCTGCTTGTCTGCTCTGCTGCACACGAATTTGGTGTACTTGCTTTGTCTAATGTTTGTGGCGCACAGGTGGCTGATGGCTTTGCTTGATGCGCACTGAAGGCTGCAGACATGCAGGTTCACAACACATTCCTACTTTGAGCAAGCTGTTGCTTTGTTGGTGCTTTTGTGGAGTGTACCTCAAATTGCTGAATTCCTGTGTTTGCGGGCTGACAGTTGTGTCTAGCAAGTAGCCATACCCACGTTTGTTTTGCTCTGCAATGCAGTACTACTTTGAGACCATTTTCCCTCGCATCCCCAAACCTGTCAATGATGAGTGGATGGGGAAATTACGTGGCATGGGTTTGCCCGCAAAGGCTCTTGGCAATGGCGGCCAAGGCGGCCCTGACCGCAGGGGACTTGATGAGCCAAACAGAAGACCTGCATCTGTCAAGGCATCTCTGTCTGTGGCTTTTGGGCAGAGAGCGCCAAATAGAGCAACTGCCCGAGAGGAAGGCAGGGGTCTTGGCGCTGGCATGAAGAATGTGTACAATGGCACAAGAGAGGAGCGCCCACGCTCCAGGTAGGTAAAGTTTCTCCTTCTTAGGCAGACATGAGCAGTATTGAGCATCAGCTGCCACCAGAAATGGCTTTTCTCAGTCAACCTCATGCACACAGCTGAAAGCCACACCTGCAAATTTGCTGCAGCACTTTGCTTTCTGTGTATTTGAAGCTACTACTAGCAAGGTCTATGTTCACTTGACAATTCAACGAGCTTTCTCCATGTATCACATTTCCACTGTCTGTACAGCATCTCAGCTGCTCAAGTGTATCAGTTCCAGGGATACAAGGACCGCAGCAGAGAAGCGGCCTGCAGAGGCAGCACCTTATGCACAAGCAGATGAGCGCCATTACAGAGACAGGAAAAGAGACAGCGACAGGGACAGAGACAGCAAGCGCTATTGCAGCAGGTGTGTTATGTACCTTTGTCATGATGCTTGTTAGTCAGGCTTGTTATTAGGCTTTGTGCTCAACAGCAGGGTAACGCAAATGCTTGATAGGACCTGCATCTGCTATCAACATGTGCCAGTCATGTGATGCTGTTCCTTGAGTAGGTAGTTCAGTCAGGCGCTAGCTATCAGTCAGGCGCTAGCTATCAAGCAACATACATCAGGAGATCTTCTTGAGAGCAGATCTTGCATGCAGGAGAGGTCCTGCCAGCAAATTTGCCACTGGTGTTTTCATTTATCTCTGTCATGTGCAGGGATCCAGCTCATGATACAGATGCAAGACCGCCCAGAGACCGTGCAAGTGAGTCACGTTTTAAACGGAGTGATGGTGATACGCATCAGAGCAGCAGAGATAGTGTCAGCCACAAATCTGTTCAAAGAGATAGAGGCTCTCCTAGACACCATGACAGAGACGCGTCACACAGGTGAGCCCACATCTGCACTTGTTCTTGCATGTTTGTGATGACTGTCACAACAGGACCATACTCAAAGGCTGTTGATGCTGAATGGCTTACATGCGGCGTTTATTCAACAGTGACTGCTGACTCTGTAACTGCCTTGACCAGAATCTGCTGTGTATGCTGTATATTATGTTTTCACACATGCCAAGTGCAGGGACAGTAGGCATCATGACAGACATCATAGCAGCAGCAGGCAAGAGCACACGCATGGCAGCAGAAGCCCAGATGCAAGGAGAAGCAGCAGGGATCGGCAAGCCTTTGCAGATACATCAGCTTCTGATGCTGCTGCAGCTGCCAAGTTGCATAAATCAAAAGCTGTATATGGTTAAATATCTGTCAGGTCAGCTATGCAATGTGCAGCATTGAATACTTGCAGTCACCAAGCTTGATAGCAGCTTTGCATCTGCTGTCCTGCCTGCGCTCAAGTTCAAGAGGCTCATGAGTAATCTCGTTGGCAACTTTCCATGGCAGTTGCTGCCAGCATCGCTACCCAGATTCAAGATTCACCAGTTGCGTACAATCTTGTTGCTGAGAATTCGTTCAGAGTACACAGGTGGCTACAATGTAACTTGAATGAACTGCTCAGTTTTGCAGGAGCCATGATCATTGAGAGCCTGTCAAAGCTCAGAGCTGAAGGGGTGAATCATGTCGGTGGTTTCACAGGTGACAAGCAGCAGATGAACAGGAAGTGATCAATCAAAGATGCACTCAGCATGAATAGAGATATCAAGGTCAACCACCGTACATAGGAGCCTTGGTTGCTGGTCATGAGACTGTTGCATTTCTGGTACAATGTGCATACTGAGATACCAAAATATGTCCGCCTTGTTGTCACATTTGCACTAGATCTATGGTCTTGTACCTCACTAACCATTTGCCTAGCTTGTATGCCTCTGTGTATGATCTTTTGGACCTTGCATCAAACTGTGCTTAGGTGATATGTGGTGTGCTCATGCATGCATCAAGCAAACCTGCAGCTGTTGGATCAGAAAGCACTTAGCAGTTGCATGTCTCAAACGCCTGCTCTGCTGAACATGTGCTAAATGCCACAAGGCTGATGTGTGCATACATAGCTGCTACAGTGCATGCTCCCTGGCATGTAGGGCCTGACTTGCAAGCTTTTGATGCTGAATCAGCAGATGTCCCTCCTGCCCTGATTATGCAATAGGTTGGTGCGCTCTAATAAAGGACGCCCTGCCGGAATTTGCAACTCATTGGCTTTATGGGCCTGCTGTGGCGGATGAAATTGTGACAACCTGGCGAGAGAGAGAGAATAATACAGGTGTATGCCAGCTCAACTAGGCTGATCACGTGGGCTCAAACAAGAGCCTAAATGTGCAATAAGTTAAGGCAGTCTAGGACAAATTGAAAGACCCTGAACTGATCCTCTTGAGCAAGAAGAGAGGGTTTGATGTTACACCACTCTGGCTTTAGGCTATGGCCTATGGTCATAGCTCCGGGCTGCCGCCTTAGGAGGCTCCCGTTATAATCGCTGAAAAGCGTAAACTATTCTTTTCTATTTCTTCCACTCTGGCTTCGGAGCTGAACTACGCCAGCGCCCGAAGCACTGCAGCCTTTCGCAAGGGCCTGCGCCATTGCTACGTCATGCGGATGATTGCAGCTGATCCATCGGCATCGACTGCACGTTGCATCCTGCGTCGGATCGATCACGCGAAACCTCAAACTCCCACCAGTGCTCATAGATGCAGTCGAGTTTGCACAGCACGCCGCGACCCTGTTTCTCGGGTGTACGCATGCCAGTCTGCCATCGAGCCGCGCCAGGAATCAGGTAGTAGATCTGCTTCTGCAGCCTTACAGTCTATCTTGTTGTGGCAAAAGAAGACAGCTGTTCTTTGCAGATTCCCCGCCCGAGTTCCCGGACAGCAGGAGTAGACGGTCTTTGCGAGTGACCTTTACGTGCGACAGATGCGGTAAGCTGGTTTGCGTGCTCAATTGCACACCCTGTGTATATCCAGTGCTTTGCTATTGCTCACAAGCACCTAGTTGCTATGCGACAATACCAAGTTTGCCTGCTGTTTGCCAGGTGCTCGCACAGAGCGGCTTGTCAATCCTCATGCGTGGGACAAAGGGCTTGTCTACTTACAATGTAAAGGTTGTGAGGTTTGGCACAAATTCAAAGACAATGAAAACTTGGTTGAGGAAATCTATTTAGCAGACTCAGTGTGAGGGTCAAGCTGCCATATGCGGTGCTGTAGCTCTTCAGGTGGTGTCCGTTCCAAACCACTACAGCATAAAAATAACGTGTCTAAGTCTTCTCTGTTCTGTTAAAGTGCATTGTGGTACATTGATCAGTCTCCAGAGTATCATGTCCCTTGATGTGTCACATCTCAGATACCCGTTCCCAAGGATGCACTGATTTACAGAGCCTGGTAACATGCCTGGATTACAGAGATATTGTAATACAACATGCAGTCAAGCTAGGTTGTTGAAGGCCGCACGATGCATTGAAGTGCATCTTGGAGGCTATTTTCACGGTCATGGTGAATACAACCGCCAACTTAAGAGCTGCTGATAAACATTCAAAAGGTCTGTTGCTGACTCTGGGACAAGGCTGACAGTCCTGACCGGCCGCGAGCACAACGCATGTAGGGCCAAGCTTGGAGGGTGTGTCGGTACTTATACGTGTATCAGCAGGGTCTCCAAAGTATCATGTGCATGGTACTAGGCTTTTGCACCGTACTTGTTGAAAGTGTTGCATGAAGTTATGTACTGGAAACACTGATGACACTCGTCTTCTGCACGCAGTCATGTGTTTGGGCATGATGATGACCGAATTGTGATAACCCTCAAGTGTGATTTGATTTGCTGTGTCACGTTCAGTCAATGGTAATTACAGTATTTTGTTGTTCATTTTCTTGCAGAGGCTTTTCTGTGCCAGTCCCTGCAATTAAAGACTGCAGCAGTTGCCCCATTTGCACAGCGTCTGTAGCAGCAGTGTTTTGCTTGTTCTGGCTGCCAGCTGTAATGCCCTCCAGGACAGCAGCATCCAGCTTCAGTTTTCGCTTGGCCAAGGCTTGTATGCCCTCATCTACTGTGTCTTTTGTGACCTAAAACAGCAATGTAGCATCTTGGCTGGTGTCATATAAACGCACAGCGTCTTTGCTTGAATGACAGTCGAAAAACAGTGTCTGGTGACATGCATTCACTCCAGAGTTGAAGGTCTAGTTGTTTTGTCGCATGGTACACTTGCCTGCAAAGTGACTTTTGGCAAGATTGGTAATTAACAACACAGGCAGACTGTCTTGCTCACCAAGCGATACACATGAACTGGCTTAGTTTGGCCAAGCCTGTGGCATCGGTCTTCAGCTTGGCGGTCAATCTGAGGGTTGAAATCAACATCATGTAGGATGACAGTGTCTGCCCCTGTCAGGTTCAGACCCTGTCCTCCTGCACGAGTGGATAGCAGAAAGGCAAAGATGCCCTTGGCCGGATTGTTGAACCTGCAAGCACAGCAGCCTGTCATACATTGCCTTTGCACCAGATCAATTTGGCAAAGGATATGGCAGCATCTCATGCCAGGACGACCGACTGGCTTTGCACATCATTAAGTGTTCTGCCGATTTTTAGTACACCATGCATCGCTGTCACTGCTCATACTTTGCAGTTGTAACAAATACGTGTATTCTCGACAAGATGCCAGCCTGTGCCACTATGTAGCACTGCAGAAGTCAGCATAGAGTGGGGCTTACAAGTCAACAGTGGAGAGGCGGTCAGCAACAGCAGTGCTGCCATCCAAGCGTACATAGGTGAGGCCCATCATCTCCAGTAGCCAGCCCAAGATGTCCAGCACAGAGGTCCACTGGCTGAAGATCAATGCTCGGCTACCCTTTGCCTGCAGCACCAGCTTCTCAGCCTTCCATAGCAGCCTGGACATGTGCATGCTAGAGACGCCTGATCTGTGGAGAGTCATGAACGATATTGTGTTTCCTCACATATGTGTGCATGCGTGCATGCATGCGCACATGTGTGTACAGACATGTAGACTCATGCAAGCTTATATGCTTGTACAAAAGGATCGTATGGACATGCAGGCAGAGATGCCAATCCAAGCGCATGCATTGTAGGGTATTCAATCATTCATTTGCCAGGTGTGGTGTGTGTAAGCAGCATATAATGAGCCTGATCAGCTTGCCTGCAGCTCTTTGAGCAGACCTGCCAGCAGCTGGCATTTGCCAGAGGACATGACGACAGCATCCTCCAGCACAAAACTGTTCAGACCATTGTGAAGCGCAAAGGTATGCAGTCTGTGATCGCTGTATGTCGTGAGCTCCTCAGATATGCGTGCTTGACTGCAACCACCTCCAAATATCTGCCTGCAACTTACACAGTAAGCTCACATTACAGAAATGCCATGGTACATTGGCGGTTATCATGTTCCGCTGGTACATGGAAAGCATTTGAGGCAGATTTGCGGCTGCTGGACTGTTCAGCACAAAGAGGCAATGCAGATATGGAAGATTGCAGTTCTGTGGCTCTATTGTGTGTTTGCCACAAGAATGCTGCATACACATTGGCATGGCCGATAAATTTAAACATTCAGCCATTCAGGAAGCTACGCTTATAAACTGACAGCAGCTACATGCAAAAAATGGTACAGTTGGTACCAAGCTATGAAGTTCAGTTGTGATTGGCAACACTGTTAAATACTCAAACGTGCATAATGTTCAGGTCAATATGCATGCAGATAGCACTAGGAGCATTGCCGCTGATGACAAAGTGCTTTACAGTGTATCCATATCCTTCTGTAACATGGACTGGCTAGCTGTTGAGAATGCATGCACACATGCACATTTTAACAAACTAGTACTTGCCTTTGATGAGCAACTTTGACAAGACTCTGCACCTGGGCATCGCTGAACAAGTTGCGCACCAGCAGCGGATGCTGAGCAATTTTGCGCAGGTGGGTGAACAGACTATTGACCTGCTGCTTGCCCAACTGCTTCACAATGGCCTGCCCCTCTGGTACTGCCTTCCTGCCTTTTCCTGCATTCATTGCTGACCATTGCTGAGCAGCAGTGTCAGTGCATGATGAAACATTGTTCTATCAAACACAACAATATCGTCTACAGTCTTGTGATGGCAGTCAGGTGCCATGACCACTCAGATCTGGGGAAAAAGCATGTTGACTGTTACGAGACACCATGCAAACACACCTTTGGCCTTTGCACCTATTTTGGCTCTGAGGTCTTGCACTGCTTTGTGGTACATCTGTGCCTGCTGCTGTGTCATCTCCACCACCTGCTCATGCTGCTGCTTGGCTGTGAGCTGACTGGCCACCTCAGACTTGAGGCGGCGCAGCACAAAGGGCCCCAACACAGCCTTCATACGCTCCGTAAGTAGCTGCGCTGCCTCTTCGTGCTGCAGGGTAGCATGCACATCTTGACTCACACCAGACTGGCATGCATGTGTCCTGATTGTACTCCTTTATGCTTTTATGTCAAGCCATAGGCCTCAAGACAGCAAATTGGCACAACTGCAAGTGAACTGGTACAGATGCATTGATGTTGGCCTGACCTGTAGATCCTCAGACTGACTAAAGTCCTCCTTGCTGAACACATCCGGTAGTAGGAACTGCAGCAAGTTCTGCAACTCCTCCAGATCATTCTGCAGTGGAGTTCCAGTCAGCATGATGCGCCGCTTGCAGTGCTGAGCCACACTGCATCATCATTGCCTTATCAACCTCTGCTTTCCAAGGACATGTGCTGACAGCATCTGACACATCAGCTGGTCCACAGTAGCCTCAGCAGCATACACACAATGCTGCAGGCTCAAACGCCAATGGAACAATTGGGCATTGAGTGACAATACTAATGCAATGTCATGAGCACAAGCCTGGACCAATGTGAAATACGGATGTCTGTCATGCCACGTGAACGTTGTACCAGCAAAGCACACACACACGCTTGAAGTATGCTTACCGCTAAAAATTTCACACTGCTGAATGTTTCACCAATATGCCTGATGATGCTGGAAACATACCTTGTGAGTCGCTTGGTTCTCATTGCATTTGCATTCTTGACTGCATGCGCCTCATCTAGCAGCAAATGCGACCACTGCCATTTCTTGAGAAAGCTTCTGTCAGCTTGCTGGTCCACTGAGTCCCTCTCAAACAAGGTGTAGCATGTCAGCATGACATTGAAGGGCGGCTCTTGCCTGCCAGAGAGTGACTGCTCTGGGTAACGCTGTCCCACACCTTCTATTGACTCAGCATCGCTAGCAGAATACTCGCTGCCCTCTTCTGAGTCTGAGTTGCTGGCATCTGAGTCTGGTATTGATATGACCTCAGGTTTAGCACTGACAGCGAATTCTGAGTGTCTACACTCACAGCAAGGCATAGTCTAGCAAGTCAATGAGAGGAACAAGTGAAATGTGAGCTACTGAACCCACACACTCTGGACAGGAGCAACTGCTTGGACACTATCATCTGCACATGTCATGCAAGTCTCAAAACAGCCTTGGCGTTTCATCATTCTATCTGTTAATGCAGTAATGCATACCTGGCATCCAACAGTTGGCGCCTTAGCTGCGCTCTGTCCTTGCCATAGTAGGTGACAAGGCGGAGACCTGGGCACCAACGCCGCAATTCCCTCTGCCAGTTCTCCAGCAGTGAGGCTGGGGCCACCACCAAATGAGGTCCACTGTCCTGGTCTACATGTTTCAACACTCCTGGACCAGAGGTTCTTCTTTTGGTACAGCAAGCAATAGCTACTTTGGCACTGAAGTTGGCATGGCACCAACCAAATGACCAACAGCAACAGTTCTGGCCACATTAGGCCATACATCTTGTAATTATAATACACATGTCTGCTATCACCGCCACTGGTGAGTTGGCCCCCTCCATCAACATGAGAGATCAATCAGCATGAAAGTGCATACCAAGGAAACAGATGGCTTGGGCAGTTTTGCCGAGGCCCATTTCATCAGCCAGGATGGAGCCCCTGATACTCTGTCGCTTCAGCAGCATCAGGAAGTTGACTCCCATCATCTGTATGACACACTTGCTTTGTCTGAGTTGCACTGGATTGAAGCAATGTTGCACTCAAGAGACATGCATGAGCACTACTCCTGTGAACAAAGCAAAATTGGAAAATGTGGCAATGTCAGACAGAACTCGGCCTCTGACCTGATAAGGCTTGAAATACTTGGCAGCTTCTCCGCAAGCAGCTACCAGGGTGGCATGTGAAATCAGCGCAGAGGGAGGTGTATCTGATGCTGAAAACCTATGAAACCATCATGCAGATCAGCATCTCTTACAAGCAGGAGATTACGCAGCCTTTACTGAGGCTGCGCTCTTGACATGTTTGCCATCAATATCATGTGTGATGCTTCTGTGACCATGTTGCAACTGTACTGATCATGCATATCATGAGTGCTGCACTTGATTCATGCAAGGCTGTTTGCATTTGAACAGCTGATGTACATGGTGACACAGAAAGCAGCCCTGCTGTTCCTGCCAGTTGTTCTACATGTTGTTAGAAGGCACATCACTGTATAAACATGGGTCCTGGTCCACACAGCGCTGACCTGTCTGTGTCATATGTTTGCAATGCTTCTCTCAGCTTCAACGACAGCTGCTCACAGCGCTCTAACACAGCGTCAATCTCGTCCTCCTGCAGCTCTTCCCCAGCCTCCTGAAGCTGCTGTATCATGTCATCTTCCCTACCTGGCACAAAGCCATGATGCATGTTGGATTCCTAGCTGACATAGCCAGTGGCAATCTTTCGCCAAGCTACGCTTGCGAAGCTCCACTGAACCATGTGTACTAGTTTGCCAGTATCCAAGTGGACGGATCATACAGGTCTGATGCAACCAGTGAATACCTCAGCACTTGCCACCAATGATCTGCATGCAAGCAGAAAGCTACCTGTTGTGGTAGCATCTGCTTGCACATACATGCGGCGCCGCCGAAGGATGATGTCAGGCTCTGGAACCTCTTGCCACTCCTCGGCCTGTGCACAAAAGATCGTCAATGGATAGCATCTTACTCAAGGCTGATGCAGACCACATCATTGCAATACGGCAGGAATTGCTCACCTCTTGTACCTCAGTCGGCACCTGTCGCAAGCGCTTGGCAACAGGTTTGTCAAGATCTGACTCATCCTCATCCTCACCCTCATCAAAGATCTGGGCATTGCCATGACGGCGCTTTGGTCTGGCTGGCTTGTCACTTGACGGCGGACTGATGAGAATGACTTCAGCCATATTGTGTCCCTGAGTGATACCAACAGCATGAATTTGTGTGCAGGTGGTGTCCTTGACTGCAGACACTGTACCTGGCCTGAATTGCCTTTACTACTGCCTTTGAAGGCAAATTTCCCAAATGCCGCCTGGTGTGCAGGAGCAAATTTGTCAAGCGTCTTTCTATTACCTGTGTCAGCAAGAACGTAAGTGTTCTTATGCTACGAATTGATACGAATTGACACAAGTAATGATAGCCTGACGAGCATGCTTGCACGTGCCGGTATGTTGCCGATCTGAGTCAAGCTTTGCACCGGCGACGTCCTGAGCCAGGCTGGGCAATCTTAGTGCAAAGTTCAGCTGAGTGTCTGGAAGCAAAAATTCCTCATCTGACAGATCAGCATCCATCGTGTCAACCCACTCGAGCTACTCGACCGGAGGTCCAAAGATCCACCCAAGAGACCACGATTGTCACAATGTGTGACGAACCCCTGAAATTGTTCTGTCACAGAGAGAGCTTTCAAAGCTGAGTTCGTTCGTTCCGATGATGCCAAACGGTGGCAAAACCCTGACAAAACCCTGACAAAACCTGCGGCGGCACAACGATGATGCAATCTGTTTGCGTATATGCTGTTGCGAAGAGCGTTGCCGATCATGCTGATCAGGCTGCACCCGCGACAACGCAAATTTGAGCAACTGAAGGCATAAATCAACGCATTGAGGCTGCTGGGAAGATGGAACTCAGTAAACAGGCGTAGAGACGTGACATGACAGGTAGGCGCAGTGCAAAGGGCCACTTCGGTGAATCTAAGGCAAACCTGCAGCAGTGCAGTATTTTTTGCAAACATTCAAACCACCGGGCAAAAGTCCCCGGGCGCCGAGGCAGAAACTGCCAGCCTGAAAAGGCAGGACCCTTTGCTGTCGCCTTGCAAGAGGCTGACGCACGGGCAGCTCGCCATAGCTACAGTTATGTGTGCCAATGGGGAAACAACCCATCAACTCAACGGGGCTTACTCTTGCACTGACGTCCTCTTTCCTCTCTTCAGGTTTTTGTTGGCTGAGCTTCAGTGCGTGGTGCAACCAAGACTTCTAGGTGGAATCATGCCAAGGTTTTGCAGTATCTCACTTGTTCTTCAAGGGCTGCTGTGGATCCATTCAACGGAACTGTTGGCTAGCTGCATTGCAGTTGGCCTTTGGTGAGGCTGATTTGTTTGCTGCTGGCTGACTGCTTTGTTGTCCTGGATGCACTGAGTTGTTCTTCCCTTACAGCTTCGTAGGTCTGCACATGCAAAAATCTTATAAAAGCATGCCATTCTTTTTTTCGTGCAAGAGCACATGCCCTGCTATATGGACACAAAGTGTGTCACCTGTCTAATAGGACGCAAGATGCTGTTCTATTGTTGTTCAGCTGCTACAAGTTTGCAGCAAGCTTCAGCACATGTCATGTTTATACGTATGGGGGATATGAATCATGAGGAGGACATATAGTAAGGGAGAAAACAATTATTTAGGTCCTAGGATTTGGCACTGCTTATGAATGAAGAGTGCGTGAATAAGCAATATACAGTAGCAAGAATTCACACTGGGATTAATAAAAGGCAAACCAGGTGAGTTTGGTGACTGGAAGAAACATCAAACCTGCACAGTACTAACATGGACACTGGCTAGAGTCCGGCCAGTGGTTTGCACCAGAGGTTGTTCTGGTGACTAAGGCTAGCAATACGCAATTTGGGTCAACAAGAATGCCGCAAGCAAAGCAGCTGCACAAGGGTTCAGACACACAGCGCCACATGTCACAACATGCCATGGGAAGTTGACCACTTTACACCATGATGTGCAGATGAGCAAAGCAGTGTCCAGCATCTTGGACTGTTTGTGGTTCTTTTGGTATCTAATTGCAGAACAACTGCAACTACAAATAAACAAAGGGGGGGGGGGGGGGTTTGCTAGGGCTAATAGCTAGTGGGAAAGTGGCTAACATGCTGGATTTTCACTTATCAGGGGTATTCCCACTGCAGAGCTAGTATCATCAAGTAGTAATACTATGCTAGGTTGCTACCCCTGGCAAGCAAACATGGTAGCTGCCCTTTTAGCTTATCAACATGGTAGATGGCATGTAGAGCGACACTAGCAAGTACCATATTGGCTGCCTTGTTGGCATGTAACTTACGTTTGTGGGATTATGAAAGATAACTTGCTAGCACCCAAGATGGCCCACAAGTGAAGGGCGCATCATACCTGCAGTATGCATACTATTCATAGTCGTTATAGTAGCTACAACATTAATACTAGTCACAAATTACAACAATGCATACGTGCATGACAATTTGTACATATGTACAAAGTGATTTTGAGACATCATGTCAATGCAAAGAACACCTACAGACAACCCTGATGAAGCAACAGTGATGTTGATACCCATTAGCGCCAAAAAACATTGCCTCTGCACCACTACCAGTAGTACATCAAAAACACGGGCCTTGCTTGCTTGCCCTGATATGTGGTATCCCCAAACCCACACAGCTTTGAATAAAGGTGACCTTGGCTGATGATTGCAGCATTGTTTCCTTGTAATTTGGGTTGCATCGCCATGCTTAGCTACACTAGAACTTGGAACATTGCTAGCTCAATCAGGCTCCTGCTTGGCTCCAAACCTGAATGGCACATAGCACAAGTTAACTTGATGACATCCCTGAGCATTGTTCGTGGGTTGTATCATACGCAAAGCAAATGCGCACATTTCTGCTATAGTTATGTGCCCAAGCTACATGACAAGTATTGCATTATGCTTAAGCTTGACATGCACTCATCAAAGCAAGCAACATGGTGTTTACGCCTTATGACGAGGACAAAGAGCATGCATCAAAACAGCATTTGCACTGCAAACGAATGTTTGTAGTTGAGACTAACCTTTGTTATCTATCTCATGCTGTCTCTGTTTGGTCACAAATTTGCATTGACTGTGTTCGTATATGAACCCTGTTGGGAAATGTCTCCCAAGGCTTGGACTGCCTAGCGTTCCTGTACACAGTTTGTCTTGCCTTGATACATTTATTGACATCACGCACATATGAAACAAGTCAGACGTTTGTGCCGCCAGCTCTAGCCGTACAAGCATGCACACGCTTGAGTATACACAGGCACATAGCACTTGTTGAATGCCGCTGAATGACATCAGTTCATAGCTGCCACGACAATGCTTACCTCTATAGTCTCTTGTTTCCATGCCTGCCACTCTAAGGCCAAAACGTGTGACTTGCACATGTCCACTCCAATCTGTATGACAGCATCTTTACGCTGCTTGGCCTTCTTGCCAGACTTAAGCAGCCTTCTTGCCAGACTTAAGCAGCAAGCTTGCTGCTCTTGCTTGCCTGCGCCTTTGCAAGCAAACACCAACGTCAAACTTAACACAAGGTCCCACGCTCCAGCAACCGCCTTGCAGGACTTGCAGCAACCAGGTAGAACTAGCACGTGAAACCAGCCAAGCAAAGTCACAGGTCTCTACATGGATCTCAGCGATAGACAAGCAGTTGCCGGGACAAAAAGTGATCGTTGCTGTACAGGCGCCGGGCACAGCGCTGTCGAACCCCGATTTCACTAAAGTGAGGGCGGCTTTGTGTCACAACCTGCAATTCGAGAGACCCAGTGTGCAAAGGAGGTTCAGCACTTGATCACTACAGCCTGAAGGTGTATGTGCATCGTTGCTTTCGTGCCAGACATGTGTGGGCTTGTTTCCGAACTATTGATCATGCAAATGCCGTGCCAGGCACCTGAAGCCAAGAGACAGAAGGAGCAGCCAGCAGCTGCATTCCCCAGCTCAGAAGCACAGTCATCAGCTAATGCTCTTGTGCAATACATATTGCCTAAGGGAGGTCACAGCAGTCCCAGACATGCTGCAATTGATTTGTTGCATGAGCTTGCAGCATTGCAAGCAGTGTGCTGTGACCAGACATTCCTGGGGCAAGCTTGGGAGGTGATGGATGGCTGTGATTGCATGCTTGCTGGCATATACATCCATCGTAATGGTGCGGTTGTCCATGCAGGAGCCAGCCAAAGAGCTGTAGACACTGTTTTGTTCTTTCAAGCATGCAAGCAGCCTAGGAGGAAGTGGCACAATTGGTTTTACAGGCTGCAATGGGTCAGAGACTTGCATTCACTTCTCACAAGCAGCATGCATTTCAGGCTTCTGTGGCAGTTGCAATGAAGTGTTGTTGTGTAGTCATGTGCTTGAGCATGCACAATACACTGCATACACTAAAACATCATAGCTTTTGACTTCCTCTTACAAAGTGAAGTTGAAAAGCTTGTTGCTGATTTGAGTTTGTGTTATATAGGCAGTCTGTGAGCTTGACAAGGATGCACCAAACATCAGACAGAAATCAGGTGACATCAAAGCCATGGCACTTGGGGACTTGCTGCCATATATTTATGGGCAAACGCTTTAGTAAGTCAAACAAAGCACTGTCTTGCTGCATTTGCATCCTTGATGGCACATCCTATGGGCTTACATATGGTGATGCCATAGAGCAAATGTGCAATTTGGGTTGGTTGACTAGCATTCCAGTACGTGCAATATGTGTACCAGCCTGCAAAATGCCCATGATTTGCAGTGATGGCAAGGACCAATGTTCACACATTAAGCCTGTGCACCTCACAGGACAGTATGGGTCATGCTGAGACTGGCTAGTGGTAGGTCAACCAGACGCATACATTGCCCGTGAAACCAATGGCTGTGATGTGTTCAGCTGATTTGATCATCACTTGTTTCACCCTCAGAGTGAGGATGTGCCCTCAGAGTTGTGTTGAGGTCTTCTGATTAAAAATACGTATCTTTTAAAAAACATGTATGCAATTTTTGTATAGTTGTGAACTTTATACTCATTCAGTGTTATATCCATTTAATGGCGAGTTGGCTTTGTGCTCATTGTGTTCTCGCCCTGAGTGCTTGGTGATAAACAAGGACACTCACACTTAAGTGGAGGGGGGGGGGGGGGGAGATGTAACAGTGTGGCAGTGTACTACAGTGTATTACAGTATATTATGGCGTGACATGGCCCGCTCACAGCATGTGTTTCTTGTCAGGATATAGCTCTGCAATCAGGCTCATTGTGATATATATATTACTATGACTCTAGGTGCAAGCTTGGGTGTGTGCCAAAAGCACTAAGCCAATTACCTGTATAAGCGTCACCCTGTAACAATACTGATACCTCACCCTAGCTTGCTGCAAGTCTGTTGAGATGCAAATTTGACGCACATGCGGACCACCGTGCATCTGAGATGTCCTGATTCTATCTCCAGGTTTGGAACCCTAATCATGAGTTCATACGATTGTTGTGTTTGCTATCGATCATGTTGAAGAATTGTGTGCTGGAATTGCCTTGTTTGCTGAAGTGCATCTGACTCACATAACACTAAATACATGAGTACTTGAGATTTTTGATGTGATTGAAGCTTTCGCTATTGCAAGATACGATCAGGCATTACAAGAATCTGCAGTATTGCTTTTTGTGTTGCAGGCCCTATTTAGTTACGAATATTCTCGATTTTAATGAAACATGTGCAATACATCTGTGCTAGCAGGGTAATAGAGTCCTACCATGCTGCTACCATGCTAGACATATACTTACACCCTGTTACACCCTTGTTACTGCTACTCTAACATGCTAGACGTATACTAGGTAGCAAGTAATACCCATACTAAATCCCCCCGCCCCCCCCCTCTACTCATAATGTGCATTGCACAACATTGCAGCCAAAGCATATGCTAACGACCTCAGAGCATCTGTGTCGTCAGCAGGCTGCCTCACTTGAAGGGCGGGCGTGTGCACAAGGCAATGATATGGGCGCAGACATCAGCCACAGCCACTCTGATGGGCACTGCCTCAAAGACGGCTGCATCCACA
>JAABUI010000895.1_pt1 | contig 19209 bp, 18 predicted proteins | sample 5559111 | NCBI WGS metagenome assembly JAABUI01 (sample SAMN10711870, study PRJNA513365) | rock metagenome | isolation source: Antarctica rocks | place: Antarctica: Victoria Land, Buttleship Promontory
ACCACCTCATCAGGCGAGCCGGTCGCCGACTCCCCGTCAGCTCCGGTCGAGGTCGCAAGATTGCTACTCATCTGGCTGTCCCCTGTCGAAGTCCGCGAGTTCGCGGTGTCTCACTACAGCCTGACAGCCAGGGGACCAGCGCCTACCAATGCCTACCAACGCCCAACCAAAACAACCTCTGACCTGCTGCTTCGACGGTATTGCCCAGGTCACGGGGTTGGTAGCACTTTTCCACAACGGATCAGTGTGCCCTGGACCTGATGATCGTAACGCTCAGGGCGGCGTCAGCTCAGCTGGCCTTGGCCTGCCTGCTCGTACGTCCCCGACCGCGCAGGGTGACCTCGGCCTCGTTGAGAACCTGGTGGACGAACCCGTAGGACCGACCGGTGGTCTCGGCGAGTGCGCGGATGCTCGCTCCACGCTCGTAGCGGGCCTTCAGATCTGTGGCCAGCTGGGTGCGTGATTCTCCGGCAATGCGAATTCCCTTGGACAGTTCCATCACGTACGCCTCCGGTGCGAGTGGGCATCTCCTCAACCGTCTGCGTGACGGTCTACCTCGTTGTTCGCACGGTGCTGCGCACTTGGTTCGAACGCAGCTCAGGCGAGCTGCACAAGCTCCAGGTACTCCGCGGACCAGTGGTCCTCCGAACCGTCGGGCAGCAGGATCACCCGCTCCGGCTCCAACGCCTCCACGGCACCCGGATCGTGGGTGACCAGTACGACGGCGCCGGCATAGCTGCGCAATGCGTCGAGCACCTGCTCCCGGGAGACCGGGTCGAGGTTGTTCGTCGGTTCGTCGAGCAGGAGCACATTGGCGGCCGAGGACACCAGACCGGCCAGCGCGAGGCGGGTCTTCTCACCGCCGGACAGCGTGCCCGCGGGTTGCTCCAGCTGGTCCCCGCTGAACAGGAAGGCCCCGAGCAGGCTGCGCAGCTGGGTGGCATCCGTGTCCGGCGCAGCGTGACGAATGTTCTCCCACACGGTGGCGTTGTGGTCCAGAGTCTCATGTTCCTGGGCGAAGTAGCCGAGCTTGAGGCCGTGGCCGGGGATGAGTTGGCCGAGGTCGGGCGTCTCGGTACCCGCGAGCAGGCGCAGCAGCGTGGTCTTGCCCGCGCCGTTGAACCCCAGCACCACCACCCGGGAGCCCTTGTCGATGGCGAGGTCGACCCCGGTGAAGATCTCCAACGACCCGTACACCTTGGTCAGGCCCTCGGCCATCAACGGGGTCTTACCGCACGCGGCGGGCTCGGGGAAGCGGATCTTCGCCACCTTGTCACTCACCCGGACCTCGTCCAGGCCGGCCATCAGCTTGTCGGCTCGTTTGGCCATGTTCTGCGCGGCCACGGCCTTGGTGGCCTTGGCCCCCATCTTGGCGGCCTGCACGCGCAGTGCCCCCGCCTTCTTCTCCGCGTTGGCCCGCTCGCGGCGCCGCCGCTGCTCGTCGGTGGCTCTCGCGTCGAGGTAGCGCTGCCAGGTCATGTTGTAGATGTCCACCTCGCTGCGCACGGCATCGAGGAACCACACCCGGTTGACGACGTCGGCAAGCAGTTCAACGTCGTGGCTGATCAGCACGAGGCCGCCCTCGTGGGACTGCAAGAACCCGCGCAGCCAGGTGATGGAGTCCGCGTCGAGGTGGTTGGTCGGCTCGTCGAGCAGCAACGTGTTGCCGGAGCGGCCACCGCTGCCGTCGGATGCGGCGAACAGGATGCGGGCCAGCTCCACCCGTCGGCGCTGACCGCCGGAGAGGGTGCTGAGCTGTTGGGTCAGAATGCGGTCGGCCAAGCCGAGGTTGGCGCATATCCGTGCGGCTTCACTTTCGGCCGCGTATCCACCGAGGGAGGAGAAGCTGTCCTCCAACACCCCGTAGCGGCGGACCGCCGCGTCGAGCGCCTTGCCGTCGACGAGCTCGGCCATCACCACCTGCTGCTTCTCCATGTCGCGCAGCAGCTCGTCGAGCCCGCGGGCGGAGAGCACCCGGTCCTTGGCGGTCACCGTGAGATCACCCTCGCGGGGGTCCTGGGGTAGATAGCCGAGCTCTCCGGTGCGTACCACGGTGCCGGCGTAGGGCTGGCCCTCACCGGCAAGCACGCGCATCGTCGTCGTCTTGCCTGCCCCGTTGCGCCCGACAAGTCCGATCCGGTCGCCGCCCTGGATGCGCAACCCCGGACCGGGCACGGACAGCAGCGTCCGCGCGCCGGCGCGAATTTCGAGGTCGGTTGCGGTGATCACTACAGCTCCAGGGACAGCAGACGGTAAAGGTCGAGTCTACGGGTGTACGGGTGCCTGCTTGGTACCTTCCGATGAGTAGCGTGCGTCACCATGACGACAGCAGCGATTCCTCAGGACCTAGCCGGTCGCGCCGCACTGATCACCGGAGCCAGCCGCGGTATCGGCTTGGCCATCGCCGCAGAGCTGCTCTCCCGCGGAGCCAGCGTGACCATCACGGCCCGTAAGCCCGAGGCGTTGGAGGCGGCGGCCGCGGAACTTGCTGCGCCTGATCGCGTGCTCGCACTGGCCGGGAATGCCGGTCATGCCGAGGCCAGGGCCGATGCGGTCACGCGGACCGTGGACGCCTTTGGCTCGCTGGACATTTTGATCAACAACACCGGAATCAACCCGGTTTACGGCGCGCTGATGGACGCCGACCTCGACGGGGTGCGCAAGATCTTCGACGTCAACGTCGTCGCGGCGCTGGGTTATGTGCAGCAGGCCTATAAGGCGTGGATGGGCGAGCACGGGGGCGCCGTGGTCAACATCGCCAGTGTGGCCGGGATCCGGTCCTCCGGCGTGATTTCGGTCTACGGCGCGTCCAAGGCGGCGCTGATCCGACTCACCGAAGAACTGGCGTGGCAACTGGGCCCCGGCATCCGGGTGAACGCCGTCGCGCCTGCCGTGGTCAAGACTCGTTTCGCCGAGGCGCTGTACTCCTCCGGTGAGGAGCAGGCATCCGCGTCCTACCCGATGAAGCGCCTCGGTAACCCCGAGGACGTGGCCAAGCTGGTGGGGTTTCTCGTCTCGGACGCAGCGTCTTGGATCACCGGTGACACGGTGCGGGTAGACGGCGGGATCTTGTCCACGGGCTCGGCGTAGGGGCGAGGCCTCGTGCGCGATAAAGGCCCACCGGGCAGCCCTTTTCACGCACAAGACGTAGTCGTCCTTGGCCTGGGACCAGCAGGGCGCGCCGTTGCCTCGGCCTGTGCGGCGCACGGTCTGGCGGTGACGGCTGTTGACCCGCACCCGTGGGCCCCCTGGCGTGCGACGTACGGCGCGTGGAGTGACGAGCTGTCCGTCGCGACCCCGCGTGCCGCAACTGTGGACCTGGCCGTCGTCTGGACTCCGCAGCGGCAGCCGATTCCGCGCCACTACTCAGTGCTCGACAATGCAGCGCTGCAGACGTCTTTCGACCTCTCCGAAGTTCAGGTGCTGGTCGGCACGGCGAGTGCAGACGGTCGAGGCCTGAGCGACGGCAGCCCGCCGCATGCGCGGATCACGATCGACGCCCGGGGTGCCTCAACCGGCGGGCGCACTCAGCAAACCGCGTACGGCGTCGTCGTCGACCGGGAGCGCGCCGATCCCGTATTGGCTGGTGCCGACGCGTTGTTCATGGATTGGCGCACCGACCACGGCGCCGACCCCACGGAACCGCCGAGCTTCCTCTACGCGATGCCGGTCGGCGCCGATCGAGTGCTATTGGAGGAAACATCGCTGGCTCGACGGCCCGGTCTGGAACTCGCGGAACTCGCGCAGCGGCTCAACGCCCGGCTCGCAGCGCGCGGACTGATGCTGGACGGGGGTGAACCGATCGAGCGGGTCCGTTTCGCGCTGGACACGCCCCTGCCGCGGTCCGAGTGGATCGGACGCACGCCGGCCGTGGTGCGTTTCGGCGCCGCGGCGCCCTTGGTCCATCCCGCCAGTGGCTACAGCGTGGCCGCCACGCTGCGACTCGCCCCACGGATCGCCGCCACCATCGCGTCAGGGGGCACCCCGACCGACGTTCAGCACCTCATCTGGTCACCCAAAGCCCGGGCCGTGCATGCGCTGCGGCTGCGCGGGCTGCGGAGCCTCTGTGCGTTGGGCCCCGCCGAGGTGCCCAACTTCTTCGCGGCGTTCTTCGAGTTGCCGCCCGAGCTACAGCGGTCCTACTTGTCGGGCCGCGACGACCTGCCCGGGACCGCCGCGGCGATGCGCGCGCTCGTTCCGCTGTTGCCCCGCCCCACCTGCCGCCGCATCATTCAAGCGGCCGTCCTGGGCTGATCGGGGCAGCGTGAGCCGGCTGGTCCGGACTCACGCATGCCGAAGTGACGACCGTCAGACCGTGAACCCGAGGGCGCGAAGCTGCTCGCGGCCGTCCTCGGTGATCTTGTCCGGGCCCCACGGCGGCATCCACACCCAATTGATCTTGATATCGGAGCACATGCCGTCGTCGGTGAGCGCCGAGCGGGCCTGAGCCTCGATGACGTCGGTCAGCGGGCAGGCCGCTGAGGTGAGGGTCATGTCGATGGTGGCGACCTTGTCGGTGTCCACCCGGATGTCGTAGACCAGGCCGAGGTCGACGACGTTGATGCCGAGCTCGGGGTCGACCACGTCGCGCATGGCCTCCTCCAGGTCCTCCAGCGACGGCAAATCCGCGGCGGATTCCGGCCTCGCCGACACAGTGGACGCGTCGAGGTCCGCCGCGGTCCGGCCCGCTCGGGGATCGACCTGGGTTTCGGTCTCGCTCATTGCAGCACTCCTTCGTTCGAGCTCTCGTCGGAAACATGCGACGCCGCTTCGCTCTCGTCGAGAACGTGATTCACGGCGTCCTTGAAGGCCATCCAGCCCAACAGCGCGCACTTCACCCGTGCGGGATATTTGGACACCCCGGCGAAGGCGATGCCGTCGCCGAGCACGTCCTCGTCGCCTTCTATGGTGCCCTTGCTCCCTACCATCTCGCGGAAGGCGTCGAGGGTCGTCATCGCCTGCTCCAGCGGCATACCGACAACCAGGTCGGTCAGTACGGACGTCGCAGCCTGGCTGATGGAGCAGCCCTCGCCGTCGTAGGACACGTCCTGGACAACCGCGCGGTCGTCGGACAGCGCCACCCGCAGGGTGACCTCGTCACCACAGGTGGGGTTGACGTGGTACACCTGGGCGCCGAACGGCTCGCGCAGCCCGCGGCCGTGCGGATGCTTGTAGTGGTCGAGGATCACCTCTTGGTACATCTGTTCCATTTGCATCAGCGTGTCCCGAAAAAGCTCTGCGCGCGGCGGACGGCGGCGACAAGGGCGTCCACCTCGTCGAAGGTGTTGTACAGCGCGAAGGACGCCCGCACCGTGGCCGCGATGCCGAAGCGCTTGTGCAGTGGCCACGCGCAGTGGTGCCCGACCCGGACGGCGACGCCCTCGTCGTCCAGAATCTGCCCGACGTCGTGGGCGTGGATACCGTCGACGACGAAGGACACCGCACCGCCGCGGTCGACCGCCTCGGTGGGTCCGATGATGCGCACCCCGGCCAGCTCCTGCAGTCCGGCCAACGCTGCCACGGTCAGGCGGTTCTCGTGCTCGGCGACGGCGTGCATGTCCAACGCGGTGAGGTAGTCCACGGCCGCGCCGAGCCCGATGGCTTGAGAGGTCATCGGCACCCCCGCCTCGAACCGCTGCGGCGGCGGTGCGTAGGTGGAGACCTCCATGTCCACGGTCTCGATCATCGAACCACCGGTGAGGAACGGCGGCATCTGCTCGAGCAGCTCCGCGCGTCCGTAGAGGACACCGACGCCGGAGGGCCCGAGCATCTTGTGCCCAGAAAATGCTGCGTAGTCCACCCCCAAGGCGTGGAAGTCCACGGGGGTGTGCGGCACCGACTGGCAGGCGTCCAACACGGTCAGCGCCCCCACTTCCGCCGCGCGGTGGACCAGCTCCGCCACCGGCGGCACGGTGCCCAACACGTTGGACTGATGGGTGAACGCCACCACCTTGGTGCGCTCGGTCAGCTGCAGCGAGTCCAGGTCGATGCGTCCGGAGTCGGTGACGCCGTACCAGCGCAGGGTCGCGCCGGTGCGCCGGCACAGCTCCTGCCAGGGCACCAGGTTCGCGTGGTGCTCGGCCTGGGTCACCACCACCTCATCCCCCGGGCCGACGCTACGACCCGCGAACCGGCTGTCCCCCAAGGTGTAGGCCACCAGGTTCAGCGCCTCGGTGGCGTTCTTGGTGAACACCACCTCGTCGGCCCGAGCGCCGACGAACGCGGCGATCCGCTCCCGCGCGGACTCGTAGGCGTCGGTGGCTTCCTCGGCGAGCTGGTGGGCCCCCCGGTGGACCGCGGCGTTGCAGGTCAGCAGGAAGTCGCGCTCCGCATCCAACACCGGCAGCGGTCGCTGCGAGGTGGCACCGGAGTCGAGATACACCAGCGGCCTGCCCTCGCGCACGGTGCGACCGAGGATCGGGAAATCCGCCCTGATCGCGGCCACATCGAGACGGGTGCTGGTGTCCTGGACTGCTGTCATGCTCAGGCCTCTACCTCCTGCAGTGCGGCCGCGGCAGAAGCTGCCTCAGCCTTGTCGGCGTCGGTGAAGCGCACGTAGCCGTTCGTCTCCAGCTCGTCGGCCAACTCGGCGCCGCCCGATTCCACAATGCGTCCGCCGGAGAACACGTGCACGAAGTCAGGCCGGATGTGCCGCAGGATGCGGGTGTAGTGGGTGATCAGCAGGACGCCGCCGTCGTTGTCTGCGGCGTAGCGGTTGACGCCTTCGCTGACCACGCGCAGCGCGTCAACGTCCAGGCCGGAGTCCGTCTCGTCGAGGATGGCGATCTTCGGCTTCAGCAGGGCGAGCTGCAGGATCTCGTGGCGCTTCTTCTCACCGCCGGAGAAGCCCTCGTTCACGCTGCGCTCGGCGAAGGCCGGGTCGATGTCCAGCTCGGCCATCGCGCCCTTGACCTCCTTCACCCAGTGCCGCAGCTTTGGCGCCTCGCCGCGGGTCGCCGTCACGGCGCTGCGCAGGAAGCCCGACATCGACACCCCTGGTACCTCTACCGGGTACTGCATGGCCAAAAACAGCCCCGCCCGCGCCCGCTCGTCCACCGTCATGGCCAGCACGTCCTCACCGTTCAGGGTGATGGTGCCCGCGGTCACCTCGTACTTGGGGTGGCCGGCGATGGCGTAGGACAGCGTGGACTTGCCGGAGCCGTTGGGCCCCATGATGGCGTGCGTCTCGCCCGACCGAACCGTCAGGTCGACGCCCCGCAGGATCTCTTTCGACGGCTCGGCAGCGTCGCCTGTATGCACGCTGACGTGTAGGCCGCGGATCTCCAAGGTGGACATGGTGTTCTCGTCTCCAGTTCGGTTCAACGGTCGGAGGGCTGCCGGTCAGATGCCGACAGCCGCGAGCTCGGTCTCGATCGCCGCCTCCAGGCGTTCGCGCACCGAGGCCACGGTGATCTTGGCGAGCACCTCGTGGAAAAAGCCGCGCACCACGAGCCGGCGCGCCTGCTCCTCGGTGAGCCCCCGGGAGCGCAGGTAGAACAGCTGCTCGTCGTCGAAGCGGCCGGTGGCGCTGGCGTGCCCGGCATTGGCGATCTCGCCGGTCTCGATCTCCAGGTTGGGCACCGAATCCGCCCGGGCGCCGTCGGTGAGGATGAGGTTGCGGTTGAGCTCGAAGGTGTCGGTGCCCTCGGCCTCGGCGCGGATGAGCACGTCTCCGATCCACACGGTGTGTGCGTCCGGTACGCCGGAGCCCGGCGAGCCTTGCAGCGCGCCCTTGTACATGACGTCGGAGCGGCAGTGCGGCTGCGCGTGGTCGACGAAAATGCGCTGTTCCAGGTGCTGGCCTGCGTCCGCGAAGTACACCCCGAGCAGCTGGGCGTCCCCGCCCGGCCCGTCGTAGCGCACCGTCGGGGTGAGCCGAACGACGCTGCCACCCAGGCTGATCGCACTGTGCCGAATCACCGCGTCGCGGCCGAGGAGCAGGTGATGCGCGGCGAGGTGCACGGCATCGTCCGCCCAGTCCTGCACAGTGACGACGGTGAGGTGTGCGGAGTCGCCGACCACCAGCTCCAGGTTCTCCGCGAAGGTCCCTGAGCCGCGCTGGTCGATAATCACCACGGCCCGGGAAAAGGGCTCGAGCCGGACCTGGGTGTGCCCGTAGGCGACCTGGTCGACGCCCGGCCCGGTGACCGTGATCATGACCGGCTCGCCGATCTGCGCTTCCTGCGCCACCGCCACCACAGTGGCCTCGGTGAACGACGTCCATGCCTGGGCCGCGACCCGGTCGGCCGGGGTACCGGCGACGCCGAGCCGAGCGTCGTCGCGGCCCACCGTCGCCACGGTGACCCCCTCGCATTCCTGCACCTCGACCCTCACCTGACCGGTGGCCGGGGCGGTGCCGTCGTGCAGCCCCCGCAGCCTGCGCAGCGGAGTGAACCGCCACGCCTCGTCGTGCGAGCTCGGCACCTCGAATGCGTCGACGTCGAAGGACGTAAACGCAGCACCCCGGCTCGCAGCCGGGATGACCAGCGCTTCGGGAGTGACTGTCTCGCTGGGACCCATGCTCAGCCCACAGCCCCTTCCATCTGCAGTTCGATCAGGCGGTTGAGCTCTAGCGCGTACTCCATCGGCAGCTCCCGCGCGATGGGCTCGACGAACCCGCGGACGATCATCGCCATGGCCTCGTCCTCGCTCATGCCCCGGCTCATCAGGTAGAACAGCTGGTCCGCGCTGAGCTTGGACACCGTGGCCTCGTGGCCCATGGACACCTCGTCCTCACGGATGTCCACGTAGGGGTAGGTGTCACTGCGGCTGATCTGGTCGACCAGCAGGGCATCGCACTTCACCGTGGACTTCGACCCGTGTGCACCCTTGTTCACCTGCACCAGGCCACGGTAGGAACTGCGGCCGCCACCGCGGGCCACCGACTTGCTGACGATGGTGGAGCTGGTGTTGGGTGCCAGGTGCAGCATCTTGGCCCCGGCGTCAGTGTGCTGACCCTCACCGGCGAAGGCGACGGAGAGCACCTCGCCGTGCGCGTGCTCACCCATCAACCACACCGCCGGGTACTTCATGGTGACCTTGGAACCGATGTTGCCGTCGATCCACTCCATGGTCGCGCCCTCTTCGGCCTTGGCGCGCTTGGTAACCAGGTTGTAGACGTTGTTCGACCAGTTCTGGATGGTGGTGTAACGGCAGCGGGCACCCTTCTTGACGATGATCTCCACGACCGCGGAGTGCAGCGAGTCCGAGGAGTAAGTAGGCGCCGTGCAGCCCTCGACGTAGTGCACCGAGGCGCCCTCGTCGACGATGATCAGCGTCCGCTCGAACTGGCCCATGTTCTCGGTGTTGATCCGGAAGTAGGCCTGCAGCGGGATCTTGACGTGCACGCCGGGCGGCACGTAGACGAAGGACCCGCCCGACCACACGGCCGAGTTCAGCGCGGCAAACTTGTTGTCCCCGGCCGGGATGATCGTGCCGAAGTACTCCTGGAACAGTTCCGGGTATTCCCGCAGCCCGGTGTCGGCGTCGGTGAAAATGACGCCCTGGGTCTCCAGGTCCTCACGGATGGAGTGGTAGACGACCTCCGACTCGTACTGCGCGGTGACACCACCGATCAGGGCGTTCTTCTCCGCCTCGGGGATGCCGATCCGATCGTAGGTCCTCTTGATGTCCTCGGGCAGGTCGTCCCAGGTCTGGGCCTGCTTCTCCCCCGCGCGCACGAAGTACTTGATGTTGTCGAAATCGATGCCCGACAGGTCCGCGCCCCAGTTGGGCATCGGCTTGCGGTCGAAGATGCTCAGCGCCTTGAGTCGCTTGGCGCGCATCCACTCCGGTTCGTCCTTCTTGTCCGAGATGTCGCGCACGACCTCCTCGGACAGCCCGCGCCTGGCGATCGACCCCGCGGCGTCGGAGTCAGACCAGCCGAAGGCGTACTGCCCGAGCGAGGCGATCGTCTCGTCCTGCGTCATCGGCGCCTGCTGGGCGACCTCGTGCCGAGTAGCCACATCCTGAGTAGCCAAATCCTGAGCGATTGTCATGCGTGCTCCTTCCGGAGAGCGGTGCGGTCGGGCACTTGCTGGGTTGGTACGTGGGTGGTGCATACCGGGTCGCCGTTGGCGATGGTGGCCAACCGCTGGACATGGGTGCCGAGCAGCTCGGCAAACGCGGTCCGTTCGGCCTCACACAACTCGGGAAACTCGGCGGCGACCGGGGCCACCGGACAATGGTGCTGGCAGAGTTGAACACCGTTGCCGACCTGCCGCGTTGAAGCAGCGTATCCGGCCGTGGTCAACGCCTGCGCGAGGCCTGCGGCACTGTCCGAGACGCTCCGACTCCCGTCAATCGGCACCTGGTTGGTGATGGCGGCCATGCGCCGCCGTGCGAACTCGTGCACCGCATCATCGCCGCCGAGCTCCAGCAGCTGACGCAGCGCGTCCACGCCCAGTTCCGCCAGACCCTGGGTGGAAGGACTGAACCGGGACCGTCCCGCGGCGGTGAGCAGGTAACTGCGGGCAGGGCGTCCCCGGCCGCGCGGAACCTGCGCCGGCGCAGCGATGGAGGTGGCCTCGCCGGCGGCGACCAGTGCGTCCAGGTGCCTGCGTATTCCTGCTGGGCTGACTCCCAGACTCACGGACACCTCGGTAGCGGTGACCGGGCCACGCTCGAGCAGCTGCTGGGCCACCGACGCACGCGTCTGCTGCTCGTGCGCATGGTGTGGCGCATCGATCACAGCGGCCGCGGGGTATTTCACAACACCAGTGTGACGCAATTACCCATCGCCTGTCCACCCGAGCTGTGATCCGTGGGGCTGCGCGGTGCCCACGGCTAGGCTGACGCTGTGGCCAGCGGCAGATCGAACACCGTCGACGACGCGTCGACGGTGTTGCAGCGCCGACGCACACCGTTCTCCATTGTCGCCCTACACGACGTCGAGCGGTCCGCCCCCGGCCTGAACCCGGCAGAGACCGCACAGCTGCGGGCGGCACGGCGCTTCGGGGCGGCAGGGGCGCTCCTGATGGCGCTCGGTTCCCTCGGCGCGGGCGCCAACCCCGTGCTGCAGAACCCGCTGCAAGGCGTGCGGGTACTGGGACTGCCGGCCCGGATGCCGAGCACGGCGCTCGCGATAGCCGTCACCGGCATGATCATGGTGGTGCTTGCCTGGCTGGTGATCGGTCGCTTCGCCCGCGGTAGCGCCCCCCGCCGGATGACCCGGTCCCAGCTCGACCGAACCATGCTGCTCTGGGGCTTGCCGCTGACGCTCGCGCCACCGATGTTCAGCAAGGACGTTTACTCCTACCTGGCCCAGAGCGAGATCGCGGCCCGGGGGCTGGATCCCTACGTGCTCGGCCCGGCCAAGGCACTGGGCGTCGGCAATGTGCTCACCCGCACGGTGCCCACCATCTGGCGGGACACCTCGGCGCCGTACGGACCCTTGTTCCTCTGGGTGGGCCGGGGGTTCGCCCACCTTGCGGGAAACTCGATCATCACCGGCATCTTTCTGCACCGCCTGCTCGCCCTGGTGGGCGTGGCGTTCATCGTGTGGGCACTCCCACGCCTGGCTCGGCGTTGCGGCGCGTCCTCGGTGGCCGCGCTGTGGTTGGGGGCGCTCAACCCACTGGTCCTGTTTCACCTGGTCTCCGGGATCCACAACGAGGCTCTGATGATCGGACTGATGCTGGCGGGGGTCGAGCTGGCAATGCGCGGCGTCGAGCATGCCGGGCCGCTGCGGGGGCAGGCGTTGGTGGCCCTGTGCGCGGGCTCGGGACTGATCGTGCTGTCCGCCACCGTCAAGGTGCCCTCTTTGCTGGCGCTGGGATTCGTCGGGATGGCGCTGGCCCGCCGATGGGGGGCTGACGTGCGGGCGATCCTCACCGCAGGCGCCCTGTTGGGCGCCATCACCGCGGTGGTCTTCCTGGCTGTCGGGCAGGCCAGCGGGCTCGGCTTCGGCTGGACCAAGACCCTGGGAACGGCGAACGCGGTGCGCAGCTGGATGTCGATGTCCACCCTCGCCGGGATGTTCACCGGGCTCGTCGGCAAGCTGCTCGGCCTCGGCGACCACACCTCGGCCATCCTCACCTTCACCCGCCTGATCGGCGCCCTGATCGCCGCCTACGTCGGCGTACGGATGTTGCTGGCCGTGCTGTGGGGCCGCGTACACGCGTTGGGCGGGCTGGGCATCACGCTGGCCGCGGTGGTGTTGCTGTTCCCCGTGGTGCACCCTTGGTATCTGCTGTGGGCGGCGATCCCCCTCGCGGCGTGGGCATCTGCTCCGGCCTACCGCCGGGTGGCGGTGGTGGTGTCCGCCGTGATCGCGCTGTTGTTGATGCCCAACGGTGGTGACATCGCCCCGTTCGTCATCGTGCAGGCGGCGGTTGCGGCGGTCGTCGTGGCGTTGGTCGCCGTTTTCCTCGTCCGGCGTTCGCTCCCCTGGCGTGATTACCTTCGGCCTGCCGACACTGTCGAGCCCGTCGCCGCATACGCTGGACCCTCGTGACCGCTGCCGCTCCCTCCAGCGCTGTGCAACTTCGTGGGGTGGCCAAAGCGTTCGGGACGACCCGGGCCGTGGATGGGCTTGATCTGGACGTGCAGCCCGCGCAGGTGCTGGCGTTGCTCGGCCCCAATGGCGCAGGCAAGACCACCACGGTGGAGATGTGCGAGGGGTTTACGCCGCCGGACGCGGGCACCGTGCGCGTTCTCGGCCTCGACCCGATCGCCGACACCGCGCAGCTTCGACCGCGGATCGGCGTCATGCTGCAGGGTGGCGGCGCCTACCCCGGTGCACGGGCCGGAGAGATGCTCCGCCTGATTGCCTCGTACTCGGCACGCCCGCACGACCCCGACTGGCTGCTCAGGACCCTTGGCCTCACCGAGGTGGTCCGCACGTCCTACCGTCGGCTCTCCGGGGGTCAGCAGCAACGTCTCGCGCTGGCCTGTGCACTGGTGAACCGACCGGAGCTGGTCTTCCTCGACGAGCCAACCGCGGGAATGGACGCGCAGGCGCGGCTGCTCGTGTGGGACCTCATTGATTGTCTGCGGCGCGACGGCGTGACGGTGCTGCTGACCACGCACCTGATGGACGAGGCCGAGCAGCTCGCCGACCAGGTACTGATCATCGACCACGGTAAGGCGGTCGCCAAAGGGTCGCCGACCGAGCTCACCACCGAGGGCGCCGAGCAGCAGCTGCGCTTCTCCGCGCCGAGCCGGCTGGACGTCGACCTGCTACGCGCCGCGTTGCCCGAGGGTTACCACACCGCGGAGCCGCAGCCGGGTCGCTACCTGGTGGAGGGACAGATCAGTCCACAGGTGCTGGCCACCGTGACATCGTGGTGCGCCCGGATGGACGTGCTGGCCACGGACCTGCGGGTGGCTCAACGCAGCCTGGAGGACGTGTTCCTCGAGCTGACCGGGCGGGAGCTGCGGCAATGAGCAAGCGGAGCGACGTGGAGATGTGTCAATGAGTGCACCCGCCAATACCCCAGGTCAGCGGTTCGACACCGGCGTGTTCTTGCCTGACCCGAGGCCTGCGTCACCTGCCCGCATGCTTGCGGCGCAGGGACGACTCGAGCTGATCCTGCTGCTGCGCAACGGTGAGCAGCTGTTGCTCACCATGCTCATTCCGATCACGCTGCTGCTCGGCCTGAGCCTGTTGCCGATCGTCGACCTGCCAACACCGCGCGTGAACTCCGTGGTTCCCGGTGTGATGGCGCTCGCGGTGATGTCCACTGCCTTCACCGGCCAGGCGATCGCGGTGGGTTTCGACCGTCGCTACGGCGCACTGAAGCGGCTGGGCGCCACACCCTTGCCGCGATGGGGAATCCTGGGTGGCAAGGGCGCCGCAGTGTTGGTGGTCGTGGCCCTGCAGGCCGCCGTGTTGGGGGCCATCGGAGCGAGCATCGGGTGGCGTCCCAGTGTGCCCGGCCTGCTGGTGGGGGTGCTCGCACTAGCTATGGGCACTTTCGCTTTCGGGGCATTGGGGCTCCTGCTGGGCGGTTGGCTGCGGGCCGAGATCGTGCTGGCGCTGGCCAACATCATCTGGTTCGTCCTGCTCGGCCTCGGCGGCATTGTGGTGCCGTTGGACCGGCTGCCCTCCGGCATGGCCACGTTCGCCCGACTGCTGCCCTCCGGTGCGCTGACCGAGGCGCTGCGGGCAGCGACCATGCACGCGAGCGTGGACGTCGGCGCGCTGGTGGTGCTGTTGGTATGGGGGACTGTGGCCGGAATCGCTGCCACCCGTACCTTCCGGTTCACCTGAGCGCACCTACCATCGACACCGTGCACGCGCCCGCCCTCAGACGGCTCTCCGTACCCGCCCAGCGGCGGTTCACCTTTGTCGCCGCACTCACCCAGGCGGGTATCGCGGTCACGGGCGCCGTCGTGCGGGTCACCGGTTCGGGCCTGGGCTGCCCCACCTGGCCGCAATGCTTCCCCGGCAGCCTGGTGCCCACCGGGACCACCTCGGTGCCGGCCTACGAGCAGGCGATTGAGTTCAGCAACCGGATGCTCACCTACGTCGTCACCATCGCCGCCGTCGCCGCGTTGCTGGTGGTGCTCGGCGCGGGACGCCGGCGACAGCTCAAGCGTTACGCGTGGAGCCTGCCCCTGGGCACCGTGGTGCAAGCCGTGCTCGGTGGGTTCACCGTGCTCACCGGCCTGGTCTGGTGGACGGTGGCGCTGCACCTGCTGGTATCCACCGTGCTCGTCTGGCTGGCGGTGCAACTCCACGTCGGCGTGGCGCAGCCCGACGCCCCTCGCGCCCACACCGTGGTGGCCGGGCCGCTGCGCGGTCTGCTTGCCTTCGCGACCGTCACGATGAGTGCGCTGTTGGTGGCGGGCACGCTGGTGACGGCGGCCGGCCCGCACGCAGGAAACGCCAAGACCACCCGGCTCAACGTGAGCATCCCGGCCCTGGCGCAGCTGCACGCCGATCTGCTCGTCGGCTACCTTGGCTTGCTCGTCGGGCTGTATTTCGCGCTGCGAGCGACCGCGGGGCCCGCTGCAGTGTTGCGGCAGTGGTGGGTGCTGATGGCGGTGGTGCTCGCGCAGGGTTCGGTGGGTGTCGTGCAGTACTTCACCGGTGTCCCGGAGGTGCTGGTCGCGGTCCATGTCGCCGGTGCCTGCGCCGTCACGGCAGCGATGGCCACCCTGTGGGCACGGACCCGGGTCCGGGTGGCGATGTCGGAGGTCGCCGGGCTCGTCGCCGAAGCGGCCGGAAGGACTCGGACCCCGGGGCGTGCGCTCAGCCCGAGCGGCGGGCGAGATAGCCGGCCATCTTCTTGCGAAGCCCAGGTGGCAAGGTGACCGCGCCAGCGAGCTCGCGGTCCCACTCGGCTGCCTCGGCGTCCGAGGCCGCGATGACCGCCTCGGCGGTGGCGACGTCGCGAACCACGACGTCACCGAGCACTCCCCCGTCCGTCCCGATCAACGTCACCCTGGTCGCCCCCTCCCCCACGAACTGGATGACAGCACGGGCGCCCTCGTGCGCGGCAGCGAACCGGTTGACGGCCGCGACGGCCTTCTGGGGAGCCTCCGGGGAGGCCTCGGTGGGCTGTGTGTCGTGCTCCGTCTCAGTCATGCCCGCACCTTATCGGGTGCCTCCGCAGGCCCGATGCGGTAGGACTGAGCAGATGCAGGCCATAGCGATCACCGCCACCGGCGGACCCGAAGTACTCACCCCCACCGAGTTGCCCGACCCCACGCCCGGCGACGGACAGCTGCTGGTCCGCGTCGCCGCTGCGGGCGTCAACTACATCGACACCTACTTCCGTACCGGTACCTACCCGGTGGAGCTGCCCTACGTCGTGGGGCAGGAGGGAACCGGCGAGGTGCTCGGGTGCGGCGCGGGAGTCGAGGAGTTCGCGGTGGGTGACCGGGTGGCTTGGTGCACCGCGCCCGGCAGCTACGCCGAGCAGGTACTGGTGCCCGCCGCTGCCGCGGTCGCGGTGCCCGATGCGGTGCCCGACGATCAGGCGGCCTCCGCCCTGTTGCAGGGCATGACGGCGCACTACCTGATTACCTCGACCTACCGGGTGGAACAGGGCGACACCGTGCTGGTGCACGCGGGGGCGGGGGGTGTCGGGCTGCTGCTGACTCAACTCGCCCGCAATGCGGGTGCGACGGTGATTTCCACGGTGTCCACCGACGCCAAGGAGGAGCTTGCCCGCGGCGCGGGCGCCACCCACGTGTTGCGGTACACCGAGGACCTCGCCGCCCGGGTGCGCGAGCTCACTGAAGGCGACGGAGTGGCGGCGGTGTACGACGGTGTGGGGGCAGCGACCTTCGACGCAAGCCTGGCGTCCCTGCGCGTCCGCGGCACCCTCGCGCTGTTCGGGGCTGCGAGCGGTCCGGTGCCGCCCTTCGACCCGCAGCGATTGAACTCGGCGGGATCGGTGTTCCTCACCCGTCCCACCCTGGCGCACTACATCCGCATCCGCGACGAGCTGCTGTGGCGGGCGGGCGCCGTCTTCCACGCCATGGCCGAGGGGACGCTGACTGTCCGGATCGGCGGGAGCTACCCCTTGGCGGAGGCGGCGCAGGCGCACCGCGACCTGGAGTCCCGTGCCACCACCGGCTCGCTGGTGCTGCTGCCCTAAGGGATGGCGCCGTCGAGAGGCACTTCACGGTCGTCCGCTCCTCGTACCAGCGACCGTGGAGTAACTCTCGACCGACTGACAAGCTCAGAACAGGGTAGGTAGCGACAACACCGAGTCGACCGCGATGCCGATGAACAGCAACGACAAGTAAGTGTTGGACAGGTGAAACAGCGTCATCGGCTTGGTCTCAGCGCCAGCACGGGTGGCCGAGTGCAGCCGGTGGGCCATCGCCAGGAACCAGGCGCCCGCGGCCACCGCGACGCCCGCGTACAGCAATCCGGCGGCGGGTAACAACAAAAGGCTGACGGCGACCATTGCCCAGCTGAACATCAAGATCTTGCGGGTGACCTCCTGGGCGGTGGCAATCACCGGCAACATCGGCACCCCGGCCGCCTTGTAGTCCTCCTTGTAGCGCATGGCCAGCGCCCAGGTGTGCGGCGGCGTCCAGAAGAAGATGATGGCGAACATGACGGCCGCGGGCCACTGCACCGTGCCGGTCACCGCGGCCCAGCCGATGACCACCGGCATGCAGCCGGCCGCCCCTCCCCACACCACATTCTGCGCGGTCCGGCGCTTGAGCACCAAGGTGTAGACGAGCACGTAGAACAGGATGGTGCCCACGGCGAGCACCCCGGCGAACAGATTCGTCGTCCACCAGAACCAGGCGAACGAGGCCACGCCCATGGCCAGACCGAAGATCAGCGCATGCCGGGTGGGCACGGCGTGCCGGGCCAACGGCCGTCGTGCCGTCCGTTTCATCAGCTGGTCGATGTCCGCGTCGGCCACACAGTTCAACGTGTTGGCACTGGCCGCGGCCAGCATCCCGCCGACGAGGGTGGTCAACACGAGCAGCGGCATCGGCAATGGCAGTGTCTTTGCGCCGCGCTGAGCCAAGAGCATGGCGGGGATGGTGGTGACCAAGAGCAGCTCGATGACCCGCGGCTTGGTCAGACCCACGTAGGCGCCGAGCGTCGTCTTGATGCGCTGGACCGGGGTAGCGCGCGACTCCGGGGACGATCGCACCCGGCTGGTCCGCTCTGCTGCCCGCACCGTCACTCCTCATCGCGTGTCGGCCACCAGCGCTCCGACTGCGGCCCCGTACCCCGACTCATGGTAGCCGGAGCGGTCCCCTGATCCCGCCTCGCCTCGGCCAGCTGTGGCGCGATCGTCAAGTGGTCGCCGCAGCACTAGGCTGAGCGAAGAGACACAAGCAACGATGTCAGGAGAACCAGCGCCGTGCCGGTGACCAACGAAATCAGCGCCCTTACCCGGGCGAACTACCCAGCGGACTGGACCGAGCTGGACACCAAGGCGGTGAACACCGTCCGTGTGCTGGCCGCCGATGCGGTGCAGAACGTCGGCAACGGCCACCCCGGCACGGCGATGAGCCTCGCTCCGTTGGCGTACACGCTGTTTCAGCGGGTTATGCGGCACGACCCCACGGATGAGGACTGGATCGGTCGGGACCGTTTCGTCCTGTCCTGCGGTCACTCGAGTCTGACGCTCTACATCCAGCTGTACTTGGCCGGCTACGGCCTGGAGCTGCAAGACCTCAAGGAATTGCGTACCTGGGGCAGCAAGACCCCGGGCCACCCCGAGCACCGGCACACCCCGGGTATCGAGATCACCACCGGCCCCCTGGGACAGGGCCTCGCGTCCGCCGTGGGCATGGCGATGGCGGCCCGGCGCGAGCGTGGGCTGTTCGACCCGGACGCGAAGGCCGGCAAGAGCCCCTTCGACCACCACATCTTCGTCATCGCCTCCGACGGCGACATCGAGGAGGGCATCACCTCCGAGGCGTCCTCGCTGGCCGGGCACCAGCAGTTGGGCAACCTGGTGCTGGTGTACGACGACAACAAGATTTCCATCGAGGACAACACCGACATCGCGCTAAGCGAGGACACCGCCAAGCGCTACGAGGCCTACGGCTGGCACGTGCAGGTGGTGGAAGGTGGCGAGGACGTCGCGGCCATCGAGCAGGCACTGCTGGCGGCGAAGGCGGAAACCGGCAGGCCGTCGTTGATTCTGTTGCGGACCATTATCGGCTACCCGGCACCGAAGAAGATGAACACCGGTGCCGCGCACGGAGCCGCTCTCGGCGACGAGGAGGTCGCCGCGGTCAAGAAGGCGCTGGGCTTCGACCCGAAGAAGACGTTCGAGGTCAGCGAGGAGGTAATCGCCCACACCCGAGCCGTGCAGCAGCGCAGCAGAATGGCGCGAGACAAGTGGACACCGGAGTTCGAGGCTTGGGCCAAGCGCGAGCCCGAGCGCAAGGCATTGCTAGACCGGGTGCTCGGGCGCACGCTGCCCGACGGATACGCCGAGGCGCTGCCAACGTGGAAGCCGGGCGACAAGGCGGTGGCCACCCGGAAGGCCTCTGAGGCGGTGATCGCCGCGCTCGGCCCGATTCTGCCCGAGCTGTGGGGCGGCTCTGCCGACCTCGCGGGCAGCAACAACACCACCATCAAGGGCGCCGACTCCTTCGGACCGACCTCGGCGTCCACTGACATGTGGAAGGCAAATCCCTACGGCCGCACCCTGCACTTCGGGGTCCGCGAGCACGCGATGGCCGCGATCCTGAACGGCATCGCGCTGCACGGTCCGACCCGCCCCTACGGCGGCACCTTCCTGGTGTTCAGCGACTACCAACGGCCGGCCA
>JAABUI010000896.1_pt1 | contig 19208 bp, 19 predicted proteins | sample 5559111 | NCBI WGS metagenome assembly JAABUI01 (sample SAMN10711870, study PRJNA513365) | rock metagenome | isolation source: Antarctica rocks | place: Antarctica: Victoria Land, Buttleship Promontory
CATCCAGCCAAGTTTGATGGCATTGATGTCACCTTCAAGGCGATTGAACAGGCCTGCAAAGTCCTGGATGACCCAGAGACCCACAGCAAATTTGACAGAGAGAGTTTCCATGTCTAAACTAAGAAATAAGACAGTATGCTTTGCATAAGAGTGATTCAAACACAGCCTCACTAGCATTGATATTCATGTCCACACAGCTGAGATCGATAATGCATTTGTGTAGGAAGCTGGTGTACACATGTCCTAGTGGTCACTTGCTTTGTATACATGTACAACTCAGCAGGCTCTTGCACTTACCTTACTCAGTTTAAACTGCAAATTTGCGCAAGTGTACGCAGCGCCTCTGTGCTTTCTGCCTAGAGTGGGTCTAGCTGTTGACATTAACAGAAGCCTGTGCCGAAGTTATGCGTTGTGGCAACCAGATTGTGCAGACGTACACATTTTGAATATTGATCTTTCTAGGAGTGTGGTGCAACCAGTGCGACATAGAAGACATTGCCTACTGCATACCAAATTTAGGTGGCATGTACTTCATTGGCTTGTAAGTTTGTCGTTTCTGTGCTGCATGACTGTGTGAGATGTCACACACGTCATCTTTTGAGGCCAATGATCTGATTCAGCACATGAGTGGTGTGAAAAAGCGCTCAAGACACCTACAAGTGCTGCAGAAGTATGACAAGGAAGATTACCAATTGGAAGGTCACGATTGTCATTGCGCTATTCTGTGCTCAACATGACATCATCAGGTCGATATATATGCCCTTCATCAAGGGGAGTACACAGCATGCATCTGCTCAACCGTTTGAGGACAAAGCATGCAGGAAAGCAGCCTTGCTAGGGTTTTGGCAGCACCTAGATCTCTTATGCTGACAATACAGTAGGTTTTGAAGAAATTTCAAGAAATGTTTTTACAAAAACAGACTGCAGAAGCGGACTCTGATCAGCAGACTTCTTCAGCTTTGTTGAACCCCTTCAAGGCAACCTTTGTATCAGCTTAAACTGTGCAGGACTGCTTGAAGATGTTCAAATTGGACATGTATCATGAAATCTTCTGTTTTACAGAACCTGAAACTTGAATGTTCATTACTTGCATATCACGCTTCACATCCGACAGCAAGTCTGTATAAGTTGGCGAGGTGCAATGAACTCGACGCCAGACAATGTGCATGGGCAAGTGACTTCAAGCTATGACCATGGCCAGCAACTTAGTTTTGCTTAGGGCGATGCATGCCTCATGGCAGAAGATGCAACAGCGCTTATGCTGCAGTTTCTGACACAACAGTGAAGCAGTACTGCTATATCACTTATGATCTCTCTGCAAAAAGAAAAGAATGCAGCCCCAGATAGGAGATGAGCCACAGAAGGAAACTTCGCAGCTGCCGCCGCAAATACAGCATGTTTGCCTCCTCTTGGCTGAGTGGTGCTGGTAGCGCAGGAGGCTCACTCCCAGGCCATTCAGCCTCATGGTTCACCCGTGCAGAATATGCTGCAATTTGACTGTGGGCACTGTTCCAGAACACTTGTCCGGTCTACCTGCAGGGTATAGGCACTGCATTGACAGCATCACAATGAAGATTGCATATCAGGTCGCCAGCAATGGGATTGCTGGTGGAGAACCCACTGCCCCTTCTGGGCTGGCCACATCATGCAGCCATGCAGAGTAGGCCATGTACACTGGTATTACATAGCCTACTCTGCATGGCTACATGACATGATATAAGTGTACAACTGGCAATACCCTGCTATCACAGCATTACAATGCTAAGCTTGTCATCAAGGCTTGTTGATCTTGCATTATGCAGACACCACAGAGCGGTTGATGTGCTTCTCAGACTAAGCAGTCATATCCTGCCACAACAAGTCTGGATCTGGGAGGCTGTGAGGCAGGAAGATGCAAGTGTGTGACGCCAGGCGCAGCCTGACCAGCATGATCAACAGCATACCTCTTTTACATCCTGGCCCTCGTCGAAGCAGAATCAAGTGCCAGTGGGTGCACTGGCACAGGTTACAAACCGGGCGCTGTTCACTTCATTGCCGCCTGTCCAGAGCATGAAGCCCACCAGGTCATACATGACCTCCTCTTGGGTGGGGTCCATGCCGGGGCCCACATTAATGGCACCCACTGGTCTCACCTGACCACAGAGGGGAGCAGTGCTGTCAATCACCAGGAGCAAGCCGGCTGAGTAATGCATGCCAGCAAACATAACAGGCATCAGGCTTACGCCTTCGGCAACAAAAGTTGAGTGAAGCTGCATTGGAAAATGTGTTGGGTCTGGGTTGGGGTCGTGCTGTTGATCAGGTGACGGCCAAAGGCACCACTAGGACTCTACTCATGCCTGGGAAATCTTCCTCTGACCGCACGCATTGCCAAAAAAGCAGAAAGGTGGAGTGGTATTTGATATCTGGGCATGCTATGGTGCAGCTCAAAGAAACATACTAACACAAGCATTGTACTTACAAGCTTGCAACACATCAGGCAGGTTATGTCAGAGGGATTGTACCTGGCCAGTCCTCCTGTGCTGTTGGTTGTTCAGTAGCTGCGCATGCATCAGCAAGGTGCTGGGCAGCCTGGATCTTCCTCTTGTGACTAGTTGTTTGTTGCACAGATGCCAATCAAAGCCAACAGGCTGATTTCTGGACAAAACAATCTAGCACCAACACTGTTGGCTTACTTCAACTTGACGAGTTGACGCAGATGTTGCACTAGCAAGGCAGTGTTGCAAGATGTCATGCGGACTATGTCAGGGGATGAACCAATGCTGTACCTGGCAGGTCCTCATGTGTTTATGATTGTGAGAGCAGCTGCATCTGCATTAGCACGGTGTTGGGGAGCTCTGGCTGTTGGCTTCTTGCAGTCAGGACAACAAGTGCTGCTGTGCCGTATGCAGCCTTGAGTTGTGATCCTTTCAAGATCTTCACAGGGTGCACACTGCTCACCTCAAGCGAGAAGGGCCCAATTGTACTTGCCAGGGTCCTGCTAAGGAGGCTGATTTGCTTTGCACCAAACACATGATGATGAGATGCAAATGGCAGCCTCACGGCAGATGACCTGAGCAGAAGCGCTCAACAATAGTCAGATACACAGCCTCACGCTGCCACCAACTTATGCGTATGCCTGATGTGGTTGTGATGTCCATCAAGCTTGATATCAAGCATCAAGGACCTGCATGAGAAAGACTGGCGAGTGGTCAGGATGCCCAGATTCCAGGGGGAGAACCTAGAGGTGAGAATGCTTCTGCTGATCGCAGTTTTTAGCATTGATTGTCATCATCATCACCACAGTGGCGAAAGCAGACCGCAGTGGTACCCTTTTGACCCTGTCACGTGTTGCTGTTAGAGACTCTTCTGTGTTGCTGTTGGGTGTTGTGACACGCGCAAAGCAATGGTGCTCAACGTGAGGTGGCCAAAGGCAGCACCGGATGGAGAAATTGCCACAGATTGAGCACATGCTCAGGTACAGCAAGCGGCGGAACCTTGTTGTCTTTGGCATAGCCGAGAGCTCCGCTTGTGCCACCCCAGAGGCGCTGGCAGCACATGTTGAAGCTCTGCTCTTTGAGGGTTTGCTCAGCTCAGCAGCGCCTGTTGTCAGCTGCGCCTACCGCTTGGGCTAGTGGAAAACAGCTCAGAAGAAACCGAGGGCAGTTCTAGTTGAGCTCACCACAGTGTCAGCTAATCACAGGGCGTTCAAAGCCTCCAGTCGCCTCAGAGCCATCCATGTCCGCCTCGATGAGGACCTCAATCCCCAACAATCCTTGATTTCCAAAGTGGTCCTATCAAGCAACCACAAATGCTGCTGACTTCAATGCCATGGCACTGCCACCACGATACCTTGATCTCTGTAGCAAAACATGATGGTTCTGAGCACAGCAGGAAGCAGCCCAGGGTTGATCCTTATGCAATCACAGACGTTAGTGAAATGACGCAGATCTAGATGCAACACACAAGTTTTGTCAAAAGCATACCACCAGACAACTAATGAATAGCACCTAAGCACATGGCAATCATACAATTTCATGATGCCTTTGTTGCTGCCATACAGCCAGCTAGCCATGCGAAAATGCCATGCTTTCTCCTCTGAGTCCAAGCATGACGAAGGATGCTCAATCATTACCTGTCATCCTGTACCTTTATAGCAGCCTTGACAAACACTCAAGACAGTGAAGTAGAAACACAGCATGGCTGCATCTGCACCAAGGCGGTTTCTGTACATGTCAGATCATCAACTTGCACAACCGAGCCTCTTGCTCTCTTTCCAGCAGGTCATGCGCCTTTAGGTCGAAGTCGGTAATAAGCTGTTGCTCAATGTAGCGCTCGTGGTCAGGCATGAGGCCAGTTTGGTACCTCTCAATATACCGATGCCATTTGCTTGGATGTAAGTGCTCGTCAGACAGGCTGAGAGTGCTCATGAGTTCTGCCTCTTGTACCCAATCACTGCACACAACTTGTTGCATTGTGTCATTTGTGATGGTTTTAAGGTCATACAAGAGAACCATGCCCTGCTTCAACCAAAAGGCAGATCACACAATCCACCCTGAACGCCTTTGACGATGATTCAGAAGGTCCAGAGTAGGAAACTGGTCTTTTGGCAGCGGGAACAAACAAGGTATCCAAGTGGCTAGCAAAGCGCACCTGATGTTGTCACAGCTCCTTGCAAGTATAGGAGAGTTTTGTTCACACCAATTTCCATTGCTTCCTGTCTTTCAGGCATCTCCTGCACAGACAATTGTCAACCTAAGCGTAGAAGGCAGCAACAGTCAGAGCGGTCCAAAGATGTAAATGATGAAAATCCATGGCAGAACGGCATCGTGCATACATCTGAAACTGCTGAAAAAAATCAGCTATAGCTTGATAAGTTGCACAGTATACACATGCCAGATAAGTATTGCGCGTGACAGCCTGGTTGTCATACTCCATCATAGCCCCCAATGCCCAGCAATCATCCATAGCCTTTCTGCCACTTCTTGCACACTGTGAAAACTCTCTGAAGGCTTCGGGCAGGTGGAAATCAGCGGTATCAGGACTGTATGGGTCCCCGCTAACAGTCACTATCAGTATGTACGGGAGAAATTCTGAAATTAGGGACGTTGGAAAGACATCAGAAAAGCTGTAGAAATCACAGCTCCTCAGATAACCTCGTGCTTGTAAGGCGACACAATTAGAGCTACCCAGTGCGTGGCATACAGAGATTTGGGCTCTCGTAATAAGAAGCAACTGTGCATATCAAAGTCAATGCCGTTGAGAAGAGGTCGCACTCTGCGAACACACACAGAGAGCTACGGAAGCGTCACGGGCGTCACGTGCGGGTCACGGGCGTCACGCAGGCGAGTTTCACGGAAAGCTGTCTCAGACATGAAGAAGTCTTTGGACGCATGAGTTTTAGGTTAACAGGCAGGTAATGACTGGCAGACAGGTTAGAGACATGTGGAAAGAGGGCCTTAGTCACGAGGTAATTAATGTAACATTTTTTGCAAGTCCTCCTCGAATCTTACTAGCTTTCGCCCTTATTTGAAAACTTTAGCAGAAATAGTGTCACATGATTTAGGCAGTGCGCAAAGTACTGCAGGCCTTGAAACCCTTGAAATTGCATGTGAATTAGGCTGAAGGATAAGGTCTGATTTCATATCTTGAAAGCATTGCTTGACTAATGGCAGTGTTCCTTATTTAGCCACACGACTGTGTAGTCAATTATGATGTAATGATCCATGCTATACTGCGGTTCAGCCAAGCCGCCACACAACGCAAAGCAGGGGGTGTGTGTGTCCAGTACTTAAGCACAGTCTTGCTATAGTTACGCCATCAGCTACTCCTCGACCATAAAAAGTTAACGCTTAACTCACCTTTCCTCTTGTAATGAAGTAATTAAGTAATGAGAAGAGTATGTAGTACATACTATGGACAACCTAAAGTACTGAATGCACCCGAACGCTCCTTACTGCTTGTGAATTAGGCTGACAGATAGGGTCTGACTTTGAATTTTTATAGCATTGCATGAGTGACATGCAATTTTGCAAACTACATGCTTCCGTTGTCCACAAGTCATGGCAAGACACAGGAGAGATCAGCTTAGCTGCATTCTGTAAGCTCGGGTGCAATCTGTCAACTGAGCTACAACTTGTCCACTTTGTTGTTAGGTAAGTTCAACTTGTCAGCTTGACTGTCTGCTCAGCTGCAGGTTGTCTGCTCAGCATCCTGTAGCTCAGGTGTAGTTTGTCATTCTGCTCACCTGCAGCTAAGCTGAAGCGGACAAAACTGTCACTGTCCTCCAGTGCTGAAAAAGTGTAAGCAGCCTTCCAACTGGGTTGCCTAAAGGTACAGGTCTAACAGAATGTCAGCTTTTTCTGTATGACCTCCAAGCCTGCTTAAATTTATGATACAAAGCAGGAACTTTTTGGCAAACACATTGTTTTCCTGCAGGCATGGGAAGAGCGAGTGAGGACTGTCACGTTGACTGTATTGTGATCAAAGCCTATCAACAGCTTGGGCACATTTAGGGTACATGATGTAGTACTCCAATGCAAACACAGCCTGTGATACAGTAGCTACCACAGCATTCAAAATCAGCTGTGTCAGTACAAGTCAAAAAGTAACAGACATGACGCATATCGAGCTGCCAAAGAAGTGCTCAGCAACCCTGCCCTTCCCAAGGCGCTGTGACTGCTGATGATCAGTCTGACAACCAAATCTTCCACAATTTCAACCGCAGGCATGGGTGAGGGTATACATGCAAGGAAGGCATAAGCAGGATTGAGCAACATCCATCATATATAAGCTGCTTGCATGCTGCATTCCCTGTTCAAATCCGCGTTCAGTATTGCCCTCTGTCAAGGAATAGCAGTCCTGATGTCTCTCCTGAAATGTGTCCACATTGTATCTTGCAGGTTAATGCGCTTCATTGATGCCAAAGAAAATTCTGGTCCTAGAAATCCTGATGCAGCGGCCAAGGTGGAATTGACAGAAAGAATGATCAAGGAGACAGGTGCTCAATTTGGTGTAGACCTGAATGATGCCAAAGACTTGTTGGCTATGCGCAAGACAATGTCCCGCATTGCCTTTGCTGACTGGGTCTATGCATGCGGATACCTTCAGATTGTGCAAAATGCCCTAGCCAAAGGCACATATGAGGACAGAACAAATGGCTTGTGGAAACAGGCGCTTGTCCACAGGTGTGTCACGTGTTGAATGCAGCCACTTACTGTTGTTGGATTGTTTTGTGACAACACTGACCAAAACAGCACATGATGATGAAGAGCAGTTCACTCACGATGCTTGACTGCTGGTGGCAGGTTCAGAAGTCCAAGTGCATCACAGGGATGGCAGGGCAATGCAACACAATGACTGCTGACTCACTGTTGATGTGTCACAAATTGTGGAGTCAACTGGTTTTGCACAATGCGCTCTGCATGCTGAACCTCTGTCCCGGGCTCTGCTTCATCAGGGTTGTCTCCAGTGGTATCCTTATCCCGTCTCACATCAGGTGGTGGACTGAACGCATCAGGGCCCTTGGCCTGCAACTCACAATGCTGATAATTGTCAATGACACTAGACACAGGTTGCAGCAGGTTCAATAGACTAGCCAATGCATGCTTCAGGCAGCTCATGCAGCTGCTCATGCACCTTGGGTCTGCCATGTCACAGGATGACAATTGTTGAAATATTTGCAGTCTAGCAACAGCAGGTTCACCACAACGACAGTGCAGCCTTCAAACTCACCAGCCTTTATGGCCAGGGCTTGTCAAGCTTGTGTATGGCTTGCTACCTGGTCTGTGACTAATACTGGGTTTCTGCAAAAGGGCCAAGTCTCAAGTCTGGTATATCCCAGAGGACAACACCACGCCTCAAATTGATGACAGTCAGGTCTGAAGCCGTGACAGGAAAGCTGTTAGGGGCTGATATTGAGTGTGCGCAAGCTGCAGGCTGCATGCAGATAGCCTGCCTATTACTTGTGTAGTCCTGATCATCACTAGTAGTGCTGACTTCAAAGTCTGCAGGCAAATGAAGCAATGCAGCTGATGAAGCATGAGGCTCTCCTCTGCTTGCCATTGCAGCGCTGGAGACATGTTGGCCCATGTCCTCAATGATCTCTACCACAACCAGCCCAGAAATATAGCTTGGCTGCAGTAAGAGCATTAGTTTTGCATGCATTGCTGCTAGCATGCCCGGCTGCAGTCCATCATGGCAGCAGGTCAATGACTTTGAGTCTGGGGCTTATGGATTGTGAGCTGTACTACTTGAATTGTATAGCTCACAATCACAAGCTCATCATAATGGCCCCTAGCCATTGTTTGACAAGCACATTGCTATGTGCCAATGTTATCTACAGAAAGACAGTCATGGCTGAGCTCTGTCAAAGAGCATGCTATCTTTTTCTGCAGTGCAGCACAGCTCCTGCCAGCACCTTGCATGCAAGTTGATGCGGGAGTGTCCAGACGGCTTTCTGATCTTGCTTGTGTTCCTTTTCTGCAACGACTTGCTGGTCAGACTCATGGTCAAGACCAAGGCAAGCTTTCCCTCTTTCAGAGTCAAGCTTGTCCAGGCAGCAGGTTTTTGGTGTTCCTTGTGCACACTGTGCTGCTGCACAAACTGGATACTACAGATGACAGCTGTCCTATATTGCCACGAACGTTGACCAACAGAACGTATCGGTTCCTATGCCTTTTGCACACAGCACAGCGTCAAGGCTGTGTTTCCAGCCCTGTTTTGCTTGTGCACTGCTGTCGTCTTCACTGATCAGCCACGAGCGCTACAGTCCTTTTCCGCGGCGGCAAGCCCGCACACAGAAAGGTGTGCTGGTTGGCTTGCTATGCCTGTTCGCATCGGGCAATCGATACAACGGTCCGCTCACAGCACTGTCGCAATGTGCAGACCTGAGCCCCTGGGACATTATTTATGACCTAATCTGTAATTACTCTCAGGAGGTTTCTATGTTACAGCTGCCATCAAAAGTCTGCTTACACAAGTTTGCATTACTGTAGCAGACAGCATTCTGCTGCATCCCCAATTGCACACACCTTTCAAATCAATGTTCTGGTGGGGATTGCATGGGCAAAGCTGACGTCATCAGATTCAGACTTCATTCAAATTTTGGGGTAGCCTTTGCTCAGCAAGAAAGCTGCCGGCGCAGTCAGCAGTCAGCGTCTGCGTCGAAGTCAAAGTCAAGGGGCAAGGGGAGGGCCAATCTCTGGCAAAATTTTCTGCACAGGCACTGTTGTATGCTGTGTGAGCCTCTGCATGTGGTTGCACTCTAAACAAAGGTTGCTATGCCAGCAGGCACCCCCTTACTCCTAGGGGGTGACTGGAACTGCGCGGCAGAGGACCTTGACCTGATTGGGGGCCAGCCAGGCACCCGCCAGCATGGATTCCAGTCGGGTCTACTGCCCTTCCAGCAAGCTTTGGGCTTGCAGGATGCCTTCAGGCGCCTGCATCCTGAGGCAAGGGAATTCACCTACACAGCTACCAACAGCTCGTCCTCGGCCAGAATTGACAGATGGCTCATCAGTGATAGCTTGCTTCACAGTATCAGCGCGGCTTCAGTCACAGGCCTCGTCTTGTCAGACCATTATGGGGTGGCAGTTTCAGTGTCACCTGCCAATGCGCCCCCCCGCGGACCAGGGCTTTGGTCCATGCCTCCTGCCATCATTTCTCACCCTGCCTTCAAGGCCTTCATGACAGCTCAAATCAAGGCTTTGCTTTGTGAAGTACTTGTGGAGGCACCCTGATTTAGCCAGGTGGGTGGCATTGAGTGGTCAGTATTTGACGACTGACTTCTTTCCCATGCAACTTTGCTGCTGATTTTGGACAACCTAGTCATCACTTCATTTCTTGTGCATGCACTCACCACAATGCCTCAAGGCGAACGACTACACCTCTAACCCCTGACATTCAATTGTGTTGTCATATTCAGGGTCATGTCATGGTGGAGAGAACGTCCTGTCACACAGGGTGTGTACTCAGATGTGTATGATGGCACGTGGTTCAAACAAAGCATACTTGGTGACCCCAACATAGCTCCAAGTGGCGATCTTGGGCGCAACACTGTGCTTGGGTTTTCTGGCGATGGCATGAACCCAATGAAAGACAAGCCTTATAGCACGTGGCCCCTAGCCCTCATTTGTTACAATCTTCCTGGCCACTTGCGTATGGCCATTTGCTGAAAGCACCATTTGAGCATTTGGCTTGTTTGTAGTGGGGAGATTGTGTTTTGGGAATTGCTGACGTCTGGGACGAGCGCAATGGTCTGCTTTGGGCACAGCCTTTTGAGAAGGTTTGTCAGATGGTTCTGTCAGAAGTTGTTGCTCAAAGCCTCCACTTTTGCACTCACAGAGCTTGTTTGGTTGCAGGCATATCATGCGCACGAGATAGCCGTAATGTATCAGCCAAGCCTGGGTACCTTCAGGTTCCGGGTTTTGATTGAAAGTCTCATGCTGAAGCAATTGGCAGACTATGGCAAGAGCGAGACTGCAAGGTAACCATGCATATGTGCATGCCAATACTCATGACTCTGTAGCCACTGACGGCCTCAATCCTGCAGGGCCGATGTTCACCTTCAGCAACACACCTTTGGCGAGTATGATGACACTGACTTGCTCATGCCATCTGGCTATACACCCTTTCGGCGCACCCTAGCAGCTCATGCGGCATACTCAGTAGCAGTGCAGCGGCACAAGTTGCGTTCCTCCTTGTATTTCACAAAGGATGACTTTGACATATGGAGTGAGTATGATGAGAAAGGTACAACCACAGCCTGGGTTGCTCTACAGGCCAGCCTTGTTTCATCTGTTTGACTTTCTAAGCAGTCTCTGGGCATCTTAGAATCTGGTCTGTCAAACATTGGGTGGAGCATGACAAGATTGTTACTGCACAGCCTGAGCCTCTTTGCCAGCAAGCTTGTCTTATGTATCTGCATGTATCTGCATGTTTTGAAGTCATTCTTCAAGTCATTCACCTGAGCTGACAGGATGCAGCTGAGCTGACATGTTGCCGCAGAGCTGCCAGCTGAGTTGACAAGTTGCACCTGAGCTGCCAGCTGAGTTGACAAGTTGCACCTGAGCTGACAGCTGAGTTGACAAGTTGAAGCTGAGCTAACAGCTGAGTTGACAAGTTGCAGTTGAGCTGACTCAGCCAATATTGATGTAGCTGAGATGACAAGTTTCATCTGAGGTGACAGGGTGCAGCTGAGTTGACACGCTGTAAACGAGCTGACATGATGCAATTGAGCTGACAACTGAGTTGACGTTTTGCAGCTGGTCTGACAAGTTGCCGCTGAGCTGAGATTGACAGCTGCATAAGTAGTTCAAATGGCAGAAATGATAGGATACAACTGCTATTGCCTAATGGCGCAAGTGCAAGGAATGCTGCATGTTGTTTTCCATAACCACCATCGAGACTTGGCGCGTCTGTTAGCTTGGGTACAGTCTGGATTGTATGTTGGCACTTCTTGCGAGAGACCAAGCCAACAAAACAAAGCCTTCTTAAAATGCTCTGTAGGGGAACGTCAGCTGTATTTGGTGTGACCTCTGAGCTTGCTTAAACTCGTGTACACACCAAGAACATGCGGGTATTGCGAACACATGGCTGCAGGCATGTAAACATTGTGATTAAGTACTTGAATGTTTTTGCCATTCCCCACTGCTCAGTGCTGCTCTGCAAAACAGGCTAGCAGCAGGCTTGTGTCACTGCATCTACACCTGTAAAGATTTCCGCTTCATACAAGATTGCAGTGACCCAACAGCACTGCAGAGCAGCACTGCTCAGGGCAAAATGCATTCTCTACTGCTCAGTGCTGCTCTGCAAAACAGGCTGGCAGCAGGCTTGTGTCAATGCAATTGCACCTGTGCAAATTTGCTGTTCATACAGGTGTGCAGTGACCCAGCACCAAATGCACTGCAGCACTGGTTTTGGCAAAATGCATTCCCCACTGTTCAGTGCTGCTCTGCAAAACAGACTCACAGCAGGCTTGTGTCACTGCAATTGCACCTGTGCAAATTTGCTGTTCATATAGGTGGGCAGTGACCCAATACCAATGCACTGCAGCAATGGTTCTGGCAAAATGCATTCCCCACTGCTCAGTGCTGCTCTGCAAAAACAGGCTAGCAGCAGGCTTGGGGCATCCACAACAAGCCAGAGCAAGCTTGTACTAGCAGCTGCAGCAGCAGCAAGGTGAGCAGTACACCTGGCACCTAAAGCTTGCGTTTAAAACGGTCAATCGTTGATTCTGCCCGTCAATGGCCAGGCAAGGGTCCCAGGCCTGAATCTGTGTGATAGAGTCCCTGCCCCACCTGACAAGGAATGCTTGTGTGCGTTGTACAACCTGCAGCGCAGAGACTGTACACAGTCAAAGTCACGACAGGACATGCATCCCTGTGGTACAGCAAAATAGGCAGCCATACAGGAACATAGCGGCTCTCATTCATTTGCTGTTCTGCTGGCGTATATATATATATATATATATATTTGCCTAACTGACTGCTGTCCTTAGGGTTTTCTCTGTGTTATGTAAGATTATGTTCATAAGCACCATGACGCGGAGCGGTTTGCACAAGTTACTGAGCTTTCTGAGTGGCTACCAACGGCTTCAGGCAGAGCTCTCTCTGCATGTCATGGATTGATTTGCTGCATTTTAGCAGGATGTTCATGGGGCTCAAGGCCGCTAAAGACGACTTTGAGACGGCAATTACCTAGACTTCAATGATCATGGAGGTGAAGTTCCAGAACGCAGTCACGCTGCCGTCATTTCGCAATTACCTGGTTGCGATGCATTTTTATGCTTCCTGCAAGAACCCAATTACCAACAGTCATGACAATGACCCACTAAACATTGTGATGTTAGCAGGCGCTTGGATAGACAGACCTTCCAGGTAATATTACTCAGCCTTTGAACAATGCAAAGACTGCTGTGAGTGCATTGACAGAAGTATGAGGGCAAGCAAGCTTGCATGGTGCATCGTTCATTAAACAGGAGAGGAGATGTGTCTATATATTTTGCCTGTGTATCAACTCTGCAGCGGGCAAAGGCAGACTAGCGTTTGTCTGTAACGCAGGGTGTGTTCAGCGGCTTCTGGCTGTGATGCTGGGTGCACTGAGCTACTCTTTGCTGTACAGGAACTGGAGCAAATGGGCAGAGTGGATGACATTCCGATCTACACTGAAGCAAGAACCATCAGTCAAGTAGCTGACCCAGACAGGTATGGTATGGATTCATGAACAAGATCTGCTTACACTATAAGCCATTGTATGTGTTGTTTCACTCTGTTGCACTTGAAAGGGCAAACCACAGAAGTCATTGGTGCTCATGCTTGTGCACGGTTCTTGAAGCAATATAGGTATTCAAATTGAAGCCAGCATCAGAAAAGCGTAGTCTGATCTGGCAGCTGCGCCCACTTCTTTGTTTGCTCTGACGGTTGCAGCCTCACTGAGTGCTGCTCTGCAAACCAGGCTGACAGCGGACATTGCGTCGCTACAGTTACACCTAGGTTGGTCTTCATGCAAGTAGGCGGTGACCCAACACAGCTGCTACTGCTCAGTGCTGCTCTGCAAAACAGCCTGACAGCAGGCTTCTGTTTCTGTTTTGACACCTTTGAAGATCTGCTGTTCATACAGATCTGCAGTGACCCAACACTAAGGCAGTGCAGCACTGCTCTGGGCAAAATGCAGTCCCCACCACTCAGTGCTGCTCTGCAAAACAGCCTGACAGAAGGCTTGTGTTTCTGTTTTGACACCTTTGAAGATCTGCTGTTCATACAGGTTTGCAGTGACCCAACACCAAGGCAGTGCAGCACTGCTCTGGGCAAAATGCATTCCCCACTACTCAGTGCTGCTCTGCAAAACAGCCTGACAGCAGGCTTGTGTTTCTGTTTTGACACCTTTGAAGGTCTGCTGTTCATACAGGTCTGCAGTGACCCAACATAAGGCATTGCAGCATTGCTCTGGGCAAAACGCTATTCCCACTACTCAGTGCTGCTCTGCAAAACAGCCTGACAGCAGGATTGTGTTTCTGTTTTTACACCTTTGAATGTCTGCTGTTCATACAGGTCTGCAGTGACCCAACACCAAGGCATTGCAGCACTGCTGTTGCAGAGCAGCACTGAGCATTGGGAAATACATTTTGCCCTGTGTAGTGCTGCAGTGCACTGGTGTTGGGTAATGCACACTTGTATGAAGAGCAAACTTTCATAGGGTGTATGTGCCGTGCCCGGAGCCTGGTTTCAGCCTAGCTTGCAAAGCTGCACTGATCAGTGTGGAATGCATTTTGCCCTGAGCAGTGCTGCAGTGCACTGGTGTTGGGTCACTGCACACCTGTATGAAGACCAAACTTCCACAGGGTGTATGTGCAGTGACCGAAGCCTAGTGTCAGCCTGGCTTGCAGAGCAGCACTGAGCAGTGGGGAATGCATTTTGCCCTGTTTAGTGCTGCAGTGCACTGGTGTTGAGTCACTGACACCTGTACGAAGAGCAAACTTTCAGAGAGTGTATTAGGAGCCTGGTGTCAGCCTGGCCTGCAGAGCTGCACTGAGCAATGGGAAATGCATCTTGCCCTGAGCAGCGCTGCAGTGCACTGGTGTTGGGTCAATGCACACGTGTATGAAGAGCAAACTTTCATAGGGTGTATTTGCAGTGACAAAGGCCTGGTGTCAGCCTGTCTTGCAGAGCAGCACTGAGCATTGGGGAATGCATTTTGCCCTATGTAGTGCTGCAATGCACTGGTGTTGGGTCACTGCACACCTGTATGAAGAAAAAACTTTCACAGGGTGTATTTGCAGCCTGGTGTCAGCCTGGCTTGCAGAGCAGCACTGAGCAGTGGGGAATGCATTTTGCCCTGAGCACTGCTGCAGTGCACTGGTGTTGGGTCAATGCACACCTGTATGAAGAGCAAACTTTCATAGGGGGTATTTGCACTGACAAAGGCCTGGTGTCAGCCTGTCTTGCAGAGCAGCACTGAGCATTGGGGAATGCATTTTGCCCTGTGCATTGCTGCAGTGCACTGGTGTAGGGTCACTGCACACCTGTATGCAGTGCACTGGTGTTGGGTCAATGCACACCTTTATGAAGAGCAAACTTTCATAGGGTGTATTTGCAGTGACAAAGGCCTGGTGTCAGCCTGGCTTGCAGAGCTGCACTGATCAATGGAAAATGCATTTTGCCCTGAGCAGTGCTGCAGTGCACTGGTGTTGGGTCAATGCACACGTGTATGAAGAGCAAACTTTCATAGGGTGTATTTGCAGTGACCGAAGCCTGGTGTCAGCCTGGCTTGCAGAGCTGCACTGAGCAGTGGGGAATGCATTTTGCCCTGTTTAGTGCTGCAGTGCACTGGTGTTGGGTCAATGCACACGTGTATGAAGAGCAAACTTTCATAGGGTGTTATTGCAGTGACAGAAGCCTGGTTTCAGCCTAGCTTGCAGAGCTGCACTGATCAGTGTGAAATGCATTTTGCCCTGAGCATTGCTGCAGTGCACTGGTGTTGGGTCAATGCATTCCTGTATGAAGAGCAAACTTTCATAGGGTGTATTTGCAGTGACAGAAGCCTGGTGTCAGCCTGGCTTGCAGAGCTGCACTGAGCATTGGGAAATGCAATTATGCCCTGAGCAGTGCTGTAGTGCACTGGTGTTGGGTCACTGCAAACCTGTATGAAGAGCAAACTTTCATAGGATGTATTTGCAGTGCCAGAAGCCTGGTGTCAGCCTGGCTTGCAAAGCTGCACTGATCAGTGTGGAATGCATTTTGCCCTGAGCATTGCTGCAGTGCACTTGGTGTTGGGTCAATGCACACGTGTATGAGGAGCAAACTTTCATAGGGTGTATTTGCAGTGACAAAGGCCTGGTGTCAGCCTGGCTTGCAGAGCTGCACTGATCAATGGGAAATGCATTTTGCCCTGAGCAGTGCTGCAGTGCACTGGTGTTGGGTCAATGCACACGTGTATGAAGAGCAAACTTTCATAGGGTGTATTTGCAGTGACAAAGGCCTGGTGTCAGCCTGTCTTGCAGAAAAGCACTGAGCATTTGGGAATGCATTTTGCCCTGAGCAGTGCTGCAGTGCACTGGTGTTGGGTCAATGCACACCTGTATGAAGAGCAAACTTCCACAGGGTGTATGTGCAGTGACCGAAGCCTAGTGTCAGCCTGGCTTGCAGAGCAGCACTGAGCAGTGGGGAATGCATTTTGCCCTGTTTAGTGCTGCAGTGCACTGGTGTTGGGTCAATGCACACGTGTATGAAGAGCAAACTTTCATAGGGTGTAATTGCAGGGACAGAAGCCTGGTTTCAGCCTAGCTTGCAGAGCTGTACTGATCAGTGTGGAATGCATTTTGCCCTGAGCATTGCTGCAGTGCACTGGTGTTGGGTCAATGCATTCCTGTATGAAGAGCAAACTTTCATAGGGTGTATTTGCAGTGACAGAAGCCTGGTGTCAGCCTGGCTTGCAGAGCTGCACTGAGCATTGGGAAATGCAATTATGCCCTGAGCATTGCTGCAGTGCACTGGTGTTGGGCCAATGCACACCTGTATGAAGAGCAAACTTTCACAGGGTCCACTTGCAGTGACCGAAGCCTAGTGTCAGCCTGGCTTGCAGAGCTGCACTGAGCATTGGGAAATGCAATTATGCCCTGAGCAGTGCTGCAGTGCACTGGTGTTGGGTCACTGCACACCTGTATGAAGAGCAAACTTTCATAGTGTGTATTTGCAGTGCCAGAAGCCTGGTGTCACCCTAGCTTGCAGAGCTGCACTGATCAGTGTGGAATGCAAATATGCCCTGAGCAGTGCTGCAGTGCACTGGTGTTGGGTCAATGCAAACGTGTATGAAGAGCAAACTTTCATAGGGTGTATTTGCAGTGACAAAGGCCTGGTGTCAGCCTGTTTTGCAGAGCAGCACTGATCAATGGGAAATGCATTTTGCCCTGAGCAGTGCTGCAGTGCACTGGTGTTGGGTCACTGCACACGTGTATGAAGAGCAAACTTTCATAGGGTGTATTTGCAGTGACAAAGGCCTGGTGTCAGCCTGTTTTGCAGAGCAGCACTGAGCATTGGGGATGCATTTTGTCTTGTGTAGTGCTGCAGTGCACTGGTGTTGGGTCACTGCAAACCTGTATGAAGAGCAAACTTTCATAGGGTGTATTTGCAGTGACAGAAGCCTGGTGTCAGCCTGGCTTGCAGAGCTGCATTGAGCAGTGGGGAATGCGTTCTGCCCCGAGCATTGCTGCAGTGCACTGGTGTTGGGTCAATGCACACCTGTATGAAGAGCAAACTTTCATAGGGTGTATTTGCAGTGACAGAAGCCTGGTGTCAGCTCAGATCAGGCTCAGTGGTCAATTGGGCTCGGTAGTCAGTGAGGCTCAGCAGTTGGTTGGGCTCAGTAGTCAGTCGTGCTCAGAAGTGCCCTAGAGCAATACATCCACGAGATGTTGAACAGATGCAGGTTGATGGAAGTCAGCGTCGTACCAGTCGGTCAGGTCCCGGTCAAGATGCCAAGGCAGGGGGTCTCTGCTGGACAGAATGATGAGGCACAGTGGAAGGTCAGAGTCTCTGCCTTTATCTTCTTGGTTGTTGCTCAGCACTTGTTCAAAGCCATCAAAGTCAGTGCCTATATGCAAATTGTCTGCATCATTCTTGAAGAACAAAAATTATAGATTTGAAACTCAATATTACAAACAAAGACTCTAAATTTACTACTAACAAGGAAAGCAAAGAATGAAGATACCAGAAGTGATGGATTGTTGAATTCATGCAAGCTGAGTTCCAGATTCAATATTTGGCAAGTCTATGGGTGTTGTATGGTGCTCAGCAAGCTGCTGTCTTCTCGAGACTGAACTTGGACTTGAGGATTTAGACTGCAATTGTTGATGAGGCAGCCATAGTGACTTGTTGATTTCTTGAGTTGGTCTCAGAATCCAACTTTCAGCAAGTCGATCGGTTCTTGTGTGGTGTCTTCTGGATTTTGGATTGAATATCAGTGTTTCAACGACGTTCATCAATCTGCAAAATTCTCGACAAGTGTTGGAAAGTTCCTGATTATTGACTGATCATGTTCTACGGTCTGCAAATTTCGATCAGGTGTTCAAGTTTAGTGACTTTCTGACTGATGAGCAGTGTTCACCAATCTGCAAAATTCTCGACAGGTGTCAAATCTTGAATCTCTGAAAGTTCCTGATTGATGACTGATCATGTTTTGTGATCTGCACTTCAATCAGGTGTTCAAGTTTCAGAACTTCGGTGACTTTCTGACTGTTGAGCGATGTTCATCAATTTGCAAAATGCTCGACAGGTGTTGGAATTTGAATTTCTGAAAGTTCCTGATTGATGAGTGATCATGTTCTGTGATCTACATGAAGTTGATCAAGTTTCAATCAGGTGTTCAGATGTAAGGACTTCGGTGACTTTCGGACTGCTAAGCGTCGTTCATCGATCTGCAAAATTCTCGACAAGTGTTGGAAATTTGAATCTTTGAAAGTTCCTGATTGATGAAAGATCATACTCTGTGATCTTCAAGTTTCAATCAGGTGTTGACACTTGCGGACCACTGTGCTTAGGTTCAAAGGTGACTTGAGAGTCCTTTTTTTGGTGACTTCAGAGTTCTTTTCTCGGTGACTTCAATTTTTTTTGTTGGTGCATCCAGAGTTAGTGCGAATTAATGAATTGATACTGAGCTTGTGTCTCGACTGAATGACACATGTCCCGAGCAAGCTCCTCCTTGTCCTTGATGCTTCATTGGCCATACGCCAGCATGTGGGAGATGTATGAATGCCTCAGTAAAGTAAGAGTGTATGGCTTGCCAAAGAGTGCTTTCAATGTCCTGGAGGCATACTGCTGAAATCCGCCGTGTGTGTAGGGCTTGCTGCTTCTTGCTTCTGTGAACAGATAGTCTCTTGGGATGTTGTTGCAGGCTGGCTCATACCTCATCAGATAATTCCCGCCCAAGTCCTTGACTATACAATTAAGGGTTGGATCTGTCTTGTGTTTTGAACTCCCTCAATATCAAAGCACCCTCTTTTTTTGTGTCATAGGGCAACAAGATGCAATTTGGTGTTATGCTGGTCATGACTGCATTCCTTGCCTCTCCCTGTTTGCATTTCAACATGTGTATAAAAGCACAGTGTAAGTCATTTCTCACAGGCGGGATGCAGCTGCCAGAAGCCACAATTCTCATAACATTCCTGTAAGGGTTGGAAGTTCTCAAATGGTTCTCATATTCTTCTCAAAAACTTTTGAGAAGGGATGCCGGCTCTT
>JAABUI010000898.1_pt1 | contig 19141 bp, 11 predicted proteins | sample 5559111 | NCBI WGS metagenome assembly JAABUI01 (sample SAMN10711870, study PRJNA513365) | rock metagenome | isolation source: Antarctica rocks | place: Antarctica: Victoria Land, Buttleship Promontory
GGGCGATAGATTTAGAGGGTAGTCCTACGCTTTTAGGGGGGGTTACTAGAACTAGCTCCCTATATATATCCTATATTTCACGAGCTCTCTATACCCTAAGATATTATATACCCTCCTTTTTTCGATCGTCTACTAGGTAAAACTTATCGAGATATAGAGAACTTAAATTCGGGAGAAAGAGTCGAGAATTAAGGTAGAAAAACGTATTAAGTATAAGGGAACCGCGCGTATCCGGCTTAAGTAGCTATATTTCTAATAGAGCCGGCCGAGGGGGCTCGATAGTAAGAACGTTAAGAGATTAAAAATAGATTTTCGAAAGGACTATCGACGGCTGGACGAGTATAATTATATCCTAGCCGTTATTAATTAGCGATCCCTCGATGCCGCTAAAGAGCTTTCGGGGGTCTTAGCGCGGTAACTAAGGAAATATCCGTAGGGCGGGTATCTGGAGCTAGTTTTTCCGGCCGGCTACTAGGTCGAATGCCTACACGGGCGATACCGTATCTAGGCGGCGAAAGAGTTGGGGTTAGAGTAGTGGACGGTAGATCTATACTAGTAAAGACCTATACTCCCTAGAGATTAATATTAGGCTAGGCGAGAAAGCTACGACCGAGAAAGTATAGATTTATAACGTATATAACCCTTCCACCCCTATACTAAAATTTCTCGAAAGACCGTTAATCCTACTAGACCTAGGGTGGGCTTATAGAGAGAAGAAAAATAGATTATAGTAGGGGACTTTAACCTCTACTACCTATTATAAAATAATTTCGGGAGATATTTATACTATACCCAATAAATTACTAGACTATACTACTAAGAGAGGAATAAGCCTTAGTACTGTAAAGGGATGGGATAAAGGGGCTTGAGGGTAGTATAGTATCGTACTAAGCTAATTAGTGTAATAGGGAATACGATAAATTAAATATAAAGCTCCGTATTAGATAAATGAAACCCTATACCAAAATGCTATATATATGAACTAATAAATAAACGTGATGAAAATGCGATACTATCTCGAATGTAGGCGTCTCGGGGAACGAGATATATCGGACGGCTAAGCCTAGGGCTTAGTAGGGTCTAATACTTAGTAGGGTTAGCTCCGCTATAGTACGCTCAAAAGAACTGTTATGTAGAGAAGCCGAGAACTCTAGAGTACTATTGACCTAACGTTTCTAATAAAAAGAGTCCACCGCGTAGCTAGTTTATATAGAGTAAAAGAGGACCTCTATAACGTATTAGACTATTAGCTAGTAATAACGGAGCTAGAGTAGTCTTAGAAAGAAACGTTTATCCGTATAAGGAAGATATAGAAGAAAAATAAGGATAAGACGGTAAAAAAAGATATTAAAAAAGGCCTCGGTTTACTAAACCAAGCCCTTAGGAGACCGGTGTTACGGTTATATTATAGAGTAGTATTAAGAGCTTCGCGGCACTAGGCCTAATCGGGATAGCGCATACTTAGCTCGGCTATATTATAGATTCTTGTTACGGATCAATTACGTGATAATAAGATAAGGATACTTAGTATACTTGGCGGCTCGCATATAGAACATTTCTTCCTAGATAGCTTAATCAATAATACATTCCACCTATATTACAACGTTATACGTTTATTCCCTAACAATTCTCTATAGATTCTTCTTAATAAACTAGTTTATTACTACTAAAACCCTGAAATCGTAACAACCGGCGCTAATAGAGCCTACCGATATTAACTAATATATAGGAAAACTAATATTAAAGCTCCTAGAAACTATCGAAATTACCGTCCTAATCGCCTAGCTAGGCTTAGAGGCTAAGTCGTACTAGAACTATAATTATACTAAAACTATAAAAGAGGCGAGAGCTCGCTTTAAAGAATACTACTACGGAAGAGACGAGTATATAGAGGAAATACTAAAAGAAGTAGAATACGCGAAGGTATAAACAATTTGTAAAGCTAAAGCGCTTACGTTCTAAAAAGATATCTATAAAATATCTCTAAAACCTACGGGAGTAGCTAGATAGGGTCGAAAAAAAAATAAAAAGCTAAAGAAACTCCCTTAATTTCTAGCGATAAAAGACGGAATAGGGGGAAAAGCTATAAACTTCCACGGTAAGATAAGGGCGCTAAAGAAGACTCTCTTTCCTCTACCTCCCTAGGCGAACCTAGGGGATATCGCGATAGTAAGGTACCTAATATCGATAGAGCTCTCTCGCGTAATTATAATACGCGAGGTAAGTAAGGTAATCTAGAACCTAGCCGTAGATAAAGCTCTAGAAAGAATAGAGATTCCGAACCGGTTTCTAAGGTTACTAATAAGTAAGCCGATTATAGGCGCTATCGTATACCTATTCTAGGCTTATATAGAAGTGGGCTACTACTCTATTATTAAGAGGCACCTACTTCAGAAGACTAAACAGACCGGGTGATATCTTACTATGCACCGGAGAATCGATAGGTAAAAACTACATTAGATAAGTAATCCAGTTTTCTACGACCTTTGAATTCAACTTAGGACTTCGGTCGAAATAACTTAATCGGAACTTTAATAAAATATAATATTAGTTCCAACTTTCTTTTTAGGCGAAGTTAGTAGTTATACTACTTATCCTAGGTTTTTCCTAAGATTATAATTTATCTCTAGCGATCTTCCTATAATTACGGCGCGAGAAGATATACCTTATTACCGACGCTTAATTTAATAAAAATTACGAAGGCGCTTATTATTATAACCCTAAAATAGAATAGTAAGCTTTAAAGTCGACTACTAGATCTACTACGTAGTGTTAAAGATATAATACTACTTCTTTTAGGGCTTTAAACCGGCATTTCTAACCTAGACGGAATCTAATCTACCCTACTTTCTAGTAATATCGATAATCTAATATTAAGCCTAAAGTAATAATTATCTTAGTCGGAGGGCGTCGAAATCGTAGGAATTATCCGTATTATAGTCGTAGATTATAAGAACTTTACTATAGCCCTTAGGTTTCTTAAGAAGAGCGACGGCCTAGTAATACTACTAATCTTACTTCTAGTCCGGCTTAGCGGTCCGAGATCGATAATAGGTAAAGAAATCCTACTAAGGCCGCGAGTATATAGAGTGCCGGCGCGGCTCTAGAACTCTATAAAAGTATTATTACTTAGGAGCTACCTCTCTTTAGGAGTCTCTAGATATAAGGCTAATTAGTTTTTTTTTATTTTTAGTCTTAAATAATATTAGACGTAGATAGATATAGGCTAAAGTTCTTTTCTAAAGGCTTCGGAGTATATCGGCTAAGTCTTAAGATATAGACTCCTAATTAAGATACGAAATAGCTTAGGTATCGGACGCCTTAGGTCGTAGGTTACGTCCTATACCTAGCTACTCGGTTACGTACTATACGCGTCTATTTTCCCCTACTTTATTATCTTAGAGGTTACCTATAGACTTAATAGTAACCTTATCTCCTATCTTAGGCTTCTTAGTAATATTACCCTACTTAGTAACGCTTCGAGTAACATCTATACTACTAGTGAAGTAGGTAAGATTATAGAGAGGGGATCGTGGAAATGAAGTTTTAACATATAGACTTAGTAAGGTAGATATGTTTTTTTTGCTTATTTCTAGAAAAGTAATAATATAAAAGAGGAAAGAGAGAAAGGGATAATAATCTATTTATATACTTCTTAAAATCGAAAACCGTAAATACTCCGTATATTTCTAAATACTAATTAAAAAGGGGTAATAAAGACCGATAGACCGGATAAGATATAAAGCGGATAATTATTCTAATCGAAAGCTTTTATACGACTAGGATTAGATTTAGGAGGGGTTTCTATAGTCCGAAACCTATTCGTACTTTAAGCGCCCGTATTAGGGAGTAAAAGTAAGATTTTAAGATAATTTATAGGAAGTAGAGCTTTATTAAGATTTAAGTAGCGGTTTTATTTTTATTAGCTTATCTAATCTCTACTTAATATCTTCTACCCTTAAAGCTCTCGGTCGGCCGATATTATTACGGAAATAGACCGTTAATTATATAGTAATATTAAAATCCTAAATGCTATTACTTCTAAGTAAAGAACTCCGGTAATAGATTTTCTCCCGTACTTAAGTATAGAAGATATCGAACTATAGTTACGGCTAGTAGTAGGAGCGGTTTAGCGGCTCTTAGATATATATATAAATAGGTAAGGAGGCGCTAGCTTAGCGATAAATATAACCCGATCGGTACCTATAAGTAATCTTAGTCCCTAGCGCCGGTTTACTAACCCCTTATATTAAGCTTATAGCGTTAGCGATAACGCTTATACCCGTAGTTACGCTCGGTGTAATTTCCTTCGGCTAACTTAGTCGTTACTCTATAATAGTAATACTATTCCGCCTTTACGCGACTAATATTTCCTTCTTTAAGTAGCCTTTCCTTTCTCTCCTCTTCTTACTATTTATACTTCTTATATATCTTACGTAGCACTTCTAATTCCGGATCTCTTATTCCTAAATTATCCTCGTCGATATAGTACGCCCCTTCGCTAATCCCTTCTCGGTTCTTTAATTTATATTTAATCTTTACCTATACTATAGTATTATCCTCTTTTCCTACTATCTATATAAATATAGGGACCGATTTCTTTTACGTAATATATTCTAGCCGATAAAGATCGACGTAGCTTACTATTTAGGGCTACTATACCTCTAACTATATAGGTATTAATATAGGTTCTTCTCCTTTAGAAATTAAGTCGGGGGTGAAGTCGATTATCTTAGAGAGCTAGCCCCCTAGTTAAGTAGGAAGTAGAAGTAGGTACCTTAGGGTAGTTAGAATAAGAGAGCCTTTTAGGTATAAGGGGAACTATAAACTTAGCCTAGAACGGAGCCTACGATAAGTAGCTCGGTTTAATAAAAAATAGTTAGTATAGTCTAGACTTACTAGGATTACTTTAGACCCTCGCCCTTATACGGATACTTTTAGTTTTAGAATTACTTCTTAGGCCTATATTCCTAGTTAACGGTTCCGTTAATATAGATATAGATAGCCTCCTATAATTTCGGCTAGTAATTAAATTAACGTTTACCCCCGACTCGTCTAAGGCGCTATTCGGTATTCGTCGAGCACTATTTCTACGTACGAGAGCGACGACGAAATTAATACGTATTACTACCTATATAGTAATATATAATAGCGAAATCTATATACCGAATTAATTACGGTCTATAGACTAGTTCTACTCTTACTAACCTAAAGGAGGAGATATTTATTTAAACTTATCTCCCCCGCTAATACTATAGGTATTAATATCTAAAGGAAGATAATATAATAATTAGAGAACTATCTAGGAATACTAGATACCTATTTTCGAGGGTATTAAAGAGTATATAGGACCTAGAAGTAAGCTAAGCTAAAGGTAAGAAAATATAGAGAGGTTATAATAGAGGTAGTCTAGAATTAGATTACTTCTATACGCTATCTAGAATATAGATTAGTATATACGAGTAGGATAGTTACCCGAACTTACTTTAATAAAGATAGGAACTACCTAAGGTAGAGAACGATAGCGAAAGTAATATTAAAGTAACGCTAAGGAAGGCTAAGGCGTCTATCGATTATATACTATAAATAGATAACCTATATTTAATAATAAGTATTCGTTTAATATATTATCTAAAGAGAAGATATACCTCTACTAATATTACGTACGTATTAGAGTAGTAAAATAGGATTTTATAAACTAGCTAAATTAGTGTTCCTATTTATTAAGCTAATTAATATTACTTACGGAGAACCTTAAATAAGCTTTAGCTTACTATTATATAATAGAATTACCTCTAAGATATCTAGAGTAACTAAAATAACCCGCGCGAGATCGAAAATAAGTTTAAAGCTAAAGATATAGGTCTAGCGACGAAGCTAATATATTAGAAGTAAGTTATAGAACGCCTAACCTAGAGGAAAGAACGCTATAAGAGTCGCGAATAAAATATAAGAAAGGATAACTAAATAAACTATCGGTGAGAGGCTTTCTATAAAAAGAACGATAAGGGGTATAGGCGTATAAGAGCGGTACCTAATAAACGGGGCGAAAAAGGTAAAGGAGGTAATATATAGAATCTAGTCTAAAACGAGGCTATAAGATCTATAGGTTCTATATAGAAATTATAGATAAATATATTAGTAACGGTCTCTTTCTCCCCTATTCGTAAGTCTAGATTAGGGTTTAGATATAAGTACGGTTAGAGAAGAACGGCGCTAATCTCCCTAGTAACGTATTATCTACGCATTATAGGCTCGCCTTTCTTTACTCTTATTATTTATAATCCTACGTATAACGGAGCTTTATCCTAGTAAAGTAATAGTAAATAGCGAAATAGGAAGATATAGCGCGCTAGAAACATAGATCGAGCCGGGGGCGATAAGATTAAACCCGCCGAATATACCGTCTTCTTAGCACGCGCTAAGGCTTAGCACTTACGCTAAACCTAAGTCGGTAAACGAAGGGAATACGTTCCTCTCGTATTCTCGAGTTAGGGTACACACGTGTAGGCATTGCTTAGACGGTTCTAACCTCGAATTATTTATCACCTCTAGTATCCTAAGATCTAACCTCTCCCGATGGGCGCCGGAATTAGTAAGATTATTCGCTTATAACTTAAGCATTCTACTTTAAAAAGCTTGCTCTCTAATAATAAGGTGTCTTATTATTTAGTAAGCTTCGAAAGTATTAATATAGCCTAACAGTTGATAGTATATCAAATAGCTTCAAAAAATTGTTCCAGCGCTCGACAAAGATGCCAATTGGCTATGGAGCAATGGCTATGGAGCAATGGCATATGGGCCTGTGAAGCAATGCGATATAGGCCAATTGGCCGTGGAGGAATGGCCACGGAGCAATAGGATATAGGCCAATTGGCCGTGGAGCAACAACTATAGAGTAATAGGATATGGGCCTGTAGAGCAATAGGATATAGGCTAATTGGCCGTAGAGTAATAAGTTATAAATCTCGCTTCGAGATGGCGACCCTCCTAGTATAGATATACTACGCTATTATAGGGAGCTATAAATCTAGTAGCGCAATTTATAAGGGTTGTAATAAAAATTCGCTGTGACGGTTCGGAGCTAAGGAAGATTTCCACTTTTCCAGTCGCATTAGCTTCTTCCAGATATGTGGAGAATAGGTTTATACATCATCATCGACCGACGTGTTACCATCCCCGATTTGCACCGCCAGATCCACGGTTGGGGATAAATCTCAAAGCTTTCAATCTTTACTACTCTTTTAACACGCCTAAAGTGAAGATCCTAGTCCTTTGTTTTGATACGAGCTTGGGCCTCTTTCGATCCACATCTAAAAACTCGATCAGCGACGCTTACCCCTCAAGAATCCTTGTTCCGCAACCGCTGGTCTTAATGGAGACGTGCAAATTCAATTGAAAGGGTTCGTAAAGGTCCAAGCGACACTCTCTCACTCCTCGTTGGCTAGAGGGAATCGTCGAATCAGGTACCACTCCAGGGGTCCACTTATCCCTGTTGGTAGGCCAATGAATGTAAGGATCAGCTTGGTAATTGTAGTCTACAATGAACGATTAGTAAAAAGACATTCTCCGGGATTAGTATAAAGCAGTCTCGAACCTTCCATTCGTCCGGGCTCGGAACTCCCATACATAATGAATAAGGGATAAGTCGATCGGCGGACTTTAGAGTTATTCCATGGATGTCTCTTTTGCCTATCGTAGAAGCGTGCTTGATAAGAGTATCCGTGGCAAATTATTTTCGTATCCGATCCGAAAGCCAAGACCCCAGAGTGTCTAAATTGTGTGTTATTACCTGCAAGGTCCTCGCAAACAATCATCGTCAGTAATTTGCCACTTGCCATGCAATGTACTGCTTTGAAATGAACAGTCGATGGTCAGAAGGAACACCGTGTCTATGACTGCTGTCCTATCTATTCTAGAGAAATGATACTACTTATATACGGTATGTGAACAAAGAATTTCGTAGAAGGTTTGGGTTAGTCAGCGGGCCTCGTCAGCAGGCTTCGTCAGGGGGTTGAGAAGCACATTCCAACGTACTGAGGTACCGCAATTTTGCTAACAACATTTCCAGAATGCTCTACATCTAATGTTGCGCCATTTTCTGTTACGCCATTTGATTTCTTAGGAGTTGTCTGTAGAAACCTGATGCTTTTGCAGAAAAGTGGTCCAAGTGATGAGGTACGGTAGCGGATTGCGGGTCTTTGTAAACTATGGAACGGAGAAGTATACAATTTATGATGTCTTTCCGGGGAGGAACTTCCAAACACGAGCAAGGGCGAAATGGGTGGGGCAAAATTGACCGAGGTCAGACTGGAAATGTTGGAGGAAGGGCGAAATTGTTGCAGGCGTTCGCGACATCCTAATCGCCAATGGAGACCATACATACTTTTGGTGGCTAAAGGCGCACCCCAACAAGTCGGAGACGGAGCTGAAATAGTGCCTAATGGGGAGAGATGTTTTGTTCAAAGACGCAGCTATTATTGAAGCTCGTAGACAAGACCACCTTCGAATCTCTGCACCATCGAATCACGACAGAGATGGGAGAGATCATAATTTGCACCCTGATACTCAGCTTCCATTATTAACAGAGGAAGAGGAGAGACTTTGCCAAAAACGACATGCTCCCACAGACACGGCGCCGGCTCCGATGGATCGCTTAACAGGGTTGCGAATATACTGCGCCTAAACTTCCCTACGGCAGTGCCTAAGAGGATTCCGGAGGGTTTCAAAGTAAAGGTCCGAAATAGAACGAAACGTATAAGTTATATTAGCTCGGTTGCGATCTCCCACTCGTCGTTGGCTACAAAGGGCCCCCTAGATTTGATAAGGTTGTCGATTAATTACCGCTCCTAGGTCCGCCTCAATTCCAAGTAATTAGCAATTTTAAATGTTGTCTCTACGCCTGATTTCTACTTTACATTAGTAGCCTGTCGAGTCTATATCTAGTAGGAGGGGTGGAGGATTTCAGCCTACGTTAGGAGGTTGAAGCCGTACTTAACGAACGTATTTAGAATGAGTCACTAAAGTCAGAAAGGGAATCTCCAAGTAAAAGTTTCAAGGCAAATACCGTAACACATACATTAGCCGCAGATGGGAGGAGTACTAGTAGTGTAATTTGAGACGGAACGATGTCCTCCATCTGACCGCGCAAATAACCATATACGTACTCGCCACGGTCTGAACTTCATTTGCGGTCTTCATAGTATCGCCCTAGAACACTCTCGGTACGGACCAGGATTACAATTCATCCTAATAATAGACACTTTTTCCAAGTTTTGTGACTTCTTTCAGAGAATGGGACCTCGATCATCGTCCTGAGACTACGATTGGCCCCACATTCACATGGTCGTGATCGATGTTGCGTTTTCAATCGCCACTCGAAATATTGACGAAGATCAACTTCTCTTTTAATCTAAAGTCGCCCTCGTGCATACTGCCTTCTTCTCCACCACATCTCCACATCCAACTTCAAAGAGGACTGGACGACTGAGATCTAGCTAATCTTGCGAATATATATCACCGAGTGGAGTATTACCTGCCATCACAAACAAAGAATTGCGTACGTATGGCTCGGATGAGAGTTTGGTAGACTCTAATTTCAATGCCGCCGTTCCTCGGAACTCAGAGATGTCATGTTTCGTTGTTTCTTTAGCGCACAGATCATTCATGCGAACCATGGTAGCGATTATTGTGCGTATGCATGAGTCTATGAGAGCCACCGAAGCAACATTGAGTGTGACCTGACGAAGATGTCAGCCCTAATTGCTACCTTATCATTGGTACTACTAGAAGACCGTTAGTCTCACCGTCACAACACCAATCATCTCATAGTGTTGGAGAAAGCCTCGACCAAAAGCTCATGCCCGGTCTAATCATAGAATTACCCGATCTGGTCTCCACCAAAACTGAGATTTACGGGGTAAAGCGTGTTTCACACCTTACACACCCCTTACCCTCCTACTTTAAATCAATCGCTCCCTATTCTTCCGACCTCACCGTCAGCCGTCCCCGCCGTCTGCTGGGTCTAGCGACCTCCCTTTTCGCCTTTGCATTGCCAATCCTGAGGCATCATCGATCGCTTTGGCTGTGGTCTGCCAGCATGGGAGATAAATCGGTCAAGCAGACTACAGCAAGGGGCGCCGTTTCTACTGCTGACATGGCTGCCCGTCCCTTTAAGTGCAAGAGGCACCAAGTTTGCTCTATGGCAAGGCGACTTGGCTCTCATCACAAACCCTGCGCGCCATTGGCTTGCGAGCAGGAGTCGATGCTAACTGGCACATTCGGATGCAGAGTTTCAAGCGAAAATCCGATCTTCAACGTCATGATCGCTCGCATACTAACGAACGTCCCTTTGCCTGTGATTTTAAACCCTGTAACAAGACTTTCATACAGAAGAGCGCTCTGACGGTCCATCGTCGAACCCATACTGGAGACAAGCCGCACAAATGTCCGTTTCAAGGTTGCGGTAAATGCTTCTCAGATGTATGACATGTCCAGTTACAATCCGATATCATAGATCAAGGCTTACATTGTCCGCAGTCTTCTAGCCTTGCTCGACATCGTCGCATTCACACGAATGACAAGCCTTACATCTGCAAGAACCAGCGGTGCAGGAAAGCGTGAGCGTCATCTTAAACCTTGCTACTGCGCTCTCGCTGAAATCAAGTCTAGCTTTTGCAGGAAGACGACCATGACAAAACATGTTCGAAAAGAGCATCCTGCTGAGCCTGTCCAGGAGGATCAGGATGCTGAATACTCGGATGTAGACGCGTCCGATGATGAAGTCGAGGATGAAAGCGATGAAATCAAAGAAGAGCCACAAAGTCTATATCAAGACACCAAGCATATGCAATTGGGTCGCACACCGAGCGAGTATAGCCGAAATCTCTGGCCATTACCTGGCCAAACCGCGCATCGGCCTCTCCACCCCCAAAGCTCGAATATCCCGCATTCAGATGCATCAGCCCAGGAGATCAGACTTGAAAGGATATCCTCGGCTACGCCACAAAGGTCCTCGACTGATCCATACCCGGACGGTAGTATGCAGACCCCTGAATATTCACTGTCTAGGTCCGATACAATACCAGCTAATATTGCTATTCCAACATCCGTGCCTCAATCACTAAGAAGTGACCCCATGTCTCAGCAATATCTGCTCAGAAATCACGACAACGCCGGGCTATGGAGTCCACAACACGGGATCCAGGAAAGTCCAACAAGCCTCTCCCAGTCATCACCAAGGTCTGCCAGCTCACAGTCTCACCCGCTGTTTACGTCGCAGCCATACCAGGTTTCGTCTTACGAACAAATGCAATACCCACCACATCATGAGGTTCTTGTACAGAGTACAATATGGCAAACTCTAGATGACTTGACGGTCCATGAAATCCATCTAGATCAGCCCCGGCCACAAACTCATTGTGAAATGGCTCCGACTCCAGTTCATCAGAATCCATTTGCTAGTAGCATCCCGCAACATGTTCCCCACACTGTAATGTCACGGGAAGTGTCTCAATATCAAGACGATCTACCACCCGCACTAGCATCCACACTGCAGCTATCACATCATACCCCCTCACCTGCGGCATACCAGGAGCGGCACTTTCTACCGCTTGACCCTTTCTCCTCTAACACTCAAGCTTACCCGGCTCTTGGTGGTTTCTACCAATATAATGAGGCCGCGACTAGTTGGTGGACAGTCGAAAAAGTCGAAGCGAATGGCTTCCTACTGCCAGCCCAGAGAGTGCTAGAAGAGTCCTACGGATCATGGGGTGCATGACCGCCCGACAGCCAAAACAAGAATGGGCAATTTTCGAATTATGTTACGATTTCCGCCAGTAATGAGGCTTATATAATCGTTCCTGGGGAATACCGGCATCGAACAAACTACTGCCGTTCCGATCTCAATATTTCTACGCGTCACCCTAATCAGTTTTTCTTTTACCAGTCACGACTTTATACATCACCCATGACTACTTCTCTGACATCCTTCAGCCCCTCAAAAGTTCGAGATATCCCAGCACCATTTCCTCTTGGATGACTCCAGACGACCTTTCAGGGCCGTCGGCATGGCGCAGCACCATACCTACCCGGGTCATCTCCGATCTGCCCGATTTGCTTGACTAATTTGGGTTCTGCCATTTGTTTACGAAGTTTTCAACGGACAGCAGTGGAGTTGTGGGAGACAGGAGAGAAAAAGTTCAAGTGGGTTGGCTGGGTTGTGAAACGCTGTACATACTACCCACGAGTATATAGGCGGAGGACCTTGGTCACCAGTGTATGTTGGTATTTGCCTGATTCGAGGCGTATGTAGCAGTATCCAGCTTCATCAATGCCAACAGGAAGTCGATCTACCGGTAGGTGTGTCCTTACGTCAGCCCCGGGTTGTGCTTCCCCGTCATGCCGCAGATCGATCTCTTGCATTAGGCTTAATTATTCCATTTACAGTTTGCTTTTGGAAGTCATTCCCAGAACTAACCGAAGGCCGTCTAGCCGTTCGGTTTTGGGTTAGCGATACGGCTCCAGACGTGAGACTCCGCAAATTTATCCAGTCTGGCCATCTAGGGTGTCACATCCCGCGAATTCGTGCTGCTTTACCCATCGGTTGGCAATCGTCGAGTTCAGCCGATGGAATTTGGACAAAATGCGTATGTGCTAACGAGAATGATCAGCGCCGCTTGTCTCTTTCGGGCCACACTTCGCAACTTTGATCCCAATCGAAATATTAACGTGTTTTCGGTTCGTATATGAATTCCTATCATCAAAACCTATCTTTGCGGATGTGAAGAGGATCATTGGGTCTCATGTTCGAACCTTGATGACTGTGAGCTAAGGGATCTGGTTCCTCGGCTTGCAATGCGCATGGCGGCACTCTCTTATTGTCGGAAGCAGTGGGTCTTACGTATACGTGATCTGGATCGTATGCTGACATAAATAAAAGCGCATTAGGATCAACGAGCGTCAAGGATTCGGCTGGATTCAGATGTCCTTCGGAGATGGTTGCTGAAGCCGGTTGGGTATCTGTTCAAGGGTCTTGAAGATGACGCAAGACTGCATGGCGTTGAGAAGCAAGGATAGAGGGGGTGGTGTCCGTACTAGAGGGCGCGTGCATAGTATTGGGGCCTGGTGTACGTAAGCCATCTTAAAAGATTCCCCTCGATTTCATGATCCAAAGAATAGTACGTGACGATCAACGAGCGAGATGATCAAGACGTGGAATGCAATCGCGTGGAACCAAGCCGTAGTGTATAACCATAGTCATTTAAAAGCTCTTGCTGCGTCATCTGCTCCAGCCTTCACGGGGTCAAAGCCCCTTGACGATCCTAGCTTTTGGTGTTGAGGCTAGGGGTCGGAAGGGGTGGAGGAGCATTAAGGGGTGAAGCCAGAGGTGGAGCTAGGGGTAGAAGGACAAATACAGCCTTAAGCTAGGCCTCAATAGCGACGACAGCGACGTCAGGGACGGCGATGGTGAGGCCTCTCCGCCGTCGCGCTGGCTTGCCAGCTCGCTATAGTAGGGACGTCATAGACCTAGGTGGCCTATAGGCTCCATTTGACAGTATCTTGCATGCGCTGTGGCACTAGGCCTAAATAGGAAAGAATATACAAACTGAAAGACTGCAGCAAACGAGCTCCTGGAGTTTCTCCGGCCTGAGGCCGTTTTGGCTAATATCCTGATTTCGTTAATTGTCTGAGACGTGCGCATTGCGGGCAGGCGATACTCTCATTGGTGCAATAAGCGAAGATCTGCAGCGCTATAAGGTTCAAATGATTGACATGTGGATGCAGTAAGCTTGCCATATGGATGCAGCAACCCCAGTATGTGGATGTAGTACGATGTGATGTGTACTAATCCCCGTCCTAGAATAATAGTCAAACACACGGTGTTCCTTCTGACCATCGACTGTTCATTTTAAAGGACTTAGCAACTACTACCCACGGAAGTTAGCCTTTCTATCATCTATTGGCGGGCTGTATACACTTTTTTGCAAAACCGTTGAATACCTGCGTCTGGAACCTGTTGTAAGTGTTACGAGTGTTACATACTGCATAGGTATTCGTGCTCGGCAAGCCTTCCCAGTCGGGCTGGCGTCACCTCACCCGACTACTTATTGCGCATCTTATGTACATAGCTCTTGCTTCCTTAGCTTTTATATCCTTAGTCTACATGACACCATGATCACCCTGGCTTGCTCCTGACATTACCTATATATATTACCTATATATATTATCTATATTTTGATATTTATCCTAAATAATACTTATAATATTTATCCTACAACTTTAGAGAGGCTCGACAAGGGCTTTTCGCGGAAGCTGGCACGACCGATACTCGGAAAAGGCTAACCGAAATAAAGAGCATCAGAGCGGCGGCACGATAGATAATAGAGAATAGGGTGATTACGTCCTTTTCACTAGCAGGGGAACAACTAGCAATGTCGAAGCTCCCACGGGGCATCGAAAAGGAAGTCCTAGCAAGAAAGAAGCGGAAGAAAAAGAGAAAGGGGAAAAACGCGGAGTTCTCTCCCCAAAAATTTCGAGCAACCGTCGTCGAAGGTTTCAGTTGCTATCTGGGTCGACTTAGTCAAGCAATAAGATAAGACATATCCTTTATATGACAAACGAATCACTGATTTGAGCTTGTTCTTTAGTCTTTAATTATTCGTCGTTAATCCGTCGTTGATTTGTCGTTGATTCGTCGTTGATTCATTGATTCGTCCTTTAATCGTATTTAACCTTGTTCGAATGATATAGACAGGAACATAAAGTCACGCAAAATCAAAGCGAGTGACGTTTTATCTAATCCCGATAAATCCGTATGCAAGAAGGCTGTTGGAGAGTGTTATATTTGTCGATCATGCTTCTATCTTTATCTAGTGTTATCGGCCATCCAGCGTTCGGGTCTACACCGAGAGAGACTCAGAAAGCCCGGCAGCAATCCTTCAGCGGCGACTTCCATGCCTGACTTCTGAGAGCCGAATCGTTGAAAATGGACGTTGATGCCTCTTTAGCCTTGGTTCATAGCTGCTGGGACCCAGGCCTAAGTGAGCTGCTTTATATCCATGGAAGGCGCTTGCTGCTCAAATGCCTGCCCCCGCGTGGAGTTGATTGACTTCTCGTACCCTCCAGCGGGTACCATTTCCAATACCGCTTGTTGTTGATACGTTTTGAGCTGCCAGATATGAGGAGGTAGAAATGGGAGGCTCCTCCTCTTCATATGCTTTTCGGTAGACCGAACGGAACGGGTAATGAGGACGTCACTGTAATCTGAACACTATCAAGAGGCACCAGCCCCATGTAATTCTGAATGAATGAACCTCTTGACTACATGAAGAATGCTGCAAGTACCTCCTTCCAAGGGACAAGTTATAATTCCCAGGCTCTTGTGTGTTGATCTCGGGGTTAGTAGACTTGCTACCGGATGCAGTCATTGGTTGGGAAACTTCTGACATTGAGAACAGGTCTGGAACTCGAGGGTGAGGGTGGATTGCCATGCCGTGACGACGGCGTCGAAATCCTTCTACCGGAATATGGTGAAGGCGGCGGTGGGGAGGAGCGGTCTTCCTCCATGGAGGTTGATTGTGGTAATCGTTGTCCTCTGGAAAGTAGTGTCGTTTGGCGGCTTCAACGACCTGTGGGTTCGTGTTCAGGTCTGCGGCGACAAGCTCCCGGAGGCCCGGACGAGGACTTTCTCGGCTAACGCTGTCGCCTGGAAGGGGTAACGGAGATGGTGCGATATAGAAAGGTGCATTGTGGGAGTGCCTAAACAAATTGGGACCGGATAGGTGTACACCCCCTACTTTGATACATGTATACCCCCCCAAATCGGGTTAGTTCCCGGGGCTGCGCGAGTAAATGCCGCACACCTTAATCATGCAATTGCTACAGAATAAGGCCACCATACGGCTATGAGCAATGCGATATATGATTTATCGAAGGTCTCACGCCGATAAGAACTGACCAATGAGATGTTTGTATGCTTATTAATCAATTAAGTACAGAAAGAATCTATAGCATAGAGAATCGACCGCATGCTAAGCCAAATCACGAATGCCGAGCCTAATCACGAATCCGAGCCCGATTGCTCAAGAAGCGGCGACGACATCGATATGCTAGCTATGAAGCTCCAAATCGATGTCGTCGCCAGCAGTGATATAGGGCTCGAAGCCCATGCAATCAGGATATCGAAAAGTGGTGTGGTGATTGAGTAGCGAGGCCCGAGCAAATCAATAATTTCGGGGCAATTTCTGAGCTTCGGAAAAACCTCCAGCTGAGCCACCGGAGCAAAAGGAGTCGTTTGGCAGTCTCTCCGAGTCTGTATGCTGTTCGGGAGCTAGACCTAATCGAGCATTAGTCGTCGCACAGTTTTTGGGTTTGAATAATCGTACCTGGCTATTAATCGAGCTGCCACATCGTCATACCATGTAGCTGTGCTGGAGTGACGTTCGCTCCATCCCTAGGGGTAGTCGCCGCCGTCGCTCCGCCTCTGCCTCTGCCTCTGCCTCTGCCATCTCTACTACCCCTACCACCACCGCGACGGCGAGGTGGCTGCTCCAGGTGTTGTATCCGCGTCTGTCGTAGTATATCCTGCTCTTGCTGGCGACGTATATGCTCGCCATGATACCACGTATCTGCTTCTGCCCTGATCTCCTCCTCTTCTACTTGGCTCGCTGTGATAGCGTAGCTTGTTCTCGCTCTGCATCGCTCGGGTAGTGTAGCACGTACCGTCGAAGGAGTCTGGGGTGTTGTAGGCATTTGCGGAGGTGTACCGAGAGGTGTGCTGTTCAAGCTATCCACTTGTTCGAACTGAGAAGGAATACGTCGAGTAGATCTCTCAGCTTCATACTCTGCTCGAGTCGGAAGCTCACGAGGCCCATTAGGTCGTCCCTTTGGCCTCGCAACAGCCGGTTCTCGAACGGTTAGGACAGGGTCATTGGGTTGCTGTATCTCATCAACACCTCGTAGAGGTTCTCGAGTCGTGTAAAAAGCAGGCTTCTCAAACCGCCAATGAGGGTGGATATCATCTATCGTAAGAGCTCCTGATCCATCTGGATTCTCATCCTTTCTCGCCTTCATCTCGTGAGCGCATGGGAGCCCCGTAGTCGCAGTAAATACACCAGTACAGGCTTCTTCTAAGCCCCTTTGCATCCTCACGTATTACTCCAGAAGTCTCCGCATCGCATACGGAGAAACCTCCGCAATGATATGGCGAAATATCGGCTTACGTAGCTCCATAGCCACCGTTGCCATAGCCTGTTGTTTTAAGCCTACGTACGTCGTCTTGATTCGGGTAAGGAGGGTCTTAATCTTCTCTACCACCATAGCAAGATCGCCAGTCGAGATCTTTAGCTCTCGCTTGAGTAGCGCATGGCCGCTCTCCCCCTTAGAAGAAACAACGTTCTTGAAGTGCAGGACCTCGTTCGTAAAGCAGGTGACGAACTTTCTCTTATAGGGATGAACCCAGGTGTTTGCGAGGTAGCTAATTGCCTCCGGAAGAAACTCGTAGTCGTCCTGGAGCTTATCCCACGCATTCTCGAATGCAACACGGCTGAATGCATAGGCCACCGTTCGCCATGCGGTATAGAAATCCTCCCAGTCTTCTTTAGTGTGGAAGAACTTCTTGCAATGACGTAAGACGTCTTTATCGATATGCCAGGCACATAGCAGATGACGCGACTCAGGAAAGACCTCATTATGTGCCCAGATTAGGTTGATCTCTCGGTCGGTGATATTGAGTAAGGGGTCGGGGATATCGAGCTCTAGAATCATTTCTCGATATTGTTGTAGAGCTCATAGATAGTCATCCTTCAGTTCCTGCATTAGGAAGTAAAAGGCTACGTAGAATGACGTATTTAGGCTGGTAGTGCCTATGATCACGAGAAGGTATAGTCTATAATGACAACCTCCTAGTGTTCCTTTAGCATCAGGTGGCAAGACGTCTTCGAGAAGAATAGGCCATTCATCTCGGGGCAGTCCACCTGACAGTCCACTTTCGCTTATTAAGCAACTGAGCCACACCTATTGATATCATCCATCCTACACCTGTAGCCTATACCTCATACACCTCGCTGTCGCCATATATCGCTGTCGCACTCATATAACAAATCGCGAAGGTGGAGCGGTGTCACGTGCACTGTTACGAATACGTGGTCTAAATGGTCAGTCTATAAAATCTATCCCAGTTGCTCCTTTCTAAATCGACGAGCTTAATAAAGAACGGGGATTAGTACACATCACATCGTACTAGATCTACATACCAAGCTTGCTACATCCACATACCAGGGTTGCTACATCCACATGTCGATCATCTAAACCTAAATAGGTATAGCGCTGTAGATCATCGCTTATCCATCCAATAGGAGTAGCGCCTGCCCGCAATGCGCACGTCTCAGACAATCAACGAAATCATGATTTGGCCAAATGGCCAAAACGGCCTCAGGACGGAGAAACTCCAGGAGCTTGTTTGCTGCAGTCTTTCAGTTTATATATTCTTTCCTATTTAGGCCTAGTGCCATAGAGCATATAAGATACTGTTAAATAGAGCCTATAGGCCACCTAGGTCTATAACATCCCCGCTATAGCGAGCTGGCAAGCCAGCGCGACGGCGGAGAGGCCTCACCGTCGCCGTCCCTGACGTCGCCGTTATCGCTATTGAAGCCTGGCTTGAGGCTGCTCCACCCCTAGCTCCACCCCTAGCTCCACCTCTTGATGCTCCTCTATCCCTAGCTGTACCCCTGCCTCTACCCCTTGATGCTCCTCCACCTCTTTCGAAATAGGCATCGGCCTGATCTCTATCCTCCTGGTTAGCCACCTGGCTAGCGGTGATTGCTGGCTGAGGCCTCCTTGCTTTTAACTTTATACGATTGCTAGAGCTAGAGCCACCACGTGTTGTTGCGTATTCGAATCCCGAAGACTCTCGCTGTGTAGGATCCTCATGACGTCGTCCTTTTTTAGCTATTGCTCCTTTTGGTCGTCCTTTCGTCTTTAGGATAGCTGGTTCTATAAGGTCTAGGAAGTCTAGTACTAGAAGTTCAGGAGTCGCATTGCGATGGAGTGGTGAAGCTAGACCCCCGTCAGCTATAATATCCTCATCATCCTCCTTATACCCCTGTATGTCACGAAATTCATTAACCTCGTCGTCGTC
>JAABUI010000899.1_pt1 | contig 19125 bp, 17 predicted proteins | sample 5559111 | NCBI WGS metagenome assembly JAABUI01 (sample SAMN10711870, study PRJNA513365) | rock metagenome | isolation source: Antarctica rocks | place: Antarctica: Victoria Land, Buttleship Promontory
CCTAGGAGAACGACGAGGCGGGGTCACCGTCCACGCGCGAGTCTGCCAGCGCATCTCGTCCCAGTGCTCAACTCCAGCCCGCTGTTGATGCAGGGCGCTTTTGTTGGTCTGCTGTTGGTTGTCCAGCCGACCGGCCCGGTGCAGGCTGGGTGGACGACAGCAGCTGCGGTGCGGCACGTGGTGGTGTTCATGCGGGAGAACGACACCACCGATCACTACTTCCGCTCGATGCGGGCGTGGGGGGCTAACGTCGCCACCGACTGGCCGACCGAACCTAACCCGCCCGGGCCGGACCAGCCGCACACCCGGTCTGGAGCAGGTCACCGGCCCGACCGCCCGCGGTCAGGACGTTCACCTGCTCGCCGCCGACACGCCTTCCTGCCGACGCGCCGCCGACGTTCCGGTTGCCCACCGTCAGCACATGCAGCTGCTGGGTCATCGGGGCGCCGCGTCCTCCTCCGCGCCGGAGAACACCCTCGCCGCGGTGGAGCGGGCCCTGCGCTGCGGCGCCGACGGCGTGGAGGTGGACGTCCGGCTGACCGCCGACGCCATCGCGGTCGTCCACCACGACCCCGGGCTGCACCGCACCGCCGGTGACCCCCGCCACCTGTCGTCACTGACGTGGGCGCAGGTGCAGCAACTACCGTTGGCCGTGCCGCGGCTCGAGGACGTGCTGGACGTCGTGGCCGGCCGAGGCCGACTCGTGGTGGAGCTCAAGACCCCGACGTGGCCGGTCCCGGGCGGCGCCTGCCTGCTGGAGGTCGTCGCGCGCCTGCTGCGGGGGCGCGACCTGGGCCAGGTGCTGGTCTCGTCCTTCGACCGGCCGCGGCTGGGGCGGCTGCGCTCGATTCTCGCCGTCCGCACCGGGCTGCTGCTGCGGCCCGGAGTGCCCATGGGAGTGGCGCTGCGACGTGCCGCGGCCGACGGCCACGACGAGGCCCATCCACACGTGCTGTCGGCACTGACCGGCCTCGACCTGGTGACGTGGGCGCACCAGCGTGGGCTACGTGTCGCGGCGTGGACCGTCGACCGGCCCGATCACCTACGCCGACTTGCCGCCGCCGGCGTCGACACCGCCATCTGCGACGACCCGCAGACGGCCAGGGCCGCCCTGCAACGGATTCAGCTGTCGGCCTGATCCACCAGCCAGGCCAAGCGACGGAGCACGACACCCCCGCGCATCGCCCACGGGCAGACCTCCACCGCTCGAGCCCGAACGCCGTCAGCGCCTCGAGCGGCACCGGCAGGCCCACCTCGGGCAGCTCGTCGCGCCGGCAGGCATCTCCAGCGACCCACCGGCGATGTCGAGGCCGAGCAGCCGTCCCGCGCTCCAGCCGACCACCGCGCACCGCGAAGAACATCATCGCCGCCTGGTCCTCACCGGTCAGGACGTCGAGCTCCAGCCCCGTCGGCACGCACCTCGGCGCCTGCCCGCCGTCGCCGGCCTCGCGGACGACGGAGGTGGCGAAGGCGACGAGGTCGTCCACCCGCTCCTCGGTGGCGGCGCGCCGGGCGTCAGCGACCGCCTGCACGAGCAGCGCGCTAACGATTGGTCCCAGCGCGGCCGTGCGCGCCTCCTGACGATCCCGCCCGAATATCCCGCAGGCCCGCCAGCGGAGAGGGGGGCCGTCACTTCGGGCCGTTGCTACGCCCTCAGTCAGCAGGTGCGCGGCGACACCGCCGTCCGCCGACTAACTGAACTACATCGCTAGGCACGGCGGCGCCCACTGCGCATTGTCGCTGAAGCGTGCTGACATCGGGGTGTCCACCTGAAAGTCATCTGCTCGTTGCCCTGGCGAGGCCTTGCCGTCTGCTCGAAGAGCCCACGATCGGCCTCCCGAAGCGAGGAGCCGAGCATGGAGCAGCAGGGCGCGATCGTCACGGCAGCAGGCCCGCAAATGAGCCGGGTGCTGCACGAGCTCGCCCTGCCGTCCTTCATGCAGTACGCCAACCGCTGGGGTTGGACGGTGGAGGCGACCGACCTGGTTAACGACGGGCTTGGCGCCGATGCAGCCGCGCAACGCGCCAAGTGGTGCAAGATCGGGCTGCTGCGGGCGGCGCTGGAGCGCCACCCGATGGTGCTGTGGCTCGACGCCGACGTGCTGCTCACCCGCGGCGACGAGGACATCCTCGACCACCTGCACCCGGCCGCTTTCCAGGCGCTCGCGCTCGAGCAGGTCCCGCATGAGCACCGAGTCAACCCCAACACCGGGGTCTGGCTGCTGCGCTCGGGGCCCCGGGCGCTGGCGTTCCTCGACGCCGTGCAACAGGCTGGCCCGCAGCCCGGACCATGGTCGGACCAGGGTGCAGTGCTGGCGGCCCTGCAGTGGGACCGCGGCGACGAGCAGTACCGGTGGGCCGGACCCGGACCGGGCAATGCCCACGTCGCGGGCACCAGCTGGCTGCCGCCCGGCTGGAACCAGCCCTACCTGGGCGGTCGCGTCGACGCGGACCTGTTCAACAGCACCGGCCGGTCGTACGACGACCGCCCGCAGGTCCGCTCCCCCCACGCCCTGCATTTTATGGGCATGAGCCCCGCCGCGAGGTACCTGCACATGGCCGCCGCCGCCGGCAGCAGTCGCCTGGCGCCGTCGCACGGCCCGCTGCAGGCCGTCGCACTCTGACCTACGTCGTGTCCCTTAAGCCCTATCCGCTGATGATCTTGTCCGCGCGGTTCAAGGTCTTGTTCTTCAGGCTGGGAGAGGACCCGCGGGTTCTTGGCGTGGGTGGTCTCCCAGCTTGTCCGAGGTCCTGGTCGCCGGGGGGGGCTAGTGCTAGGTGCCGTCGTCGTCCACTGTGGACGAGCCGGCCGGCTCCGGGTACCGGTAGCAGGCCCGGCCGGCAGGCGCGGTCCGGGTCCAGCGTGCCGGCTGGCGCTGCCCAGCCGGGGGGCGCCTGCTCTGCTGCTCGACGAGCCGGGCAGCGCGCCGGGCGTAGGTGCACACTCATCGGGTGCCAGCCGCGATGACCCCGGGTCCGTGGGGCTCGGACCGGCAGCAAGCGGTGTTGAACGCGCTCGCCGGGCAGCTGATGCGGGAATCACCACGGCTGGTCCGGGCGTTGGCGAACGCGCAGGTGCTGGCGCTGGGCTGTACCGGTGTGCGCGCGCGCCGGTGCGGCTGGGTGCTCGCGTCGACGGCGGTCATGCTGGGTGCCTTGTACGTCAGCCGTCCCAGCTCGGTGCTGGCCCTGATGCTTCTTGCTGCGCTGATGCCCGGGGCTTTGCTGCTGGGCGCCAGTCGCAGCGAACTCGCCGAGCTCGAACGCCGCTGGTTGGCCTGGCGGCTGCTCCCCGGCAGGTGACCAGCCACCGCGCCGCCCCCGGGACGGCGCCGCTCCAGCCCCTCTCCCAGCGTGAAACCACCCCGCCGATAAGCTCCCTTATGTCATTATTTATGACATAAGGACATACACGCGGCTATTTTCTCCCGCTTGGGCCGCGCCTGCGTCGATAGCCGCGCAGGTTCATCATGACGTCGTCCCGCTTGGTTTCCGGCTCGGTCTGCGGTTGGTCCCGCTGGTCGTGGTGGTGCGGACCGGCTGGGCCCGGCGCCGGTCCGAGGTCGCAGCCCGGGCCGTGGTGCCGGCGGGCCTGCTGATAGGCCGACTCGGCCCGCTCCAGCTCGCGCATCTGGTGGCTGCCGGGGTGGTAGCCGCTGGCGCGGGCCCGCTGGAACGCGTCCGTTAGCGCCCGGGTGGCCTGGTCCAGCTCAGCACGTGCAGCGCCGACGTCCACAGTCACCTCTCCAGGTGATGCGCAGTACCGGCGGCCGGATCGAGACCCTGACCGACAGCACCGAGAGTGCTGTTGGTCCTACCACACAGTGACCGGTCTGCTCCAGGGAAAGCCGAAAAGTGGCGCAGTCCAGCGATACTCCCGGCAACGGACGGCTCGGCGCGACCGGCTTTGAGTGCTTGGACCTGCAGGTCGTGCCGGGCCCGGCCTGGGAGCCGCCGGAGCCGCAGTACGGCATCAAGACCAGCGGCAGCGGGAAGTGGCGTTCCACTCCGGGCCGAGCGGGATGGCAGTGACCACCGACACCTCGCGGGAGTCAACGCGGCACTGGCCGCCCTGCTCGGCTGCCTCGTCAGCGCGCTGCTGCGCCGCCTGGAACACCTTGCCGCGCCCGGCGCCGCCCCTCGCGCACCGCCGGCCGTGAGCAGGTGATCGCCGCCGGCTCGCTGGTGCAGATCGGCGTGAGCTGCGCCCCGGGTCCCCGGCTCGAGGCTGGGGTCGGCCTACCTGGTCGTACACCTCCAGGCCGGTGCTTCGAAGGGGGCCACTGTGCGTGTGGCACGCCGCACAGGCAGTGATTCACCCGGTTGCCGCGGCGTGGGGTTGTCCGCTGGCCGGTAGGACACCGTGATGGTGGACAGCACGCCAGGACAGCCCGATGAGGTGAGTCCCGGGCCCGCAGGGGTGTTGGTCGGGCGGTCCTTTGGCGCCGTTGGGGCGTTCACCTCCCCTGCTGCGGCGGCTGGGGCAGTGCTCGGCCAGCTCCGGGCTGAGCTGGGGTTCCGTTGGTGGGCGGTGACCCGGTTGACCGGCGGCACCTACGTGGTGCTGCACGCCGACCCCGGGTTTCCTGCCGCGGCAGGTCAGCAACTGCCGTGGGCCGAGACGTTGTGCCACCTGATGGCCGAGCACGGGGCGCCGCGGATCGCCCCGGACGTGCAAGCCGTGCCGGCCTACCGCGACCTTGCGCTCACCCACCGCTGGCAGGTCGGTGCCTACCTCAGCGTGCCGCTGAGCGTGGACGGCACGTCGCTGTTCGGCACCCTGTGCGCGGTGGACCCCGACCCCCAACCGGCCCAGGTCAGCGACCGGTTGCCGCAGGTGGAGCTCCTGGCCCGGCTGCTGTCCACCATGTTCGCCACCGACCTGCAACTCGACCTGGCCCGGCGCCGGACCGAGCGGGCGGAGGCTGATGCGCTGCTCGAGCCGCTGACCGGCTTGGTGAACCGCCGCGGCTGGCAGCTGCTGCTGGACCGGGAAGAGCAGCGGTGCGCCCGGTACGGCTCGCTCGCCAGCGTCCTGGTGATCGACCTGGACGGGCTCAAGGCCGTGAACGACCGGCACGGCCACGCCGCCGGGGACACCCTGCTGCACCAAGCCGCACAGGTGCTGCGCGGGGCGTTTCGCAGCAGCGACGTCCTGGCCCGCCTGGGTGGCGATGAGTTCGCGGTCCTGGCCGTGCAGACCGACGCCAACGCGGCCAGCCACAAGCGGGACCGGCTGCAAGCCCAGTTCGAGCTCGCCGCCGTACCCGCCTCGGTCGGCGGTGCCGCCCGCGACAGCACCGGTGGTCTGACCGGCGCCTGGCACCGCGCCGACAGCGACATGTACCAGGTCAAACAGAGCCGACGCCCCGAGCCCAACACGTGACCCGGCGCCACCGGCCCGGGTGCCGAGCGCGGGAGCGCTCGGGAACGGGGTGGCGCCCGAGTGAACGACCGTTGCGCCTTCGCCGCCGCCGCCGCCACATCGCCCGCCTCGGTGGTCTGCTCCGGGTCCGCACCGCGTTCGGTGGCGGCCTGCTCTGCTGCGGCTCGGGCCTTTGCGCGGTGCTCCGCCTCCAGGGCGGCCTTCGCCTGCCTGATCGCCGCCAGCCGTCCTCCACGAAGGGCTAGCTCGGCGGGGAGCTCATCGCCGCGCCGGTCGGCTCCGTAAGCAGCGTCCTCGGCGGCGTCGAGGTTCTCCGCGTCCGCGAGCAGCGCCTCGACCTCGGTGGCGAGCTCAGCTTCGGCCCGCACCATCCGGTCGTAACTCATCGCCCGGTGCCGACTTGCCGAGGCCCGGATCTTCGAACCATCCAGCGGACCCGACCGAGTGACACCAGCCCGGCCTGGGCGCACAACGCCAGCGACTGCGTGAACAACTCCTTGAACGCCTCCGCGTGCCGAGTTCCGAAACCGGCTGATCGCCACGAAGTCCGGCGCCTGCTGCGCAGTCAAGAACCCGTAGGCGATGTCGTCGTGGCAGCGCCGCTCCAACGCCCGCGAGGACGTGATCCCATGCGAGTAGCCGTAGATCAAGACCTTCACCATTAGCCGCGGGTCATACGGCGGCCCACCCCGCACATCGGTGTAGTCGTCGTAGATCAGGCTCAGATCAAGCCCCTGCTCGACCAGCGCATCGACCCAAGGCCGGATGATCCGCAGCCACCCAGTCCCGAATGTCAGGCGCCAGCAACATCGGCTGATCCTGGTCATAGGTGCGGAACGTCTTCTCCACCGGCCGTTTCGGCCGCCGCGGGCCCACAGAAGCCTCATCGACGTCCACCAGCACCAAATGTTCAGCGGACCCGCCGCTCCGACATGCCACATTCTCCCGCAACCCCAAGCAATCACCGGGCATGCTTATCCGTTTCGCTCCGCTCGACCCTGCCTCCCAGACACTTTCACCCTTCCGCCGCTGATCGAGTAGGCCGCCGGAGCGCCAAGGCGCGAGACGGCGTCGCCGACGTAGCCTCGCCGGCGCGAGATGCCGCTGTGGGAGCGCTTCTGAGCACCGTTGACGACGCACAGGCAGTTCGCGGCGGCAACCGCTTCGCCCGACTGCCGCTCCAGCACCCTGCGGAGCGAAGCGGATAAGCATGTCACCGGTTATCGACACGGGTCCTAGCTTCCCGATGCCCGCGACCCGGTGCTCGACGGCCGACAGGCCCGCTCTTCGTGGCCCATCGACTCCCCGGCGCGGCGGGCGACGGTATCAGCTATGTGCCACGGCAGCTCTCTCGATTGGGAGACCTGCGACGAACCGCTCGACGAACGCCTCGAAGCCGGCGACATCCGCCGGTACAGGCTCGACGGTTTTCAACGCCACAGCGGCAAAGACCTCACTGTCGAGGTAGTCACTCATGGTCTGACCTGGTCTGCGGGTGGCACAGAACGCGGCCAGGACAGCGATGCCCCAGGCGCCGCCTTCGGCGGCGACGTCACCGACCGACACCGGTGTTCTGATTGCGGCCGCCAGGAACCGCTGCGCGACGCCGTTGGTCTTGAACAGACCGCCGTGGGCGAACATGCGATCGAGCAGGATTCCCTCGTTCTTCTGTAGGACGTCCATGCCGATACGTAGCGTGGCGAGCGAAGAGAACAGTTGGGTCCGCATGAAGGTGCTCAGGTCGAATCTGCTCTCGGGTGTCCGCACGAGGATCGGCCGACCCTCCTCGAGCTGGGTGATGGGCTCCCCGGACAGGTAGGCGTAGGCGAGTAGTCCGCCGCAGTCGCTGGCCCCATCAAGGGCCGTGCGGAACAGCGCCTCGAACACCTCCGATGTCGGCGTCGGCGCGCCAATGACAGCCGCAAACTCGACGAACAACGTGACCCAGGCGTTGAGCTCGCTGGCGCCGTTGTTGCAGTGCACCATGGCCACCGGATCCCCGGCTGGCGTCGTGACCAGGTCCACCTCGCGGTGCACGCCACTGAGCGGGTGCTCCAGGACGACCATGGCGAAGATGCTGGTGCCTGCGCTGACGTTGCCGGTCCGCGGCGACACGGAGTTGGTGGCTACCATTCCCGTGCCGGCGTCGCCCTCGGGTGGGCAGAGCGGTACGCCGGCGCTGAGCCGACCGCTCGGGTCGAGCAGCCTTGCCCCGGCCTCGGTGAGTTCTCCGGCCGGTTCCCCGGCCAGAAGGGGAGTCGGCAGCAGCGTCGCCAACGTGAGCTCGATGCCGGCGTCGGCCGCGAGTTGATCGAGGGTCGCGAGCATGGTGCTGTCATAGCCGCGGGTCGACGAGTCGATAGGGAACATGCCGCTTGCGTCGCCGACACCGATGACCTGGCGACCGGTCAGCTGCCAGTGCACGTAACCGGCGAGGGTGGTCAGGTGGGCGATGCGGGGGACGTGCTGCTCGCCGTCCAGGGTGGCCTGGTAGAGGTGGGCCACGCTCCACCGGTGCGGGATGTTGTAATTGAATAGGTCGGTGAGCTGCGCGGCCGCCGCGGCGGTGTTCGTGTTGCGCCAGGTTCGGAACGGCGTCAGCAGGTCTCCGGAGGCGTCGAAGGCCAGGTACCCGTGCATCATCGCCGACACGCCGAGAGCTCCGGGGGTGGTCAGGTCGACGCCGTAGCGTTGCCGAACGTCGGCGGCCAGGGCCGCGTAGCACTGCTGCAGCCCGATCCAGACCGACCCGAGCGAGTAGGTCCAGATCCGGTCAACAAATTCGTTCTCCCACTCATGCGTCCCGGTCGCCAGCGGTCGGTGATCGGGTCCGTTCAGGACGGCCTTGATCCTGGTCGATCCGAGTTCGATGCCGAGGGCGGTGCGTCCTAGGGTGATCGCTTCCCGCGAGTCGTCGATCACTGGCTAAGACCTCGGCGCTGAGTGCTCGCAGGCCTTGGGCGCGAGGAACGCAGACATCCACGCCGGCTGGGCTACGCAGTCCGGGCCGGCGCTGGCCGCCATCGCGTTCCGCTGGATGGACTCGGATTCGGTGAGCACCGGCTTCCACCAGCCTGGTGCGGGCATGGTTTCGGCGACGCCCAGCCGGTTGACGCCGTCGCAGGACTGCTTGGCGAGGGTCTCCGAACAGTACCGTCCTCGGTTGTCGGTCGGGAACCAACAGGTGGGGGTCCTGGTCATGCCGGGTTACCCCCGGTCTGGCCGTAGGCGTGCTGGTAACGCTGGTACAGCGAGTCGATGTCGGACTGGGCAATGGCCAGTGGCTCACCGAGCTGGCGGGCGACGTGGACGGTGCGCGCGACCTCCTCGCACATGACGGCGGCTTTGACGGCGCCCGCTGCGCTCGTGCCGATGGTGAACACGCCGTGGTTGCGCAGGAGTACGGCGCGCGAGCGGTGGCCGCGGAGGGTATGCACGATGCCCTGGCCGATCGAGTCGTCGCCGATCAGGGCGAACGGTCCGACCGGGATCTCCCCGCCGAACTCGTCGGCGATCATCGTCAACACGCAGGGCACCGGCTCTCCACGCGAGGCCCACGCCGTAGCGTAGGTCGAGTGGGTGTGCACGACCCCGTTGATCTCGGGCATGTGCCGGTAGACGTAGGCGTGGGCGGCGGTGTCCGACGACGGCGCACGATCCCCGTCGACAAGGTTCCCGTCAAGGTCGGTGAGCACCATCGCCTCGGGTGTCAGCTTGTCGTAGCCGACGCCCGATGGTTTGATCACCAGCAGGTCCCGGCCCGGGACCCGCGCCGAGACGTTTCCCGCGGTCCACACCACCAGCTCCCAACGCGGCAGCTCGGCGTGCAGCCGGCAGACCTCGATCCGCAGCCCCGCGACTACCTCGTCGACCTTAGCGCTGATGGACATGGCTCTCCCTTCGGACGTGAAGTGGGGGGCGCGGCCCACAGACCGCGGTCATCCGCCGGCCCCGGGATGACGGCGTCGCCGCGCAGCGGCGCACGGGGATGGACGACTGGCAGAAGGCGTTCTGCTGAAGGCGCATATCGACCCGGCGGGCCGCCGTGGTCGTCATGGATTCCGGTCGGGGACAGCGATGCCGAAGTCGGGACCTATGGTGACGGCCTTGGCACCCCTACCCGTCGCCTCGCCCGCGGACTCACCCTTCCAGGCCGTCATCGGGGAAGGACCCAGGGGTCGACCAGCGGGGCGTCGGTGTGGATGTCCGGGCCGAAGAAGGTGATCACGTCGAGGTTTGTGGATCCGGAGTTCGTGAACTCATGTGGGCGCGTCGCGCGGTCGTGCACGATCAGCAGCTCGTCGCGAAGCGGGTCGCCGCCGGCCACTTCGTGCCCGTCGACGGTTCCCGTGCCCGCCCAGACGAGCAGGCTGTAGACGCCGGCCTCCTGGGTGACGTGTCGCGCCCCGGGCTCTAGGACGAGGCGCTTCCCGGTGAACTTCGTGGTGTTGTAGTAGATCCAGTCTTGCCGAACGCCGGGTTCGTTGATGATCTGCTGCGGGGTGAGGTGATGGTTCTCGTAGAAGTACGGATCACCGTTCGCGGCCCAGTCCACCCATTCCAACAGGTACCGCTCGCCCGAACGTTCACGGTCGGCTGCTGAGACGTCCTTGAACAGCAGCTCCTTTGAGATGATGGTCCCGGCGTTGAGGGCCTGGAACATCGACAGGCAGTCGGAGTCCTCCTGCAGCTCTATAGTCAGCGCCGTGCCAGGTGCATGCAGAATCCCTGACGGCAGGTGGAAGCCCTCGCCCGGAACGTTGGTGAATGCACGCGAGTGCTGCAGGATGGCGTCGGAGTTCCAATCCTGCAGGTAGGGGAGCAGGACCTCGTAGGCCTTCTGGTCGGTGATCCAGGGGTGTACACCGAAGAACGTCTCCGGATGCGGTCCCAGATCTACACCGGCCGGGTAGAAGTACGCCTCGTCTTTCGGGTTGCGCCCGACTCGTCGGCTGTGCTCGAGGCGGGGATGGATGTGGTAGGGAATGCGGGCGCCAAAGTCGTAAATCTTTGGTAGCCGACCGAGCCCGGCGTGGGTCGCGGCGTACGCCGAGCCCATGACGAGGTCTCCCGCGGCCTCGACGGCGTCGGCGAGGGCGATTCTGGTGCCGTGGTCGTCCACCAGATAGCTGAGGCCTTCGTCGGCTGGTCCGATGCGGTTGTCTGCCCGGGTGGTCGAGCCGAGCCACCGCTCACATATGAATCCGCGTTCGCCGACGTCATAGGCGTCCGCGGCCAGAGGAAGGCGTCGGCCGGGCGGTAGCCAGTCCCGGGCCACCCAGGCCGGTTCGAGCCGTAGGACTCCTTGCGACTCGTCGATCAGGCGTGCAGTGTCGGTACGCAGCTGCTGGGACTGCGTGTCATCGGACGGCATCGCCTGCTCCTTCGAGAGTGCGACGGACCGGCCGGGAGACCGGCCGATCAGTGGCTGGGGTGGAGGTGGCGCGTACGGTGATCTCAAGGGCGTACCGTCGCTGCTCATTCGGTTGCAGGTCCAACGGTGTCCCCCTGGCCCGCTCCGCTCGACGTCCTTCGTCGTGGCCCGTCGACGGTTCGAGGGCGGTCACGTACGTCCCGGCGGCGAGCTGCTTCCAGACCACGAGCCACGGCAGCGTGCGTCGAGTCCACCGGAGCGTCAGGCTCATCCCGCCGAGGAGCCGTGGGTTGGTCATGACGGCCTGTGCCCAGGCACCGGTTCCTGAGGGCGTGACAGTGTGAACGGACTCGTCGGCACCTTCGGTGGGGCCGGTGAAGCGAGTGAGGTCTTCGGTGGACTGTGTCGAGGGCCGGTCCTGGAAGGTGTCGCGGGCTTCCACGGACTGCGTCTTCAGGTCCGCCGTCGTCTCGCTGCTGAGAAGCGGATAGCCGAGGTTGCAGTGGTAGCGGAACATGTGTGGTGTTCTCGTCCTGCCGACATTCGTCACGATGTCATCGACTCGCAGGGTTGGCTGTCCGACGCGGGTGGTGATCCGCCGCTCGAGTTGCAGGACAGCACCCAGCGCCGACGCCTCCCGGACCCGACCGGAGACGGTGACGACGTACTCGTCGCCGACCCAGCCACCGCCGCTGCGCACGGAGCCGGCCGGAACGCTCGAGATCCGGCCGTGCAGGCCGAGCCGGTCCGCACCGTCCTGGCTGGGCTGGCCGACGGTGGCCAGGCCGCAGGTGGTGACCAGTCCGCCCCCGAAGGTGTCCAACCACCCTCGGTCGGTCCCCGGGGTGAAGGCCGGGTGCGCCACGCCGACCGGCGAGCGCCACGCCAGGGGCACTCCGCAGTAGTCAGCGGTGCCGATGTCAAGCGCGCGGTCCGCGATGACGGTAAAGGACAACCCTCCCGCAGATCGCACCTGGATGACGCGGACGCCCGCCGACGTGCCGTCGGTCAATACGGCAGGTTCGGCGCCGCCGAGCTGTCCGACGTCACCGACCCGGTCGAGTACTTCGGCGCGGCTGAGCTGCTCACCCAGCAGGTTCACGGCGACTCGCTCATGTTCGCCGGAACAGGATTCGGCCGTCCCGCAGGCCCGCGATGACCAAGGCGAGCAGCAGGACGACGCCCACCGCGACGTATTGCCAGTAGGAGGTAACGCTCAGCAGGTTCAAGGCATTGTTCAGGGCGGAGAACAGGATGGCGGCGGTGAACGTACCGAGCAGCGATCCCTTCCCGCCGTCGAGGCTCGTTCCGCCGACCACGGCGACGGCGATGACCGTGAGCTCGAACCCCAGCGACATGTCCGCGGACGCCGACGAAAGCAGGGCCGAAAGACCGACTCCGGCAACAGCGGTGAAGACGCCCACAATTGCGAAGGCGGTGATCCGGGTCCGGTCCACCGGCAGGCCGGCCATGCGGCTGGCGGCCTCACTGCTGCCGATCGCGCGGAGGTTCCGGCCTAGACGGGTACGGGTCAGGATGAGGTGGCAGATCGCGACGCCCAGCACCATCACAAGGAACAGCAACGGAACACCGAGGACATCAGCGGTGGCCAGCGGAAGGAAGGCGACCGAGGCAATCGGCAAGGTCGCGCCCGCGGTCCAGATGAACGCGACCGCGAGGTAGAGGTTGAGCATCCCGTAGGTGGCGATGAACGGCGGGAAGCGCAGCTTGGTGACGACCACGCCGTTCAGCGTCCCCAGCACCAGTCCGAGAGCCACCGCCACGGCAATAGCGGCGCCGACGGTCGTGTGCGGCAGAACGGTGGCGACCATGATTGCCGACAGACCGACGATTCCGGCCACCGACAGGTCAAACATCCCGGCCACGATGAGCAGGGTCATCGCCGACGCCGCAAGTCCGGCGAACGACGCCTGCAACAGCACACTGCGGATGTTCCCGGGTTGGCGGAAGTTCGGCTCCAGGACGAACAGCACGATTAACCCCGCCGCGGTGAACAGTTGCAGTGCGTACGTGCCGGCGAAGGACCGGACGGACATCAGACCCCTGCCCCTGCCAGGCTTGTCACCCTCGGTGTCCGACGGGCGCCGGTCAGTCGTCGAGCTGGCGTCGCGCTGGGAGGACGTGGTGGTCATGTGAGGCCTCCTGCCAACAGTCGGTTGCGAACGCCTTGGCGCAAGGAGTCCAGCCCGAGGGCCAGCAGAAGGAGAACGCCGAGGGCGAGGTACTGGTAGTAGCCGGGAATGTTCTTCAGGTTGAGCGAGGCGCTAATCATCGCGAGGAGCAACGCGCCGACGAAGGTGCCGACCAGGTTCCCTGACCCGCCGGCGAGGCTCGTGCCTCCGAGAACGGCAATCGCGATCGCCTGCAGCTCCAGGCCCTGGATCGGCGTCGCGTCGACGCTGCCCAGCTGGCTGGTGATCAGGACACCGGCGATACCCGCAGTCAGCCCGGACAGGCTGAACACCACAACAGTGAGGCGGCGTTCGGAGATGCCCGCCTCCCGTGCGGCGGCAGGGTTGCCGCCGACCGCGCATGCGTGCCGGCCGAAGCGGGTCCTCTCCAGCAACAGGTAGCCGACCGCGCACAACACGACGGCGAGGAGGAAAGGTCCGGGGATGCCCAGGACCGACCCGGTTGCCAGGGTCCGGAAGCCTCTGCTCTGCACGGTGATGCGGCTGCCGGAGCTGTACAGAAGGGCGACGCCGCGGGCGATCCCCATCGTCGCCAAAGTGGCAACGAAGGCAGGGATGCGGAGGTAGGCGACCAGCAGCCCGTTGACGACCCCCACGCCCACCCCGATCAGCAGACCGGCCACGACGCCGAGCGTCGGTCCGAGAGCGTTGATAGTCCCCGCGGTGACGACCGATCCGAGCGCAGCGGCGGCACCGACGGACAGGTCAAGTCCGCGGATGGCTATCGCGAGGGTCATCCCGTAGCCCACGACGGCGATGATCGAGGCGTTGACCAGGACACTGCGGATGTTGGCCCCGGACAGGAAGTCCGGCACGAGGATGACCGCCAGGACGAGGATCACCGCGAACGGCAGCAGCACACCGGTGCGGTCCAGGATCGCCGAACGGCGGGCGATTCGATCCGCGAGGATCTCGGTCTGCCGTCGTTGCGCGTCAGGCTCGGTGTCGGCGCGGGCCACGTCGAGGGTCATGAATCAGCTGTCCTTCGCGTTGCTGGTTGAGGCCTGCCCGAGAGACGCCGCGACGATGTTGGGTTCACTAATTTCCTCGCCAAAGAGGTGGCCGGAAACGCGACCGGCGTACAGGGTGATGCACCGCTCGGCGACTGCCACCAGCTCCGCGGCCTCGGAGGAGCTGACGATGACTGCGACTTCGAGTCCCGCCAGCTCCCTGATCAGGTCATAGATGTCGACCTTCGCCCCGACGTCGACTCCCCTGGTCGGTTCGTTCAGCAGCAAGACGCGGCATTCCGAGACCAGGGCTCGCCCCAGCAGGACCTTCTGCTGGTTGCCGCCGCTCAGCGAGGTGATCAGGTTCCCGGAGTTGGCCGAGCGGATGCGCATCTTGTCGTGCAGCGAGTCGTACGTCGAGCGGTCCTTCCCTTTGTCGATGAGGAAGCGGCCCCACTTTTGCTGCGCGACGACTGCGTTGTCGAGCACTGAAAGCAGCGGGATGATCCCTTCGGCCTTGCGGTCTTCGCTGAGCATGAAGATGCCGGCGTTGATGGCCTCGGCCGGGCTGTGCGGGGAGACCGGGTCACCGTCGAGTTCGTACCTGTTGTACGTAGCGGGGAGGACGCCGAAAAGGGCGCGCATGAGCTCTGAGCGTCCGGACCCCACCAGCCCGGCGACCCCGAGGATCTCGCCTTTCCGGACTTCGATGTCGACGGGCTCGACGAGGTTCTTGGTCCGGAAGCCCTCCACCCGAAGCGCCACGGGTCGCGCGTCGTCGACACCGCCCGCCCGGGCTAGCTCGCCGCTTGTCGCTGCTGCCAGCTCACGTCCGAGCATGTGGGTGACGACCTCGTCGATCGTGGAGTCCGCCGCCGGCATCTGCGCTACCAGCTCTCCGTCGCGCAGGACCGATATCCGGTCGCCGATCTCGAGCACCTCCGGGAGACGGTGGGACACGTAGAGCACGGCACACCCGGTCTCGGTCAGGCGTCTCACCAGACCCAGCAGCTTCTCGACCTCGACCTCGGTAAGGGCGGCCGTGGGCTCGTCCATGATCAGCACGCGGAACTCCCTGGACAGCGCGCGGGCGATCTCGAGCAGCTGTTGATCCGCGACTGCGAGACTGTCCACGCGCCGGTCCGGGGAGATGTCGAGGCCGAGCTGGCGCAGTGCATCTCGTGTCAGGCTGCGGGCGCGCTTCCGGTCCACCAGTCCGCGGCGGCGCGGCTCGTGCCCGAGGTACATATTCTCAGCGACGGTCATCTGCGGCACCAAGCGGAACTCCTGGCTGATGACGCTGATCCCGGCGGCCTGGGACTCGTGCGGCCCGGCGAACCGGACCCGCGTGCCGCCCATCTCGATGTCGCCGCTGGACGGGGGCACGAGTCCGGCCAGAATCTTGATCAGCGTGCTCTTTCCCGCACCGTTCTCCCCGACCAGTGCGTGTACCTCACCCGGGCACAGGTCGAGGGAGACGTCCGTCAGAGCCGGCAGACCCGCGTACTGCTTGGAGACGTGCTGGGCGGCGAGGAGCGGGATGGCGCCGGTGGCTCTCGCCTCCTCGGCAGGCAGGGGTGACGACATGGACCCGACGCTACTTTTGACCGGCACGGTCGGCCTTGAAACGCACGATGTCCTTCGCGTCCACGATCTCGACCTTCAGGGCCGTCGTCCTCGTGCTGGGGTCGGTGAAGTCGACCTTCTTGCCGTTCAGCAGATCCAGCGCCTGCTTGACGGCGAGCTGCCCCTGGGTGAAGGGGTCCTGGGCTACGGTAGCGGTCTGGGTGCCGGTCTCGATCGCCGCTATCGAACCGGCGTTGCCGTCGAACCCGATCACGACGAAGTCCTTTGGGTTTTTACCGGCGCCTTGGATGGCCGCGATCGCGCCTTGGGCCTCGTTGTCGTTCGCGGAGTAGATGCCCGCAAGGTCGGGATGGGCCGCGAACATGTTGGCGGCGGCGTCGTTCCCCCCCTTGATAGCGTCGTTTCCGTTCAACTCGGACACGACTTCGATGTCGGAGTACTTCTTGATCTCGGTTTTGAAGCCCTGCACCCGATCAACGCCTACGGCGGATCCCGGATGCAGCGTTATGATGCCGATCTTCTTGGTACCGGCCCTGGCTTTCAGCTTCATGCCCATGTAGTCGGCTGCAAGGGCGCCGCCCTGCGCGTTGTTGGACGTGATGAACGCGTCGTAGTCGCCCTTGGCGCCGACGTCACCGACGACGATCGGGATCTTGGCGGCGTGCGCGGCCGTGACGGTCGCTGGGAGCGCGTTCGGTTCCACGGGTGAAACGATCAGCGCGCTGATCCCCTGGTTGATCAGGTCGGAGCTGCCTGATACTTGGGCCTGCTGTGCGCCCTTCTGGTCCGCGACTACCACGGACACCCCCTGCGCCTTGGCCTTCTCCTTGATGCCCGCGGCGTAGTTCTGCCAGTAAGGGTTTGCCAGGTCGTAAGCGGAGTAGCCGATCTTCACGGGACTCTTCTTCTCGAACTTGGTGGTCGAGCCGCTCTTGCCAGTAGGCGTGGTCTGCGAGCCACTGCCGCACCCGCTGACGCCGAGCATGATCACCGAGACGGCGGCGACCACCGAAGTCGACAGTCTTGTCCTTTGCATCTGTGCTCCAGGCGAGTTCAAACTGCAAGAGTGTTTGATACGTATCAAAGTAACGTAAGTGACGAACGTCACTACGTCAAGGGGCTACCGCAGTCAGGGGACTGCTGCTGCGACCCGCGCCGCCGACTCGCGCTCAGTACGTCGGCGCACAGACTCGCGAACAATCAACCGGGTCTGGAACGGTGCCCTGACACCGGCCGCCGTCGCTACCAGACGCTCCCCCGACTCGGCTCCGAGAAGAAGTCGTGCACAGGCGAAGTGCCCGAGCCGATAGGGCTCCTGGCGCACGGTTGTCAGCGAAGGCAGCAGCATCTCGGTGAAGTCGTCATCGTCGTAGCCCACGAGCGAGATATCTTCTGGAACTCGAACGTTCAGCTGGGTAAGGCCACGCAGGAGACCTAATGCCAGTAGGTCGTTGACGCAAAAGACGGCAGTCACGCGGGGAGTGATGGCACGTATCGCGGCTGCGACCCGCTCGCCCTCCGAGGCCCGTTGTGTCTCGACCGGTACCTCGTGTAGAACCTTCTGAGGATCTAGACCCGCTTCTTGGACCGACTGCCGGATGCCGTCCCACCGATCGGCGCACCAAGAGATTGACTGCCCGCCGTTGACGACTGCGATCCGCCGATGCCCCAGCGACAGCAGGTGTTCTCCAACCAGCATGCCTCCGGCGACGTCGTCGACGGCCGCTGAAGGGAGCCGGCGACGAGGGTCGTGACGGTTGAGTAGCACAACCGGTGTTCCCCGCTGCGTCAGCCGATCCAGCGGCTCGAGGTCCGGCTCCACAGGAGCAATGAGAACCCCGGCCACCCGCTGCCTTTCCAGCACACGCAGCAGGTCGACCTCTTGTGCGGGGGACTCTTCAGAGCTGCACACGAGGAGAGCCGACCCATGTTGCGCGGCAGCGGCACTGGCACCTCTGGTGACCTCGCCCCAGAACGGGTTGCTCAAGTCTGGCACGCACAGGCCAATTGTCGTTGCTTGCCCTGCGCGCAACAGGCGCGCCGGCCCATGGACGACGAAGTGGAGCTCCGCCATCGAGATGAGAACGGCGTCGCGGGTGGCGGCCGTGACTTTCTCCGGATGATTGATCACGTTGGAGACCGTGGCCTGCGAGACACCCGCGGCGGCGGCCACGTCACGAGACGTTGCCCGCCGCGCCGGGAACGGCTGAACCGTCGCGGCAGGGCCGCGCGCAACCTCGCCCCTCCGACTGGCCATGCCTCATTCTGCCATCCGGCGAGGCGTAGTCGTACCGCCACCAGGCCGGCGACACGCGATCCGGGTCGCGTTGTCCCGCCCTCTGGGCAGGACAACGCGTAGTTCTAGTGCCGCTGCCATCAACATTCGCCTGGTAGGCGACGCGCCCGGGTAGGAGCCCGGTTCGGGACCCCCGCTTGTTTGACGCCAGGCATGTCTGATCCTGACCGCCACATCAACCAGCGCCCTGCCGGGATTGTGACCAGCGCGGCGTTCCCGAAGCTGTCGGTAGGTGCACACTCAACGGGTGCCAGCGGCAACGACACCGGGTCCGTGGGGCTCGGACCGTCAGTGAGTGGCGTTGAACGCGCTCGCCGGGCAACTGATGCGGGAGTTGCCGCGATTGGTCCGTGCGTTGGCGAACGGGCAGGTGCTGGCGCTGGGCCGTACCGGTGCGCGAGCGCGCCGGTGCGGCTGGTGGCTGGCTACAACGGCGGCCATGCTGGGCGCCCTGTACGTCAGCAGTCCCAGCCCGGTGCTAGCCCTGATGCTCACTGCTGCGCTGGCACCGGGGTGTCTGCTGCTCGGCGCCAGCCGCAGCGAACTCGCCGAGTTCGAACGCCGCTGGCTGGCCTGGCGGCTACTTCCAGGCAGGTGACCGACCGCAGCGGCGCCGGCCCCAGGGCGGCACCGCTCAAGCCCCTCCCCCAGCCTGAACACGACCGGCCGATAATTGACCTTCTGTCAGTATTGGCCCCGATGAGCCGTGCCTGCCGCTAGTTCCACCCACTCACGGCCGCGCCGGCGTCGGGGGCCGCTTCGGGAGCAGGTCGAGAGCATCGTGACCCTGCCTTGGTCCTCCAGCGGCTTCCCGAGCGAGGCCCAGCACCGTCGGTCGTGATCTTGGTGTCTACACCTGGCCGCTCATCGGCGAAACGCGATACCCTGGTGCGTGGAGTCAACGGGTGAGTTGCTGCGGGAGGCTCGGACACGCGCTGGCCTTTCGCAGTCGGAGTTGGCTCGACGGGCGGGGGTGCCGCAGAGCGTCATCAGCGAGTACGAGGCGGGCAAGCGTCAGCCCGCTGTGCCGACCCTCGCTCGGCTCGTGGCCGCTACGGGTCACGAGCTCACACTCGGTCTGGAGCGCAGCGACCCGACGGTCCGGGGCTTGCCCGACAGCCCGCTTGGACGGCGGCTGCGGCAGCACCGCAGGGCGTTGCTCGAAGCGGTCGACAGCGCGGGGGCTAGCAATCTTCGGGTGTTCGGCAGCGTGGCCCGCGGAGAGGACGGCCCGGACAGCGATGTGGACCTCCTTGTCGACCTTCCCAAGGACACGAGCCTGTTCGCGGTCCTGGCGTTGGAAGGCACCTTAGAACGCA
>JAABUI010000900.1_pt1 | contig 19115 bp, 27 predicted proteins | sample 5559111 | NCBI WGS metagenome assembly JAABUI01 (sample SAMN10711870, study PRJNA513365) | rock metagenome | isolation source: Antarctica rocks | place: Antarctica: Victoria Land, Buttleship Promontory
CGGGAGCAAAGCGGTGTGGTTCGGTGGCGGGAAACTGGCCCACGACTTGACGCTGCCCGCGTTGCGCGCCGGGTGGACCCGCGACGGGGACCCGGTCACCGCGTGGCGCCGGGCGACGTCCCCCGCACCCGCACCCGCACCCGACCCGGCACCGGTGGTGGTCGGGCAGGGCCATGACCACACCGGAACGCCCACCAGCACCCGACCCGGCCCCGAGGACCTCGGCAAGAAGTTCACGGCCGCTGAGTCCACGCTGCGCGGTGCGGGGGTCACCGCGCGCCTGGTGGGCGGTGACGGTGCGGAGGTAGCGCGCGCTGCCCGGGACACGGCGGGGCTGCTCGCGGCCTTCGCCGAACACGCACCCCCAGCGGATCAGCGGCGCCTGGTGGCGGCGTCGGCGCACCTTGCCCAGGCGGGTCAAGTCGCACACGGGCAGCCCCGCGGCGCCCGCAGCCCCCTGTCCACCGGCTTCGCCCAGGTCGCCGCGACCATCCTCACCGCGGCGTCCGGTGGCTCCGCGTCGACGGCGGTGCTGCTGGCGCAGGTGGCCCGGTTGACGCGGACCGTGGCCGAGCTGCACGCCGTGCAGCACCGCGTCGCCGCGGCCCGAGACACCGCCCGAGCCGCCGACCTCCTCGCGTCCTACACGGCCCCCGCAGCACCCACCCCGCCAGCACCCACCCCGGTTGCGGTCCCACCGAAACCGGTGCTCATGCCCAACCAGGAACAACTCGACGCGATGTTCGGCAACACCCTGGAGGAACGCAAAGCGGACGAGCTCGCCCGGCTCGCCCGTCTCGATCAGCTCGACGCGCCGGGCACCTACCGGGCACCGCCCCCGACCCAGGAACAGGGCCGGGAACGCTGAGCACCCCGTCGGGCAACCGGCACCACCACCAGAAAGGACCAGCACCATGAGCGCACCCCACGATGAGACCCACGAGATGCACAGCGAGGTCGCCACCGTCGCCCGGGCGATGCTGTCCGCCGGTCTGGCCGTGGCCGACGCGCGGCGGCAACGGCAACTGCGCGCCGCCCGCGACGCGGAGCGGGCACTGACGCAGGCGCCGCGCACCGAACCCGCAGCGGAATGCGCCAGCGGCCCGCCCCCGGAGCGCGCCACCGCCCAGGCCAGCGCCGAGCAGCCCACACAACATCCTGGACGAGGCGGCACGCTCCCGGACCCCGGCGGGTTCAGCCGACGCGACATTCAGCAGCGGGCGGACACGATGGCCGCGACCCCGGGAAGTGCTGAGCACGACGCCCGGCTGCGGGACGTGGTGTCCGCGGCGGTTCCGGCCGCGGCCGAGGCGGTGCTCGCCGACCCGGCGTGGCCCGCCCTGCGCGCGGGTCTGCGCCACATCGAGAACAACGGCGGCGACCCGCGGGCGGAGCTGGCCGCGGCCGCAGCGAGTCGGCCGCTGCGCAACGCGGACAGCGCCGCCCGGGTGCTGCAGTGGCGCCTGGCCACCCGCAGCGCCGAGCAGGACCATGCCAACGGCGCAGCGGCGGTGCCGGGCGACACCCGAGACCGGGATGCGGGGTCGGTGCTGCGCGCCCTGGCCGAGGACCCGGTCGGTACCGCAGCGGCCTACGCCGACGCCGAGGCACACCGGGACACCAACCCGGCGGCGGCGCACGCATGGGACGAGGCGCTGCGCGCCGAGAGCATCGACCCCCAACGGGTCCGGGACGACACCACCGCCCACCGCGACACCGCGAGCACCGACCACCCCGGCACCGACCAGGACACCGACACTGGCGGCGATCCCTCGAGGGACAGCTTCGCGGAGGACTACCTCTCAGCGTTGGACCGGGCCGGCATCGACCCCGACACCGCCCGCACCCAGCTCCGCGAAGGCGACACCGCCGCGGAGCCCCCCGCGGCGGAGCAAGCACCTGCCCCGCCGCGCACCATGTACTCCGACGGTGCGGAGGCCGCCCGACTGGCGGGCTTGTCCCATCCGCGCAGCGTCGCCGAACAGCTCGCCACCCGCACACCCGGCGGGCAGGAAACACCGGCCGCCCGTGGGCAGGAACAGGACCCCATCCGGCGCCGCGACCGATCACGGTAAGCGGGTAGCCCGGATTCAGCCGGGGGTCAGGTTCGCGGCGGACCCCACCACTCCGGTGGGGTGGGGGTGGATTTCAGCGGGGCGGGGATGCCGCCGTGCTGGTCGGGTTTGCACAGGTGCAGGGGGCCTTCTTCCCCGTTCATCAGCACCCCGAGTTGGGGGCCGCAGTGATCCCGCCACCACGTGCCCATCGCGGTGCCACCATCCAGGCGCAGCGCTTCCCAGGCTTCCCACAGGGCCATCAGCCGGGCGATGGCTTCGGCGTGCATCCACCACTGCGGACACCACGTCAGCCCACGACCCCCGGAGACGAGCTTGCGGGAGATCGTCGGGGCCAGGAACCCGACCATGAACGCCTCGACGTCGGCGTACACCCGGCGAAGGCAAGAACAAAACGATGACGCCACTGGCAACGGGCTGCCACCCGTGGGGGGTGAACGGGTGCAGGCGGGCGGCGTCCATCGTTGGCAGGGCAGCGACAATGGTGACGAGCAGGATCAGGGCGCTCCCGAGGATATCGTCTGCCGCTTCATCACGACTCCATCATCCGCAGTCAAGGCCGGGACCGCCACGACCGAACCCGGGCACACATGCGTCGCTGGACGCGGTGCGGTTTGGTTCTGCGCAGCTGTCGACCACCGAGCCTTCCGTGATCGTGCCGCCGCCCGACATCCTCGCCGTGACTGCAGCACCGTCCTCCGTGGCACCGAGAACGAGATCCTCACCGCCGTCGCTGCCCACGCCGACGCCGACGACCCCACCGCCGTGACCGACAGCCTCCTCGCCCAGGTCCGCGAACGCATCGTCATCGCCGCCTGACCCGCGTCCGACCCTGCCAGCCTGGGCGGAGAGCGCTGCTTGGCGCGGCTGCATCTCCTCGCGCAAGCCCTCCCCGAACGGTGAATCGTTGTTCCTAACGACCTCCCAGGTGGTGTTCATGCCGTGCTGGTGGGCGCGGGCGATGGTGGAATCCACCGACACCGCCGCCATGACGAACCTCGGGCGGTTCACCTGGCGTGGTCGCCACCGAGCTGGACGCCGCGCCCGCAGGGGATGGCTCAAAGACACCATAGGTGTGCCGGGCGCGAGGGATCGCACACCAACACCCCGACCTGTACATCGAGCGTGCCCCAGCGCTGGGCGACCTGGCCCACCTGGGTCCAGCCGCGCCGAAGGTAAAAGTTGCGGGCGGGGCTGTTCAGGTCGACCTCGAGCACGGGAACACGGCCGCACTGTGCAGCTTCTTGCTCGGCGTGGGCCAGCAGTACCGAACCCGCTCCATGAGCGTCGCTGAGTAACCGGCTGACTACGGCGAGGCCCGTGTCGGCGCGGCCGGTAGCCACCCGCCAAACAGGCGCGGACGGCCCGCCGGCTGGGTGCAGCGCGACCTGGCCAACCGGCCTGCCGCCTTCCTCGACGACCCATGCCCCAAGCTCATGGGCCTGCACCAACCAGTCGGCACCCACGTTCATCGAGAGCACTGGATAACCCGCCTCGCGGTGCGTACGTGCGAGCACCGCTACAAGCGCAGGGAGGTCCCTCTCGTGTCGGCGACGCACGTGCATCAGCCGATCCTATGGCGACGTGCTCCGCCCCTCTGAGCGGGAAGAACTGCGGCGGTCCCAAGCCGTCCGGTAGGCCGAACCCGTCCCGATGACCGATCCCCGTACTGCGACGACTGGGCCCGGCCCCGGCGCTGGCCCCTGGGTGAGCAGACTGTTTGTGTGGAACCGAACGCACTGCCCAATCTTGATGTAGCGGCGTTCGTCGAGAGCGATCTTGCCGAGCTGGTTGTACTTCAGCGCTGTTGCTGGGTCCAGGAAGCCATCCTCAACAACACCTTGAGTATCCCCGCGCTGCACGAGAGCGCCGCCGATGTCCTCGAGTGGACGGCCAGCTGGAGAGTTCTCTGCGTTCGACGTGAGGACCGACTGGTGGCGGCTGTGAGAGCACGACCAACCGGTGACGCATGGGAGATCGGTCGCTTGATGGTGGCACCAGACCTCGCCGGGCGGGGAGTCGGGCGCTGGCTTCTCGGACGTGCGGAGGCCTTGGCCCCTGCTACCGTTTCCAGCTTCATCCTCTTCACCGGCCGGTTCAGCACCCGCAACATCAGGCTGTACCAACGGGCTGGCTACCAACTCTCCGAACCAACGGGAGAGGCCAGTGGTCACATCCAGGACGCGGTGTTCCTGACGAAGTCGGTGAGGCCCCAGTAGGCGATCGGTTATTGACGCACGCCAGTGTCTTCTCGGGTTGACTCGACGAGCCTTAATAGCGCGCGGACGAACGCGGTCCGGTCCGGTGCGTGGAGTGTGCTGAGTAGGTCGGCTTCCATGGCGCGGATGTCTCGGCGGCAGTCGGCGAGCAGGGTTCTACCGGCGTCGGTGAGGGTGACGATGCGGTTGCGGCGATCGTCGGGGTCTGGTGTGCGGTGCAGCAGTCCTCGGGCTTCGAGGCGGTCGAGATTGGCGATCAGTCTGGTCTTGTCCCGGCCAACTGTGGCCGCGAGCTGGGCTTGGGTGGGAGCGGAGTCGTGCTCCAGGCCGCCGAGCACCACGTAGTCCCACATCTCGATCCGGTGGGTGCGCAGCAGCGGCAGCTCCCGCTGCGCGACCGTCGAGGTGAGCTGGTGAAGCAGGACACCCAGATCGAGTCGTTCGCGCACCATAACCCTCGCACTGTAGACGTTGACATACCATCTACGTCTGTAGACGATAGACGCGTGCAAACTGTCGACGACCTCCGGCCGCAGCACCGCCGAGCACTCGTGGAGGCCGGCGAGATCGTCGCGCACGTCCACGCGGGCGACCTGGCACGGGCGACGCCCTGCGCCGGCTGGGACCTGCGGGCGCTCCTGACCCACATGATCGGGCAGAACGACGGGTTCGCGACCGCCGTTACCACCGGCGACGCGCCACGCTCGGCCTACACCCGCCCAGCGGTCACCGCCAGCGACCTGGCCTCGGAATGGCACCGGTCCGCAGATCGGGTGCTGACCGCGTTCGCCCACGCCCACCCCGATGCCGAGGTGCTGTTGATCGAAATCAACCCGGACAGCACCGTCCCGGTCGACGCCGCAATGGCCATGCATCTGCTCGACACCGTGATACACACCTGGGATGTCGCGAGCAGCCTGGGCAGCCCCTACCGGCCCGATGACGAACTCCTGAGCATCGTGGCCGCCGGCGCGAAACGGGTTCCGGCAGGTGCCTCCCGAACCAGACCCGGGGCCGCGTTCGCCCCAGCAGTCACCAACGACCAGGCCGACCCATGGCTCATCACCCTCGCACTGCTCGGACGGGAGAAGGCCTCGTGACCTCGCCACAGCGACCGGCAGCGCCGATCGGCGATCTAGCTGCGGGACGGCCCGGCGGCTCTAGCCTGGTCGAGACAGTCCCGGCCTCGACTGCCCATGATGGAGTCGTGATCAAGCGGCAGACGATATCCTCGGGAGCGCGGTGGGAGTCGCTGGTCGGCTACTCACGCGCGGTGCGCGTCGGCCAGTGGGTGTCGGTCGCCGGAACGACAGCAGCAGCGGAAGGCGGCGGAGCGGTCGGCGGAGACGACATCGGGCAGCAAGCGCGCGAGGCGCTGCACCGCATCCAGCTCGCGCTCGAGGAAGCGGGCGCTCGGCTGGAGGACGTCGTACGGACCCGAATGTTCGTGACCGACATCAGCCGATGGGAGGAGGTCGGGCGTGCACACGGCGAGGTGTTCGCGGAGATCCGTCCGGCAACCACCATGGTCGAGGTCAGCAGGCTGATCGACGCTGCGCTGCTCGTGGAGATCGAAGCCGACGCCGTCGTCCCGTAGACGATCGCTCACAGACGCATCAGTCGCTCACTGGGATCGTCCGGCGAGGGTCCAGCGTCAGTGAACCCGTGGCGTTGGTAGAGCTGTATCGCTGGCTCGTTGTGTGTCTTCACGGACAGCACCACGGGGGCTCCGCCCTGTTCGGCATGCGCCCATGTCAAGACGCAGCCAATGGCCGCGTCGCCGACACCATGTCCGCGGGCGAACGGTGCGACCCACATCGAGATCAGCTCGATTGCGCCGTCGCGGCTTGGCGCGGTCGCGCTCACCATTCCCGCCGGCTTGTCGTCCAAGGTGAGCACGACGTTGAGTGCGACGGCCGCCAGACGTGCGCGCCACCGCTGCCCCGTGTCTCCTGCGCCGGTCCACTCGGACAGCGTCGAGCCGAATGCCGCAGGTGCGTCAGCGAGCGCGGCGAGGCGCAGTTCGCGCCAACGCCGCCAGTCACCCGGTGAGAGCTCCACAACGTCGATCACCGTGCGCATTGTCCCAACCTGCGAAGTTCTCGTGTTCGACTACCCCAGTCGCGATAGCGAATTCTACGGCGCCACTCCGGCCGGCGCGGAAGGTGTCCGCGAGGCGGCGCACTCGTAACCGATTGGGGATCCGTTACCGGCACTGGCGCCCAGCGATGGTGGCGGAGCTATGCCTCCTCGGCCGCGAACTGTTGCACCGTTCGGGACAAGAGGCAGAACTCGTTCCCCTCTGGGTCGGCGAGAACCACCGACGTCACGTCCGATCCCTGGCCGACGTCGACCCGACGAGCGCCGAGAGCGAGCAGTCGGTCGAGCTCCTCAGCTGTGGTGCAGCCGTCGGCCCGCAAGTCGATGTGGAGGCGGTTCTTGCCAGCTTTGGCCTCGGGTACCGCTAAGAAGTCGCCGAGGGCGGACGATGACACACGCTCGCCCGATGATTACTGGGCTAAACGCAACTTCTCTTGCAGCCATGCTGGAATGGCTGCAGCGGGTGGCTCGCACAATGGGCCGAGTAGGGCTGCCGTGAGGTCGGCGAGAATGCGGAAACCGTCGGTGGACAGCAGGGATTCAAGGTGGAACTGCACTGAGGCGAAACCGGTTCCGCGTAGTGCGTGGACCTCGCCGGTCTGCGGGTCAGCCGCGATCTGTAGACCGGGCCGCCCGGGGAAATCCGCGGACTCGGCGGCGGTGTAGGTGTTGTAGTACCCGACGATCACGGTCCGGCCGAACAGGTCGATGCGGCGTTGGCTGCCCTGGTGGGGCACGGCGAGCGCGACGATCGGCAGACCGAGCAGGTCGGCGAGAACTTGGTGGCTCAAGCAGACCGCGAGCAGAGGCTTGCGGCTGGCAAGCCGGTCCTGGATGATCTCGCGCAGCCGGGCGATGCGCGGCTGCGCCAGGTGACGTGGATCGCCGGGCCCGGGCCCGGCCACCAGCAGGTCGTAGTCGCCGGGGTCGGGCAGGTGCTCCCAGCGGTGCACCGTGGCGCTCATGCCAAGGCGGCGCAGGAGGTGGGCCAGCATCGCCGTCCACGCGTCCTCGGCATCGATGATCAGGGCCCTGCGTCCCACGAGTTGCGGCTGCGGCCGATCCTGCTGCGGGTTCAGCCAAAACGGGGCGAGCGTCTGGTTACGGCGGGCCAAGGCTTGTTCAACGCCCGGGTACATGGCAAGACGCACCATCGGTGCGCCTGACTGTGTCACGGTTGGTGTGGATGCAACGCCCAGGGCACGCAGGACACCGGCCGCTTTGGCGTGGGTTTCGGCTACCTCCTGGGTCGGGACGGAGTGGCGCACCAGGGTTGCACCGACGGGCACCCGCACCTGCCCGCCATGGTCGAGGTGCGCGGTGCGGATCAGGATCGGCGCATCGAGGGAGCGTTGCCCGTTGTCGTCCTGCCCGATCAGCGCCAGAACCCCGGAGTAATAGCCGCGGCCGGTGCTTTCGTGACGGGTGATGACCCGGGCGGCGTTCTCCATCGGTGAGCCGGTGACCGTGGCGGCGAACATCGTCTCGCGCAGCACCTCACGGACGTCGAGCCCGGTGCGACCGCTCAGCAGGTACTCGGTGTGGGCCAGGGCGCTCATCTGCTTGACGTAGGGACCCAGGACCTGCCCGCCGCGATCACAGATCCGGCTCATCATCTTCAACTCCTCGTCCACCACCATGAACAGCTCCTCGGTCTCCTTCGGATCGGCCAGGAACTGCAGCAGCCCCGCCCCGCTGGGACCTTCGGGTGGGAATCGGTAGGTGCCGCTGATCGGGTTCATGAGTACCTGCCCGCCGCACACACTGACGTGGCGTTCCGGGGACGCGCCGACCATGGTCCGGTCACCGGCGTGCACGGCAAACGTCCAGTACGCGCCGGGCTCACCGATGAGCAGCCGACGGAGCAGGCGCAGCGCCGCGTGCGGGGCCGGCACACTGGTGCGGGCGAGGTAGTCACGGCGGATGACGAAGTTGGCGCCCTCCCCACGGCCGATCTCGTCATTGATCACGCGGGCCACCACACCGGCATAGGCGTGGTCATCGACGTCGAACTTGCCCTCGGTCACCCCGACGGGTGTCGTCGGCAGCAACGTGAGAGCGCGGTCCAAATCGAGGACCTCACGGTCGCGGACCACCAAGCACCGCAGCGGCGCGAGGTCGTCATGGCAGGCGAAGCCGCGCTCGGTGACCTGGCGGTAGGGCACCAGAGCGAGAGGACCTGCGGCCCGGCCGGCCCGGGCTGAAGGTTCGGCAGCGGGATATCCGCAAGCCGTTCGACGTCCACGACTTCGCCGACCAGAACCTCCACGCCGGGCCCACCGGCCCGATGCAGGACGGCAAACGCCGGTGGTGTCGGGGCGGCGATCAAGCTGTTCAGCAGTTGGGCCATTGAAGTCCTCCGGTCAGGGATGACCGCCGACCGAGCAGGCCCCACAAAACAGCAGACGGCCACCTCGGATGAGGCGGCCGCTGGGGGTACGCGTGCGGGCGGGCGCCTTAGGAGGCGCGCCACCAACTCAACAGGGCTGCGTACACACCTCGCACTCTAGAGCACGACGGCCGTCGGCGCGGCCGAGGCCAGCCGACGCCTGTCGCCAGAACGCGACGACACCCTCGGCTGATGTGCGGCAAGCGCGGTCACGCCGCCGCAGTCTCCCGAGCCAGCAGGTCGAGCAGGCCGGGGAAGCGGCGGTCGAGGTCCGCACGCCGCAGCGTGACTTTGCGGCTGTTGCCGTAGTCCACCTGGCGCACGAGCCCGGACTCACGCAGAACCCGGAAGTGGTGAGTCAGGGTGGACTTGGCCACGCCGAGGCCGAAGGACACACACGTCCGCTCCACGCCGACGGTGTCCGCTAGCAGATCGGTGACCACCTTGCGGCGCAACGGTTCCGAGAGCGCCGTCAGCACGGTACCGAGGTCCATGTTCTCGGCCGAGGGCTGCCCTGCCGCGTCCGGCATCCCGCCACTCCCTTAGGTACGAGTCGCATAATACCTACTGTTGCTGTTCTCTTAGGTACGTCCAACGCTGATCATGTCCCTGGCCGGGGAATCACCGGCCGTCGCAATCGTCGTGCTCATCGTCTGGGGACTGTCCTACGCGGCGCTGCCCGTCTGCCTGCAGACCTGGCCAGACCCCTCCGCTCGGCAATCTCCTGGGTGACCCCATCGACGGTGTGTGACATACTCGGCGGGGTGAAGGCCGTTCCGGTGCGGGTTGTCCGATCAGGACGGCGCCACCGGATCGGGAATGCGCACATTCTGGTCGCGATGGCCAACGCGCCGGTGCCGACGCTGGTCGAGACCGAGGACGGGTCGCAGCTGCACTTCCTCGGCCTCGACGACCGAGGCGTCGAGCTGCACGTCATCGCGGTCCCAGACAACCGCCGCGAGGGCGGGCTGGCTGTCATCCACGCCATGCCGACCAGCTACACCGACCCAGAAGGAGACAGCTGATGAGCATCGACCCGGGCCGATACGTGGTCGGCCCCGACACCACGATCACCGACGTCGACCTCGACGAGGAGGACGTGCGGCTGCCCGACGGTCGCCGGCTGACGAACGAGCTCGCCGAGAAAATGGCACGGGAGGGTGCGGCCGAGGCTCGCCGGCGCAACCTCATCCCCGGCGGCAAGTCCCTCGCGGGCGACGGTAGCCACTCGCCGCGGGTGCAGTTCCGGGTCCCGGAATCCCTCCGCGCGGCCGCCGAAGCGAAAGCCGCCGCCGAGGGCGTGAGCCTGTCGGTGCTAGCCCGTGAGGCCCTCGAGCACTACATAGCCTCCTGATGACCCCCGCTCACGGACACTTCACCGGTAGACGTTCCCTGGTGCGGTACTCGTGATGCGAACACCCTCCGGTGGCGCACTCGGCCTCATCAGCCGCATAGGCCAGCACCTCCAGGATCAGGTGCAGGGGACCGCACGGGGCGAACGTTGCCGGTTGCCGACGGACCTCGGCGAGATGCTCGGCATCAACGGTGCTGGCCCAGTCGTGTGTTGTGTTGCGCCACGGCATCGTTGACTCGCCCATCCGTCGATCTTTCCACCGATGCGACGGCGGCGGCGGACGCACCGGATCGAGCCGCTGAACGCACCCTCCTGTGCGTACATCGTTCGCGGGCCGGAAGGGGGTTGGAATACTTGTGGTCGTGTCCAGGCCGGGTATGACGATGCGATGGTTGCGTGAGGTGGACGAGGCGACGGTGAGACAGGTCCATCGCGTTGTTGGCGCGGTGGTCGATCAGGGCGGTGCTGTCGGCTGGCTCCGCACGCCGACGATCCGTCAGACCGAACGATGGCTAAGCACATGGGCCTCCGCGTCCGCGGAGGGTCGGGCCGGACTCGTCCTCGCCGCGGTCAACGACCGGATTGAAGCGCTCGGGGGTTGGCGGGCGGCCGCCGAAGGCCCAGTCGGTCACGTCTCAGAACTGACCAAGGTGATGGCCCATCCGACCGCTCGCGGCCTGGGCTTGGGACGGCTGGTCGTCGATGCGCTCATCGACGGGGCCAGCTCCTTCGGCACGGAACTTCTCGTCCTCGGGGTGCGGGGCAACAACCACGGCGCGCGGGCACTGTATGAGACGTGCGGGTTCACGGTGTGGGGCGTGCTCCCCAATGGCGTCGCCGTCGGCAATGACCGCTTCGATGACGTCCGGATGTACCGGCAACTCTGCCTACCAGATGCTGCCGTCATCCGCGGCTTAACGCCTGGAGGAGCGGGAGGTTCGGCTCCAGCCCGGAATGCCTGAAGCTGGCTCCGCTTACGGACAACGATCCGGGCGACGTGACGTTGTCGTCGGCTTGGCTGGGGTCGTCCAACCGCTCGACGATCGCGGGCTGGTCCTCGCGACACGTCTCGCTACTCGCCGACGGTGCCGTCGATGAGCTCCCGGAAGACGTCGAGGTGCCCGGTATGGCGGGCGCAATTCTGAACGAGGTTGAAACAGATTGCTTTCGAGCGTTTCGTCGCCTCGACCAAGAGTCTGGCGGTGACCGTTGGTCTAGCCCGCAGCGAAGCGCTTTGTTGCTGCGATGAGGGTGTCGTCCAGGCCAGCGTTGGCGCCGTGGCCGCCGTTCTCGACGATGAGGAGCTGACTGCCCGCCCAGCGGTGCGCGAGCTGCCAGGGGACGGCGACTGGGCTGCTGATGTCGGCGCGCCCGTGAACGAGCACAGCAGGGATACCGGCCAGCCGTCCGACGTCGCGGAGCAGCTGGTCGTCGTCGAGGAACGCGGCGTGCGACCAATAGTGGGTGACGAGCCGGGCAAAGCACAGCCGAAAAGCTGGATCGTCGTAACGGGGGTCGTGCTGATGACCGGTGCGCAGCGCGACGTGGGTGTCCTCCCAGTCGCACCAGTTTCGGGCCGCTCGGTCGCGGACCTGCGGGTCGGGGTGGTGCAGCAGGCGGGAGTAGGCGGCGGCCAGGTCGTCGTCACGCTCGGAACCGGGGACGCCGTCGGCGAAGCGCTCCCACTCGGCGGGGAAGTACCGGTGCATCCCGCGGGTCACGTGATCGACCTCGCGCCGGGTCGTGGTGACGACGGAGAACAGCACCATCTCGCTGACCCGGTTGGGGTGGGTCTCGGCGTAGGCCAAGGCCAGAGTGGTGCCCCAGGAGCCACCGAAGAGCAGCCACCGGTCGATGCCGAGGTGGGTGCGCAACCGTTCCAGGTCGGCGATCAGGTGCTGGGTGGTGTTGGTGGTCAAGTCGATCACCGGCACGCTGGCGTGCGGGGTGCTGCGACCGCAGCCGCGTTGATCGCACAGGACGATCCGGTAGGCGCCCGGGTGAAAGTACCGGGCCCACCCCTCTGGGCACCCCGAGCCGGGACCGCCGTGCACCACTACGGCAGGCTTGCCGTCGGGGTTGCCGCACACCGCCCAGTGGATCAACTGTCCGTCGCCGACGTCGAGCATCCCCTGCGCGTACGGCCCGATCTCGGGGTAGCGGGCACTGCCGGTCATCCCACCATCCTGGCCCACGCGGCGACCGCCAGCGTCAGCGATACGGCCAGCCAAGTTGGACAGCGCAACGATCCTGCTGGACAGCCGGTGTCCGTGTGGTCTGCCAGTTCTCGGGGGATGCCACCGCGCTCCCAATGGTCCTGTTGCACGCGCTCGGCGAGCAGGCCACGAACTGGCAGGACGTTGCGCCGCGATTCGCATCGAAGTTCCGCGTGGTCATAGGCAACGGGCGCACCACGGCAGTCTTCTCTTTGCAGTCGCCGGAGCATTGAGCGCGGGACTGGCCAACTTCGTTGGCCGCCGAACGCGGAGGCCCCGCTCCTTCATCACATCGACGTAGGTGCTCAACCAGCAGCCTCCTCGACCGTCGCAGTAGGGGAACCACCACCGGCACGACCTGGGTTACCCGCAAGTCTCTGACCAGGGCTGTTGCAGATGACCCGTTCGGAGCCATTTTCGATGAGGGCCCCTTATACGAACACTCCGATGACCCCGGTGTAGGACTTCCTCCAACCGGGTAGGTGTTGGCGGATTTCGATCGGTTGTCGCCAGCAGCTCGCCTTACAGCGCGTCGTCGACGTCTTCTCCGGTACGGGTTGGCGGAATACGTGTCGGAATCGCTGCGAGTTGCACCGTCGTGTCGGTGAGTTCTTTTTGCAGTCCGAGGTGTGACGAACCACTATCGCTGTGAACTCGCGTGAAGTTGTCACCGGTTGCGGTCATGAAGTTGACAGCGTGTTAGAGGTCTTCGGCCCAGCCCGCGGCGATGTCCTCGGGCGGGTTGGTGTACAGGCGCAGATGCCGGTCGTTGGCGTGGCCGAGGCGTCGTTCGAGTTCGGCGCGGTTGTGTCCGGAGGCGGCGGAGAGCCGGTAGGCGAAGGTGTGGCGGGCATCGTGCGGGCGCAGCGTGCCGAGTTGACGTTCGGCCCCTGGACTTCCAGGTCGTGGATGCGGCCGACCTCGCCCACGATGGTGTTGATGGTGCGCGGCGACAAGCGCCCACCCGGGCGCCGGGTCGCGATCGAGGCGGCGGCCAGAAACAGCGCCGGCGAGTCGTCGTCGGGGCGTTCGTGGGCGAGGTAGTCGGCCAGCCCCAGGCGGGCGTCGGAGCCGAGGAACACGGTGCGCTGGGTGCGGCCCTTGCCGCGGACCCCGATCAGTCGGGCCTTGTGCACGCGCTGCAGCTCGCCCGGGGTGCGGGGCTGCAGTCGGGTGAGGTCGAGGTTGACCACCTCGGCGCGGCGCAGGCCGGCGCCGAACAGCACCGCCACGATCGCGCGGTCCCGCACCGGCCGGGCATGGGCGTGCCGGGCTGGGCGGGCATCGTTTCCCTGGTGGCGGCGGCCCTTGAGCCGATGGAAGCCCTCCAACCGGTCGAGCACGTTCTTCACGGTGCGCACCTGCGCGTCGGTCAGTGCCCGCGGTTGCGGAGCAGGCAGCGGCAGCAGGTCCACGCCCTTGGTCGGATCCCCGTGGACCAGCAGTCCGCTCGGGGCGTGCACGAGGGTCCAGGTGAACAAGGCCGACAGGTGGGCCAGGTGGTTGTTCACCGTCGCCGGTGCCATCGCCTGCACCCGCCCGTCGGCCAGGGTGCGCACCGCGGTGCCGGTCAGATGCTCGCGCCAGAGCGTGACCTCGCGGGCGGTCACCGCCGCGATCCGATCGTGCCCGAACCCCACGAGGGACCAGTCCCGGAACCGGCCCAGGTGGCGGGCGATCTTGCCGGCCACCTCGGGTGACCGGACCCCGCGCACGGCTGCGGTCAGGTAGGCCTCGATCCAGAACTCGAGCGTCTCCCCACCCTCGGCCGGGACCCCGAGGACCGCCAGCACCTTTCCTGAAGCGAACTCGCGGGGATCTTCACCAGGGTTTCCCGACGACGCGGTGCCCGCCATGCGTGGTTCCCTTCACGGAAGAGCTATTTCCTGAAGCGAGTCGGACTTGGCTGGAACCGATCGCCTACCGCTCAGTGTCGACGACATGCGTGACACACGTGATGCCCGCAGATATGGCCATCCAGCCGCCCCACACACGGCTGCCGAGCAGTGAAATCGACGATGAGCCGCTTTGACTCGGTCAGACTCTGTCACCATCCGAGTTCGCGCAATCGTGCATCGTCGATCCCGAAGTGGTGGCCGACCTCGTGGATCACGGTGCGGCGGACTTGCTCCACAACTTCGGCGTCGCTGCGGCAGACCGCGCAGATCGCTCGGCGGTAGATGGTGATCTGGTCCGGCAGAACTTCGGAGTATTGCGTCGTCCGTTCTGTGAGGGGAATTCCGCGGTAGAGGCCGAGCAGACCCGGAGGACCGCCGTCGTGATCCACGGTGACCGCCACGTTGCGCATCACCTCACCCAGCTTTGGTGGCAAGGCGTCGAGCGCTTTCCCCACCATGTCCTCGAATCGCTCACGCTCGACGTACACGATGGACCCCTCATCTGGCCGGATCGCTGATCTTTTCAGCACCCGCGCCGGTGGTCACGCGAGCTTCTCCAGGAAGCCGAGCAGGTCGACGGCGTGCTCTTCCTCGGTGGCCAGGATTTCCTCGAACATGCGTCGGGTGGTGGGGTCGCCGTCGCCGAGCCAGCTGATGATCTCGGTGTAGGACTCGATGGCGATGCGCTCGGCGACGAGGTTTTCGGTGATCAACGCCGAGAGCTCGGTGGCGGTGGTGTACTCCGCGTGCGACCGCGCAGTCAATGTGTCCGGGTTGAAGTCCGGCGCCCCACCTAGCTGGTCGATGCGGGCGGCGATGAGATCGGCGTGCTGCTGTTCCTCGCCCGCGTGCTGGAGGAACTCCGCGGCGACCGGTTCCGCGTTCAGTCCGGTGGCCGCGTAGTAGTTCTGCTTGTAGCGCAGCACGCAGACGATCTCGGTGGCCAGCGCCTCCTGGCACACCTCGATCACTCGGTCCACGTCGGCTCCGTAGGCCTGGGTGACGGGGCCCTTGTCGATCTGCTGGCGTGCCCGGGACCGCAGCGTTTGCACGTCGGTGAGGAAGTCGGCCATGGGTGGCTCCTGTCTGTTGATTCGCTCGCTGGGTCCGGGTGTGTTCCAGCCTGTCATCGCGGCGGTGGTACCGCAGGAACAGGGAGCCCTCGGATTCGAGCTCCTGGTCCAGCTCAAGGCCGAGGGGGTGGGCGAGTGCGGGGCCGTTGCGGATGCGGGGGCGCCACCGGCCACCACCAAGGGGGCCACCGTCAGACAGAACTCATCGAGCAGGCCGGTCGCGGCGAGACCGCTGCGGGGTGCTCACCGCTGAAAGTACCGACAACTGTTGTGGTGACCCGCTATCGCCACCACCACGGGTGCACACCGACACCGCACCCGTGCCGCGGGAGACGCACCGCCGGTATCCGTGGGGCCGGGCATCGGCCTGAGGGCAGGCCCTGCACGCCGGGCGCGCTCGGCGGATGCCCCGACCATCGGGGGCCGGGCCGGGCCGGAGCGGGGGTGCTGGGCGGTGGGGCCATGAGAGTCCTTCCCCCGGCGCTTGGTCGGTTGGCCGCGGCGAGGGCGGCAGCAGCAACATCTGCGCTCTGCTCGGCCGCGAGTGCCACCACGTCATTGCGGTCAGGCGCGGTCCAGCTCAGTCGGTAATGCGGGTGCGGCTCGGGTCTGCGTGGGCTCACCCGGCGGTGGGGTAGTGCGTCCGGTCCAGGCCTGCTGCCGCCGCGACGTCTGCTGAACTGAACCGTGTACCGGTGTCGCTGTCGAGGCGCTCGTGGGCGAGCTGTAGGTCGCGTTCATCCTCGGCCTGGGCGAGCAGCTCTCCCAGACCTCGAAGGCCACGATCACTGCCTGGGCGCGACGATGGGAACCGAACACGACCGGTTCGACCTCGCCGGCATCAAAGCGCGCCGCGATTTGGCTGAGAGCTGTCCGAGCTTCGCTCGTCGTCACCACCGTCATACCAGCAGTGTAATAGAATCTGTACAGGAATACGATACGGTGGCGATCGCTGGCGTGCACGCCGGAGGCCCTGACAGCGCCAAAGTCCGCCGCGGTCGCGTCGCCCTCAACCAAGTAGTCAATCAATGATGAGACACTGCACTAGCATTCTCCGCAGTCACCGGCGTGTCCTGCTACCGATAACGCGGTAAGCGGGGCAACCTAACGGCCGACGAGCACTTCCGATAACAGGAGGCGGGCCGGATGGCGGTCGGAGCGGCTGCGATCGGCGCGTATGTAAGAGGCCTCGACGAGCACCTGGCGGACCGGTTCGAGGGCTACCGCGCCCATCTTGAGGCCCAGCCGCTCGCGACTACACCATCCGTGACTACCGCACCCACCTGATCAGCGAACGGTGCGCGAAGCCCGCCTCGGTCAACCTCACCCTCGCCGCGCTCGACCACTTCTACCGCTGGATCGGGCTCGGACCGGCCCGGGTCCGCCGCGAGGACCTGCCACAAGCCACCCCCCGGGCACTGACGGTGGAGGAGACCCGCCGGCTGCTGCGAGCCGCCGAACGCGGCGCCCTGCCCGGCACCACCGGCGGCGTACGAGACCGGGCAATCGTCACCGTGCTGCTGTTCACCGCCCTGCACATCGCCGAACTCGCCGCCCTGAACACCAGCGACGTCGCCATCAGCGCACGCAAAGGACTGGTCACCGTGCGCCGCGGCAAAGGCGACCGCTACCGGCAAGTTCCGCTCAACGCCGAGGCCCGCAACGCGCTTGATGCGTGGCTGGCCGCCCGCGTCGACCTTCCCGCAGCGACGGACCGGCGCTGTTCCTGTCCCTGAAAGGACAACGGCTCTCTGCCCGGGCGATCGACCTCGCCGTACGCCACCTCGGGCAGGAAGCCAACGTCGAAACCTCCGCGCACACCCTGCGGCACACCTGCCTGACTCGGCTCGTGCGGGCCGGCAACGACATCGTCCTCGTCGCCGAGCTCGCCGGCCACGCCCGGCTCGAGACCACCCGCCGCTACAGCCTCCCCAGCGACGCCGACCGACAGGCAGCCATGGACGCGCTCACCGCCGACTACTGACCGGACGCCAGACAGCCGCCTTAGTTAGCGGAGGATCCTGCGCGGTTGCTACTCGCACACTCGGTCGCGAAACCATGCGCCCGCGACGACAGCGGTCCAGTCACCCGAACCTTGAATGGGTCAGCCATTGATCGGCTCCTCTCTGGTCAGTGATCCCAGAGAACAGCCTCGTCACGTCGCCGTCGTTATGCCGACCTCCCCGCCAAGATCACCCCCACCAGCCAAGGCAAAACCACGACCCCACGACCCGACCCGGCATAACCACCCACCCGGCATGATTACCCCCGTCGAAACCCCTGGTAGCGGCACCCACGGTGTCGGCGGCCTTCACGCTCTGGGAGTCGATCGACCCGGCCGTGGGCAGCGCACCGCGCCCGCACCCGAGGCGGATTCGGGCCCGCAGCGCATCGACCAGCCGCTGGGGCAGTCCCCGCCCGCTCCACCGCTGAAAGAACGCGTACACCGCGTCGTTGGCTTCGTGGGTGTACCTGAACTGGACGGTGCTCTTCGGCGGCGCGGGCCCGGCATCGGCGGTCACCAGGTGTCGTCGGCGGTGAGGGTGTGCATGAGTCGTCCGAGGGCGGTGAGGGTGGCGGTGTGGGCTCCGGCGTCCAGTTGTCCGTTGGCGGTGGCGGCGGTCATCGCCGGGGGGCCGTCACCGATCGGGAATCCCGCCCTGGGGAGCCTCAGCGGCATCGGGCGTAAACGACATGTTCTGCTGAACCCGTGATGAGCGAGGAACGGATCCCATCTGGTCAGCTGCCACCTGGTTCGCCACCGGCCCCCGAGCCCTGGCCTGCTGGCGGGACGGTCTTCCGCGACGCGCTGGTGGCCTGCCCGATCGGCTACCGCCCGCTCACCCTGGACCTGGTCGTACCCCACGCCAACCGGCCCGTGCCGCTGGTCCTCCACATCTACGGCGGTGCGTTCGCCACCAGCTCAAACAAGCACAGCCGACTCGGCCGCGAACTTGGCTGTCGGCTCGTCCCGGCCGGGATTGCCGTGGCCACACCGCAGTACCGGCACAGCAAGGAAGCGGTCTTCCCCGCCCAGCTGCACGACGTGAAGGCCGCCGTGCGCTGGCTGCGCCACCACGCGCCTCACCTTGGGATCGACGCCGACCGGTTCGCCGCGTGGGGCTCCTCCTCCGGTGGATACCTCGCCTCCATGCTGGCCGTCACCGCCGGTGATCCCGTGCTCGAGGGTGAACTCGGGATCACCGCCGTCAGCAGTACCGTGCAGGCCGCGATCAGCTGGAACGCCCCGGTCAACTTCGCCCGGCTCCCCACCCCACCACCCGAATCGCCCTTCGCCGCGATGGGCCAGGACCCCCACGACTGGCTGCTCGGCGCGCCCGCCGCAGCCGCCCCCGACCTGGCCCGGGCCGCCAGCACCAGCACCTACCCGACCCCGCACGCCGCGCCCCTGCAGCTGGTCCACGGCGACGCCGACCCGGCCATACCCATCAGCCAAAGCGAGGAACTCGCCGCCGCTTACGACCGCGTCCACGCACCGATTGAGTTCATCCGTGTTCCGGGAGGCGGCCACGTTTTCGACGATCCCGACCGCCAGCGACTCATCGACATCGGCACGGACTTCCTTCAGCACCACTGGACATTGCCTGCGACCCGATAGGAAACGACCACCAGAGCACTCCTGGCACGTGACCACCCTGCAGCACGATCCTTAGGTCCTTGCGGTCGTCGCAACACCCCAAGATATGAGGGTGCCGATGACAGTCCGTTTCTCTAACCAGCTGGTGGCCGATTTGATTCAGCCGTTCTGGGCCGCATGGCAAGGCGGTGAG
>JAABUI010000901.1_pt1 | contig 19097 bp, 27 predicted proteins | sample 5559111 | NCBI WGS metagenome assembly JAABUI01 (sample SAMN10711870, study PRJNA513365) | rock metagenome | isolation source: Antarctica rocks | place: Antarctica: Victoria Land, Buttleship Promontory
CATCGGCCGGCTACACGTATACAGATGCATGGCGTTGGCTCTCAACCGATTGTGTGAGTCATGGAGAGGGGAGCAGGGTGGGTGAGGAGCGGGGGTAGGGAGGAGGAGAAAGGCACAACCTTGACACGACATTACCACCAGATTTGCATCCGTCGAATCACCATTCGCAAAGACCCCACCTAAATTCACCGAATTCTCCTGCGCATTTTGTCTTGCATAGTGACAATGATCGTGTCGAGTACCCCATCCCTTCCTGATTAGAGTGTCCAACCCTCCTTTTGTCTTTCTGGTTCATCATGTATCACCCACCTTTCGAATCTTCGATACCCGCCAGGTCCCTCCCCTCCCTCGACCCCGAGAAGACCGCAGCTGGCATCGTCGTCGACCCACGTACGCTCGAACGCGTCGTCCCCCAATCCAAGCGAAAAGATGGGACGTGAGTCGACTCCCTACGCCAACCTTTCCCCTTGCATTAGCTGACCGTGCCCTCTCCCTTCGCCCTCCCCCTGCTCACACCCCGACAGTGTTCGGAAAGAACAGAAGATCCGACCCGGTTTCACACCCCAAGAAGACGTCGGCCGTTTCCGCTCCACCCGCCCCGATACCGTCCGCTCCACCATCCCAGGAACCAACCGTACCCGCCCACCTCCACAGAAAGAGGATAACCCCTTCGCTCAGACGCTTGGAGGAGGGGGGAAGACGAAAGCGCAGGTGAAGAATGAGAAGCGGAGAGAAAAGCGGCGGGAGGCGAGTGGGAAGGGGTGGGATGAGAGTGATGATGAGCTTGGGGATCTCAAGGGGGAGTTTGAGAGGTTGGATGTGGCGAATGGATCTGCCCCGGTAGACGAGGAGGGAGGAGGGCTGGGGGAGGGCCCGTCGGAGATGGAGTTCCCGCCGCTGTCCAATGGAGAGGGGAGTAATGCGGCACCACCGACCAGTGCAACCACGTCCCCGACAGCTTTGGAGGAGCAAGCAGCGCCCTCGACCGAGATCCTGACACCCCCGCCGAGTTCCGCAGAAGTGCCCGAGACGGCCGCTGAACAACGCTCCACCACCACGACCGAATCACCCTCACGCAGCTCGCCATCGAAACCCCAGCCCGCTGCTCTCCCATCCAAGCCGCACCCGATACAAGGCGGCCGGAACGGACCTATCGGCCTCGCCAACCCCCCACCTCCCGCTTCGCAGAAGAAGAACGCCAGATCCAGATTACCCAGCAAGCCCACACCTACACCTCCGCCTGCGCCGGAACCGAGAGTCCGGAAGGAGGTGAGGGTGCGTGAAGGAGGCGCGAATGAACTCAGTAGTTTGGCGGCAAGGGTGAAGAATCTGGTGGTTGAGAATCAGAAGAATGGGTCGGTCCGGGACAGAAAGGGGCCGAGCGAGAAGGCTTGATCGTCAAGTACCCCTGTCATCTTATACGAGAGACAAGCTGCATGGTCATGAGAGCACGCCCCGGTGCATGACCCGGTCCCAATTATCATTCCAGTTACTCCATTCCTCGTCAATAACGTTTGCTGGCTTTCGCCGGTTTCCCTCCGGGTCTGTTCTTCGTGACTTGGCTAAAAACGATTGTAGCTCCTCGAGCTTTTCCGACCGGGAAAAGCCCTGTAGCACATCCTGCTAGCCAGTCAGCTCAGAGATCGCAGCGCTGAATCCGTGATACCCACGATCATCTGTAAGCCCAGCTCCTCACCCGTATCGAAAACCAGCCCGTTCTGTCCATCCTTGACCAGCTCCCCCACACACAAAAACCTCTTCGCCAATACCGGGACCCCACACCCAAACATATCCACCACCTTCATCGGCAGATCCTGCCCAGAGCTACTCGTGTGCAAGCTGACTCCGAGATCCGCACAGCCTAGGAGGGTCGGGTAGTCACGAGCGGGTAGGAAGATACAGCGGACTGCTACGTCTTTCCATAGATCTGCCTCTCGGATCGCCACGGCCCTTTCGAAGGAGGATCGGAGGTCGCCTTTTCCGGTGATTACGACGAGGAGTCTAGGGAGGCTAGGATTCTGGGTGAGGGAGGTTTGGTAGCTGTCGAGAGCGGTTAGGAGGAGGGAGAAGTCCTCGTCCGCGGTCCAGGATGTCGATGAGACGATAAGAGCTGGACGATCATCGGATAGGACTGGTACGGAGTCGGGCGGGGTATGGGTGAAGACCGTCGAAGATGGGTCGGTCGGAAGGAATGACCGAGGAAGGTGAGGAGTGAGGGTGGGAGTAAGACGGCGGAAGAGCTGCCCGTCAGCGGTGATCGTGTTCGCGACCAACCTCATGCTGCTCCATCGGCTCGGTTCTCCGAAAGTGCGCTGGTGGACGATCATACAGCGTATATCTCCCACCTCTAACGAAATCAATATGACGTGAGAAACGAACTGGCAACTCACTGCAGATCCCACTCGAGAAACGAGCGCTCCTTCAAGACGTGCGTAACGAATAGGTGGGCATATGCCCTTCTACCAAAAGTCCCCTCGAACCTTCCGTCAGCCTATCCCCAGTCTGCCAGACGTACCACTTGGCTATCCGTACAAGGGGGGAGCTCCGTCCGACTCGCATAGCGAGGATGGAGTATCCGGTATTGTGCCAATCGATAATCAGCTTGGCCCCGCTCAAGAACGCCACGAGCTGCGCCAGCGCGAGTGTCGGGATAGACGGCGGGTTCTGCACCAACAGGATCTCGGTGTGGAAAGGAATCTCATAGAGGCAGAGATGCAGGACGAAGAATACCTGATACAAGATCCTGATGGGAGCACGAAGGATCCACGGTAATCTCAATAGCGGTGAGGGTGGATTGGCGAGGTGGAGAAGGTGGACCCGAGGGTGTTCAAGGAGGGAAAGGATGGGTGGAGTATCGCCATAACCGATGACGGATGTCTCCCACTCATGCCGAGCCAGTGATTCGGCGTGATACATCATCCGAGGTGACCGGCCGATGTCGCCCAACACTAGGACGATTGCGGAGTGATGTCTTGCAGGTTTGAGTGAGATTTGTTGAGCTATGAAGACGATGAGGAGACAAACAAATCCGATCGGAGCAGCTAAAAACCCCATCACAAGGGCCAGTGAGCCGGACGAACCCCAGTCCATGTTGGCGTCATAGATGGGAAGTGATTATGGAGTGGCCGATGTTTCCGTCGGAACCTGAAGCGGACATGTCACGTGACCCAGCGGTTCGGATCAAAGACGCAACCCTATGGTGCCCATGGATCCCATCACTTCAATCCCAATGTTATTCAGACGATAGCAAGATGAGTAGCAGCACCGGCAAGGAGGCCGTCCGGCTCTGCGAGCATATCGTGCGACAGGCTTTCGGACCGGTCGTCTGCGTGGGGCACCCTATATCCCTTGATCACTTCTTGAATTGATGGGATCCCGTATAGCGAGTCGCATCCACCCTCCTCAACCGCGGTCGCCTCGCCGTCTTCTCCATCACTCGTCTCTCAGATGTTCCCACTCAATCGACACTAGCAGCTCTCATCATCCTTGTCCAGCATAACCTCGTCGCTACAAACGGAGCTTCGGTGAAGGGAACGGGCAATGAGGAGATGTACGAGTTTGATGTCGGGGAGTGCCTTATGCGATTACGGTTGGGGCGGATACTAGCCAACACGCAGGAGAGACTGGGACCAGCGGTGCGTATTGTGTGGATAAGTGTTCTGAGACGATCCCAGCTGATGGAGGATAGGCTGTGGACGTTGTGAAGCAGGTCGTGGTGTCTGGGAAACTCACGGTGCCCGAAATCTTGCAAGCCTGTGGTGCTGAATACGACGGGGCGCGTGAGTAGTCTGGATGCGGATAGGATAAGCTTTGATGTCGGTCTAGGTACAACAGCGGTGAACGAGGCAACCATCTCGATGACCCGAGGGAGCTTCCTGCAACCAACCTCTCCAGAACTGCATATCCTCCTCTCAGACCAGGTCCGAGATCGTATAGCAGTGAGCGGTCTCCCACCTTTTCTTCGCTACGTGCTGATGTGGATCAGCTCAAACGCAGACAAAGGCGAGACACCGGTCAGGTCATGCTCAGCGCGAATCAGCTGGCCGAAGTCGAGGCGGAATCCAATTACGAGGTCCTCATGGAGCGGGACGAGCAACGAAATCTCCACCGCATACTCGAGAAGACCGAGAAGCGGAGGAAGAAGAAGAAAGGGAAAGACGTCGAGGAATTTGATTACCACTTGAAACCCAACATCCATCTTCGAGTCAACTTCGATCGATTCGGCGTACTCATGCGGGACGAGCTGATCATCAAAGCTGCCGAGGACCGATGGAACAAAGGAGCCGCGGAGGTGGTGCGTGCGGTATTGGCGGCGTCTTTGCAAGACCACTCGGTGCTATCGGATAGTCGGACGCATAACGAGGTGGGGGTGACCGAGATTGTCGATCGCCTGTCCCCTTCGACCCATCAGCTACTCGTTGCGGGAATGGCGGGTTCGGGGAGCAAGTCAGTCCCGGAGATCGTAAGCCAATATTTGTCGGTCCTCGCAGGGGAGGATCAGATGGTGGGCAATGGAGGTGCTTTCTTGAGCAGGAACACGATGGCGGATCCAGGGTACATGGTGGAGGTGGAAAGTATCTGCACGAGGTTGAGGGCGAGTCTCCTCACCGAGTTGGTCAGGGAAAGATTGGGGGTGAAAGCTGCGCGGGTTCTCGCAGTGGTGGCTAAAGCTAGCAAGGCGGGCGAAACCACGGTGAGTCGGACACCTTGTTTGGCATACGTGCTGATCTGGAACCGCTAGGTGAGGGACTGCGCGATGATCCCCCTCCGCGACGCCCGTTTCTTCCTCTCCGAACTCCAGAAACTCTCCCTCGTCGAGACTCAGGAAGTCCCCAAATCCTCAGGCAAATCCCGGACCGGCCTGACCGCGCAAGGGGAGTACCACCTCTGGTCCGTCAACCTCCCGCGAGTCTACAACCTCCTCCTGGTGTCGGTGTATAAGACATTAGGCAATATTTTGCAGCGCAAAGCAGGCGAGATGGAGAAGAGGAAACAAGTGCTTGCCAGGGAGGAGAGGGCTGTCGCGCAAGGAGGAAGGGAGCTGCTGCAGGGGAAGGACCAAGAGGATCTAGCGGAGCTTGACGACGTGCTGCGAAAGCTGACGTTGGCCGAGGCACGGAGCGAGATGGTGGTCTTCATTCTGAGGGACTTGCCGGGGTGGCCGGGACAGAAGGTCTAATCGCCGCGGCGAGGGGGTCAAGAAAGGGGGCGGGGACGGTGGCAGCGGGGACTCTTGCGGGAATTTGGGCGGGGCGGGGACATTTTGAGGAGCTGATGGTGTGCAAGGGACGAGGTGGTGGGAGAGGAGAAGGTGATGTCCAGGTCAGGAGAGGGCATGGGTAGGGGTAGAGCTGCATTCTTGCGGGATTCTAATCGGTGCAAGGCAGATTATATCATGCGCAGACGTCATGCAAGAATAGCATATTATTATCGAATCGAGGACGAGAAGTCTATTGCCCTACGATCGTTCGAGAAGACAAATACAGGAACGACGAGATTATGCTGATGTTCCCTTCCTCCCCTCTTTCTGTCAACCCACCGAGCAGCCGCCCTAGATCCTACCCATCCCCACCATCCCCATGACCGGCGGCCCAAGCCCCGTCACCTGCTCCACACCCACCCCACCCTCCCTCTCCTTCCCCTTCCCTTCCCGTGTAGCCTCCGCTAGCGCCCTCAGACGCTCCTTCTCCGCATGATGCATCTCCACTTCTCCCTGTACGACCACGCCCTTGAGCCACGGGTGCCTGACGAGTTCGGCGGCGGTCGCGCGAGCGTCCGGGTAGAAGTGCATCATCGGGACGAGGAAGGCACTGAGCGTCTCGGCGTCTTCGTGCTCCATTAGGTATTTCTCTGTCAGGACCGAGATCATCGGCCAGAAGCGCAGGCGACTGATATGGCGGAGCTCGCCTACTTGGCCATTAGCTTTGGATCACTTCGTGAATGATGAGCTGGGCAGAGGATGGGAGGCATGGATCGCTCTGACCGCCCGTTAGAGGGTATATCGGGGGGAGAGAGGAAAAGCTGCCACTCACCACGGCGGTTGAACATTTCGTGACTGTACTTCCCAGAGAGGGCGAGCGACCGAGGCATATCTCCCAGCAGTTCCAGGATCTGCGCCATATGATCGTCGTCCTTATCATATTTAGCCGTAGGTTGAGGGTCAAACAGGTAATCTCCAGTCAACAGCTCAAAGAACTACCACAGCTTCATCAGCTCAGTCACCAAACAGGAAAGCTGATGGCGACTCACCAAGCACGCTGCGGACCAGATGTCGACACTCGCATTCCACCTCGTTCCGAGGAGAATTTCTGGACATCGATATTGTCTCGTCTGAATATCGTTTGTGAAATGATGGTCCACCCAACATGCGTTGCCGAGATCGGCAATCTTGACCGTTATCCGCTCCAAGCTGACGGGGTCGTATGGGAAGGTGGGAGGCAGGGCGTTCGGATCGTCTTCACCTGGAGAAGTACAGCTAGAATCATCCGGTTTCGGGTTATAATGTGCCTCTTGTTGTTGGAGGTTGTTGATGTGTGTGGAAGATGGCGAGTAGCCGGGCTCGGTCGAGGAGGTCGTCATGGATGTATCGGATTTGCTGGGTTCAGGTGGTTGGACGTCACCCTCGGTCGGTGAGAGGGATTCGGTCGACATGACGGATGTGGAGATCTTGAGCTCGTCCGGTCGGCCTGAGTCAGGGGTAGTCGCGGGCGTGGTGATGACGGTATGACTGGGTGTGGCGCTGGTGGAGACTGTGGCTGAGCTGGGTTCATCAATGGGGTCAAGCGATGGGGATGCTGGAGGGTTATTCAGTTGTTGTGAGAGCAGCGATGGTCCGCTTGGCTGCATTGCTGCAATTGTCTTCTCCCATGTTAGTCGATCCGCCTCGGATCCTAAGGTGACACTGTCAACCTCGTCTCCCAGTGCCTCAGCTGTCGAAGCGCGCTTCTCTCCAGAGTATTGCCTCCCAGACGGTCCCGCGGAGGCGGAGGTGCCCATCTGGTTGACTTCGGTTCCGGAAATCTTGCTCATCCCGAATCCATACTTGTCGAGCATAGGACTGCTCGAGTAGCTCGAAGTGGGACTGGGCAGCGGTTGGGATCCGACGATGAAGATGCCTTCTTTTCTCGGTGTCTGATTGCCTGATCGTCCCTGACTAGGAGGGACACCGACGAGCTTGGTCGGCACCGCAGCGGGACATGTCGCAAGCTCGGCCTGGACGACGCTCTCGACGTCATCGATACAGATCAGGACGTTCTCGGGCTTCAAATCGGTGTGGATGATTCGACATTCGGTGTGTAGATAATCGAGACCGAGCAGTACCTGCTTTGCAACCTGCTTGACGATATATTGGGGCACACCACGATGCTGATATCGCTTGATCAGGCCGAGGAGGTTTTCGCCGAGGACCTCAAAAACCATGCAGACATGTGATCCATTGGGTCCTGTATGTCGGAAATTATCGACGAGTCCGACGACATGACACCGCCCGGCATGGGTGTGAGAGGATGAGACGACGCGTTGGAGGAGTTGGATCTCGTCTAATGCGGTTTCGGTGTAATGGCCATCCGATTTGACCACTTTCAACGCGACGTGTCGATTGGTCCTGCTAAGCTTCAGCGTGCGTGCGTCATGCGGGAGGGAAGGGGCGAGTTGGGGGAATGCTTGAGGGAGGCTCGGGAAGAGAATCGGTGGATGGCGAGGAGGAGGGGGATACGGCGGAGGGAGGACGGGACCAACGTATTATCCCTGGCAAGCCAGACAGTCGAGAAATGTCCCCATCCTAATTTCCGTACAACCACATATCGTCCCCGATTGAAGTCATCGCCGATGTTGACCGGGTGATACCCGCCTGGCCGGTAGTCTTCTAGATCCTCCTCGTCTTCTGAGAGCACCGATGTGGTGTGGGAAGCGGAGAGGGAGGTGGCGGTGGATGTGGAAACTTGAGGTGGAGCGGCGGAGGGGACGGCTAGCGATGGGAGGGTCGGGCGCTGGGACTGGATTCGTCGTCAGCCACGCTCCAAAGGCAAAGTAGTAGCATGGATCGAGAAAGGGGAAGATTCTGTATTTGCAGCAGAGGATTCTAGGTCGATGACTCACAGATGGTCCTTGTCCGGTGGACGCAGTCGCCGGCGCCATCTCGGGCGATGCCCGGCCTAGGTATTGAACTCGATGTGAACTCTTGTCCTGGTCTTCAAAGACAAGGACTATGCCCTGCGTCTCGAAAACCGCCAAATCTGGGTTGAAGATCGATTGAGTAGAGGAGAATGATATGACAACGGTTTGCTTGGCCAGTTGTCAACAAACCCGGTGGGAACCAAACGAATATCGGGGTTCCCAGCTTTCAAACGGGGCTAAAGGTCTGTTCGTCTCCTACTAGGCACGCGGATGCAATCCCTTCAAGGAGTGGTGCTGTTCCCAATAAAAGCTAGAAGGATTCAGAGAGGAATGTGGATGACAGAGCCATCGCTCGATCACATAGCCCGTCTGATAAGGCTTACCCGCTGGGGATTGTGCCCTGAATGAGAAATGATATAGTGCCGGCAGCGTAAGTTATGACCCTATGTATGCAACAGCGTCGACCGCGCCCGTCTATCTCGTCGTGATATTCACCAGGGGAAGAATCGACATACTGGATGGAAGGTAGCTACTTCCATGATCGGTGGCTCCCATGTCGTCTTTCAGAGAGCGAGACTTCATCCTGATGGCCCTCGGCTTGGTGCGATTGGTCAGATTCCGATCAAGCCGCGGCGTCTCTCCTCCACCTCAGAACATCGTCCCCATCGTTTCAACAATCTCGTGAGACATCACGACGCCTATCTACATCTCATACAGATACACATTCGACTAGTACTACCCGTCTACACGTTGTCAAAGTCCGGCACTTCGCGGTGGAATTTCTTGCGTTCCATAAACATCATTGCAGAGGCAGACATGTCGGGCCAAAAGGCATTCCGAGGATAAGTATTGCGCATCGGCTCGTTCTGAGTGCGCGCCGTCAGCTTGTCCACGGCATACAAGGGGACATGGCGTACTAGAGGGAGGAAGAATATCCAGGCTAGGACGCAGAGGTAGCAGACGCCACGGGCAACCCAGATCAATCCTCTGCGATCTTGCCATCAGCGCGTGCGCTGGGGGGCGAAAGCCAACAAGCACGGACGTCTTCTTTTGAAAGAGACCGAGCTGCAAGGTCGCACATGCCACGCTGGAAATGAGACATCAGAATTATGTGAGTCTCAAGCCTGCACGCACAAGCCTAGGGTCCAACCGATGCCGTTTGAGCTCAACCTCGGACCGATGAGCGTGATCGGTAGGTTATAATGCATGCCGAACACCCTAGATTCGGTAAGCACATGTCCACTATTGAGATGCAACTCACCGGTTATTGGTGAGTGCGACCATAAAAACGGCAACGCACATCCCAAGGAGGAAGGTCTCCCAAATCACGTTCCAGAGAATGCTATGCTGATAAGCATAAACTTGGACTCTCACTCACTCGGCCAAAGCTAGCACGCTATCAGCTCGATTCTTCAGGAAACTCTCCGCAGAGTCACTGCTCACCGCCCTTGAACGATCCCGACCCAAGCTGGACCATGATGCTGATGGTGGATTGCTGATAGTAAGCGCAATCGCTCGGGCTTGGTCCATTGTTGGCCCTCCAGCTGCTGGTTGCAACTTCGTACTGTTTCTCGTAAGCGAGGAAAGCTGACCGATTTACATCCCTTGGATCGAAACCGTCAGCAGCCTGCTGAAGCTCTTCCTTGGCTACGACTCACACGCAGAGAATCATTATATGCAATATGAACATCGCACCGGCGCAAATGCAGGCAAAGCCACGTCGGAGGTCGAAAAACCAGAATGCGGCCCATAAAAACCGTTCGTGTTCTTCAAGCTTCGGATGCCAGCTTGCCTGAGGGGTGAGGATCAGCAAGTGAGGCCGACTGGACGGAGAGTAATTACCATGCCATAATATTCCTTCAACGGCTTATCTTTCGTCACCTCCAATCTCACCACGCGTTCGCAAGCGTTTTTATCCTCCTTTGTCGGGGGCGGCAGGTGAATCGGAAGACCATGCACAAGTCTAAACGGAACATCTATCAGCAGATGAGAGCCATAAGGCGGCGCAGACTGAGAGCACGTACGTGCGTTTCACTTGCCCGCCTTCCCTCCTCTCCGCGTCTTCCTCCTTATGGTCTACCTTCTCCACCGGATGCAGTGTTAGCCACTTTCGGAATGCCAATTTTGCCTCATTCGTGTTCAACGGACGCTCGTCCTTCCTCGCTCTGATCTCGTTCAGCTTTCCCACAACCATCTCCTTGTCTGCATCCCCCCACTCCTCTCGTGGTCTACGTTGCAGCATCCAGCTCTGGTCCCCTATCCGTAACTGCAGTCTTTCAGTCCAGTATCTTGGCGGGGGGTCCCCTTCTTTTGGTCTCCGGAAGTCGTACCACTGGTATTTTTTGGCATCTTGCCACTCTTTCCTTGTCCACGGACGAAGGGGATGACGACGGTTGCGGTACGTCCTGTCGCCGTCAGATGCAGACGTTATTCCGCTATGAACGATCCCCGTCCGGAGGATATTATACAGGCCACCGATGAGGATCCCGACAAGTAGGGCGTAATGCAGGCGAAACAGTCTGGCGGGCTATCGATCAGCCGAGCCAGTGTCAGCAGTCCAGACGTACACCTTGAATCCCCAATTCGCCGAGGTCGCCAATGTTGCCGACGCGAGACTGTTGATCAGCCCTATTTTCCAGTCGACTGTCAATTGAAGATTCACAACATCATGGTATAACCAATTCCGGCGCGACTCCATTGCGGCGAAAATAATCCCATGCGGACATTCAACGTCTCATCCATCATCAACATGAAGCATAGGATGACTTCTGCCTGTTAGCTAAGCGACCTGTCGGGAAGAGGAACGTTGGACTTGCTGAGGGCTGTATGGTAGAAGGCATACCACGCTATATCACCAGCCCGTTAGCTGAAAGATCGGCAAGGGTTCGGAGGACAAACTGAGGTTCTCCATTCCATTGGCCCAGTTTGCGATCGCGGTGCCAACCGCATATGCGCAATTCGGATCGGTGGTCAGATTCTCGCCTCCACTTGGATTGTCGTTTGGGGACCAAGCACTGCGGAATTGCTTCACCTGCGCCTTCCGTCAGCTTCTGACCGACCAGCAAAACGGCGAAGAATACATTTTTCGTGCGAAAATCATGATACATGATCTCCCCTTGTATGCAGGCGATGATGAAGCCGCTGGCGAGCCCGAGGAGTTGAAGCCCTTGCCGGCTGATCATTTGATAGGAATCTCGGAGGAGAGTATACATCTCCCAAGTCCTCCTCGTCCAGAATGTCCAGAAACAATCCCATGCACCTTTCTGACTTTGCTCCGGTCCTCGTCCGATCCGTGAGATAACATCGCGCTTATATCCTGAATTCTCGTCGTCTGGGTCAAAGGCCTCACGCAAGGGCCTCTTCTTCTCGTCGAACCCTTTCTCGTGTTGTCTACGGGGCCGAGCGACCCGACAAGAAGCAAACGGGATCCAGAGAACGAGGGCGAGGGCGAAAAAGATGAGGAGCATGGGGACGATGTAGATTGGGTAGAGGATGTTTGACAAGGTGAGCGGTCCATGCCTTTCTCGCCGTTCCTCGGATTCCAGTCTTCGACGATTTCGATAAGCTATCTCTTGTGATCTTCTTTTCGTCTCGAGGCTGCGTCGGTCGCGGGAACGGCCACGGGAAGGGTCACGAGATTGGCTCATGAATGAAGAGCTTCCGGTCGGTCGGTGAGTCTCGGGAAGGCTGAAGTCAGCTATCATTGATCGAATCAGTAAAACAGCGGGGAACGGGGCTCCTTTGTTCTGAAGCTTCCGTTGTCCCATCTTCAAGGTACCAACCACAACGGTCATTTGATCGCTTCAGCTGCTGCTCGTCACGACGCTGAACGATCTGCACGATCGGCTGATCTGTTCGTCAAGCGTCACTTGATTCTGATAAGGTCGGTCTGCGATAAGGAATAGTCAAAAGAGGGCGAGAAAGGGAGCGTGTACGAGATCGCTCGCGACTGCACCGATCGACAGGTTCATCGTTCTTTGTAGATAGTTATTGAGCTAGAGGGAAAACCTGGTGTTTGCGGGAAACGCAGTGGGAAGGGGGTTTCGTGATGTGATTTGACTTGGGTCACGTGATCCGCAATAAACTGATTCCGTGTTGTTGACGTTTGAGGTTGAACGCACGAGTTTCTTTTTTTTTTCTCGCTGACATTTGCTGGATCCCTTCCATTCTGGCTTGGCAGCGAGTTTAGGTCTGTGAGGACCGCACTAAGGATGACACCGATCGACGCCGAGGCAAAGATACCAGTGAGATCTTCACCCCGCTACTACTGTACGTCTTGCTGATCGAAATGTTGTAGTGCCCAACCCCACAGCATCTACAAGCCGAACTCGAGAATCTTGCAAGGGTATTGACATTTGGGGAGAAGGAGGACACATGGGAGAAACTCGAGAAAGCTGTGATCCGATTTGCGGGAGTCACTAGAGGAGGAGGATACAAATACCTCCCACAATATGTGGAAGGAGTCGGAAGGAAAGGTGTCGGAATGCAACTAGCCGCTTGCGTATGTACAGCTTTCTCCGCAGTGCTCCTATCAGGTCTGATAAGGTTCAGATGCTTTCCGACCGAGGTCGCTTGTCTGGTGTGGCTATCGAGCTTCTTCAAACCCTCGCACCTCGTCTCGCTGGCTCCTTTCAAACCCTCGTCTCGTTATACCTCGAACCCCTCATCAAACTCCTCGGCCGACCGAACAAGGTGTTCCTCAAGCGTGCCGAAAAATGTCTCATCACCGTGATCTCTCATTGTCAGTTGCCGTCAATCTTACCGGAACTCAAGCGAGGGTTGTACGACGACGCCGCAACGTGTCGTCGGGGATGTGCCAGTGGGCTGGAGCGTGTGAGCAGGGAATGGTCGAAGGAGTTGATCGGGGAGAGGGGAGTTGTGGTGCTGGAAGAGGCGCTAAGGAAGATGGCGACGGATAAAGATCCTGAAGTGCGGCAGATCAGTAAGAGAGTGTGGGCGAGGTTCAGCGAGGGTTGGCCAGAGAGGGTTGACGAGTGAGTCTAGTCAGCATGATTTCCATGTTTCAACTCATATCCTGGCTGCCCGTAGTTTCTCCGCACCTCTCACACCCACCATTCGACGATACCTCGATATTCCAAATCCCGCCGCGGGCCCATCAAGGGCGAAAATCGCGATGCGACCGGCTGCTGCAGCGGTCAGTCGTCCTGTCTCCGCCGCTTCTTCAGCTTCTTCCACGGCTGCCCCAATTGTGCCCAACAAGCCTCAGCACGCTCGTGCACAAGCCCTCGCGTCTCGACCACTTCGATGTCCCGCTGACCCAGTGCCGGAGGCGGCCGTGGGCCCGTCACTGCAGCGATCACCTCCACGCAAGAAAGAAGAAGTCGTGAACACCGCTGCACTCAGCCCTACCAGGGCAGAACCTTCCCGTCCACCTTTGTCGAAGTCGGTTTCGGCAGGTCCTGGTCAACCCTTTGAGCCGCCTTTCGCCCTCGGTCGACATGGTCGCTCAGTCTCGCACAACATACTGCCCACCTCCAGCTTCACCACATCAGGGCCATCCTCACCCACCGAACCCGCCAAGCACAATCCGCTCACAAAGCCAAGCCGACCTCACCTGCCAGCATCATTCTCATCCATTTCCCTTCCCGCCGATCCCTCGGACAACGTGCAACCTCAACCACCTCGCCGATTCGCCCCACCCACCCGTATCGTCCGCCCGGCACCCCTTCCTTTAGCAGAAGAAGACGGTGCAGAAGAAGAACCCCTCGACTACCTGTATCAGACGCCCAGCGGTGCCACCGTATTACGGAATCCGCAACGTCTTCTCCCAGGCGGGCAAAGTGACCGATGGGCGGCAGTCGGCCTGGGCAAACGACCTGTCGCATTGGGCCAAGCGCAAAGACGAGTGATTACTGCGCCAGGAGGCATCGCCCAGTCCTTAGTTGTCCCTTTCAGAACACCTGGAGATGGGAACCGAACCTTGAGCGGTACCGGCAAAGAGCCCGCCAAGGATCTGGAGGAGTCGAAGCCTCAAGAAGCCACTTCCTACTTTGATCACGTTCCAGTGACTTCAACGTCCTCTTCGTCTTCCTTAACCTCTGCCCAGCCTCAGGCCGACTCGCCTCTCATGCCGGTCATGGTGAAGTCAGCTAGCACATCAGCAGCATCTTCGCAGTCGAGCGAGACACTTGCGGAAGATCCAGTGGAGGAGTTGCTGAAGGTCGAGGAGGACATGGCAGACTTGACAGTCTTAGCTTCGGACGAGGCGTTCGGTCAGGAGGCGATCGAGATGACTGTCCCGAAGAGTATGACATCGTTACCGATGGGAGTGGTCGAAGTCGTCACCGAGGACGAGGCGCCTCCTCGAGGCGTCAAGAAGGACGAGGCGACAGAAGATGTGGCACTTGCATCAGCGATCCCACTTCCGGCGGATGAAGAGCCGAACCTCCGAGGAAGCGGGGAAACAGCTTTAGGTCTGCAGAGTGGGCAGATCTCTACAGAGTCGAAAAGCGGAATCGCTCCCGCTATCTCTTCAGAAGCCGATCAAGAGACAGATACAGCTACGGTACCCATCGCTGAGCCGAGCCCATCCGCGGTTCTCGACGCTTCATCGATACTGCCTGGCACCGAGTCCAGCGTTCCAGCGGGAACAGCGAAGCCAGAGATTCAACCGCGTGCAAAGGTCGAACTGCCTCCTGGCAATATCCGCAAGCCGCCGGTCCCGACCATGCCGCGGGCTATTACCGCTCAGGTCGATCGGAAGCCATTTAAACCGACAGCTCGCCCTGTTACAGGAACATCGGCTCCGACGAAACAGACTGCTGGTGGCGCTGACACGGCCAAAATAACGAGCTCAACCTCGTCAGCCTTGACTAAGCCTGTGACGACAGCTGTGGCTCCGATGTTCAAGGCCAATCCGGTCGCCTCCGTTCCTCCCATACCGAGCGCAAAACCTCATGTGCCGCTTGTAGCCAACGTCACCAAGCCGACCGCTTCTACCGCAGCGAAGGCTTCCGCTAAGCCCGAGCAACCCAAACCTACGCTCAAACCGACCATGCCTCCCGCCAAAGCCCATCCCCAAATCACTCTTCCACCTGTGCGCAAAGAGAAAGTGCGACTGAAGGCGCCGCTCCCATCATTCGTACCAACCCGAGGCAAAGTGAAAGGTAGTAATGGACCGCTGTCATCCTCGACGACCAGCATTGGCGAGAAGAAGGCGATTGTTGCCAAATTCCGGCCAGAGGCGATATCGCTCCCGCTGAGTCCGGCGCAGAAAGCGAAATTACCACCTGAGCAGATCCCGCTACCTCGGAGTCCCATAACCATGGATTCGCATCTCATCCCGACCAGCGAGACGCTACCAGCTTTGACCAAGAACCACGCGGGATTCGTTTCTCAGTTGTCCCCCACTAGCGACTCCCTTGCCGAACAGAACTCTCGGGCACTCCCGTTTGCGAAGCTCATCAACATCTCATCCCCCTTACTGAACGGCATTGGCCTCCCGGTCGACCCCTTCGATTCCGTGTCTAGCCGATACGCGTCGTCCAAAGCCTCAACCGCTCCACCCATGTCCTCGGACGGAGAGGATGACGAAGATGGGCTTTCTGGGATCACGTTCAAGTCGACGACGGCGCAGACTCATGGACAAGTCCGACCGGAGTTCGGTGCAGCACAGCTGGTGGGAGGGGCGGATTTGATGGAGTTCTCGGCGCCCTCACGACCGGCGCTGGCGCCTCGTTCCGATGTCTCGACTCCAGCCAAGTCGGCGGAGGTGCTCCTTGCCAAGATCGCTGGAAGTACCACCCCAAAATCGACCCCTATCACTGGAAGGGCTGCACTGAGCGAGCGAGATCCGAATGTCGGCGAGCGAAGGGAAAGGATGGGTGAAGGAGTCAGTATCTGAGCTGTGCTTTGGCTCGCAGGTGTGAGTGATGTCTGACATGAATTGTAAATGCATATGGTCTACATGTTGCCGAGGCACGATCAGATGGCAGGGCATTGCCATGACGATGCGGATGCCCCAATGTCTCAGAGGTCAGGGTATGGGTGTCAGCCAAGCGAGTATGTACGCTTATGCAGTTTATTTCTCATCACGACTGAATGAAAATGACCACCGTTCAGAGCCCCAATGACCCTGGACACGTTGCACAGCGTCCGGATCCCTGCCGAGGTACATCTTGCAACCTGATGCGCAACCAGAACTGACAGCGTCTTCACCCAAGCCCAGAGTTTTGCCTGGTCTCGGCGAGCGAGGACGAGGGAGGGGGCCCTGGGGCCTCGCGGCGCGATGGGCGGAGACAGCGAGGGAGATGGTGGCGGCAGCGTGGGCCTTTGTGGTGGCGGTGTTGACGGAGAGGAGGAGGTTGACGATGGAGGTGGTCGCGTCGTTTTTGTGGGGGGAAGGACGGCGTGTGAGCGGCTGACAGCGATCACGAAAGCGGGCTGAGGCAGCAATCATCAGTGATCACCGTCGAAGTCCTGCATCCGATCGTTCCCATCACTGCTTCTGTCATTTTCGGTGTGAAAAAGACCAAGACGACCAGAATGAGCTGTAGATCTCCTTCACGCTATGACTGCTACAGCGTCGTCATTGGAAAGGTTGCGATTGTCCAGCTTGTTTGGCAAGGGGCTCGACGGCTCGCTAAGAAGAAGAAGGACGGGAAGGGTTCTCTTTTTGGACATTTGGCGGTTCAATATGGGATATCGGTCCTATCCTGTTGGTCCTGTTCTGGGCGGCAGCCGTTGCTTTTGTTGTGTCTCCATCCTGACCCTCACGAACAAAGTAATCACTCCTCTAGAAGAGGTCGACGGTTTCAATACCAAACCCACGAACGGCCCTGACTCTTCCGCCAAAGCCAAACACGTCCCCCTCATACGCCACCCAACCCTTCTCCCCCTCCTGAACCGACTCCATCCCGTCATTCAACCCGAGCAGCTCCTCAAGATTCGAGCTGACCAAGTCCAGCGCACCTTGCTTACTGAACGTCTCGGGAGAGTTTGCGTATACCCACGCCGCGTCGTAACGCGTGTTTCGAGCCTCCCACTCTTCGGTGATGCCCAGACCGACAGTGACGCCCTTCGATGCGAGGAGAGACGGGAGGGTGTGGTTGGATAGCGGTGGACCGGGGAGGATGCGGCGGGTATCCCAGTCTGCTGGGTAGGAACGAGCGGGAGCGACGATGACGCCAATCTTCTCTTCAGCGAGCTCTTCCGCGAGCTAGAATCCACGAGTCAGCTCTTGGATGAAAGCGGATCAAAAGGAATCCGGGAACTTAGAGTGGAACAGCAGAAAAAGAATCGGGATCTGCAAGAGAAATACTGGGGGTTACAGAGGGGGTGACGGGTTGGGAAAATGGAAGAGGAGCTCACCATCCACGCCTCATGCCCACCCAAGAAGGTCATCCGCATCTGCGGAGCGACCTCCTTCTTCAACCTCACCAAAGCAGCCATGACATCCGCCTTGCTGACTTGCACCACCAACCTCATCTCCCCTTTAGCGACACTCTCCATCGCTTGAGTGAGCTCTGAATCTTCGCCTACCTCGCCAAGGAGCAAGCGGCGTAGAACGGCGATCTTGGTAGAAATTGACAACTTCGCGTTGTCGAGCGAGAGGTGAAGAGCGGCAGCGGGGTTGAGGATGGCGTGAGGGGAAAGAGGGTGTGGAGATGAGGTGGAGAAGGAGAATGATAGGCCGGAGAAGAGGGAGGACGAGATGGGGAAAGCGACAGCGGTGGTCAACCCCGAGCGATATGCGAGGCTGCGTCGCTTTAGCTGAGATGCGATGGACATGCAAATATAACTTACAGCTCATCCTTGCTGCCGAAGCTGACGCCGTCGACGGCATGAGCGAGGACGCCGTCAACCAGGTCGGCCGAGGCGCTGAGTGGATCGTATGCGGACCCATCCCAAGTTGACAGCTCTTGTCTAATCTCCATCAAACCGAGGTAGCTTCCCACGCTAACGAGACCAGGAGCAATACTGCCTCCTTTGAGGTCGATCACCGAGAAGTCAAAGCCCCGCTCGATCGCACATTGTCCGACACAAGTGATCTGTCCATCCTGGACCACGACCGTCCCCTTCTGACCGAGTTGAGTCGCATCCGCTCGACCGGGGAGGTAGACCGCCGCTACTTCCTGGAAGACGACATTCTTTGCCGACTTCTTCGATCGCAGATCCGGATCACCGCGAGTCGCCACTGCTTCAGCGGCCTCTTCATCGAATGATCCGGCGGGCGAGATCTCCTGTGCTTCCGCGGGCTTTTCGACGACGTAAGGCTTGATGATCTGTGGGATCCCATCGATGTAGGTCTGTTTCGGTGTCGCGCCAAGGGCAAGGGGGAAACTGTCCCACACGACGATGTCTGCGTCGTAACCTTCTCGCACGTAGCCGAGTCGGTGATCCATCCCCATTGCCTTTGCAGAGTGAGTCGTGACGCTACCCATGGCTTGCGAGAAGTTAAGGCCGTAGTGGTGCGCTTGAGCGGCCTCGTAGATCAGGAAGCGCGAGTCGAGTACTGGATGATCAGACTTCATCACCACGTTGATACCGTTGTCGGCGAGAACTTTCGGTGCAAACTCGGATCCTCGATACGACTCACGCTTGTATCTCGCGTTGGTAGCGAAGATTGCAGCAGCAGGAGGGACAGGTCCCCAGGCCTGCTTGAGCAAATCCGGGACGAGGTACGTCTCGTGAGCATGGTGGAAAGCAGCGATTGGGAATTGGTATTCGTTCGAGATCCGCACCAGCGAGTTGAGGTCGGTCGTTTCGTAACAGTGGATATTGACCTTGACGTTGCCGCGGATGACGTCGGCGAGAATTTCCCACTCCAGACTGGTGGGATATGGCCTGTCTTGAGTCTTGGCCGAAGCGCACCACCAGTCCTGCTCCTCTTTCAGCTTTCGACCCTCTTCGTATGCTCTACGGAAATCGAAGGCCGAATCCATGCGGGTGTTTCCATAGAATCGAGATGGGTTCTCCCCAGTAGCATGCTTGATGTGTCTCCAGGTCCCGGTACGCTCCCA